>JABAOH010162453.1_pt1 | contig 60667 bp, 58 predicted proteins | sample 7062181 | NCBI WGS metagenome assembly JABAOH01 (sample SAMN14538630, study PRJNA623070) | marine sediment metagenome | biome: marine biome [ENVO:00000428]; feature: marine pelagic biome [ENVO:01000023]; material: deep marine sediment [ENVO:00002113]; isolation source: pool of 5 deep marine... | reverse complement strand
GATGAGTCCGTAGTCGAAGAACATCACTCGGTCGGCGACCTCCCGGGCGAATCCCATCTCATGGGTGACGACGATCATCGTCATCCCCGACAGGGCCAGCTCCTTCATCACGTCGAGCACCTCTTTGATCATCTCCGGGTCGAGAGCCGACGTCGGCTCATCGAAGAGCATGATCCGCGGCTCCATCGCCAGCGAACGGGCGATGGCCACGCGTTGCTGCTGGCCGCCCGACAACTGTCCCGGGTACTTCTCCGCCTGTTCGGGGATCCCGACCCGCTCCAGCAGCGCCATCGCCGACTCCTCGGCCTCTGCCTTCGGCTTCTTGCGCACCCAGATCGGCGCCAGCGTGATGTTCTGCAGCACCGTCAGGTGGGGGAACAGGTTGAACTGCTGGAAGACCATCCCCACCTCGGAGCGGATCTTTTCGATGTTCTTCAGGTCGTTGGTCAGCTCGGTGCCGTCGACGATGATCGTCCCCTCCTGATGAACCTCGAGACGATTGATCGTCCTGATGAAGGTCGACTTGCCCGACCCCGAGGGACCGATGACCACGATCACTTCCTGCTCTTTGATGGTGGTGGTGACACCCTTGAGTGCCTGGAAGTCGCCGAACCACTTCTTGACGCCTTCGCAGACGATGATGTCTCGCTTGTCGTTCATGACGGCTCCTTGTCCAATGTCGTTCGCGGCGTGCCACTCATCATCGCTCCCCCAATCCAAGTCGCTTCTCCAAGCGGAGGCTGGCTCGTGAGAAGGAGAACGTGAACAACCAGTACACCGCGGAGATGAAGAGAATGTTCTCCAGCTTGATCCCGAGGAAGATCGCCTGATTCGGAATCACTTTGTCGGCGATGAAGAGGAAGTCGAACAGGCCGATGATGGCCACCAGGGATGTGTCCTTGAAGATGGCGATCGTCTGTCCGACCAGCGCGGGGATCACCACGCGCAACGCCTGGGGCAAGACGATGAAGACGGTCAGCTGCAGCGTCGACAGCCCCATCGCCCGAGCCGCCTCGTACTGGCCCTTCGGGATCGATTGCAGGCCGCCGCGCACGTTCTCGGCGAGGTAGGCACCGGAGAATAAGGTCCCGCCGAGTATGGCCAGCATCAACGAGTCGAACTCGACCTCCGCGGGTAGGAACAAGATCAGGATCAGGTCGAAGAAGATCAGCACCGTGATGAAGGGGATGCCGCGCACCAACTCGATGTAGACGGTCGAAATGACCCTGAAGATCGGCATCGTCGAGGTACGGCCCAGCGCCATCAGAACTCCGATGGGGAACGACAGCAAGATCGAGGTCAAGGCCAGGACGAACGTGAGCAGCAGGCCGCCGAACAGCGACTTGCCCGGCACCTCGACACTCGAAGGCACGTTGACCGCGGCTAGGAATACGACGAGCACGGTGACCAGACCCACCCATAGGACTAGGTAGCGGATTCGGGTGCGCCGGTCGCCGGCGAAGGTCTGGGCACCGATGGCGAATACCGCAAAGAGCAGGCCCAGGAGGCGGAGACGCATGAGCATCGGGAAGGCCCACATGGCCAGGGCCCCTATGAGCATCAGACCGCTGATCGCCCGGCCCACCTCGCCGAGGCGGGGCAAGGAGAGGAAGCCGATCACCGCGCCGCCCACCACGGCGAATGCCAGCCAGATGTAGACATCGACGGCGGGGAGAAAGTCGAAACCTCCACCCTCCTTGGCCGGATTGAAGTCGGGATCACGCAGCACGAAGAGCGTGATGACCGGCAACGACAGCGTCCAACCCAGGATCATCAGGGGCTTGAGCGCTTTCTCACTGAGAACCCGAACGATGGACCGCCCGATGAAGTAGGCGGCCAGGCCGACAAGGAACAGGATCGTCCAAGGCTGGCTCGTCGACCTGGCTATGGTGCCCGGCTCGAAGCACGCCCCGGTGCACAACTCGCCGTTGCTGAGCAGCACCGGGTCACCGGCTACGAAGAAGTAGTGGCCGAAGGGCACCACCCACAGGGCCAGGACCACAAGGGCGCCGGCTCCGGCGACGATCCACAGCGAGAAGAAGCTGAGGTCGTCCCCACGTGCCTTGGTGGCCCGGCTCGCCAGATGAGCGCCCACGGCGATGACCGCCCCCACCAAGAAGACCACCAGCCTCCCTCCCGTCATCAGTGCCGCCTCGATGATGAAGATCACCAGGGAGCCGATCAGCCGATAGAGCCCGCTGAGCAACGGGATGTCGCCCCCGCCCCCGAGGACGATGTCCTGGGTGGGCGGGCCGAGGAAGGCCAGCGCCGCCAGCGCCGCACCGGCAGTCCGCAGCGTCTTGAAGAACGTGGTGGCGGCGACGCGGCTGCCCACCCGCCACGCCGCCAACGACAGCGCGGTGAGGACGATCACGATCCCGACCGAGAACCAGACGCGGGCGAACTGGTTGGCGATCTCCGGCTCGGGACCCGCCGGGTACACCTGCACCATGTACAGGCGCATGTTGGTGGCGACGGCTTCCCACCCCCGGTTGGGGGCCCAGATCCAGGCGATGAGGTTGCGTGCGACGAAGGCGATGACCGCCACGGCGAGCAGCGTGAGGAGCACGTTGGCCTTGGAGGAGAACAGGTTCTCCCGCATCCACATCGACCAGCTCAGCGGCGGTGACTCCGGGGCCAGCTCCAGGTCGTCCATCGTCTCGGTGGTGGGCCGGTTGTCCATGTCAGCGCTCCACCAAGGCGACGCGGCGGTTGTACCAGTTGACGACGGCTGAGATCGACAGGCTCACCGAGACGTAGAAGAGCATCCACAGGATGATCACGGGGATAGTGGCTCCCGTCTGGTTGTAGAGCGTTTGGCCGACGGCAACCACCTCCGGGTAGGCCACGGCGATGCCCAGCGAGGTGTTCTTCGCCAGGTTGAGGTATTGGTTGCCCATCGGCGGCAGGATGATGCGGAAGGCCTGGGGCAGGATGATGAAGCGAAGCAGCTGGGTGCGATGCAACCCCACCGCCAGTCCGGCCTCGGACTGACCCTTGGAGATGGCCAGGATTCCTCCTCGCACGACTTCGGCGATGAAGGCCGCGGTGTAGATGGTCACGCCGACGAAAACCGGGAAGAACAACTTGGACATCGTCAGGCCGGTCAGCCCGTAGTTGGGGAAGTTCCCCGGCTGGACGATGCTCGGGCGGCTCAGTGCCAGCGGGGCCCCGGCGTCACCGAAGGAGAAAGACTGATCGAACTTGTCGTCCATGACCGAGAAGAGGTCGCGCCCCGAATTGAGGACCCAGTCGGAGATGCCGCCGAAGGAGAAGAAGATGACGACGCCGACCAATCCGGCGACTGCGGCCGAACCCATGCGGAAGATATCGTCATCGGTCAGCTTGGCGAGACCGGCCGGGGTGCGCCGGTCGTCGAGGAAGCTCTTGATCCACATCCCGGCTAGGAAGAGCGAAAGCAGAGCAAGCACCGTCTGGACCGTCCAAGTGGGCAAGGCGTCCAGCAATTCGGCGATCAGACCCCACAGGTAGCCGAGGAAGCCCATGATCGGGTGGACGAACCATCCGATCACGGCAAAGACCACAACGGTGAGCGTGCCCCAGGTGATGGCGTAGGTTTCGTCGCCGCGCTCCTCCTTGAGGCGGAAACGCCAGCGGTACACGTAGATCGAGGCAACGATGCCTATGGCAAGGAAGGCGCACCACTGCCAAAAGCCGGCAGCGGGGAAGAACCAAGCCACCGAAGCACCCTTGTTGGAGACGAACAGCCACCCCTCGCAGCCAGCCGCCGGCTCGGCACACCCAATGGGACCGCTGTCGAGGAGAAGATCCCCGGGAATGGTGGTGATGATCACCCCCCAGGCGATTATCTGGACCAGCAGGGGGATGTTGCGCACCGTCTCGATGTAGAAGGTGGCGACCTTGTTCACGATCCAGTTACGAGAAAGCCGGGCCACGCCGATGATGACGCCGAGGATTGTCGCCGCAAAGATGCCGGCGATGGTGACCCGCAGCATGTTGACGATTCCGGTGTAGAGGGCCCGGGCCCCGGTGGCGGGCCGAGTGTCGATGCCCTCGGCGAGGGCTATCCCCGGCGGGTCAGCGAGGAAGTCGAACGAGACATCGATGCTGCGTTCTCTGAGGTTATCCGCAGCCTGGGTGCCCAGGATCCAAAACAGCGCCACGATCCCGACCAGGAAGATGATCTGCGCGGCCCACTTGAGGAACGTGACGTTCCTCCATGGCGGCACCCTCTGGTGCTGCTCCCGAGGCTCCTCTATCTGGACGCTCATCCGGCTAGATGCGATCGGGGGGCACATAGCGCCCCCCGATCAGCATCTCACTCTCTAACGGGCCGGTGGTGCGTAGATCAGGCCGCCGTCCAGATAAGAAGCGTTGAAGCTCCCTTCCCGGAACAACCCAACGGGGTTGAGGTTGCGGGCATAGATCTCGTCGTAGTTGCCGACCTGCGTCACGGCGTTCAACCACGCATCGGCCGAAAGGCCCATGGCAGTCTGCAGCTCACCTTCGCCCCCGAGCAGACGGACTATTTCGCCGTCTTCGGAGTCGACCATGCCTGCTGCGTTCGCCGAGGTGACGCCCTTCTCGTCGAAGATGATCGACGAGAACACGGCCCACTTCACGACGTCCAGCCACTGCGAGTCGTTCTGCAGCGTCACCGGACCCAGGGGCTCCTTGGAAATCGGAGCCGGCGGGAAGATGTGCCAGGTCTCGCCATCGGGCTGCTGGGTGGCCTTGCGGCCGACCAGGCCCGAACCGTCGGTGGTGACTGCGTCACAGGCACCGGCGAGGAACTGGTCCATCACCTGGTTGAAGTCCTCGAAGGTGTTCAGCGTGATGTTCACGCCGAGCGCCCCGGTTACCTCGGTGATGTTCTTCTCGGTGGTGGTTCCGGCGTTCGTGCAGACGACAGCGCCTTCGAGATCGGTGATGCCCGAGGTGCCGGAGAACCCGTCAGCCTCGCGCGCCATGACCTGCTGGCCGTCGTAGTACGTGGTCGGCGCGAAGTCCATGCCCACGTCCGTGTCACGGCTCTGGGTCCAGGTCGTGTTACGGATGAGAACGTCGACAGCACCGGTTTGCACTGCGGTGAACCGCTCGGCGGCCGTCAGCGGCGTGAACTCGACCGCGTTGGCATCTCCAAGTACAGCAGCCGCGATGTAGCGGCAGTAGTCGGCATCAAAGCCGGTAATGCTCCCATCGGGTTCCTGTATGGAGAAGGCAACCGCCACTCCGTTTACGCCGCACTTGAGTACGCCGCGCGCCTGCACCGCGGCGAGGATTCCACCTTCCGCGCCACCGACGTCGCCGCCGTCGTCATCGGCGGCCGCAGTCGTCTCAGTGGTGGCGGCGGTGGTCTCCGTCGTCGTGGTGCCGTCGTCTCCACACGCCGCGGCTACTAGAGCCAGGACGATGAGGAGGACAGACAGTCTTTTGAGCATTCGCTCCTCCCATTTCATTTTGTCTGTACAGACAACCGCTACACACGGCAGCGGTTCGGAAAACCTAGTCGTCGCCTTCCCGCCGCATCAACCGGTTCTCCTCCCAGCACTTGGCTCCAGGGCAAAGCGCTGGGCGGCCGAGTGGGTACGATTCAGGCAATGCCACGTATCCGTGCCGGCTCGATCGCCGAGCACAAGTCGCTCACCCGCCGCGAGATAATCGCCGCGGCAACGGCGCTCTTTCGCGCCCAGGGCTACACGGAAACGTCGCTTGGTGACGTCGCCGGATACGTGGGGATCGGGCGCACCACTCTCTACGAGTACTTCACCGACAAGGAGGACCTGCTCGCCAGCCTGGTCGAGGAGCGGTTGCCGGAGGTCATGGAACGCCTCGTCGTGGGCCTTCCCGAAGCGGCGACCTACCGCGAGCGGCTGGCCGAACTGGTGATCCGCGGCCTCGAGTTCATCTCGACGGACGACGACCTGGGCACACTGCTCATGCGGGAGACACCCCGGCTGCGTCGTGAGGCCCAAGCGCGGATCAGGGCTGCACATCAGCGTCTCGGAGACGAGATCGCCCACCTGTGCAGGGAGGGAATCGAGGCCGGCGAGTTCCGCCCCTTCGATCCCGACGATGCCGGCGCCCTGGTCCTCGCCGTGATGTGGTCGGCCTCGCAGAGCCTGCTCCTGGATTCCGAAGCCAAGCAGCGCCGCCATGAGGTGTCCGAGACGGTGGTGCGGTTCGTGTTTGATGGGCTTGCGATCTAGGCGACCTTCGGTCGCCGTCGCCCGTCCCGGACCCAGACGCGATCGCCTCGCCGGGCGGACCCACTCTTGATCTCCTAGACCTCAAGTCGAGTTCCCCGTCCCCCGACCGACCCGGGAGACTGGGAACGGGGAACGCTGCCATCCGAGGGTTGGCCCCATCTAGCCTGCAGCTCTCGACAGCCGGGAGCGCCACATATGACCCGTACGGTCTTCTCCAACGCAAGGATCTTCGACGGCACCGGGAGCCCGCTCGCCGACGGAGAGGTGCTCGTCGCAGACGGCCGGATCCTCGAAGTCGGCTCCGACCTCGACGGCGACGAAGAAACCGACCTCCGGGGCAAGGCACTGCTCCCCGGGCTCTTCGACTGCCACGTTCACATCATGTTCGACAACGTGGACATCTGGGGGATCATGCAAAAGCCCTTCTCGCTCAACTTCTTCGAGGCGGCCCAAGCACTTCGCAAGACGTTGGCCACGGGCATCACCTCGGTGCGAGACGCCGGGGGAGCAGACCTCGGTGTGAAGACTGCGGTGGAAACCGGCCTGATCCCGGGGCCGCGCATGCAGGTCAGCCTCACGATGATCAGCCAGACCGGGGGTCATGGGGACGGCTGGCTCCCCAGCGGCATGCACTACGACTTGATGGCCACCCACCCCGGCGTTCCGGAAGCCCTCGCCGATGGACCGGAGGAGATCCGCAAGAAGGTGCGCGAGCTGATCAGGATGGGCGCCGACGTAATCAAGGTCGCCACGTCTGGCGGCGTGCTTTCCCCGCGCGACGACCCCCGCCATGCCCATTTCGACCTTCCCGAGTTGGAGATGCTCGTCGCCACCGCGGCCGGACTCGGCTGCCACGTCATGGCCCACGCCCAGGCGTACGAGGGCATCAAGAATGCAGTACGCGCCGGCATCCGCTCCATCGAGCACGGGATCTATCTCGACGACGAAGCGATCGACCTGATGAAGGCAAAGGGAACCTTTCTCGTCCCCACGCTGATTGCCCCCACGGGGGTGATCAAGGCGGCCGAGGCCGGCGCCTCCATCCCCGAAGCCTCCCTCATCAAGGCCAAGGAAGTTACCGAGATCCACCGCGAATCGTTCCGCAAGGCCGCCACGGCCGGGGTGAAGGTGGCCATGGGGACGGACAGCGCCGTCACTCCCCACGGAGACAACTTGGACGAGCTCGTCCTCATGGCGGAGTACGGGCTCGACCCGCTCCAGGTGCTCAAGGCCACCACCGCGACCGCTGCCGAGTGCCTCGACGTCGCCGCCGATAGAGGAACGATCGAACCCGGGAAACGGGCCGACTTCGTGGTCGTCGACGGCGATCCCACCCAGTTCGCCACGCTCAAAGAGCGGATCGCCGGCGTCTACCTAGACGGGACCTTGGTCTCCGGCTCGATGGACTAACGGCAGCGGAATTGGACTTTCGGGACGCTATCGTGTCGTGCACCAACCAACCGGAGACCTCGAGATCGTGGACGAACCAATGACGACTCGCCGCGCTACGCGGCGACCCGAAGGCACGCTCACTCTCCTGGCCGAGTCGCAGGATCCGCGCATCAGGACCGAGGTCCTCCACTTCTCCACCAACCACGGAACCGAATTCTGGGACATCAGCGACTTCGTGCGAGAAGTCGTGGCGCGCAGCATGGTGCGACACGGACAGGTGACCGTGCACACCCCGCACACGACGACGACGATCGTGCTCAACGAGTCGGAAACTGGCTTCCTAAACGATTACCGGCGCTCCATCGACGAACTGGTGCCGGTCGAGGCCTACTACGAGCACGACGACCACGAGCTCCGCACCGAGAACCTCCAGGAAGACGAGCATCTCAACGGACACTCTCACGTCCGCCAGCTGCTGGTCGGCTCGGCATCGGTGACGATCCCCGTCGTCGACGGCCAGGTGCTCCTCGGAACCTGGCAGAAGGTCCTTTACGCGGAGTTGGACCAAGCGCGCGATCGGAAAGTGATCGTTCACGCGCAAGGGATCTGAAGATCCCAGCCGTTGGCCATTAGCCCTTAGTCATTAGCGAATAAGCGATTCCCGTCGTTGCTCATGCAATCGCTTCGCTGCGCTCGGCGGGCAATCGATACGGGCGATCGCCGCCTCCGGCGACGGGCAATCCACAACGACAGCGGCTGCCATCAAGTGCGAAGCGATCCGACGGGCGATCGCCGCCTGCGGCGGCGGGCGATCCCGACAGCCCGGGTCACGTGGAGCTGACCCGTCCGATGAGCCTTCCCAGCGCCCAGCGGAGATCGTGCACCCGCTTGACGACTGGATCCACCGCTTCCTCGCCGAGAAGCTCTAGGTCGACCGCCACCAGGAGGAGTGCTTCCACCTCCGCGGCAGATCCCGACGCGATGCGTAGGAACCGAGCGAAGTCACCTGGACTGCCGCGCCCGAGCCCTTCGGCGATGTTGGCGGTCACCGAAACGGATGCACGTCTGAGTTGCGACGAGAGTCCGAATCTCTCCTCGACAGGAAGGTGCTTCGTTACCTCGTAGATCGCGGGGTTGAGGGCGCGCGCTCGTGCCAGCACTGCCGAGCGACCCAAACTTCGCACTGCGACACACCTACGTGGTAGCCATCGCTGATGCAACCCCTTCGTGACAGCCCGCACGGAGCAAAGCGACGTGCGATTGCCCTATTTGATCGCCCCAATGGATCGCCAGCCACGCCTACCACCTTGCGGTCCATCTACCATCTCGGAGTACCACCAGGAGCCTTCCACAATGCCTGCCACGATCGTCATCGGCGCCCAATGGGGCGACGAGGGCAAGGGGAAGATCACCAACCTCCTCGCTCAGGATGCCGACATGGTGGTTCGCTACCAGGGTGGCAACAACGCCGGCCACACGATCGTGATCGGCGACGAGGTCTTTGCGCTCAGCCTCGTCCCCTCCGGCGTCATCTACCCGGAAGTCACGCCGGTCATCGGCAACGGGTGTGTCATCGATCCCAAGGTGCTGCTGGACGAGATGGACACGTTGCAGGAGCGCGGCATCGATCCGAGCGGCGTCCGCATCTCGGCAAACGCCCACGTGATCATGCCGTACCACCGCAAGCTGGATGCGATCCGGGAAAGGTTCCTCGGCAGGAACCAGATCGGCACCACGAAGCGGGGCATCGGACCCGCATACCTCGACAAGTACGGACGCGTCGGGATACGCGTCCAGGATCTGTACGACCCGCGAATATTCCGCGACAAGCTCGAAGGCTCGCTGCGGGAGAAGAACCAGCTGCTGACGAGGGTCTACAACCAGCTCCCGTTCGACGCCGCCGAGATCGCCGCCGAATACCTCGAGTATGCGGCGCGCCTGGAACCATTCGTCGCCGACACCTCCCTTCTCGTCTGGGGTGCCATCGACGAGGGCAAGAACGTCGTCTTCGAGGGTGCCCAGGGCGTCCTGCTCGACATCGATCACGGCACATATCCCTTCGTCACCTCCTCGAACCCCATATCGGGTGGTGCCCTGACCGGGACCGGTGTCGGGCCGGGTGACATCGATGCCGTGCTCGGCGTCGCCAAGGCATACATCTCCCGGGTGGGCAGCGGACCCTTCCCCACGGAGTTGGACGACGAAGTGGGTGAAGCCATGGTTTCCGTGGGCGGCGAGTACGGCACGGTGACCGGCCGGAGGCGACGCTGCGGCTGGCTGGACGCCGTGGCCCTCGCCTACACGGTGCGGGTCGGAGGAATCACCGAGCTGGCGCTCATGAAGCTCGACGTGCTGAGCCAGTTCTCCACGCTGCGCATCGCCACTGAGTACCGCGCCGGTGGGGAGACCTTCGCCGAGTTCCCTCGTCAGCAGCGGGTCCTCTACGAGTGCGAGCCGGTGTACGAGGATCACAAGGGCTGGGGCGAGGACGTGTCGTCGGTCCGCGACTTTGCTGATCTGCCGCCGGCGGCCCAGGAGTACGTCAGGAGGGTGGAGGAGGTGGCCGGCGTCCCCATCAGGCTGGTCTCCGTCGGCCCGGATAGGGCCGCCACGTTCGAGGTCCCGAGGTGATCGAGCGCTACACCCTTCCGGACATGACGGCGGTGTGGTCCGAAGAGCGCCGCCTCGCCATCTGGCAGGAGATAGAAGCGCTCGTCCTGGAGGGCTGGGCGGCCGTCGGCGAGGTCCCTGAGCCTGCAGCCGCGGCGGTCCGAGCCGCCGAGGTGGACGTCGACGCTTGGCGAGCGCGCGAGGCAGAGACGCACCATGACGTCGCCGCGTTCGTCGACGTCTTGGCCGCGGCCGTCGCCGAGCACGGGCGCTGGGTGCACTTCGGGCTCACCTCGTCCGACGTGCTCGACACGGCGCTTGCGGTGCAGCTCCGCGAAGCGGCCGACCTGCTTCTGGATCGCCTGGCGTCCCTCTTCGAAGCGGTCCGGCGGCTTGCCGTGACCCACCGCGAAACGCCGATCGTGGGCCGGACCCACGGGATGTGGGCGGAACCGACGACCTTCGGCCACAAGCTGGCCGGGTTCGGGTTCGACCTCGTCGACGCCGCCACTCGGCTACGCCAGGCGCAGGAGACCGTGGCCTACGGCAAGGTGAGTGGCCCTGTGGGGAACCACTCGACCGTCCCGCCTTCGGTCGAAGAGCACGTCACATCAGCACTGGGCCTCCAAGCCGAGCCTGCCGCCACCCAAGTAGTCGGCCGCGACCGCCACGCCACGTTCATGGTCACTTTGGCGGTGGTCGGCGCCACCCTGGAACGGTTCGCCACCGAGATACGCCACCTGCAACGCAGCGAAGTCGGCGAGGTCGCCGAGCCGTTCGCCGAAGAGCAGAAGGGCTCGTCGGCGATGCCCCACAAGCACAACCCCGTGCTGGCCGAGAACGTGACCGGCATGGCCCGCCTGTTGCGCGGCTACGCGGCAGCCGCCGTGGAGAACGTGGCGCTGTGGCACGAGCGCGACATCAGCCACTCGTCGGTGGAGCGCGTCGCCATCCCCGACGCGTGTCATGCGCTCGACTTCGCCTTGGCGCGCATGGAGGGAATCATCGCCGGGCTGTCGGTGGACGCCGATCGCATGCTCGCCAACCTCGAAGCGACCAACGGAGTCGTCTTCAGCCAGGCGGTTCTCCTCGCCCTCATACGTGACGGGATGGAGCGCGATCCCGCTTATCGACTCGTACAAGACGCCGCGAGCCGCGCCGCTGAGTCGGGGCAGCAGTTCCGTGACGTGCTCCGCGAAGACGACGCCTGTCCTCTCTCCGACGAGCAGCTGACCGAAGCGTTCGACTTGGGGCAATGCCTGCGCCACGCCGGTGAGGCCGTCGACCGGCTTGCCGAGATCAGCCGCGATGCCGTGGCGAGCGGCGCGCCGAACGCCTGAGCAGGATCGGGTAACCGACCAGCACCACCGCGGCGAACAGGAACCACTGTCCGGCGTAACCGAGGTGGAGTCCAAGCGAGATTTCGCCCACATCGGGGATCTGCAATGTGACACCCGTGGGAGGCGACTGGATGGCCAGAACGAGGAACTCCGGACGGAACTCGAGGCCGGTCGCCGCGGCAAAGACTCGCGGGTCGACTCGTTTGACGAACTCACCCAGGTCACCGTCACCGCCCCCTTCGCCCGGCCACAGCAATCCCTCCACGACCACCGTCCCTGCTGGGGTGGCACCACCGAAGCGGTGATCCACATCGAGCGCGGCCCAGCCACGATCGACCAGGAGTGCGCTGCCGTCTGCCAGAAGGAGCGGAGTGAGGACCTCGTAGCCGGACACCCCGCGCCGTGACCGCAGCACCTTCGCCTCGGCTTCGGGGAGATACTCGCCGGTGGCGCTCACCCGCCGGAAGCTCCCCAAGGCGACGTCATCGATGGGAACCACCGAAGACATCTGCTGAGCGGCAGCCACCGCATCCCTCAACTCTGTCTTCTCGTCGTGCCGGCGTAGTTGCCACATGCCGAGCAGGACGAAGGCGACGATCCCGGCGACGGCGAGAACATGGCCGGCCAGCCAGCCAGGGCGGAGGAGGGGGTGCACGTTCGTGATGGTACGAGCAGAGCCGTCTCCCGTTTCCCGTTTCCCGTGCTGGTTCGGCACAGTCGGGAAACTGGAAACTGGAAACTGGCTACTGGCTACTGGCTACTGGCTACTGCCGCAATCAGCCGTTCCAGCACTTCGTCCGGGTCGTACAGCGGTCTTATTCCGGCCCGCACGACGGCGGCGGTGCCCTCATCCACCGGATCGGTCCATGCCCAGCCCGGAAGGGCGATCCCGATTTCCACTTCTGTGCCTTCCTCGTACCCGACACGCAGCGAGGTGACCATCCCCCAGCGCTCCACGGCGATCGACCGGGCCACGCCGAACTCGTCGAGCCAGTCGCGGTCGCCCAACTGGCGATGCGGGTCCCGGGTGAGGACGACGAGATCCACGTCGAAGTCAGGCCGCTCCGTTCCCTCGGCGTGGGAGCCGACGAGGGCAACGGCAACCACCTCGGGACGACGCGCCGCCCACATCTCGACCTTCGTCAACAGGGCCGCAATCGTGGTGTTCACGACTCGAATTCGGCCGAACGCTCGATGAAGAGCGATTGCACCCCGTTGCCGAGAATGCCGTTGACGTCGAAGAGGTGGCTGCGGGCGATGCCGAAGCCGATGCCGCCGATGTTGGAACGGCCGCGCAACCCGATCCACTCCCCTTCCGGGATGCGGTGCAGATAGACGCTCAGGTCGGCGTTCATGAAGACCCATTCCCGAGAGAGCACGTTGCCCACGCCGTTGCCGAAGTCGGCCGCCACGGCGGCACGCTGAACCGGCGTCGGCGTCTCTCCCGCGACGAGGGGCATCACCAAGCGCACCCAGGCCTCGCCCGGACCAGCTACATAGAAGTGCCGCTTGTTGGAACGCAGCTCGACCGCCCGAGTGTGGAACCAGGGCTCGTCGACCGGCTCCATTCGCACCGCGGGGACCTCCTCCGGCGCCGGCAGTGGATCCGGTGCGGGGTGTTCCGGCACGGGGACGTCGGCGACACGAAGTCGGAGCGCGGTGGCGGCGGCCACATCCGTTCCGTCGGCCTCCATCCGGCCGGCGAGCACCTGAATTCGCTTGCCCGAGCGCACGACACTGGTCTCGATGAGCAGCGGCACCGTCGGAACGGGCCGCATCAGATCGATCGTCAGCCGGGTGACGGCCATGGCCGCCGGGGACTCGACGGCCTCGAAGGCCCTGGCGAAGGCCGCGGCTACGGGCCCGCCGTGAAGAGCATCGGCGTACCAGCCAGCGCGGGCCTCCAACTGAGGCACGAGCCGCTCCCCGTCGGGCAGAAAGACGGCCTCGCTCATGCTTCCGGGGTAAACCGCCGCAGCTCGCGCCGAGCCACGCTTCGCTTGTGGACCTCGTCGGGCCCGTCGGCGATCTGCAGCGTCCGGGCATGGGCGTAGAGGGCGGCCAGCGGGAAGTCGGGACTCACTCCTGCCCCGCCGAGCACCTGGATGCCGCGGTCGATCACCCAAGTGGCCATCTCCGGCACCGCAACCTTGATCGCCGACACCTCTATGCGGGCACCCTTGGTACCCAGGTTGTCGATGAGCCACGCTGTCTTGAGCACCATGAGGCGGGCCTGTTCGATCTTGATGCGCGCCTCCGCGATCCAGTCTTGAACCACTCCCTGTTCGGCGAGCGGCTTTCCAAAGGCGACCCGTTCGTGGGCGCGGCGGCACATGACATCGAATGCCCGCTCCGCCATCCCGATGAGCCGCATGCAGTGATGGATCCGCCCCGGGCCCAGACGGGCCTGAGCGATGGCAAAGCCGCTGCCCTCGTCACCGAGCAGATTGCGACGGGGCACCCGGACATCGTCGTACCGAATCTCAGCATGCCCGCCCCGCTCGTGATAGCCGAATACTGCGACGTCCCTCACGACCTCGAGCCCCGGAACGTCCATGGGCACGAGCACCATGCTCTGGCGGTGATAGGGGTCGGCCTCCGGACTGGTGACCCCCATGACGATCGAGATCTTGCATCGCTCCGACGTCGCTCCCGTCGACCACCACTTCCGTCCGTTGATGACGAACTCGTCGCCGTCGGTCTCGATCCGGCAGGAGATGTTGGTTGGATCGGAGGACGCCACGCCGGGCTCCGTCATCGAGAAGCACGACCTGATCTCACCCTGCAGGAGCGGCACCAGCCATTGCTGTTGCTGCTCGGGGGTGCCGAATAGGGCGAGTATCTCCATGTTCCCGGTGTCGGGAGCGGAGCAGTTGACCGCCTCCGGCGCCAGGTATGGACTCCAACCGGTCATCTCGGCGAGCGGGGCATATTCCAATACCGACAGCCCGGAGCCCCACTCGTCCCCCGGCATGAACAGATTCCACAGGTCGCGGGACCTCGCCTCGGCCTTCAGCTCCTCGATGATCGGAGGGTGGTGCGCCGGGTCGTCGCCGGCGGCGCGCATCTGCTCCTCGTAGACCTCCTCGGCGGGAAACACATGCTCGTCCATGAAGAGGTGGAGCCGATCTTGGAGTTCCTCGGTCCGTGCATTGAAGGCGAAGTCCACGCTGTCTCCCGGATCGCCGGCGTGCAGCGAGTCTACGACCGGGCTACTCACCCTCCGCCGGTAGGGTGGTCCGGTGACCGATCACGGGCTCCCTCACACCGAAACGCCGTCCTGCTACCGGCACCCGGATCGGGCAACCAGGCTGTCGTGCTCCGAATGCGGCCGTCCCATTTGCGTGGAGTGCTCGCGCGACGCCGTCGTGGGACAGAAGTGCCCCGAATGCGCCGCTCCCACGGGGCGGGGTCAGGTGATCGACGCCCGCACGATCCGCCACGTCGACCGCCGAACCACCCCGATCACCTGGATACTCATCGCGGTCAACGTCGCCATCTTCCTGATCGGGAGGATCGACGCCGAGACCGGCCGTGAGATCTTCGTCAATGCCTCGCAGTACAAGCCCCTGATCGACGACGGCGAGTTCTACCGGGTGTTCACCGCGATGTTCCTTCACGCCAACCTCACCCACGTGCTGTTCAACATGTGGGCCCTCTACCTTTTCGGTCCGGCCCTTGAGCGCCGCTTCGGGTCACCATCCTTCGCCTTCCTCTACCTGGCTGCCGGGCTCGGAGGAGGCTCGCTGTACAACTCGGTGGGACGCCTCGACCCCGCAGTGGGTGCCTCCGGCGCGATCTTCGGGCTGATGGGGGCGCTGCTCGCCACCACCTACCGGCAGCGGCACACGCCGGCGGGAAGAGCGGTCTTCTCCCAGCTGATGCTGCTCCTGCTGATCAACCTCAGCTTGCCGTTCATCGTCGCCAACATCGCCTGGGAGGCTCACATGGGCGGCCTCGTCGCCGGAGCCGCCATCGCAACCGCCTGGGACAAGCTGCCCCGAGGCCATGCTGGCAACGCCATGCAGAGGATGATCATCGCCGGCGCCGTGGCCTTGGTGGCGTTCGGGGCGGTTTTGGTTCTCTAGGAGTTGTCCGTTTCCCGTCACCCGCTTCCCGAGCAAGCGCGCGGGATATTCGGGAGACGGGCAACGGGAAACAGGGAACGAGTGGAAGATGCCGCCAACTACCCTCCCGCGCCAGATGCCCGACCTCCTCGAGTTCATCCGCGCCTCCGTGATCGGGGACGACCAAGTGGTCGACGGACCCTTCGGTCCCCGTCGCGTCACCTACGCCGACTACACGGCATCGGGCCGGTCGCTGTCGTTCATCGAGGAGTACATCCGCGACCACGTCCTGCCTCTCTATGCCAACACCCACACCGAAGCGTCGGGGACGGGACTGCAGACGACTCGTTTTCGCGAGGAGGCGCGGGAAATCATCAGGCGATGCGTCGGAGCAGATGACTCTCACGCCGTCCTCTTCTCCGGCAGCGGCTCTACCGGAGCGATCGATCTACTCACTCGGGTCCTCGGCATACGGATCCCCGACAAGCTCGAGGACGACTACGAACTGAGCCGGCACATTCCACGAGAAGAGCGTCCGGTGGTCTTCATCGGGCCTTTCGAGCACCACAGCAACGAGCTCCCGTGGCGCGAATCCATCGCCGACGTCGTGGTCATTCCCGAGGACTCCGATGGGCATGTCGACCTCGCCGCCCTCGAGGAAGCACTTCAGGCTCATGTCGACCGCCCTCTCAAGATCGGGTCCTTTTCGGCAGCCTCCAACGTCACCGGCATCACGACCGACACCGCCGCAGTCGCCTCGCTCCTCCACCGCCATGACGCCCTTTCCTTCTGGGACGTCGCCGCGGCCGCTCCCTACGTGGGCATCTCAATGCGACCCGTCGACCCCGACGATCCGCTGTCGTACAAGGACGCGGCATTCATCAGCCCCCACAAGCTGATCGGCGGGCCCGGCACGCCCGGGGTCCTCATCGCCCGCAAGGAGTTGTTCTCCAACCGAGTTCCCGCAGTGCCTGGCGGCGGGACGGTGGCCTATGTGAATCCCGATAGCCATCGCTACCTCGACGACGTCGAGCACCGCGAGGAGGGCGGCACCCCGAGCATCGTCGGCGCCATCCGTGCCGGCCTCGCCTTTTCCCTCAAAGAGAGTGTCGGCGAGGACCTGATCAGGGAGTGCGAGGAGTCGTTCATCCGGCGTGCCATCGAGTCGTGGTCGGGGAATCCAAACATCGAGATCCTCGGCAATCCCGAGGCCGACCGGCTATCCATCGTCTCGTTCGTCGTCAGCCATGCCGGACGGCGCCTCCATTACAACTTCGTCGTCGCCCTGCTCAACGACCTTTTCGGGATCCAGAGCCGGGGAGGGTGCTCCTGCGCCGGCCCCTACGGGCACAGACTGCTCGGGATCGACATAGAGACCAGTCTCGAGTACGAGCGGGAGATCGCCCGCGGTTGCGAAGGGATCAAGCCGGGGTGGGTGCGAGTCAACTTCAACTACTTCATCTCCGAGGCCGTGTTCGACTTCATCCTCCGGGCCGTCCACCTGGTCGCCGATCACGGCTGGCGGCTCCTCCCCCAGTACGAGTTCGATCCCATGACGGCGTTGTGGACCCACTCCTCGAGGGCGGGATCGAGTCCCTTCAGCCTTCACGATTTACGCTTCACTCCCGGCGGGATCGAGCATCCGCATGAGAGGCGCACCGCGGGTGAGGAACGGCTCGCCGACTACCTCACCGCGGGCGAGCGCATACTGCTCGGGGCGACCGAAGCACCCGAAGAGGTGCCCCGGCCGGACCTCACCGCCGACTTCGAGCGACTCCGTTGGTTCCACCTCCCCGATGAGCTCCGCGAGGAGTTGCTTGGTGGTGTAAAGGAGGGCTAGCAACCGCCTCGCTGCGCTCGGCGGGCAATCGAGGATCGGGCGATCGGGACCCGGGCGATCAGCGACCAGAGGATCGCGTATTGCGAATTGCGGATTGCGAACCTCTCCCGACGCGCCGCCGCGGCGCTCCGTAGGCTCCCGGCCGACACGAGAACCGGGAGGAAGCCATGGTCGCCACGACCACCGAGCCAATGAGTCCACCGGACCGGGGCATCCGCTGGTTCCTGCAGAATCAAACGCCGTGGTCGCGCGCCGTCCTCGGCTCGGGGATCACGATCCTGGCCGTCTACGTCATCGGAGCCCTGGCGATACTGACGTCGTTCGGCTGGAGCAGGGTGTGTCCCGAAGACGTGACGCGTCTCGAATGCTCGCCGTCGGATCCGCTCGCCGCCGGCCTCAAGTCCGACGGGCTCGGCCTCCTCGCCTGGACCGCGGTCGCCGTGTCCCTGGCGATCGTCGCCATGTCCATCGCCTCGTGGAAGCGAATGCCCAACAAATCGGCGCGAGAAGCCGTTATCGCCGGCGGCGTCCTCGCCGTTCAGGTGGCAGTTCTGGCCGGGTTCCTGCTGTGGTTCCGCGGCACCGATGTCGACCGCTTCGCCCGCAACTTCCTCAACATCTCGCTGGTCGGCCAAAAGGCGGGCCTGGTGTGGCAGACCGTGACGGACTCGGTTGGCCAGTGGGGCTTTCGCTTCGATCTGACGGAGGGCAGACCCTCCATTGGATTCGACGGACTGGTCCTGACCTCCCTTGTCGCGGGGGCCGGGGGGGCGCTCATCGTCAACGCCATCAGGGTGATCCAACACGGAGCAGCCACCCTCATCGGACGCATCGTCTTCGGCGGGATCGGAATCGGGGTTCTCCTCGGAGTGGTGTACGGCGTGGGCACGGCGACTTCCGATGGATGGGCGGCCGGGCTCGGCGACGCGGCGACGCACGTCTTCGTCTGGACCGTTGTGGGCGTCATCGTCGGCCTGGTCGTCGTGGGAGGCAGGGCACTGTTCTCCGCGGGTCGAGAAACCAAGGCCACCGTCCTCGCCTTTGCCGCCGGCGCCGGATTGGGAGCGATCTGGGTCCTCTTGAGCCTCTCCGCCGCACCGAGCTTCATCAAGGGTGCCAAGAACACGCTCGTCCTCTCCGGTGCTGGTGCCGCCTTGGGCTTCGCCCTGGGGCTCGTCATCGCCCTGTTCACGATGTCGAGCCGCGCCGTGGTGCGGGCCCCGGCTCGGGTCTACATCAACTTCTTTCGGGGAACGCCGCTCATTTGGCAGATCTCCTTTGCCGGGATCGGGTTCGTGCCGGCGTTGGGCCTCAACCTCGACATGTACACCATCGCCATCCTCGTGCTGGGGCTCAACCTGGCGGCCTATTCCTCGGAGGTCTATCGCGCCGGAATCCAGTCGCTGGAACGCGGCCAGATCGAGGCATCGCGCACCCTGGGGCTTTCCTACTTCCAATCGATGCGGTACGTGATCGTGCCCCAGGCGATCCGGCGCGTGATCCCCCCGCTGCTCAACGAGTTCGTCATCTTGATCAAGGACACGTCTCTCGTCTCGGTCCTGGGTTTGACGATCGCCCAGAAGGAGCTCCTGGGCACGGCGCGTAACTTCTATTCATCGACCTTCGACGCCACCGCCTGGCTGGGAGCAGCGGCCGGATACCTGATAATCACCCTGCCCATGATCTGGATAGTGACCATCGTGGAGCGGAGGCTGCGCAGTGGCCTGACGAGCGTGATTGGATGAGCGAGACTGTGGAGACATCGAAATGAACGAAGACGGCACGCTGGTTCGCCTCGAAGGCGTCCACAAGTGGTTCGACGACCTGCATGTTCTGCGCGGGATCGACCTGGGCATAGTGCCCAAAGAGGTCGTCGTCTTGATCGGTCCCTCAGGGTCGGGGAAGTCGACCCTGCTGCGCACCATCAACGTGCTCGAGGAGCCCACCGAGGGAAGGGTGTTCTTCGACGGCGTCGAGCTCACCGACATCAGGACGGACCTGAATGAAGCACGCACTCACATGGGCATGGTGTTCCAGCAGTTCAACCTCTTCCCCCACCTCACGGCGACGGAGAACATCACCCTGGCCCTGCTCAAGGTGCTCAAGCTGCCCAAGGACGAGGCCATCACCCGCGCTCACGAGCAACTGGGGCACGTCGGACTGTCCGACAAGACGGACTCTTATCCGTCGCAGCTGTCGGGGGGCCAGCAGCAGCGGGTGGCCATCGCCCGGTCGCTGGCGATGCGGCCCAAGATGATGCTGTTCGACGAGGTGACCTCGGCTCTCGACCCGGAGCTCGTCGGTGAGGTGCTGGGCGTCATGCAGGATCTCGCGGCCGAGGGCATGACCATGGTGGTCGTCACCCACGAGATGGGTTTCGCTCGCGAGGTGGGCACGCGTCTGCTCTTCATGGACGAAGGGCTCATCGTCGAGGAGGGATTGCCCTCAGCCGTCTTCGCCAACCCGCAGCATGCCCGAACACAGGCATTCTTGGGGCAGGTCCTTTGAAGCGTCTTCAGCCCTCAGCCGTCAATCTTCAGCCAGAATCCGAGGGATGACGACTCGCGAGACGATCACGATCGGGGGCCGGTTCAACGGGCCCGAGGCGTCCGCCAACGGTGGATACGCCTGTGGGATGGTGGCTGCGCTCGTCGACGGTGTCGCCGAAGTAACCCTGCGCCGGCCTCCACCGCTGGCAACGCCACTCGAAGTGCGCCGCGACGAAGGCGCAGTGTCGGTCTGGGACGAAGAGGCCCTCGTCGCCGAGGGACGCCCCATTGCATACGCCGATCCGGAGATGCCGACACCTCCATCCTGGGAGGAGGCGGATCGCGCCACCCGCGGGTATCTCGGCTACGAACGGCACGAGTTCCCGACATGCTTCACCTGTGGCCCGCAGCGCGACGACGGTCTCGCCATCTTCGCCGGGCCCGCCGGCAACGGCATGGTGGCGGCACCCTGGATGCCCGACGCCTCGCTGCCCGGCGAAGGCGGCATGGTCGCCGAGCCGATCGTGTGGGCGGCTCTCGACTGTCCCGGAGCCTGGGCCGACGCCCGCGACCTGACCGAGAATCCCGTCGTGCTCGGGCGCATGGCCGCCGTGGTGCATCAGCCCATCGAGATCGGCCACCCCTACGTGGCGATCGGGCGCCTGCTCTCCGAGGAGGGCCGCAAGTCGTACGCCGCTACCGCTCTAGTCGACGAATCGGGCACGACGGTGGCCACGGCCCGCCAGGTGTGGATTTCCCTGACGTAGCAGTCGGCAGAGCGAGCATGACGCGTCTGACGCCTTCGCGTCGTAACTCCCGTCGGCGTTATCCGTCACCCGTTACCCGTTGCCCGAACGGGGAACGGGAAACTCGATTCAGTCGAGACCACGAGTCGGGCAGGCGCGTCTGTCACAGGTTCACGCTGTTGCGTCGAGAACGGGCAACGCCGACCGCACACCGATGCGGCTCGATTCGACGCGTCAGATGACCGACGACGCGACGCCGCCTAGTCGCGGTAATTCACGTACTGCAACGGAAGCCGGTGGTCGAGGGCCTTCACCGCGGCGATCACGCCTTGGAGGTCGTCCCTCTTCTTGCCGCTGACCCTGACGACGTCACCCTGGATCTGAGCCTGGACCTTGAGGCCGAGGCCGCGGATGTGCTTGCTGATCTCTCGGGCCGAGTCGGCGTCGATGCCGGTGTTGAGGGCGAATAGGGCGCGAAACCGCCCGCCGCCTACCTCGACCGGCTCCCCGCCGGTGACCGCCTTGAGGGACACCTTGCGCCGGACCAGCTTCTCCTTCATCACGTCGATCGCCGCCTTGAGGCGCTCCTCCGTCGACGATTCGACGGTGATGCCCTCTTCGGAGAGGTGGACCGAGGTGTCGGTGCCTTTGAAGTCGTATCGGGTCGCGGTCTCGCGCGCCGCTTGATCCACGGCGTTGCGCACCTCCTGCAAGTCGACGCGCGAGACGATGTCGAATGTGGGCATCAGTTCTGCCTCCGGTGACGCCAAGTAAGGGATCGGCCCCAGCTTTCGACTGAGGAGTGCGATCCGTGGCAGTATTCCAGCATGCTGCAGCTCACTCCCCTCCAGTCGAGACGGCAGCTGTTCGCTGCTCCGTAGGCGGCGCCCAAAAGGCCCAGCGAACCCCTCGCAGACAGGAGCACGAACAATGAGCAACAGTCTCGTACAGCGCCACCAGCGTGTGTACGCACCAGTCATAACTTGGGATTCGGATCTCGAGATAATCGGCGCCGAAGGCGCCTGGGTCACCGACGTCGAGGGAGAGAAGTACCTCGACTTCGCCTGCGGGATCTCGGTGCTCAACTCGGGGCACAACCATCCGGCAGTGGTTGCCGCCGCCAAGGAGCAACTCGACAAGGTGTGGCACGCTGGAGGAGCCTTTCGCTACGACTCGCTCGTCACCGCCGCAGAGAAGGTGCTCTCGATAACCCCGGATTCCATCGAGAAGCTGTTCTTCATGAACTCGGGGGCGGAGGCAGTGGAGGCGGCTCTGAAGATGGCGCGCAAGATGACCGGCCGCCAAGGGATCATCGTTTTCCGCGGCGCCTTTCACGGAAGGACCATGGGAGCCCTGACGTACACGAGCTCCAAGGCGAAGTACCGCGAGGGCTATCACCCCCTGCTCCCTTCCGTATTCGCCGGTCCTTTCCCTCATCCCTTCAGATGGGGCATGACCGAGGACGAGGCGACCGATCATGCCCTCCTCGAACTGGAACTCATGCTGCAGCACCAGATCACCCCAGGCGAAGTCGCCGCGATCCTTGTCGAACCGGTCCAGGGCGAAGGCGGGTATTACCCCGCCCCGCCGCGCTTCATGGCGCGACTCGCCGAGCTGTGCCGGGAGCACGGAATCCTCATGGTGCACGACGAGATCCAGACCGGATTCGGTCGCACCGCCCGTTGGTTTGCATCGGAGCACTACGGCGTTGAGCCCGACGTCCTCGTCATGGGCAAGGCGATCGCCAACGGCCTGCCCCTATCCGCCATCGGAGCCCGCGCCGATCTGCTCGACGCATGGGAGCCGGGGTCGCACGGGACGACCTTCGGCGGCAACCCGGTCGCCTGTGCCGCCGCCGCAGCGAACATCGATGTCCTCACCGAGCTGATCCCCGGCACCGCGGCACTCTCCGAACACGCCTTCAAGCGCTTCGAGAAGATGAAACAGGACCATCCGACCGTCGGCGACGTACGCGGCCTCGGCTTGATGATCGGCATCGAGCTGGTCGAGCCGGGTGGGAACGAGCCGGACCCGGACGCCTTCGGCCACCTCAGCGAGTTCGCCCGGAACGAGCGGCTCCTCATCCTCGACTGTGGTCCGCACGGCAACGTGATCAGGTTCATCCCGCCGCTGTGCGTCACGCTTGAAGAGCTCGACGGTGCCATCGACATCCTCGACAGGGCGCTGACCGACTACGAAGGACGCTAAGCCGACGGGATCAGGCGGTTAGCGCGGCGACCGCCTCAACGGCGGCGCGCCCGTCGGACGCCCACCCATCGGCACCGATTGCAGCCGCGACTGTGGAGTCGATGGCCGCCCCGCCGACGACGACGGGGACGACGACCGCGGCTCGAACGCTCGCCGCTAGCTCGCGACCAGGGGCAACGCTGTCGACATGGCCGATGCCGATGGCGACCACAGTCACCGGCGCCGCCTTCTCCACGGCGGTCACGAACTCGTCGCCGGGCAGGTCGACTCCTAATTCGACCACATCCCAGCCGACGCCTCGCAGCAGGTCGGCGACGATGGCCACACCGAGAGCGTGACGCTCCCCGTGTGGCGTGCCGATCACGACGCGGCCTCGGCGCTGTCCGCGGCGGGCGAACCGGTTGCCGAGCCGGCCGACGAGCTTCATGGCCACGCTGGTCGCTCTGTGTTCCTCGGCGATGGACACAACGCCGCGATGCCACCCGTCGCCGATGCGCACCAGCGCCGGTGACAGCACGTCTATGTGGATTCCGGTTGGGGTCACTCCAGATGCCAAGGCGGCTTCCACCAGCGCCCAGGCACCGCTCTCATCGCCGGCGAGCAACCGATCCTCGAGGCGGGCAGACCAATCGGCACCGCCCCGCTCGATCGGATGCGCTGCCGCAGCCAACAGACTCTCCAGATCGCTTTCTCGTACCCGCCATTCAGCGCCCACCTTGGATGCGGGGAGCCTGCCGAGGCGCACGTAGCGGTACGCGGTCATGTAATGGACACCGAGCCGCTCAGCGCATTCCTTGAGAGAAAGCGTGCCCGGAGCCGAGGTCATCGGTTCACGAGTGTTTCGCCAGGTACTCCTCGGTGAACTCGCCGCGCATGCGGGGGAAACGCGCCGGAGCGTGCCGGAAGCAGAACTGGTTGCGGTTGTAACGGCTCAGCCTGGTTTCGCAGCGGTCCGCGCCACAAACACGGTCCTCACCGTATGTCTTGGGGCGCCGCCGCGCCCTGCCTGCCGTCGTGGCTCGCATGGTCGTGGAATCCATGAGAGGGAACCCTTCTCGTTTAGCACTAACTACATTAGCGCCAAACGCCTGTAGGACATTGCGTATTCCTGGTTTCGGTTGACTCGGAAGGCGCAATCGCCCTCCGAGCGAAGCGAGGCGATCGCCGGAAGGCGCCAAGCGCCTTCCGGCGGGCGATCCCGAGGGGGCGATCAATGGCGATCGCTGGTCTGCTCGGTTACTCCTCCCCCGCACCCGCCTCTGCCATGGCGGCGATCTCCTGGACCACGTCGGCGTTCGCCAGGGTGGTCACATCGCCCAGTTGGCGTTGCTCCGAGATGTCCTTGAGCAAGCGGCGCATGATCTTCCCAGAACGGGTCTTGGGAAGGTCGTCGGTGAAGACGATCGACTTGGGCCGGGCGATCGGGCTGATCTTCTCCGACACGAACCCGCGCAACTCACCGATCAGGTCGGCGTCCCCACTCATGCCGCCCCGCAGCGTGACGAACGCCGCAATCGCTTCGCCGGTCAGATCGTCGGCCCGGCCGACGACCGCCGCTTCGGCGACTGCGTCATGGGCGACCAGTGCCGACTCGACCTCCGTCGTAGAGATGCGGTGGCCGCTGACGTTCATGACGTCGTCGACCCGACCCAGCAACCAGAAGTAACCCTCCTCGTCGCGCTTACAGCCGTCGCCGGCGAAGTAGACGCCCTCGTACTTCGACCAATAGGTGTCGATGTAGCGATCGGGGTCGCCGTAGATGGTGCGCAGCATGGCCGGCCACGGCCGGGTGAGGACCAGGTAACCGCCGCCCCCGAGCGGCACGGAGTTGCCCTCTTCGTCGTAGACGTCGGCGCCGACGCCCGGGAAGGGGAAGGTCGCCGAACCCGGCTTCGTGGTCACCGCGCCCGGGAGCGGGGTGAGCATGATCGCCCCGGTCTCCGTCTGCCACCACGTGTCGACGATGGGACACCGCTCCCCGCCGATGGTGCGGTGGTACCACATCCATGCCTCGGGGTTGATCGGCTCGCCCACGGTGCCCAGCAGACGCAGCGAGGTCAGATCGTGGGCCGCCGGATACTCGTCACCCCACTTCATGAAGGCCCTGATAGCGGTGGGAGCCGTGTAGAAGACCGTCACCCCGTAGCGAGCCGCGATCTCCCACAGACGGTCCCTACCCGGCGTGTCGGGAGCGCCCTCGTACATGACACCGGTCGTGTGGTTGGCGAGGGGCCCGTAGACGATGTATGAGTGGCCCGTGACCCAGCCAATGTCGGCTGCACACCAGTAGATGTCGTCCGGCTTGATGTCGAACACGTAGTGGTGCGTCGTTGCGGCACCCGTCAGATAGCCACCCTGGGTGTGCACGATCCCCTTCGGCTTAGCCGTCGTTCCCGACGTGTACAGGATGTACAACAAGTCCTCGGCGTTCATCCTCTCCGGCTCGTTATCGGGCGAAGCCACCGCAACGATGTCGTGGTACCAGTGATCGCGTCCCTCAACCATCTCGACCGCGTTCTCGCACCGTCGCACCACGACCACATCCGTGATGGAGTCGCAGCGGGCGACCGCGGTGTCGGTGAACTCCTTCAGCGGCACGACCGAGCCGCGGCGCCACGCTCCATCTTGGGTGATGACCAGCCTGGCGGTTGCGTCGTCGATGCGATCGGCCAACGCGTCCGAAGAGAACCCGCCGAACACGACCGAGTGCACCGCCCCGATGCGGGCGCAGGCGAGCATCGCCACCGGCAGCTCCGGGATCATCCCCATGTAGATCGCCACCCGATCACCCCTGGCCACACCCAGGTCGAGGAGGGCGTTGGCAAAGCGACACACCTCTTCGTGTAACTCGGAGTAGGTGATGGTGCGAGTGTCACCAGGCTCGCCTTCCCAGTGGTAGGCGACCTTGTCGCCACCGGCAGCCAGATGACGGTCGAGGCAGTTGTAAGACACGTTCAGCGTCCCGTCGCTGAACCACTTGAAGAATGGAGCCTCGTTGTCGTCGAGGGTGATCTTCGGCTCCTCGAACCAATCGATGCGCTGCAACGCCTGGCTTCGCCAGAAGCCCAGATAGTCGGCGTCGGCGTCGTCGTAGATCGACGGCTGGGCATTTGCCGCAGCGGCGAACTCGTCTGCGGGAGGAAAGACGCGCTCTTCCTGCAGCAGGTTCTCGATCGCCTTGGACTCGGTCACCGCAAACCTCCGGGGTAGACCACGCTCCATCGTATGGGGGCGCCGTTTCCCAGGGATCGTGCCGAAGGGCCCTCCGTCACCGCCGCACGTCAGGTCTTATTCGGAACTCCCGCGCCGGTCCGCGCAAGGTCGACACCATGACCCCGAGAGCGACGACGATCGCCAGCAGCTGCAACCAGTCGCCCACGACGGCATACAGGGTCCGTGGCGACGCCTGCAGATTGACCACGCCCGACAGGACGTCCTGTTCGAACAGATCCGTCGTCTTGCCCACGGAGCCGTCTGCCCTGATCAATGTCGACTTGCCGGTGACCGCAGCGTGGATGACGTCGACTCCGAGCGACGCCGCCGACATGCGCACCATGGCGATGAGCTGGTCCGAGGCGGGGCCGTCCCCGAACGATCCCTCGTTGGTGGCTACGACGAGCAGCTGAGCGCCCAGCTTCACTTCCGCACGAGCGTGCCTCGGAAAGGCTCCCTCGAAGGAAATCACCGACCCGAGAATCCCCGAGGTGCCATCGATCTCGATTGGGAAGACGACCGGTCCTTCGCCGCGCCGCATGTCGTTGGGAACCTGCGCCAACTGGGGGATGAACTCGAGCACCCTCCGGAAGGGCACATACTCGCCGTAAGGGACGGGATGCTGCTTGAGGTACTCCCCGATCACCTCGCCGTCGGGCCCGAACAGGATGTTGTAGTTGTCAAAGGTCCCGGGGGCACCGGGTCGGGTGCCACCGGCCATGAGATAACTCCCCAGGCGTACCGCTTCAGCTCCCATCTCGCGACGCACCTCACCGTTGAAGGTGGGGTTGGTGGCGCCACCGAAGGAGTCCTCTCCCCAGACCACCAGGTCGGTCGATCCGTCCGGGAGCGCCCGGGTCAGCGCCAGGTGCGATGCGTAGATCCGCTGCTTCTCCTGCTCGCAGTGCAGCCGCGGACAGGGCGAGTTGCCCTGGACCACGGCCACGCGGACCGGCTGGCCGTCGGCATCCGGAGCGAAGAGCGCGCCGAGGAACGTGAAGGTGACCACGGCCGCCAACGACAACTCCAGTGGACGTCGGTCGCGCTCTTGGCCGAGCATGACGACCACTCCGGCGGCGACGGCGATGACGATCACTCCCCAGCCGGTGGCGCCGATCCATTGTGCCGCTCCACGGGGCCAGGCCAGCGTCCCCACCGGATAGCCGACCGATCCCCAGGGGAACCCACCGAATGGGCCACGCGCCCGCAGGAACTCCATCAGGGCCCAGGATCCGGTGGCGAGAAGCCACCAGCGCCACATCGACCAGCGCCGACCGATGTACATGACGAGCGACCAAGCGGTCATGTAGAGGCCGAGTCCCAACACGAGAGGGAACCAGGCGACGAAACCGAGGATCTTGATCCACCACAACATCGCCCCCCAAAAGGTGAACCCAAAGAGAAAACCCAACCAGCCGGCTTCACGCGTCGTCGACACCCGCCGCATCGCCCACAGCAGGGGGCTGGGGGCGATGAAGACCAGGAACCCCCAGTCGAGAGGGGGAACGGCCATCCACATGAGGACGGCCGACGCCAGCACCGCGACGATCTGCATTGCCGGACGATGCTAGGGGTGCACGGAAACGGAGCGCCTATCGTGACCTGATGGACGATCTCGGCCTTGCCAAGGCTGCAGCGCGTCTCGGCGCGGGGATCGTGGCCGACTGGGCGGACCGCCTCGACGCTGCCGAATTCAAGGGCGAAGTAGATCCCGTGACGGAGGCGGATCGCGAGTCGGAACAGGCAATCCGCCGTCTGATTTCCACCCGTCGTCCCGATGACGAGATCGTCGGGGAAGAAGGTGAGTCCCAGCCGGGAACGAGTGGCCGTCGCTGGCTGGTCGACCCTCTCGATGGGACGGTCAACTTTCTGCATGGATTTCCCCAGGTGGCCGTTTCCGTGGCGCTGGCCGACGATCGCGGCACGGCGGTGGGCGTCGTCCATGACGTGTTCCGCGGCGAACTCTTTGCCGCCGAACGCGACGGAGGCGCCACTCTGGACGGACTGCCCATTGGGGTCGCGGAGCGGTCCGATCTGGGGGCCGCCCTGGTCGCTACGGGATTCGCCTACGACCGTCGGGAGCGCGGACCCGAGTACGGCCGGATCGTCGGCGAGATGCTGCGCTCAGTGCGTGGCATCCGTCGCGGTGGGTCGGCGGCCCTCGACCTCGCGTGGGTCGCCTGCGGCAGACTCGACGGCTACTGGGAGACCGGGTTGGGCCCCTGGGACGTGGCCGCCGGGTTCCTCCTGGTGACCGAGGCGGGTGGGATCACCAGCTCCATCGATGGCGGACCGGCAAGCCACGAGTCGTGTGTTGTGGCCAACCCGGTCCTCCAGCCCTTGCTGCGCGAAGCGGTCTTCACCGCGCGCGGCGCCTTGGGCTGCGGCGGCCCCGAGTAGCCTCGAAACATGGCTCGCCGACTCCTCACCGCGGCGTCGATCCGCGACGCCGCGGACATCAGGGGCGACGCCGTCCTGATGGAGGATGACCGAATCATTGCCGTCGGCGATGCCGACACACTGCGCGGCGAGGGGATCGCCGAAACCGCGTATTCCGGCGCCACCGTCCTCCCTGGCCTGCGCGACGCCCACCTCCACCCGGTTGGCTACGCCGCCGCCCTGCGCCAGCCCACTTTGAAGGACGCCGCCGACTTCTCCGAGCTCGAGGAGATCATCGCCGCCGCCGCGTCGTCGTCGCCCGCGGGGACGGCGATAACCGCTCTTCGCCTCGATGACGAATCCTTGGCCGAGGGACGCCTACCGGAGCGCGACTTGCTCGACGCCGCCGCCTCCGGCCGTCCCGTGTTGGTGATGCGCTACTGCGGCCACATCGCAGTTGCCAGCACTGCGGCGCTCGAGCTCGCCGGCATCGGCCCCGACACCCCCGATCCGCAGGGAGGAGTGATCGATCGAGACGAGTCGGGAATGCCGACTGGCGTTCTCCGCGAGACGGCGTTCGAGCCCGTCACGGCTGCGATTCGGCCCCTTGCCCCTCCTCTCACCCCCGATCACGTACGGGACGCGTTGGTGGCTCTGGCCTCCACCGGGCTCACCGGCATCGGCGCCATGGCCGCCACGGACTCAGGCCTCTGGGGAGGCGCTGCCTCCGAGTTGGATCTCCTTCTGGAGGCCGCAGCCGGTTCGCCCATCACTCTCGACGTGTTCGTGATCGCCCGCACCGCCGCCTCCCTCACCGCCGCCGCGGAACGGACTGCCGCGGCCGAGCCCGCAGTGCGCTTCGCCGGCGTGAAGATGTTCAGCGATGGGAGCCTCGGTGGCCACACCGCAGCGATGCACGAGCCATTCAGCGACGAACCCGGCGAGCTAGGCACCGATCGGCTCGATCCCGCCCTGGCCGAAGAACTGGCGGTTGTCGCCCTCGGCATGGGCGGCCGTGTGGCCATCCACGCCATCGGCGACCGCGCCAACACCGGGGTCCTCGACCTGATGGAAGGCTTGATCCGGGAAGGCGCCGACCCGGGACGGCTGCGGATCGAGCATGCCTCGGTGCTCACCGACTACGACATCCGGCGCTTCGGCGCGCTCGGCGTCACCGCCTCGGTACAGCCGGCGTTCATCGCCTCCGAGACCGAGTGGCTGGAGAAAAGGGTCGGCCCAGAACGCCTCGGCCGCACTTACGCCTTCCGATCCCTCGAGAGTGCCGGTGCCATCCTCGCGGGCGGTTCGGATTCACCCGTTGAGCCGCCCCATCCCCTGCACGGAATCGCCGCCGCCCGCGATCGTCTCGGCCTGGTCCCTGAGGAGTGCCTGGACGCCCCTGCGGCTTTCGACCTCTTCGCGACGGGGTCTGCAAGGGCCCTGGGAAGGGCGGCCAGTCTCGAGCCCGGGGCGCCGGCCACGTTCACCGTCCTTGATCGCGACCCCGTCACCGCATCAGCCGATGAGGTACGCGGTGCTGCAGTCCTGGCCACCTGGGTGGATGGCGCCGCTGCCGAGATCCCGTCCGGGATCACCGCTTGGCAGGGATAGGGAGTCCCGTATCAGCCTTCGGGAATCATGTGGCGCAGCAGGCTCTCCACCACGGCAGCGGGACGCTCACTCCCGTCGAGTTCGATCGTGACCTCGTTCTTGATCTGAACTCCCCCAGCCACCGACTTCGCCTCGACAACGCGCACCCGCGCCCGCACCCTGCTGCCCACGGGGACGGGAGTGATGAAGCGGACCCGATCGAGCCCGTAGTTGATGATCATCTCGACACCGTCCTCGAGTGGCTCCAGGACGGGCCGAACCAGCGAATGCAGCAGGGAGAGTGTCAGAAAGCCGTGCACGATGGGCCCGCCGAAGGGCCCGGCGCGGCTCCGTTCGCCTTCCTCGTGAATCCACTGATGATCGTTCGTGGCCGCGGCGAAGGCGTCCACACGCTCCTGGCTGATCTCGACCCACTCGCCGACCCCCAATTCGGTGCCGACGAGAGCCGCGTAATCGGTCACACCCGGCCGCGTATGGGTCCGGCCACCTGCTCGTACTCGGCGTGCTCGCCGGTCTCCTTCTTGCTGTAGACGAGATCGCCGTCGACGACCACTTCGAACACACCCCCGGTCGAGGGGATGAGCCCGAAGCTGGAGATGTTGTGCTCGAACTCTTCGAGCAGCTTGTCAACCATGCTCACGGCACGGTCTCTATAGCCTCAAGTGGCGCAGTATTCGAGTGTGAGTTCCATGGTGCGGCACGCTAGCGGTCGAGCGTCACCGAACCCACTCTCAGGCGGCACCTATCCGCCGGCGAGCTTCTTGTCGCACTCGGCGAAGTCGACCGCACCCCAGTCGTCGAGCGTCACCGTGCCTTCGCCGTAGGGTGCCACCCAGCCGTCCGCCAATGCAGGCGAGTAGTAGGCACCTCCGAGCAAGCCGCACAATGCGTTGGTGGCGGCGGCGGCATCTGGGAACACCTCTTCGACCAGAGGACGCACATCGGCTTCGGAGTCGCAATCGATACCGCCGTGGCGGAAGTGGCACGGAGCAATGCCCTCGGTGACGTCGTCGGTGCCGCGCACCGACACGATCGACAGCTCGCCGTCGAAGTAGACGCCGACGGCCTGATAGCCCTCGTTGAAGTCGGGGATGGTCTCGCCGAACTCGGCGCTCATTCCCGGGCCGGCGCCGGAGACAGCAGACGGCGAGTCGCTCGCCAGCCAGCCGGCGCCGCGGGCAACGAGCACGGTCCCTCCGATGGCCGCGGCAATGATCGCCACCTTGGCGGCGACGGTGAGCCCGCCGAACCAGGTGACTGCGGCAGTCACTGCGCCCCCGGAGGACGCGGCGGCGGTTCCGGCCACGACCGTTTCCGACGTGACCAAGGCTCCTTTGGCGATCGCCCCTTCCACCGCAGTGGTCGCCGTGCCGGCCCATCCCGCGGTTGCCGCCGTCGTGGAAACCCTCTCCGTCAGGACGGCGATGCCGCGCACCACGGCGGCCGAAGACGTGCCCAACTCGGCGGCGATCGTGTTCACCGTCGTGGCTACCGCCTGTGGACTGCGCGAGGCGGCCACCGCCACCCGCTTGAGCATGTCGAGGGTGATCTTGGCGACCGTGCCGCCCGTCGGATCACTCAATGGGTCCCTCCTGTGTCCCGGCGACGATACGCCTCAGGCCGGGATCTGGCGACCCTCCATTCCTCCGGCGACCGTGACGACCTGACCGCTGAGATGTCCCGATAGCCGGTCGCTGGCGAGAACCACCACTTGGGCGGCCACATCTTCTGGCTTGCCGAGCTTCTTCAACGACATCGTCGACGTGACCCGCGCCACGTGCTCGGGGTCGAGGCCCTTGTCGCCGATCATCGGAGTGACGGTCCATCCCGGTGCGACGGCGTTGACCCGAACCCCGTACCCGATCCGAGCCGCTTCGTTCTTGAGGCTCAGTAGCAGGCCGGAGATGATCGCGCCTTTGGCGGCGGCGTAGTCGGCGTGCCCCGCTTCACCGAAGACACCCGCAGTCGAACCCACCAGCACGAGGGCGCCGGAGCCGGTCGTCGCAGCATGCCGCAGAAAGGCACGCGCCGTGAGAAACGTGACCGTCAGGTTGGAATCGATCGTCTCTCTCCAGCGGGCCGGGTCCAGCTCCCAAACCGGCTCGTCCTGGAGCGGCCACCGGCCGGCGTTGGCCACACAGACATCGAGCTGCCCGAGGGCCAGCAACGCCTCCTCGAAAAGGCTATCGGTTGCATCCGGGTCGCGCAGATCCGCGCCGATGGCAAAGCCGCCGATCTCTTCGGCGAGCCTGCCGGCCGCTTCCGCCGAGGTCCGGTGATGCACCACCACTCGGGCCCCTTCGACAGCGAACGCCCGGCACACCGCCGAGCCGATTCCGCCGGCGCCACCGGTGACGACGACGCCCTTGCCCTCGAGGCCGGTGTCCATGGGGTGAAGCTAGTCATTAGTCGTTAGTCGTTAGTCGTTAGTCGTTAGTCATTAGGCACTGCCCGCTAGCTGGCGGCTACTGGCTGCTGGCAACCGTCTCGTCCAAGTCCGCCAGCAGCGGCGCTTTCGCCTCCGCATCGAGAAACGACGCCTCGATGCTGTTGCGCGCCAACTGGGCGACGTCGTCTCGATCGAGGTCGAGGGCAGCAGCCACCGCCTCGTAGTTGGCCCCGACGTATCCGCCGAAGTAGGCGGGGTCGTCGGAGTTGATCGTCACCTTCACGCCCCGATCGAGAAGACGCTTCAGATTGTGATCCTCGAGGCGATCGAAGACCCGCAGCTTCACATTCGACAACGGGCACATGGTGAGGGGAACGGCCTCGGCGATGAGGCGGTCGACGAGCGCGTCCGACTGCTCACAAGCGACGCCGTGGTCGATGCGGTCCACGTCGAGGAGATCGAGGGAATCGGCGATATACGAGGGCGGTCCCTCTTCGCCGGCATGGGCGACGGCGCGCAGCCCGGCGCGGCGCGCTGCGCTGAAGACCTTCCGAAACAGCTCCGGCGGGTTGCCCACTTCAGACGAATCGAGCCCTACCGCGGCGATCTGATCGAGATACGGCTCTGCTTCGGCGAGCGTGGCCGCTGCCGACTGGGTGGGGAGATGACGCAGGAAGCACATGATCAGGAGCGTGCTGATTCCCAGCTCGGTGGATGCTTTCTCCCGAGCCGAGGCGAAGCCGCTCATGAAGGTCTCGAAGGGGACCCCGCGCTCGGTGTGCGTCTGGGGGTCGAAGAACATCTCGGCGTGGCGCACCCCATCGGCGGCCACCCTCTCCAGGTAGGCCCACATCAAGTCGTGGAAATCGTCTGCGGTGTGCAGCACCGCAGCACCCCGGTAGTAGATGTCGAGAAACGACTGGAGATCGGTGAACTCGTAGGCGGCGCGCACCGCTGCCACGTCGGCGAAGGGGAGGATGTCGCCATTGCGAGCGGCGAGGTCGAACATCATCTCCGGCTCCAAGGTGCCCTCGATGTGAACGTGCAGTTCGGCCTTGGGAAGCGCTCGTATGAAGCTCCTCATCACTCCTCCGGCAGGACGAACGTGCGGCGCCGCATCTCCGATATGGGCGACGTCGGTGGCACACCTTAGGATGTAGACCGGAGACCAACACAGGGAGGAACGCGGGCATGCGCAGGAGGAGAGGATTGGGGTTCGTCGCACTGGTGGCCGCCTTGGCTCTGGTGGCCGCGGCGTGCGGCGAGGACGAGGTATCGGGCGAAGGGTTCACCTTCGGCATGATCCTGGTCGGACCCGAAAACGACCGGGGCTGGAGCCAGGCCCACTTCGAGGCCGGCCAGTACGTCGAGGAGCAAATCGGGGCTGAGATGATCTCACTCGACTTGGTCAACCCTGCCGACCGTCCCGAGGTGACGGTGGACCAGGTCGTCGCCGACATGATCGGCCAGGGGGCACAGCTGATCTTTGCGACCTCCGACGACATGAAGGACGGCATCGAGCTGGCCGCAGCCAATCATCCCGATGTGCCGATGATCTGGTCGTCGGGCGACAGTGCCTGGGAGGACGGCAAGGCCTACCGCGACGACCTGCCGAACCTCGGCAACATCATGGGACAGATGGAGTTCGGCAAGATGATCGCCGGCTGTGCTGCAGGTCTGACGACGCAGACCGGACAACTCGGGTATCTGGGACCACTCATCAACGATGAGACGCGGAGGCTGGTCAACTCAGCATTCCTCGGTGCCCGGTACTGCATGGACGAGTACCGCGGCGGGATGGACCTGGACTTCTCGGTCAACTGGATCGGGTTCTGGTTCAACATCCCCGGAGTGACGCTGGATCCCACACTCGTGGCCAACGAGTTCTTCGACGGGGGCGCCGACGTGGTCATCTCAGGGATCGATACGACCGAGGCACTCGTCGTGGCCGGCCAGCGCGACGGCGCTGGTGAAGCCGTGTGGGCCATCCCCTACGACTTCGAGGGCGCGTGTGAGGAATCACCAGGTATCTGCTTGGGAGTCCCCTACTTCAACTGGGGCCCGGCATACCTGGAGACGGTGACATCGGTCATCCAGGACGACTTCAGTGCCGAGTGGCAGTGGGTCGGCCCCGATTGGGACGACATCAACAACCACGACACGAGCGCCGTGGGTTGGATAACCGGTGACGGCCTGTCCGGCGAAGCAGAGACGAACCTCGACGAGTTCATCGACGGGCTCGCCGATGGGTCGATCAACCTGTTCACGGGACCGCTCAACTACCAGGACGGATCCACCTACCTGGGCGACGGCGAGGAAGCCACCGACTTCCAGATCTGGTACACCGAGCAGCTCCTCGAGGGCATCGAGGGAGCCAGCAGCTAGGCACCAGAGCCAAGTAGTTCGAGGGGAGGGCATCGCCCTCCCCTCGATCGCGTCGGACGGCTGAGGCATTAGGCGTTGGGTGTTAGGTGTTAGGCAGAAACGGCAACCTCATGTCCAACCGGAGGGGCATTCCTGATTGACTCTGCCTAAGGACTAACGACTAACGACTAACGACTGCTCGGCGGCGATCGCCGCCGAGTGGTTACTCTCCCCGGCCAATGGGTCTCGAGCTGCGGGGAATCCACAAGCACTTCGGTCCGGTGCGCGCCAACGATGGCGTAACGATGTCGGTCGAGGCCGGCACCCTGCACGGACTGCTTGGAGAGAACGGTGCCGGCAAGTCGACCCTGATGAAGGTGTTGTCGGGTTTTCACGAGGCCGATTCCGGTGAGGTCGTCCTCGACGGCATCACCCTCGATCTCGCTTCGCCCCGCCGGGCGATGGAGGCCGGGGTGGGGATGCTGCACCAGGATCCGCTCGTCTTCCTCCCCTTCTCCGTGCTCGACAACTTCGTGCTCGGTTCTGAAGACGTCGACCGAGCCGATGCGACCCGCGAACTGGAGGAGTTCTCCGACCGGTTCGGGTTCTCGTTCGATCCCGGCGCCCCGGCGCGCACCCTCACCGTGGGCGAGAGACAGCAGCTGGAGATCCTGCGGCTGCTCCGCCTCGGCGCCAAGGTGCTAATCCTCGACGAGCCGACCACCGGTATCTCGGCCACCCAACGGGAGAAGCTGTTCGAGACCCTGCGCATCCTCGCCGCCGAGGGCCTGATCGTGATCTTCGTCTCGCACAAGCTCGAAGAGGTCGAAGAACTATGCAGCGAGGTCACGGTGATGCGCCAGGGCAAAGTCGTGGGTGGCACCCCGCTACCGGTGCCTCCGGAGCGCCTCGTGGAGATGATGTTCGGCAAAGTCGTCTCCTTCTCGGACCGCGCCGAAGTGGCCATGGGGACGGATGTCGCGCTGCAGCTCGATGACCTGTCGGCTACCGACCGGCTGACTGCGATCGAGGCCCTCTCCATGGAGGTGAGTGCCGGTGAGGTAATCGGTCTCGCCGGACTCGAGGGAAGCGGACAGCAAACCCTGCTGCGTGCCTGTGCCGGCTTGCTGCCGCCGACCTCGGGGACCATCACGGTGGCCGGCTCGCTTCTCTCCGGGCGTGCGTATCCGCAGTTCCTAGACGCCGGCGTCCATTTTCTCCCCGCGGGGCGCCTCGAGGAGGGTCTGGTCCAAGGGCTCACCGTCACCGAGCACTTTGTCCTGGCCTCGGGATCGACCGACTTCGTCGTGGACTGGGAGGGTGCCGGACGGCTCGCCGCGGAGAAGGTGACGACGCACTCCATCCGGGGCACCACCGAATCCACGGCGGAGTCCCTCTCGGGCGGCAATCAGCAGCGCCTGCTGCTGGCGATGATGCCGCCGAATCTGAGCCTCTTGCTGATGGAGCACCCGACCCGCGGCCTCGACATCGAGTCGGCCGACTGGGTGTGGGGCCAGATCCTGCGGCGCCGCGAGTCCGGAACCGCCATCGTCTTCGCCTCGGCCGACCTCGATGAACTGCTCCGCTACTCGGATCGCATCATCGTCTTCTTTGCCGGAAGCGTCTTCAAGGTCGTCGACGCGGCCGCCATCGACGGCGACATGCTGGGCCACCTCATCGGAGGAAGGGACGTGGCATGACGGAGCGCCTCAAGCGTGTCACTCCGGTGCTGCTCCCCGTCGGCCTCGCTTTCCTCGTCTCGATCGCGCTCCTGCTCATAGTCGGGGCCAACCCCTTCGAAGCCTTCGAATTGATCTACCGCGGCTCACTCGGCAGTAGCGGGAAGGTCGCCGACACGCTGCTGGCGTGGGTGCCGCTGGTCCTCGCCGCGGCCGGTCTGGTGATCACCTTTCAGGCCGGCCTGTGGAACATCGGCGTGGAGGGCCAGGTGGTGATGGGCGCCGTTGCCACCGCCTGGGCGGTCCGGGAGATCCCCGGACCGGGCTGGCTGGTGATCACTATCGGCATCGCCGCCGGCCTCGTCGGCGGGGCGATCTGGGGGCTGTTCGCCGGGGCGTTGAAGGTGTACGGCAAGGTCAACGAGATCTTCGGTGGCCTCGGGCTCTTCTTCGTGGCGACGGGCCTCGTCGTCTATCTCGTCATCGGGCCGTGGGCACGACAAGGAGTTGCATCGACGAGCGGAACCGACCTCTTCCGCGAAGACGTCTGGCTCCCGGAAATCGGCGGGTTCTCGGTGGCGGCACTGATCGTGGCGGTGGCGGCGGTCACCGGCGTCTACTACCTGATGAGGGGAACGCTGTTCGGGCTCAAGCTCAAGGCGGTGGGTCGCAACCCCAAGAGCGCCCACTTGCTGGGGATCGACACCAACCGCTACGTGCTCCTCGCCATGGGCCTCGGCGGTGCCCTGGCCGGCCTGGGCGGTGCCATTCAGGCGCTCGGGTTCCACCACAAGCTGGTTCCGGCGATCTCGGGCGGCTATGGCTTTCTCGGCATCCTCGTCGTGATGCTCGCCGCGTACTCGGCCCGATGGATCGCCCCGATCGCCTTCTTCTTTGTGGCGATTTCCATCGGCAGCACGCAGTTGTCACTGCGCCTCGACCTGGACTCGTCCCTGGGCGGCGTCCTCCAAGGCGTGCTCGTGCTGTTCGCGCTGCTCGCCTCTGGCGGGCAGGTCTATCGGGCGCGGCGCAGGTCGGCCGGAACCGTCGAGGCGGACACCTGATGGATACCGCCACCATCGCTTCGATCGTGGCCGCGGCGACCCCACTGGTCTACGCAGTGATCGGCGAGACGATCGCGGAGAAGGCCGGCGTGGTGAACCTGTCTCTGGATGGGTCGATCATGCTCTCGGCGATGACCGGGTTTGCCGTTTCGGTCACGACCGGCAGCCTGATCCTGGGTTTTCTCGCTGCAATGGTGGTGTCGATGGCGATCGCGGCTCTCATCGCGTTCGCCAGCATCCAACTCCGCCTCGACCAGATCGCCGTTGGCTTCGTGCTGACACTGTTGGCCGCCGACCTGAGCGGCTTCCTCGGCGACGACTTCGTCGGGCGTCAGGGCTCTGGCGTCCCCGCCTGGGAGATCCCTCTGCTCGGCGACATCCCGTTCTTCGGCCCGGTGTTCTTCGACCACAACATCTCCGTCTACGGGAGCTTCGTCGCCCTGATCGCCGCCTACTTCTTCCTCTATCGGACGCGCCGGGGCTTGGAGCTGCAGGGTGTCGGCGAGCGGCCCGAGGCCGCCTACGCCCGCGGCTTGGCGGTCAACAAACTGAGGTACCTCTACACCATCATCGGCGGGGCGTTCGTCGGACTGGCCGGAGCCGCCTTCTCCCTCGACGTCAAACTGGGATGGCGTGAGGGCCTCACGCAGAACTTCGGATGGATCGCTCTCGCCATCGTGATCTTCGGCGGGTGGAACCCGGTGCGGGCAGCCATCGGCTGCTACCTGTTCGGCGCCCTGCAGGTGGCAGCCCTCAAGCTGCAACCGACGCTGCCGGATCTCTCGCAGATACTGCCCATCCTTCCCTTCGCCGTCATGATCTTCGTGCTCGTCCTCATCTACTTGGACTGGTTTCGCCGCCTCGGCGAAACCCACCCGGCGTTGCGACGGATCATCGGTGGCGACCCCCCATCTGCGCTCGGCCGGGTGTTCGTCCGCGAGTAGACCGCCCCCGACGCGACCCCCTCCCCTAGCGTCTCGCCATCGGATAACTTGGCTTCATGCCCCGCTACTTCACCAACAAGACCTTCGCCTTCCTCAAGGATCTCGCCGCCAACAACGAGCGGGAGTGGTTCAAGGCTCACCAGGATCGCTACGAGTCCGATGTGCGGGAGCCGGCTCTCGCCTTCATCGAGGATTTTGCGGCGCCGCTCTATCGGATCTCACCGCACTTCGTTGCCGACCCGCGCAAACAGGGCGGATCATTGTTCCGCATCCATCGCGACACGAGGTTCTCCAAGGACAAGACGCCGTACAAGACCCACACCGGAATGCATTTCCGCCACGTGGCCACCAAAGACGACGTCCACGCTCCCGGCCTCTACCTGCACATCGAACCAGCCGCCTGCTGGATGGGAATCGGCCTGTGGCGTCCGTCGACGCAGAACGCCAACAAGATCCGAGAGGCGATCGCTGCCGACAGCGCCGGATGGAGGCGGGCGGCGTACGGCAAGAAGTTCAGTGGAACGTTCGAGCTGTCCGAGGGGGAAAAGCTGCAGCGGCCGCCGCGCGGCTTCGATCCCGACCACGCCTACATCGAGGACCTGAAGCGGCGCGACTTCACCGCCGGTGCCCGACTCACTCAACGCCAGGTCACCGGTGAGGACTTCCTGGCCGGCTTCACCGCGATGAGCAAGACGGCGGTGCCCTTCCTGCGCTACCTGTCGTCGGCGGTGGGTGTCGCCTTCTGAGGCCTAGGCGGCCCCTCGCTTCGACCACCGCCGGATGCGGGGGAGGTTCCAACGAATCACGCCGGTCCAGAACAAGAAGCTGACTATCCCGAACTGGTAGATGTTGTTGACGGTGTCGGACCAGCCGTCTTCGGGCATGGTGAAGAAGTAGAAGGTGACACTCAGTCCCACCAGGAAGTGGGACCAGCGCAGCGTCTTGTTCCAGTTCATGAGGATCTCCCCTTCGTCGAGCGTGAAGACCATAGGAGAAACGCCAGGGCCCCGCCTCGTCTCTCAGCCCAGGGCGCGGTCGAGGTCCTCGATCAGATCGTCGACGTGCTCGATACCCACCGAGAGACGCACCAGATCATCAGGTACCTCGAGATCGGTCCCGACAACCGACGCGTGCGTCATGGCGGCAGGCACCTCGATCAGCGACTCCACGCCGCCCAGGCTCTCTGCAAGGAAGAACAGCTCCGTTCTCTCGGTGAAGCGGTGTGCCGCGGCCACCCCGCCCTCGGGCCGGAACGAGACGATGCCGCCGAACCCGTCCATCTGGCGGTGGGCCACCTCGTGGTCGGGATGGTCGGCCAGGCCGGGATAGGCGACCTCGACGGTTCTTTCGTCGTCGCGGAGGAACTCGGCGATTCGCATGGCGTTCTCACAGTGCCGATCCATCCTCAGTGAAAGCGTCTTCAGGCCGCGGAGGACGAGGAAGGCGTCAAACGGGCCGGGGACAGGTCCCGCGGCGTTCTGCAGGAATCGCAACTGCTCCAGGAGCGCGGCGTCGCGGGTCACGAGAGCGCCGCCGACGACATCGCTGTGGCCGCCGAGGTATTTGGTGGTGGAGTGGAGCACGACGTCGGCGCCGTGGTCCAAGGGCCGCTGCAGGTATGGGGTGGCGAATGTGTTGTCCACGCAGAGGAGGGCCTCGGCGTCGTGGGCGATGGCGGCGAGTGCCGCCATGTCGGCAACCCGAAGCAGAGGGTTGGTGGGAGTCTCCAGCCAGACCAGACGGGTATTGGAGCGAATGGCGGCACGTACCGCATCCACATCGGTGGGATCGGCGACGCTCCACTCGAAGCCCTGCTCGCCGAGCACGCGGGCGAAGAAGCGAAACGTCCCGCCGTACGCGTCGTTGGGCAGCAGCACGTGGTCGCCGGCCTCCAGGAGGTAGCCCATGAGCGCGGCGGCCGCCATGCCCGAGGCCGTGGCCACCGATCCGCCACCGGAACCGTCGGCCACGCCTTCCAGCGACGCCAGTGCATCCTGAAGGGCCGTCCGGGTGGGGTTGTCGGTGCGCGAGTACTCGTAGCCGGCGTGCTTTCCCGGGGCGTCTTGGGCGTAGGTGGTGGTGGCATAGATGGGGACGATGACCGACCCCGTGCTCGGATCTGGGTCTTGGCCGGCATGGATCGCTCTCGTTTCGAACCTCATGATCCCTCCATCAGCCCCTGTGACTCCATCCACTCGTCGTCGAACACCTTGGAGATGTAATTGCGGCCACCATCGGGGAGGATCACGACGATCAGCTCGTCGGGATGGCGCGTGGCGGCGCGCAGAGCGCCCACGACCGCCATGCCGCCCGAGCCGCCGGCGAGAATCCCTTCGGTGGCAACGATGCGTCGGGCCATACGGAACGCCTCGCCGTCCGACACGGTCTCGTACTCGTCGACGACCGATCTATCGAAAGCCTCGGGCCAGAAATCCTCGCCCACTCCCTCGGTGAGATAGGTGTGCACGTCATCCGGCGAGGCGGCGGTGTAGATCGATCCCTCCGGGTCCACCCCGACGACCACGACGTCGGGGTTCTGCTCCTTCAGGAATCGGGCCACGCCGGTGATCGTCCCGCCGGTTCCGATCCCGGCGACGAACACACCGACCTGGCCGTCGGTCTGCTCCCAAATCTCGCGACCGGTGGTGTCGTGCTGTGCCTGCGGGTTCGCCGGGTTCGAGTACTGGTCGGGGCGGTAGTGATCGGGTCGCGCTGCCATCTCGGCCGCCACGGAGTAGTACGACGCGGGGTCTTCGGCAGGGACGTCGGTAGGGCACAAGACCACATCGGCGCCATAGGCCCGCAGCAGGTCTTGCTTCTCCTTGGACTGCTTGTCGGCCATCACCGCCACCAGTCGATAGCCACGCAGCGCCGCAGCGATGGCCAGCCCGACACCGGTGTTGCCGCTGGTGGGCTCGACGATCGTGTACCCAGGCTTCAGCAAACCCGCGGCCTCCGCCGCTTCGATCATCGCCAATCCGATGCGGTCCTTGATGGAGCCTCCGGGGTTCATCGATTCGATCTTGGCCACCAGGTTCCCGGCCGGGTGGAGCCGTTCCAGGCGTACCAGCGGAGTCTCGCCGATCGCTTCGATGATGTCTGCGCGAATGTCCATCGTCGCCGAGGTTAGAGGTCGGTCATATGTTGAACCGGGTGCCACCGGATCAGGGGTCGGTCACACCGGTGAACGTCAGCTCCTGAAGGGCCAGTTCATCGAACGGCTCCAGCCCGGCGTAGTGCTCTCCCGGATAGCTGGAGCGGATGTGAATGACGAGGCTCTCGGTGGGATCCGGCGGAATGCGCACTCGATAGGGCCCGTGGCCCGATTCCAGCTCATCGGCGACGATGGCGCCGGATCCGCCCACATGCACCTCGACCGATTCGATGCGGGCGTTGCGCAGGAGGCGCTCGTCGTCATCGAGATTGTGAAACAGCACCGCCGTGACTCGGGTCGGCGTATCGAAGAGAACCCTGATCTCGGCCCCGACCCCTGCCCCGGGAACGTTCCAGGCCGTCGCCGGATCGCCGTCGATCAGTGCCCGGCACGGAAACGCGGGCAACTCGCTGGAACAGGTCACATCGGTGGCGCTGATCGGCCCCACGGCGAGGTCCACGGCCCGAGTCGTCGCCGGTGTCGACGACGTGGCGCTCTCGCTGAGAGTTCCGATCGCCGCCGTCGCCGGGGGCTCATCGCCCGGTTCGGAATCACCGCCCAGCAAGAGGAAGCCACCGAGCACAACGACGCCCAGGCCGAGCACCAGCGCGATCATCCCTCCGGCGATTTGAGGTGGCCTGGCCACGGCAGCTCCACACTCGCGGCAGAACCTGGCGTTGGCCGGCGCCGCGGCCCCGCATTCGGGGCAGGTCGAAGGGCCTGACGTCACCTGGCGAATCGCCTCAGGCGGACTGAGTTAGTGACGACGGAGACCGAGGAGAAGGCCATGGCCCCGGCGGCGATCATCGGGTTGAGGAGGCCGACGGCCGCCAGCGGTATCGCCGCAGTGTTGTATCCGAATGCCCAGAACAGATTCTGAATAATGGTGCGGAACGTCCGACGTGCCAACTTCAGAGCGCTGACGGTCATCATCGGATCGCTGTTCATCAGCACCACATCGCCGGCCTCGATGGCGACGTCCGTTCCCGATCCCACGGCCATGCCCAGATCGGCCCGGGTAAGCGCCGGGGCATCGTTGATCCCGTCGCCGACGAAGCCGACCGATTTGCCCTCATCCTGGAGCCGCTTGATCTCATCCGCCTTGTCGGCGGGCATGACTTCGGCGATGACGCGGTCGATCCCGACCTGCGCTCCGATTGCGTCGGCGGTGCGCTGGTTGTCGCCGGTGAGCATCGCCACTTCGACATCCTGCTCGTGCAGGGCGGCAATGGCGGCCGCAGAAGTGTCTCGCAACGTGTCGGCGACGCCCAGAGTGCCTCTCACCTCTCCGTCCCAGCCGACCATGAAGGCGGTGCGGCCGGTGAGTTCGATCTGCTCCATGGCTTCGAGGTATCGGTCCGGGATGTGAAGGCCGCGGTCGGCCATCAGCTTCGATTTGCCCACGACGACCTCTGTCCCGTCCACGGTGCCGACGACTCCCCGTCCTCCCAGAGCTTCGAAGTCGGTGGGTGTGGCGAGCACCACGTCTCGCTCTTCGGCCCCGAGGGCGACCGCCTTGCCGATCGGGTGCTCGCTGGCGCCTTCGACGGACCCGGCCAGGAACAGGGCCCGTTCCTCGTCTCCCGCAGTGACGACATCGGTCAGCGTCATTGCCCCCCGGGTCAGCGTCCCCGTCTTGTCGAAGACAACGGCGTCCATCGCCTTGGCGCGCTCGAACACCTCGGCGTCCTTGAACAAGACCCCCAATTCTGCCCCGCGGCCGGAGCCGACCATGATGGCAGTCGGGGTGGCCAAACCCATGGCGCATGGGCAGGCGATGATGAGGACAGCCACCGAGTTGGTCAGGGCTTCGCTCACCGTCCCCTCGATGGCCATCCAGGCGCCGAAGACGCCAATGGCGATGACGATGACGATCGGGACGAACACCGAACTCACCTTGTCGGCCAACTTCTGCACAGGTGCCTTCGTCGCCTGGGCCTCCTCGACGAGTCGCACGATCTGCGACAAGGCGGTTTCCCGGCCGATCTTTGTGGCCTCGAACTCGAGCCGGCCCTGCTGATTGACCGTCGCTCCGAAGACGTCGTCGCCGATGGACTTGTCGATCGGCGCCGATTCGCCGGTCAACATCGACTCGTCGACGCTCGACCTGCCGGTGATGACGACGCCGTCGGTAGCGATCTTCTCGCCGGGAAGGACGATCACGATGTCGCCGACCTCTAGTTCCTCGACGGGGATCATCTCTTCGCCGTCGCCGCGCCGCACCCGGGCCTGCTTGGCGCCCATCTCGAGGAGTTTCGTGATCGCGTTCGATGCCTGGCCCTTCGCCCGGGCCTCGAAGAATCGACCCAGGAGTATCAGCGTGATGATGATCGCCGCGGTTTCGAAGAAGAGGTGCTCGTTGGCGGGAATGGCGTACAGAGAGAAGCTCCAGGCCGCGGTGGTGCCCACCGAAACCAGGGTGTCCATGGCCGGGCTCAGAGTCTTGATCTGCTTGACCGCCGCCCGGTGGAATTGGATACCGAAGCCGAACATGACCACGGTGGTGAACACCGCCTGCAACCACTCCGACCATGCCGCCTCGGGTCCGAACTGGGCGAGTACGAACACCGGAATCGTGAGGCTGGCAGCACCTATCGTGTTGCGCCGCTGCGTTCGCACCTCCTCGGCGTAGCGCTCGGTGACGGTGGTGCGCTCTTCTCCTTCCTCGACCGCCTCGATCGCGTAGCCGATCTTGGCCACGGCCGTCTTGAGCGCCTCCAGATCAGCCCCGGGGCCCAACTCCGCCCGGGCTTCGTGTCCGGCGTAGTTGACCGTGGCGCTGGCAACGCCCTCCTGCTTGTTGAGGACGCGCTCGATCCGCAAGGCGCACGACGCGCAAGTCATCCCTTCGACATCGAACGTGACCGCTTCGAGTGTTGCCTGACTCATGGTTCCTATCTCTCTGATGCCGTCCGGCCTCGGGAATCGCGGACGGCGCCTCTAGCCGGCACCTCGTAGCCCTGATCCTCGATGGCGGCGACTATCGCCTCGAAGGTCTCGTCGGTGCCGTCGAAGTCAACGGCGACCGTTCGCTGGTCGATCCCCACCTCGACCGTCTCGACACCGTCGAGCGGGCGCACCGCCCCCTCGATAGACGTCTTGCAGTGCCCGCACGAAATGTCGGGCACGGAAAGGGTCCTACTCGTCATTGTCGCTGTCTCCCATCTCGTCTTCCGGCTTGATTACAGCCGCCTCGAATCCGTAAGCCGCCGGGTCGGCGAGAAAGGCCTTGCGGCATCCCGGCGAACAAAACGCCACCCCTTCGAAGCCCTCGGCGCGCGGCGCCGAAGCTCCGACCTTCATCCCGCATACCGGGTCGACGAACGTCATTTTGGACTCCTCATCTCGTCAAGGTCGAGAGCATATACCTTCTAGTCGACTGGAAAGTCAACTGGTTCTTTGCCCGCGACCACACCCGGTTCGCCTTCACCCGACTCGAACCAGATCCCCCCTCTTGACATTCCATTCGACTGGAAGGCTTACCCTGTCCGCATCGCCTGACCGAATCCGGCGGAGGCGAGCCGACCCGATCGGCAGAGGGGAACGTGACAAAGGAGTGAGTGAAATGGACAGGGCGTTCTCGAGGATCGGCGAGACGGTTGTACGACGTCGACGCATCGTGGTCGCGACGTGGCTCGTCTTTCTGGTTGTCGGTGGATTCGTTGCCCCGCGCATCCTCGATGTATTCGACCGGGGCCTCGACTCGGGCAATAAGGGTGAATCCCAGGCCGCGGCCGACGTCATCGCAACCGAGTTCGAGTCGCGCAGCGCGTTTCAGCAACTCCTGGTTCTCTCGAGCGACGAGTTCACCGTCGACGACCCCGAGTACGCAGAAGCGGCAGAGACGCTCATCGCGGACATCGAGCAGTCGACCGGCGTCGCCGGCATCACGAGTTTCTGGTCCTCCGGCAACCCTGCACTCGTCGATCCCGACCGTGGCACCACGTTCGCTCTGTTGGATCTGCGCGAGACCAACCACGGTGACGCCATGCTGGCGTCGGAGGACCTCCTCGAGGTCGTCGACGAGGCATCGACCCCGACTTGGATCAACGCTCGCGTGACCGGCATCGAAGCCGTGCATGCCGACATCACCGCTGCCAGTCAACAGAGCATCGCCCGTGCCGAAGCGGTCGGGCTTCCGGTAGCGATGTTGGTGCTCATCGGCGTCTTCGGCGCCTTGGTGGCCGCGGTGTTGCCATTGCTCCTGGCGATCCTGTCCATCGTGATTGCCCTGGCCTTGGCCGTGGTCGTCGGTGAGTTCCGAGGACTCTCGGTCTTTCTCGAGACCTTTGCGGTCATGCTCGGCATGGGAGTGGGCATCGACTACGCGCTATTCATGTTGACCCGGTATCGCAGTGAACGGAAGGCGGGACGCGACATCTCGACGGCGGCCATCGAAATGGTCACCCACGCCGGAAAAGCGGTCGCGTTCTCAGGTCTAGCCGTGGTGATCGGCCTGTCCGCACTCCTCGCCACCGCCGAGCCAACCGTCATTTCGATGGGGATAGGGGCAATCCTCGTCGTGATCGTGGCCGTAGCCGCCGGGCTCACCCTTCTCCCCGCGATGATCGTCCTGCTCGGCGACCGAATCGAGGCGCCTCGCACCTTGACCCGTCTTCTCGACCGATCGCGATCGGAAGGGATGTGGCATCGCTGGGCCACGCATGTCATGAGCCGACCGGTCAGATACGCCCTGGCCGGTTTGTTGATCCTCGGCGCTCTCTCCTGGCCTGCCTTGAGCCTGGAGAAGGGGACGATTGGCGTCGGGCAGTTGAGTCCCGAATTCCAGAGTAGGCAGGGTTACGAGACACTGGCCGAGGAGTTTGGCGCTGGGATGCTCTCACCGGTCGAGGTCGTCGTGCGCACCGATGGAAGCATCGGCGGCCCGGCGGCCGTTGCCGGAGTCGATCGGTTGACCCGGGCCATCGCCGCCGACTCTCGCTTCGAATCAGCGATGAGCATGACCACGCTTGACCCTGGACTGAGGCTCGCCGATTACCAGGCCCTCTACGGCAACGGGTTCGCCGCCCTCCCCGACGCGCTCCGAGGCCCGCTCGGCAACTTCGTCAACGTCGCCGGAGACGGAGATACGGCAGTGATCATGGGCCACCTGCAAATCGACCCTTCATCACCCGAGGCCTGGGACACCGTCGTCGACCTGCGACAGGACATCATCCCCGCCGTCACCGAGCTGGCCGGTGCCGAGGTCCTGGTCGGGGGGACGTCGGCCATTGAGGCCGATGCCAGTCGGGCGCTCTACTCGCGCTTTCCCATCGTGATCGGAGTCATCCTGGGCGCCACCTTCTTGATGTTGATGACGCTCTTCAGGTCGATCTTGATCCCCTTGAAGGCGGTTCTACTGAACTTGCTCTCGGTGTTCGCCAGCTATGGGCTGATCGTCCTCGTGTTCCAGAACGGATGGGGTGAAAGCCTCTTCGGATTCAGTTCGACCGGGACCATCAACTGGGTCACGCCGGTATTGCTCTTTGCCATTCTCTTCGGGCTCTCAATGGACTACGAGGTCTTCTTGCTGAGCCGGATCCGAGAGCTGCACGATCGGGGATACTCGAACGAGCAGGCAGTCGCGTTGGGTTTGGAGCGAACCGCGAGAGTGATCACCGGAGCTGCGGCGATCATGGTCGTCGTCTTCGGCGCATTCGTGCTGTCCTCGGTGCTGCTGATGAAGGAGCTCGGTTTCGCTCTCGCCGCCGCGGTGTTGATAGACGCCACGATCGTTCGAGTGATCCTGGTCCCGGCCACGATGCGATTGATGGGGGAGTGGAACTGGTGGTTGCCCAAGTGGCTCGATCGGCTCCTGCCCCGCGTCTCCCTGGAAAGGGAAATCGCCGAGGCGACCGAAGCGCCGGTCCTGGATTCGCCCGTGCCGGTGTGATTGGGGCAACGATCCTGAACGGGCTCATCTTGGCCGGACAGCCGGAACTGGGCGTCGTGACTGGCTAGTGCGTGGGATCCCGGAATATCCCGGCCGACTCCTGCATAGTTCGCACGAAGGCGACGATCTTCGACACGTCTTCGCGGCTGAGCCCGGGCAGCGGAGCCATAGGGCCGAAGTTCCAGTGGTGCGGAACCACACCACCGGCCACGGCACGCTGAAAGGCCTCGTCACCGTGATGGTTGGGGGCGTAGATCGCCACCAGCAAGGGCGGACCGGTCTCTGATCCCTGCAGATCGGCGCCGTGACACACTGCGCAGGAGGCGGTGTACAGCTGCTCACCCGCGGCGATGATCTCCGGATCGCGCTCCACGGGCGTTGCCGGTTGCTCGACGAGCCCGAGCACCACGAAGACGCCGATGACCGACATCACGATTCCGCCCGTCACGAGCCCAACCCGTCGCGCATTCGGGCTTCCCGTTCGCGCCGGTTTCGGCTGCGGCCGATTCGATCGTGGAGATGGGCGCCGCTGCCTGCGACGGCTCATCGGTTCATCAAGACCGAGCGCCGCCGCTCATACTCTTCTTCGGAGATCTCTCCGGCGGCGAATCGGGCGGCGAGGAGCTCCAGCGGAGTGGGTTCACTCCGAGACGCGTCGGAGGGTCTCTGCCAAGCGCGAAGGGCCAAAGCGATGACGCCGGCGGCGGCTACCCAGCCGAGGGTCATTCCCATCCAACCCCAGCCTCCCATCGGCCCGCAGCATGAGCCCCCATCGAGCAGGAGCCTCGACACGGTCCCGATCATGTCCTCCTCCTCGTCGTGGACGAGCGAAATCGAAACCGGCCACCGGGGAGGATCTGTGACCGGCTTCGACCTCTATACAGCAACGTACAGGTTCCCGCCGCTGGAAGGTCAAGTGGATAGACGGGTCTGCGAACCACGTCGAGTGCTCGGGACATTCGCTCTCCAGCTGGTGCAGGAGCAAGCACAATAGACCTCGAGCGAACGTCGGCAGCCGACCGGCTATCTACAGAGCTTCACCATCAGCTGGTAGGGGTTGGTGTATGGGCCGCCTCCGGGTTGGTACCCGAGGTGGAGATGGGGAACCGCCGAGTTCCCCGTATTGCCGACGTACCCCACCAACTGGCCTACTCCAACCCGAAGCCCGTCCGTGATCCCCGGGGCGTAACCGTTCATGTGGGCGTAGTAGTAGATGTCTCCGCTGTCGCCCCTCAGATAGAGGCCGATGCCCCCGGCCCAGTGCCAGTTGGGGCTCCATATGTAGCCGTTCTCGACCGCCACCAAAGGGGTCCCGGTGGTCGCCACCATGTCGACCCCTTTGTGTGTCCGGCCGCCACTTCTCGGATCTCCCCACGAGTCCGAGAAGGAACTGGCGCCTGCCACCGGGCAGGTCCGACCGCTCGGATCGACATAGGCGCTGCTGGCGAACCCGGAGGCGGCCGCCTCAGCTGCTGCTGCCGCCGCCTCGCGTGCTCGACGTGCTTGCTCTGCCCTCCGCCTCCGTTCCCTTTCTTCTTCTTGCCAGTGGCCATAGAGCAACTGAAATCGTTCATTGGCCGCCGCGAGCTCGGCGAGTATCTCCGACGAGCGGGCGTCGAGGTCGCCGACGACATCCTCTTGTTTGGCCGCGAGGCTCTCCAACTGCTGCTGCAGCTCACTGCGGTCCGCCTGCAGGAATTCGAGTTGGTTCACCGCGTCGACGTCGAGATCGACGACGGCGTCGAGATACGCAGTCTTCGTGCCGAGCCTGGTGACCGATTCCGGGCTCACGGCCGCCTGGATGTCACCCGCACCGGCACTCACATACATGGATCGGGCCCGCTCGCGTGCCTCCAAGGCAGCCAATGCGATTTCGCGGTCGCGAAAGGCGATTTCGCCCTCAACCTCCGAGATCTGCGCTTCGAGCTCGTACTGCTTGCCGATCGCGGCGTCCAATTCGGCGATCTGCTCCTCGAGATCCTGACTGATCCTGTTGATCTCGGCGCGGGCAGCATCCAGGTCGGCGCGCGTGACGTCGGCGGCCGCCGGCGCGGCGAGACCCATCAGCAGGAGCCACACGAGCGCGGTCGCCAGTGGCTTCATCGGAGAGTCGCGACCGTATACCTCGAAAGGTCCGCACCGTCGCTCATGTCACCAACCGCCTTCCTCGCGAGCAACAGCCGAAGACGGTCGCTCCTGGGGGAAGCTTGGAGCGACCGCTTCGACCGTCGTTGCGGAACGTACAGGTTCCCGTCGCTGGAAGGTCAAGCCCTCAGACAGATGCGGCCGCTCGGGACGGCAGCCGAAGACGCTTGAGGAGAACGGCATTGACGGCAACCAAGATGCTGGACCCGGACATGGCCAACGCAGCGATCTCCGGTCTGAGCCGCCAGCCGAGGCTGGGTTCGAGCAGTCCTGCTGCGATGGGCAACGCGACCAGGTTGTAGGCGACCGCCCAGGCGAGGTTCTGACGCATCTTGCGGACGGTGCCCCGCCCGATGCGGATCGCCGTGGGGACATCCAGCGGATCGGACCTCATCAACACGACATCGGCAGTTTCGACGGCAACCGCGGTGCCTGCCCCAATGGCGATGCCAAGGTCCGCGGTGGCCAGAGCAGGTGCGTCGTTCACACCGTCACCCACCATCGCCACTCTCTTCCCGGCCTGCTGCAAATCGGCAATCACCGCTGCTTTGTCTCCGGGGAGCACATCGGCGATCACCGTGTCGATGTCCACTTGTGCTGCGATCCGCTCGGCCGTCGCCCGATTGTCACCGGTGAGCATCACCACTTCCGCCCCGAGATCGTGCAGCTGGGCGATGGCAAGGGCCGAGGTGTCGCGGACCGCGTCGGCGACTCCGATGACCGCCTCGGCGGCCCCGTCCACGGCGACGACGATCGCGGAACGACCCTCCCGAGCCAGCGAGCGTCGCACTTCTTCCAGCCGGCCCAGCTCCACGCCCTCTCGTTCCATGAGCCGGGAACTCCCGATGACGACGCGCCGGCCCTCGACCATTCCCAGCGCCCCGTGACCGGGCACGTTCTCGAACTGATCGGCCGTCGTGACGGGCACGGGGGATGCATCCGCGTATCGAACGATCGCCTCGGCGAGCGGGTGCTCCGACTCTCGTTCGATTGCAGCCGCGAGACGGAGCACCTCGGCCTCGCCTCCATCGGTGACGAAGTCCGTGACTTCGGGCTCGCCCTTGGTCAACGTCCCCGTCTTGTCGAGCACGACCGTGTCGATTCGAGCCGAGGTCTCCAAACCGTCGGCATGCTTGAAGAGGACCCCCCTTCTTGCTCCCAACCCGGTGCCCACCATGACCGCCGTCGGCGTCGCTAATCCCAGAGCATCGGGACACGTGATCACGACCACCGTTATGGCGAACAGCAACGCTTGGTCGAACTCGGCATTGGCCGCCAGCCACCCGAGCAGCGTCGCCAGACCCCCGATGAGGGCGACCAGAACGAGCCAGAAGGCGGCGCGATCGGCTAGTCGTTGGCCGGGCGCCTTGGAGTTCTGCGCCTCTTGAACCAGCTTCACGATCTGGGCGAGCGCCGTATCGGCTCCCACCTTGTCGGCGCGCACCCGCAGCACACCATTTCGGTTGATCGTCGCCCCTGTCACCGCCGACCCCTCCTCCTTTGGCACGGGAAGGCTCTCTCCGGTAACCATCGATTCGTCGACGTGGGAGGTACCCCTTTCAACGACGCCGTCGACCGGTATGCGCTCGCCGGGACGGACCAACATGAGGTCACCCACCACCACGTCGGCCGTCGGGACTTCAACCTCATTGCCGTCACGGATCACGACCGCCATCGGCGGCGCCAAATCCATCAGGGCGCGAATGGCGTCATTGGCGCCTCCACGGGCTCTCATCTCGAACCAATGGCCCAGCAGGACGAATGCCGCAAGCATCACCGCCGCCTCGTAGAAGACCTCGCCGCCCCCGGTCAAAGTCACCCCGACTGAATACAGCCAGCCGGCCGCGATGGCCACGGCCACGAGCACCATCATGTCGAGTGTTCGACGGCGCAGCGCCGCAACGGCGCCCTCGAAGAAGATGGACGACGCCCACAGGACCACCGGCAGGCTCAAGAGCAGCAGCCAGACGTCGTTGCGCAGCCCAAAAGGCGTCGTGAGGTCCACTTCGAGCACCTCGGATCCGAGCTTGGACCACAGGAACACGGGAATCCCAAACGCAATGGCCACCAGAAAGCGACGGCGCATATCGGTGACCATCGATTCCATCGACATTTCGCCGTGGCTTCCGTGGCCCATCGCCGCGTGAGGTGCCTGATGCTCTCCCTCGCGATGACCGGGCCGCTCCGCAGCGCAGATGTGATGCGGCAGTGACTCTCCAGAACAGTGGTAGCCGCACTCGACCACCGACTCGCGCAACGCTTCTGCCGAAGTCAGATCCGGATCGAATCGCACAGTGGCGGTCTGCGCGACTGGATTAGCGGCGACGGCGATGACCCCAGGCCATCTCTCCACGAAGGACTCCACCTTGTGCTTCTCAGAGGCAAACTGCATCCCCCCGACCTCGAGCACCACCGTTTCGGGTTCGGTGGCTGTCATCGCCCTCTCCTCCGTTCGATCACGACTCGCATTGACCAGACTCTATACCTTCCAGCGCACAGGAAGGTCAAGAGGTGTATCCTGGGCCCATGAACATCGGAGAACTGGCGCGCTTGACCGGCGTGTCCACCAAGGCCATTCGGTACTACGAGGAGATCGGAGTTCTCAAGGAGCCGGAGCGGTCGCCCAACGGATATCGCGTCTACGAACTCGATGCCGTCGACCGACTCAAGTTCGTCAAAGACGCCCAGATGACCGGTCTGACTTTGGCCGAAATCGGATCGATCCTCGAGCAGCGCGGCCGAGGCGAGTCGACGTGCGAGCACGTCATCGACCTACTCGATCGGCACCTCGATGAGCTCGACGGCCGCATCGCCACGCTGCAGAAGACCAGGCGAAAACTGGTCGCCATTGCGGCGCGGGCCCACGATCTGGACCCTGCCGACTGCATCGATCCCAATCGCTGTCAGACGATCACCCCGTTGGAGGGCCACGACGACGATGCCACTCGCGCCGCCGCCGATCTCCACGGCCCACCCCACAAACACGCCCACGCCCACTGACGCGGCGAGGCCCCCCGTGTGGGGGGCCTCGGTCGGCAGGTAGTACTAGGCCATGGGGATCAGCCGATGTACTCCAGGTCTACCGCCATGCCGGCCTCGTAGTGGCCCGGGACCAGGCACACGACATTGGTGTAGGCGCTCAGGTCCTCGCCGAACATCACCATCAGGCTCGCCGTCTCGCCAGGCTGGATGAGGATGAACTGATCGCCGTCCTCTTCGTGGTGGCCGCCCTCGGCTCCCTCGTTCTCGTCGTGGTCGTCATGGCCCGAAGCGATGTGCTCCTCGACGCGGTGGTCGTTGGAAACGCGGAATTCGTGCTCGATGACCCCGGCGTTCGTGATGACGAACTCGACGGTCTCACCGGCGGAAACCGTGATCGGATCCACGTCGAAGGCGAAGTCGGTCATGATCACCTCAACGGTGCGATCGGCCTCCATGGCCTCCATGTCGTGACCGTCGGTCTCCTCGTGAGCCTCCTCGCCGTGTTCGTCGCCTTCTTCGTGCGCCGCTTCCTCGGTCGCACCTTCCTCGTGGGCCTCTTCCTCTTGCGCCGATTCTTCGACCGTCTCCTCGTGGGCCTCTTCCTCGTGAGCCTCTTCGGCCGGGGCATCCTCCTCACCGGTCTCGTGGGCCTCGGCAGCAGGTGCCGTGGTCACCGGAGCGGAGGTGGTCTCCGTGCTGCCGGTGCTCTCGGAGCAAGCCGCGGCCACCAGCATCACCACAAACAGAAGGGCGAGAAGCCTGTACCTCTGCATCACAATCTCCTAAATCCGGGGGGCCGGAACGTTGCACCGGGGGTTACCGCACCTGCATCGGGGCCCCATTCAGTCATGTGATCAAGGTATGGCAGCCGGGCCCTGCTGCCTATTCGCCCGTGTGGCCAACAGCCATCCCCCAAACGGGTGAGGCTCCGTTGGGACCTTCGGCCCGGGACCGGGGGAGGTGCCGCCTACTCGATGATGCCGAGTCTGAGGCCGACGGCAACGGCCTCGGCGCGGCTGTGCACCTCGAGGCGCTCGAACACCGATTTCAGGTAGGTCTTCACAGTGGCCTCCGAGATCCCCAGGGCGGTGGCGATTTGCTTGTTCTCCTCCCCCCGGGCGACCCGCTCCAAGACCTCCAGTTCACGAGGGCTGAGGCGAGGGGCCCTCGAGTCCGTGCCCGCGGCACCCTCGATGATCGCCCCCGTCAGCTCCCCTTGGATGTAGGAACCGCCGTCGGCGACGATACCGATGGCGCGAACCAGTTCCTCCTTACCGGCGCTCTTCAGCAGGTAGCCGTTGGCTCCGAGCTCGATTGCCCGCTTCACGTACACCGTCTTGTCGTGCATAGAGAGCACGATGATTCCCAGAGAGGTGGATCTGTCACGCAGAGCCTCGAGAGCCTCCAGACCGCCCATGCCCGGCATATTCACATCGAGCAGCACGATGTCTGCATCCGTCGTCGTCAGCAGGTCCAGGAGCTCGGATCCGTCGGTAGCCTCGCCGACGACTTCGATGCCGGCCTCGCCGGACAGCATCCATTTCAGGCCATCGCGCACCGTCCAGTGGTCGTCGGCGATGACGACTCTCACGTCTGCTCCTCGCCCTCACCAATCGTCACCCAGGCACGCAGCAGCGTTCCCCCTCCGCGACGGCGCCGAACCGAAAGACCACCGCCCAGAGCGCCGAGACGCTCCCGCGTGGTCGCCAAGCCGATGCCCTCGCTGGCCTCGACTCCGACACCGTCGTCGACAACCTCCAGGGTCGTCCGCGTGGCATCCGACCAGAGCCGAACGGATACGGCCGTGGCCCGGGCATGTTTGCGCGCGTTGATCAGGCCCTCCTCCGCAGCTGCAAACAGGGCGGACGCCGAAACCGGGCCGGGAAGCCGATCCAACTCGACGTCGAGAGTGATGTCGAGATCGGTTTCGGCTCGGGTGACCTCGATGAGCTCTGTGAGCGCAGGCTCGAGTCCCACGTCCTCGACTTCGCTGCGGTGCAGAAGCCGCAGCTCGGACCGCAAGTTGCCGTCGATCTCGCGCACCATCGCCGCAGCGCCCGACAGTTCCTCGCCTATCACGGCTGGATCGTCCAGTTTCGCCTGGCTGCCCTCCAGGCGATAGAGGAGCCGATACAGGGTCTGTCCTATGTCGTCGTGTAGCGCTCCAACGATTCGCTTGCGCTCCTCCTCCCGAGCCCGCAGCGCTTCGCCGAGGAGGTTCTCGGCGAGGCGCCGCCGCCGGTTGCTGAGACGAGCGCCCGTGAGCGTCAGGCTCGCCATGAAGACACTGAGCACCCCCAAGCCGAGCCCGATGCTGATCCACACGTTGCGTTGGATGTGCCCGAGTGTCGTCTCCAGAGCATCGACCCGCTGCTCGACCTCGAAAGCACCGAGCACCGTCCCTGTCGAGTCCTCAATCGGGATGTAGAACTCGATCAGCCGCCCCAGGTCGCGCTCCAGGGCGTGCGCCGGATCGGACAGGTCGGAGAGAAAGAAGGACGGCTCTCCTTTGAGAGCCGCCTGTGCCGGCTCAGTCAGCTCAAAGCGCCGACCGATCAACTCACCGGCATCTGAATAGACGATGAGCCCGTCCGAGTTCCACACCTTCACCCGAACCGTCTCACCTCCCAAGAGCCGCAATCGCACCTGCTCATCGAACTCCGTCATCAGCGCAGCGTCCGCTCCGTCGCTCGGAAGGAGACCCTCGCTGACCAGATCGCGCGCGGTGTTCCTCATGATGTCGGTCTGCGCCTCGAGCAGATGGGTCTGCGCCGAGTTCGGTATCGAAAACCCCAGGCCGATGGCGATCGCCACAGATGCGAGGATTCCCACCAACGCCGCCTTGCCGACCCAACCCATCTCGCGCCACTCGGCCACGAGGGTGCGGAGAAGGCTGCGGCGACTTTCGGTCTTCTCCATCGTCCGAATGTAGCCGTGGCGCGGACTGTGGGCCGAGGCCCTCACCCGAGTAGCGCGGCATACTGGGTAGATGCCTCGTCCGCCCACCGCCCTCTGGACGCTCGTGTTCATCGGAGCTTGGATCGCGGCCGCGTTGTTCGCAGTAGGCGCCGTCTGGCTGTTCGGCGCCACCACCGGCGAGGCGGCTCCCCCACTCGAATGTGGACGCCGACTTTCCTCCGTGTCCGAGGACCGCATCGTTCCTCGCTCGGCCCGAGTGGTCCTGGCTCTCGATGAAGAGTGGCATGACGAGTTCGGCGATCGCGCTGAGTCGGTGGCGCGCTCGATCGTCTCCGACGTGTCCGGGCTGTACCGCGACGTCGGCCTGCACCTCCTACCGGTGCGCGTCGCCGATTGGGCCTCGCCCGAGGAGCTCACCTCTGCCGAGGACCTCCTCGTCCACGTAAGCGACGCTGTGGCGCTCGACGGCGCCGACTTGGTGATCGGCCTCACAGGCCAGTCTCTGCCGCGAGTTGACGGTTTCGCCCGTGTCGGAGGCCAGGTAGCCGTCGTCGGGCACCATCGTGGCGCTCCGGAGCGCGACGTCCTCGTCCTCGCCCATGAGATCGGACACCTCTTCGGTGCTCATCATGGCTGTGACATCCCGGGGATCGCCGGCGTCATGGCCGGCAGTGGGTTCGAGGATCCACTGATCGTGTGCCCCTGCACGCGGTCGATCCTGGAAGCGAACGTTGCCCGCTTCCACCAGGATTGATCGGATGTCACACCTGCGCCGTCGCATCGGAGCCATCCTCTTCGCTGCCGTTCTGGGGGCCGCGATCCCGTCGCTGCTCTTGATCCGCGGCGTGGTGCGCGAAATAGACGATGAGATCGCCGACTCGCGGCTGCAACTCACCCAACTGATGGCAGCCCAGGGTGATCGGCTCCTGACCGAAGCCTTCTTCGAGATCGACCTCATGGCTTCGGGCTTCCCCCGCGGCGCAGACGGTGAGACCTTCGCCCTAAATGCATCTGATCCTCGAATCCACTTCGGGCAATCGGCGATCTTCAACGCCGGAGTCGTGTTCCTCGACGGCGCAGGCCGGGTCCTCTTCGCCGAGCCCGACCACACTTTCAATGGGCCCGAGGACGATGCCGCCCTGGGAGCGCTGGAGGCCGCCGCCGTCGCAACCGATCGCACCGTGTCGCTCCCCTACTTCTCCACGGCGACTGGGCACGTCGTCACCGCGCTCGGCCAGCCGATCTTCGCGGGCGATGGCTCCCGAGCCGGAACCGTGGTCGGCATAGTCGACCTCACCGACCCCTTCATCACCGATCTGATTCAGCCGGCAGGCAGGCTCGGGGCTACCGGCCATGCCGATCTCGTCGACGAAAGAGGCATGGTGCTGGCCTCGACGAACCCGTCACATGTCCTCACCGCCGGTGATCACCCCGAGTTCTACGAGGAGATGGCCGAGTTGCGCGAGCCGACGATCGCCGCCGTCGAACACACCCACGACGCTGCGGAGCACGACGAGTCCGGCGTCCACGTGATGGCCTACGCCCCGCTGCGCGAAGCACCGTGGGGAGTGGCGATGGGCGCCAGCGAAGCCGACACGTATTTGCGCGCCGACCGACTCCGCCGATGGTTGTTCGTATTCGGATTCGCTTCTGCGGCGACGATGTCTCTGGGGATCTGGGTGGCCATACGGCGCATCCCGAAGCCGGCAGAGACGGAACCAGAGCCGGCGGAATCGGCTATTCGTTGACGCGTAGCTGGAACTGTCCGCTGGGGTGCACCGTGCAGAGACCACCGAAGCTGCCCGGAGCGGAGAAGCGCTGGGTGAGCGTCTCCCCCGCGGCCACGAAGAAGGGACCAATGAGGTGATCTCGGTCGTCCTCGTTGACGATGCGTAGCACCTCCCCCACCTGCACCTGGAGCTGGGCGGGGAGGATCTCGACGTACTCACCGCGATCGAACTTCTCACCGGTGCCCGTCGGGATCAGATAGTCGTAGTCGTACGCCTCGGCCCCAGGATCGGCGACGACCAAAGGACCGCTCCTCTCCGACGAGCACGCGCCCGCCACGACGGCGAAGGCGACGATCAGGAGGACGACACGCGGCCTCACTCGTCGCGCACCTCGACAACCACCGTCTGCTCACCTGCCCTCTCGAACGCCAGCGTCACCTCGAACGTCGAGCCGTCCTGCAAGGGCGCAACGAGATCCATCAGCATGACGTGGAAACCCCCCGGTTCGAACGCCAACTCCCCACCCGCGGGAACGGGGACACGCGCAACCATCGACATCGCCATCATCCCCTCGTCGTCCATGGTGGTCTCGTGCAACTGTGCCTGCGCCGCCACCTCGGCCGACACCGACGCACCCACCAGTGTGTCGCCGTCGGTGCCGCCGCGCACCGTGAAGTAGACGGCGCCGGCGTTCTGCGTCATGGCCGAGGCACGCGCCCACGGATCGTCGATCGAAACCCCTTTCTCGTCGTCGCCACACGCCGCTCCGACCAGGGCGACGATCACGGCCAACGCCAAGAGTCGGAATGGTCTATGCATCTCTGTACTCCTTGATGAGTGCTTCCAAATCGCGGCGGATGTCCTCGGACGTCGTGCCGAACGGCCATGTCAGGCGAATCCGCCCTGTGTCGTCGATGGCGTAGAGAAACGCCGTGTGCTCTACCTCCACGAAGCCGTCGGCGTTGGTCTCCACCGAATAGGCGGCACCGAACGGCGCGGCGGCCGCGGCCAGAACCGCGGCGTCCTGGGTGCGGAGAGCCTTGCCCGAAGGAAAGAAGGCGCTCACATAAGCCGAAAGAACCTCGGTGGTGTCGCGATCGGGGTCGACGGTCACCATCGCCACATCGATCCGGGCCGCCGGCTCAGCCAGATCGCGCACGGCTCGTCGCAGGTCGGCCATGGTCGTCGGGCATATGTCGGGACAACTCGTGAAGCCCCAGTACACGACCAAGAGGCCCTCGGAATCTGCTCGAAAGTAGAAGTCGTTGCCGTCGGCGTCGGGCAGGGCCACGCCGCTCACGTCGGGTGCCGGCGTCCTCACCATCCCGGCTGGGACGTAGGCCTCCGATCCTCCGCACGCCGCCGGGAGTAACCCCGCGACCAAGAGGATCGCCGCACCGCGGCCTACCGAGGATCCCCCTCGGCGAGTAACTCGCATGAGGCCGATTCTCAGCCGTAGTTGACCGGTCGACTAGGGCTGATGGACCCCGCGGATAGGGTCCAACGCCGACCGACGATCGAGCACTGCGGCGCAGGCTCGTAAACCGTTACCCTTCCCGCCGCGCCGCATGACCCAGACCCTCCCTCAGCCTCCAGACACCGGCGGGGTGACTTGGCGCGCCGCCTCATTGGACGACGCCGGCGCCATCGCGGCGCACACACGACGAATCCACGAGGCGGAACGCCTCGCCTTCCTTCCCGGTGAGGAAGTGATGCGCTGGGTGATGAGCCAACCCGGCCTGAACCCCGCAGAGGACATGCTCGTCGCCGAGAGTCGCGGCTCCATCGTTGCCGATGCCGGAGTGTGGACACACGGCGGTGACAAGGGAGCCCGGTGCTTCATTTGGGGCGAAGCCAGCCCCGGCCACGAGGAGCTCAAGCCTTTCCTGATCCGCTGGGCCGAGGCACGGGCCCGGCAGCGCCTCTCGGAGTATCCGGACGATCTGGACCGGGTCATCCGCGTCGCCGTGGAGGAGCATCGGGACGAACACAGACGTGTCTTGGCGACCGCGGGCTTCGAGCACACCAGGACCTTTGCCGAGATGATCCGGCCGCTGACCGATCTGCCCGCCCCGACGACGCTGCCGGTTGGGCTCGAGGTGCTCCCCTGGTCGATCGAATTCGATGAAGGCGTCCGCCTCGCCAACAACGAGTCCTTCGCCGACCACTGGGGAAGCCTCCCGGTTTCAGCCGCCGAGTGGGCGGGCCACTATCGCCAGTCTCCTACCTTCAGGCCCGAGCTTTCCTTCGTCGCTTTGCATGACGGCGAAGTCGTTTCGTTCACCCTGTGCGAGATCGACGAAGAGGACAACGCTCAACGCGACACCAACGACATGTACATCGAGCGAGTCGGGACGACGCAGAGCCACCGCGGCCGCGGGCTCGCCTCACACCTCCTCATCAGATCACTCGAAGCCGGACGTGACCAAGGCGATCTCGACCGAGCCGCGCTCGAGGTCGATGAGATGAGCCACACGAACGCCACGCTCGTGTATGAGCGCCTGGGCTTCAGCACGACGGCGCGCTCGATGCACTACACGAAAAAGTTGTAGGCAGCGGGCTCGCTAGCCGAGATCAAGCGACACGAGAGTGACCTCTCCGCTGTGCCGATCAGCGGTGTCGGCCGGACCGACCTCCACTTCGAGCGCGGCGCCTTCGACCACGGTGCCACGCGACCACCACACCATCTCGTTGCGAAGGGCCACGGGGTCGATGCCGCTCAGGCCCCCTGCGCGAACCCGAAGAGACTGGACCGGCCCGCCCTCGTCGAGGGCCGCCACACCGGCGGCTCGCACCAGGTCGTGGGCGACGGAGCGCTCATCCATTTCACATCTCCTGACCATTCCGGCGGCGGGCGTCGCGTCGGCGCGACATCATCAACGTATGAGCCGTGAAGCAGCCCCGTCAGAGGCGAAGGGCTTGCCGGCCCGGACCAACGGCAGTTCTTCGGAGGCCGTTGCCGCACCGGCGTGGGCCACAAGACGGACGCCTCACTAGCCTCGGTGCCATGGACCACGTCCACCGCACCTCACGCCCCCATCTGCGCCGGCCGCGTGCCCTCCTTGCCTGGGAGGGGTGGAATGATGCGTGTGACGCGGCTTCCGGAGCGGTCGCCTACGTCCTGGGCCAGCGGGACGATCCGGAGCCTTTCGCCTGGATCGAACCCGAGGAGTTCTACGACTTCCAGGTACGGCGACCCCAGGTGGAGGTGGACGACGGCGGCACCCGCAGCCTCGCCTGGCCGCTCACCAGCGTCTTCGCGATCGAGACCGGAGCCGCACACGACCTCGTGCTGACGCTCGGAGAGGAGCCCAACCT
>JABAOH010002569.1_pt2 | contig 60672 bp, 64 predicted proteins | sample 7062181 | NCBI WGS metagenome assembly JABAOH01 (sample SAMN14538630, study PRJNA623070) | marine sediment metagenome | biome: marine biome [ENVO:00000428]; feature: marine pelagic biome [ENVO:01000023]; material: deep marine sediment [ENVO:00002113]; isolation source: pool of 5 deep marine... | reverse complement strand
GTCTCCAGCAAGGACGTTCTGGCTATCACACCAGAGCTGATAGAGATCATTCAAGAGAGAGCCAAGATTGAGGCAGAACCCGCAATAGAGGAAGCTACAGAAGAATACGCTCCTCTGGCAGGCTATTGTGATAGTTGTGGTCTCTGGTCTGACGCTCTTGAGGAAGTTGAAGGAAGTTTTCTCTGTGAGGAATGCAGAACTGAAGCTGAGGATTAACCCTAGAGACTGAATTTTTGCGTTTGAAGACAAAATGAATACGGGATGGCCTTCCGTTTACACTGATGAACTTGCTACAAAGGTTGATCGATCCTTTAGCAAAGGAGATTTGAACTTGACTACATATCGTTGTGGAAAGCGAGAGACTTTTCATCGAAAATTGAGAGAGGGGGGTCCCTTGATCTGAAGGTGCATGCATCTAAGAGGCGTGAAGGGGAGATAATGACCGTTGCAAAAAGCCCAGTTGTCACGATGGCGCCAACAACACCTGTTTACGATGCAATTCGGATCATGGTCGCGGAGGGTTTCCGTCGAGTACCAGTCGTTGACTCCAAGACGAGGAAGCTTCAAGGGGTAGTAACCGCCACAGACATCGTTGATTATCTCGGCGGAGGAGAAAAATTCCAAATAATCCAGAAAAAATACACAGGCAACTTCTTCAAAGCGATAAATGAGCCAGTTGGAAATATTTCGACTCGTAACGTGGTTTCGATCTCCACTTCTTCGAGAATCAATGAGGCAATACAACTTATGAAAAAACATAAGGTGGGTGGCCTGCCTGTTGTGGATGAAGAGAAGCGTGTGTGGGCCATCGTAACGGAGCGTGACATCGTTTTTCTTTTTAGCGGCAGCATAAGAGGAGCCAAAGTTGCAGACCTGATGTCCAAGGAGGTTGTGACAGCCAAACCGGAGATATCAATTTCAGAAACCGAAAGAACAATGATTAATAATGGCTTCAGAAGGCTCCCACTCGTCTCGAATCAAAAACTCGTCGGCATAGTTACCGTTATGGACATACTGCGCTTCTTTGCATCGGACGAGGTCTTCAAACATCTGCAATTGGGAACCATAAATCAGGTTCTGCAGATGTCTGTTCTCGAAATAGCGACAAAGGATGTTTCAACAATAGAGCCTGAGGCCGATGTCGGTGAGGCTGCAAAACTAATGCTGGAAAAGAAAATGGGCTCTTTGCCTGTAACTAAAAATGGAAAACTCGTCGGAATAATAACAGAAAGAGACTTCTTCAAGCTGATCTCCTGAAAAAAATTTAGCAGTTTTTGGATCAAAACGGGTTATGTTGTCAACTGCTTTACTAGGCATGCGATTGTATATGCGGCTATCATGTCAACCATTGTGTTTCAACTCAGATGGATAGAAAAAGACATTTAACAGTTCGATTGCTGTTGAATCTTTGAAGCGAGAGGCTAGAACAGATTTGCCAGTTGACCTGGTGCTTAATAACGCCAAAATCTACACTCGAAAAGGGTTTGTTGAGGCGGGCTTGGCCATAGATGAAGGTCGGATATTCAGGATAGCCAAGGAGACAAACCTTCCTGCCGCCTCGGAGAAACTCGATCTGAAAGGACTCTTGCTACTTCCAGGGGTGATAGATTCGCATGTCCATCTTCGAGATCAACAACTGGCGTATAAAGAGGATTTCTTCAGCGGCACAGCAGCTGCTGCCTCCGGTGGCGTTACGTCAGTCATCGACATGCCCAACAACAAACCCGTAACCATGAGCTCTGCTTCCCTTCGAGAGCGCATGGGGATTGCAGAAAAACGGGCAATTGTCAATGTTGCTTTCTATTCAGCTTTCCCACCAGACTTGAGCGAAATCAACTTGATAGTTAAGGAAGGAGCTGTGGCTTTCAAATTGTTTCTGTCGCAGAAGATCGGGGGATTAGACATCGAAGACGATGATGCCTTGTCGAAAGCCTTCGATAAGGTGAGCAAGAATGAGATTCCTATAGCAGTACATGCAGAAGACAGAGAGACTATTGAAAAAGCCACTACAGAGTTGCAGAAAACTGGACGCAGGGATGTGCAGGCACATCTTGAAGCTCGTTCCCCCGAAGCCGAGAGGAAAGCTATACAGCGAACCGTGCGCCTTGTTGAAGGAACAGAGGCTCATGTCCACTTCTGTCACCTGAGCTCAGCCATTGGGCTGAACGCCTTTCTAGATGCAAAGAAAGATGGGCTTCCCATCACCTGCGAGGTTACGCCTCATCACCTCTTCCTATCATCCGAACGCCTGAAACGCCTCAAGACTCTGGCTCTCGTCGATCCTCCGTTAAGAACACAGAAAGATCTCCGTGCTCTTTGGAACGCGCTCAAGCAAGGATTAATAGATGTTGTATCCACAGATCATGCCCCACATACAATTGAAGAAAAGAAAGCCGACGCCGTCTGGGAGGCGAAGGCAGGGTTCCCAGGGCTGGAGACTATGCTTCCACTGTTGCTCACTCAGGTAAACCACGATCATCTTTCACTATCCACGTTGGTTAGGGCAACCTCAGAAAAGCCAGCAGATATCTTCAATCTGAAGGATAGAGGATGTTTAATTGAGGGAAACCATGCTGATCTTGTCGCAGTAGATATGAGTCAAGAATACGAGATTGATGCTTCTGAGTTCTATTCGAAGGCCAAGTATTCTCCGTTTGATGGATGGAAGGTTAAGGGCAAACCCGTCAAGACCTTTGTGGGTGGGGAGCTAGTTATGGATGAGGGTGAGATTGTGGCAGAGCCAGGAATTGGGCAAGTCATTCGAAGACCAAAATCTTGATAACTGATGCCAATTTCATCTACCGACAAGAGAGCGCGAAATAGCGAGACAAAACGGATGAGAAGCAGAATGAGAAAAAAGAAGTACACCATTGAAGATTTGTCGAAGTTTCCACAAATATATTTGCCCACCCCTAGCCATTTGGAAGACAAGGTTGCATTCTATTGGGACAAAACGGGCATTTTGGAATTGTATACGCTCAATATTAAAACCCGAGAAGTAAAACAGGTTAGCCATGGAGAGTGCCCTAGGGCGATACGTGCGGGATTCGTCTGGTTGAGAGATGACAAGAATCTTGTCTTTGCCAAAGATGAAGCAGGCGATGAAAACCACAACCTAGTCAGAATCAACATTGAAACGGGAGACACCGAACAACTAACCAATACGCCGGAGCATCAAGACTATCCCGTCGATACTAGCCCAGAGGGAAAATACATACTGATGCTTTCAACGAGAAAGGGACAGCTCAACCTGTTCAAGTTGAACATAGAAACGAAGGAACCAGTCCAACTGACTGATCATAAAAATCCTACCTGGGGAGGATCCTCATGGAATCCCACAAACGATTGGATCGCATATAACGTCAATGAGACGAAGGATCTACAAAACATGGATATCTGGATGACTAAGTCGGATGGAAGTGTAAAGAAGAAAATTGTGTGTATGAACGTGGGTTCGCAGGATGTTGTAGTTGAGTGGAGCGAGGACGGTAGGTTATTAGTCTTTACAACAAACGCGAACGGAATAAATCAACCTGGCGTCTATGATGTCCAAACGGGAAATATCAGGCTCTTGGGCGAAGCAAAATATGAAGAAACTGCGACAGCACTTACTAAAGATGGGAGAAAATTAGTATGCCTAAGAAATCATGAAGCAACCGTTACTCCGGTTGTGTACGACCTCGAAACCGGCGACTGTGATGTGTTGAAGCTCCCAGTGGGCGTTGTGGAAGGCGCGAAGTTAGCTTTGGATGACAAATATCTGATTGGTATGTTGAATACTCCTACGAGTCCAAGTTCTTTGTTCGCATACAACTTCGACACAGATAAGATTGAGACTCTGATTGAACCACATTACGGAGACATCAATCCTGACTTTTTCGTTGTTCCCAAATATGTCAAGTACAAGTCCTATGACGGTCTTGAAATCGGCGCCGTGTTATACAAACCAAAACGCATTAGGAAAGGTGAAAAGCTGCCAGCGCTGGTTATGGTTCACGGCGGTCCAACAGGTCAGTACTTCCAGAATTTCAGCATGTTTGGGCAGATACTGGCAAACGAGAGATACGTATTATTACAGCCTAACATCAGAGGAAGCACGGGATACGGAAAGGAATTCCAGGACATGAACCTCATGGACTGGGGTGGAGGCGATCTTGAAGATGTTGCAGCCGGTGCAAAATATCTCAAGAAGCTCCCGTATGTTGATAAGAACAGGATAGGCGTCTTTGGCGGGAGCTATGGCGGATACATGACATTCCTTCAAGTGACGAAGAAACCGGAATTGTGGAGGGCTGCGGCTGCATGGATAGGGCTATCACGTCTTAAAACGTTCTATGAAAAGTCAAGGCCCCATTTCAAGTATTTCCTGAGAATGAACATGGGGGATCCTGATGAAAACGTTGAACTGTGGGAAGATAGGAGTGCGCTCAACTTTGCAGCGAATCTTCGATGTCCACTGTTGATGGTGCATGGTGTCAACGATCCACGTTGCCCGGTGGAGGAGAGTCGTCAATTCAGGGACAAATTGGTTGAACTCGACAGGAAGGAAGGTGAAGATTTCGAGTACGTTGAATTTGGTGATGAAGGACACGGTGCCTATACGGATATGTCCATGCGCACTAGAACATACAAGTTGCTTCTTGACTTCTTCAATCGGAAACTCAAATGACATTTTAATGCTTGCCCCGTTGCGACTTCAACTCAGGTGAATAAATGAAATTTATTGCAGATGGCATGCTTGGAAAGCTCACCAGATGGCTGCGCATGCTCGGACAAGACGTCAAGTACTCCAAGTCTCTCAACGATAAACAACTAATCAAAACCGCGAAGACTGAAAACCGTATCTTACTCACTCGCGACCTGAAGCTGTATCAGCGGGCTCGGAAACAAGGAGTGGGCACCACTCTGATCGAGAGCACGACAAAGGCTGAAAAGCTCGCCAGCTTGGCGAAGCAGTTCGATATCAAGCTTGAGATCGATGTCACGATTTCGCGTTGTCCCAAGTGCAACACTCCTATCAAAACGGTCTCGAAAGACGAGATCGTGGATAGAATAGCCGAGCCAACCTCAATTTACTATGATGAATTTTGGGAGTGTCCGGGTTGTGGACAGGTATATTGGCGGGGTTCTCACTGGAAGAAGATAGAGAAAACCTTGAAGGACGCCAGACAAATACTGGAAAGCGAAGCGCTCATTGCAAATCGAGCTAAAGCTTAAGGAATGCTTCAGAGATTATCCCAAATCTTGCATGTTGTATCTGATCAATTCTTCCAACGCTTGTAATGCAGTGAGGACGGAAGAGTAGGAGAAGTTGAGGTTCAATTCTTCTCATCTCATTTTGGTTCTGTTACCTCTTCAGGATTTCTGAAGAGGAAGTGATAGGCGGTTGACTATCGGTTTGGAGGTATGATTACGGAGCCTTATTGTGACATGCAAAAGATATGAATCATTTATGCAATAGCCGCAATTGTTAACATTGATAGGTGAACATTCTTTCTGAAGAGGACGACATCAACCTATTCTTTTTGAATTAAATGATACTTAAGGTGAGCTTGATATCATCGTTTCAAGTACGATGATAAAGATTTGAGCATCAATGAACGAAAGTTTCATAAAGAATATAAGCTACTTCCAGAAAACACCTATAATATCGAAAGAGAAAGGAGAAAGAAAATGAAAAAGGGAATTATCGGAATGGCACTAATGTTGTTGATCACAATAGCATTAACAACGAGATTCGATGTAAAGCCAGTAAGAGCAGATTCGCCTCTAACGTATACTGATGTGCTTCTTGACAACGTAGACCCTAACAATCACGTGTATTTAATGGGCACGCTTGGTTCGTATAGCGCATATGGACAAATAGATGTTCCCAAAAGCTACGTCATTGCTGGAGAACTCAGAATCCGAGTTGTGAGACACCCAGATAGTAATCTGGCCCACACTGCTCCAGTCTGCACGGAGCAACCAATAGACATGACTACAACACCGCCTACCGTACCGACCGGTGTGTATGAAAACGATGATGCTCACACCGTACATATGGGTGTATGGTGCCAGGATGGCGATGGTGGACACATTGTGACCCCTGGGTATGGTTGGAAATACGTCTCCGTTGTCTCAGATACAGGGCTACATGAGTGGAACACCTCCACACTTTCATGGTCTCCCGGTGCCGTAACGGCTGGTTGGCATGGATGGTGGTTCAGGTGGGGGACTGAATGGTTCCAGTTCACTTTCACAGGGATTGATACAGCTCTCATTGACAACTATGTTACTGTTGAGTTCTATCTCCATGTGACCAATCATGCAGGCGGAGAAGCTGGTTTAGACGGTTTGATTGATGTCATCATCAATCAGGATGCTCCACCAGTCGGTGGCATCTGGGTTCCTGTCGATAAGTTTGGTCTGTTGGCTCCCTACATAGGCGTAGCCTCAACAATCCTAGTCGCAACAGCCGCAACAGCCATCTACGTTAAGCGTGTTAAGCGCAGAAAAGAGAAGCGCTGAGTACACTTCAATCCTCCATCTCCCCTCTTTTATAGTTGTAAAATCAAGGTCATCAAAGATGAGGGCTAAAAAGAAGGCTAAGGGAACCAAGGCTAGAGTTCAAGCCTACAAGAAAAGACTATCCTACATCGGCACAGCCACCACAGTCGCCATCCTCATCGCCATCATAGCCGTCTCCAGCTTCCTCATCTACTCCCACCTAAACTCAACACCCAACCAAGCCATCAACCCAGATCAAACCAACAACCCAACATCCACACCCAAAGCCGCCATCGTCGACCACCTAAGCCTCACAGCATCAAACCAAGCCTTCATCCAAACCGCCACAAACACCCTAGAACAAGCAGGATACACAGTAGACTACTACACAGGCGAAAGAGTCACAGTAGAATTCTACAGAAACCTACCAACACACAATTATGACTTGATAATTTTAAGAGTGCATTCTGCCTTAGGCGAAGAGGGCCAGCCTCCAGTGTGTCTTTTCACCTCTGAACTCTATAGCGAGACAAAATACGTGTATGAACAATTAAGTGGCCAGCTTACAAGAGTGCATTACTTAGTCCGACAACAAGAGCAACTTTATTTGGGAATCCTCCCGGACTTCATAAGGTCAAGCATGTACGGAAGATTTCAGAACACCACGGTCATTATGATGGGATGCAACGGCTTAACCTACACGGACATGGCACACGCATTCATAGAAAAAGGAGCCAAAGTTTACATAAGCTGGAGCCTAGCCGTATCAGCAAGCCACACAGATCAAGCAACCGCTCAACTGCTCCAACACCTAATCACAGAAAGGCAAACAATAGAAAAAGCAGTAACAGAGACCATGAAGATAGTAGGCCCAGACCCAACAGACAACAGTATACTACTATATTATCCCCATGAAGTAGGAAACCAAACAATCGAAGGCATCACGACCAACCCGAAAACAAACCCATAGAAAACAAGAAAGTGTCTAAATCAGAATCCTCTCTTCCAAACATAGACTTTTGTTCGTTATAAGATCCAACACAAGGAGCACTTCGACTACTCACACAGCCAGCACAGAATTTATCATCAACCCTAACTATGATATCGTCACCAAAGAAGGAAATCTTCATGTCCAAGCCGATGCCACCTGGCACGTATTTCTGGCAGGGAAACGAAGCCTGCGCAGAAGGAGCCATAGCAGCCGGATGCAAATTCTTCGCAGGATACCCCATCACACCAGCAAGCGAGATAGCTGAACACCTGGCTGAGAGACTGCCCCAAGTCGGCGGAATAGCGATTCAGATGGAAGATGAGATAGCGTCTCTAGGCGCGGTCATAGGCGCGAGCTGGGCAGGAGCGAAAGCCATGACAGCAACATCAGGCCCAGGCTTCAGCCTCATGCAGGAGAACATAGGCTACGCCTTCATGACCGAAACACCATGCGTGATCGTTGACATCCAGAGGGCAGGCCCAAGCACGGGACAGGCCACCAAATGCGGCCAGGGAGACGTCATGCAAGCAAGATGGGGAACCCACGGAGACCACGCCATGATAGCACTCTCACCAAACTCGGTACAGGAAGTATACGACCTGACGATCAGAGCCTTCAACTTAGCAGAAACTTATCGGACGCCGGTCGTTTTGCTGGCTGATGAGATAATCGCTCACATGAGAGAAGAGATTACGACATCATCACTCGAAAAAATCGAGATCATCAGCAGGAAAAAACCTAGAAAGACAGAAACAGCCTTCTTCGGCTCCCAAGAGATACCGCCTATGCCCGCGGTGGGTGAAGGCTTCAACGTTCCAGTGACAGGCTCAACCCACAACGAAACCGGACGACGCTACACCGCAGACCCTGTCGTCCACCGCCAACTCGTGGAGAGGCTGGTCTCCAAGATAGAGAGAACCGCAGATCAACTCATCGACTACGAAGGCTACAACATGAATGCCTGCGATGCCGGTATAATCTCTTATGGCTGTACCTCCCGCGCAATCTATGAAGCTGTCCAGCTAGCAGAGGAAAGGGACATCAAAGTCGGATTCATCAGACTAAAAACCATATGGCCCTTCGCTGACCGCATTATTCAGGAAATAGCTCAGAATGCTAAGGTTCTTTTTGTGCCAGAGATGAATCTCAAGCAGCTGTTCTACGAGGTGAAAAGAGCTGTAGAAGGAGCGGTTCCAGTTTTTCCCATAAACAAGATTGGCGGCGGAGAGATGATAACGCCAGAAGAACTAACGGAGCAAATTGTAAGGAGGATGCGGAATCTTGACTGAGAGGTTTTCTGCCCGAAACTATCTGCGAGATATCAAGCTTCCATTTTGCGCAGGCTGCGGAGACTATACAGTCATTAACAGCTTCCTCAGAGCTCTCCACGAACTAGGCCACAAAGACCTGAGCAAGTTCGTCTTCTGCAGCGGAATAGGATGCGCAGCATGGATTCCATCCCCACACTTCAAAGCTGACTCAATCCACACAACCCATGGCAGGAGCATACCAGTCGCGACAGGAGTGAAGCTTGTCCGCCCAGATTTGAATGTGGTCGTCTTCGGCGGAGACGGAGACCTCGTCGGAATAGGATTAAGCCACCTCATCCATGCGGCCAGAAGGAACCTCGACATCACAGTTATAATGGTGAACAACATGGTCTACGGAATGACCGGCGGACAAGTCGCGCCCACCACGCCATTCAAAGCAAAGACAACAACCACACCATACGGAAACTATGAACATCCTCTAGACGCAACGCGCCTCGTAGCCACAGCTGGAGCCAGCTACGCAGCACGATGGACAACCGTCCACATCACAGAGCTGAAAGAAGCTATGAAAAAAGCTCTCAGAACAGAGGGCTTCGCCTTCATTGAAGCAGTTAGCCAGTGTCCGACAGCCTTCGGAAGAAGAGTTGGATTGAAGACCGCGGCAGACATGCTCCGATGGCTCAAGGAAAACTCGGTGCCCCTTAAAAAAGCCGAAAAAATGGCTGAAGAAGAGCTGATAGTAAAGATTGTGATTGGAGAATTCATTCAACGGAAGCGTCAAACATTCAGCGACGCAGTTTATGGAGTGATACGGGAGGCAAAGAAGGGTGCCTAAACGATTTGAGATAAGAATAAGCGGGCTAGGGGGACAGGGCGTAGTTCTGGCGGGAGAGATCCTGGGAAGAGCTGCAGTCTACGATGGAAAACATGTGGTTCAGACACAGAGCTACGGGGCTGAAGCGAGGGGAAGCGTAGCGAGAAGCGAGGTCATAATCTCAGACCAGAAGGTTGGCTTTCCAAAGGCTAGAAAATGCGACGTTCTTGTAGCCATGAGCCAAAGCGCTCTTGATAAACATCTGAAAGACCTGAAGAAAGAGGGAACTCTCTTGGTGGACGAAGATATGGTAAAGAAGATACCGAAGATCAAAGCTAAGATTTTAAAGATTCCAGCGACCAAAATCGCAGAGACCGAGCTCAAGTCAAGAATCTATGCTAACGCTATCATGTTGGGTGCCCTAACCAAAATAACCAATCTAGTCACCGGAAAGGCGGTCGAGAAAGCGATCAGGGATAGCGTTCCAGAAAAGACAAAGGAAATCAATCTGAAAGGATTCAAAAAGGGTATTTCATGTGCATTTATTTAACCTCCATGACTTATTAAAGCGAGATGTTGATTTCAGAGTTTGATCCGTGGAAGTCTAAGCTCTGCACTTGTCCCTCAAAGCTGACCTTCAATCCGTATACCGGCTGTGATCATGGGTGTGTGTACTGCTACGCCTCTTCCTACATTCCGAGATTCCATAATTGTAGACCTAAGAAAGAGTTGCTTAGAAGACTGGAGAGAGAGGCCATCAAGCTTAGGGGTGAATTGATCTCCATATCAAACTCTTCTGATCCGTATCCAAACATAGAGAAAGAAAATGGTTTGACTAGAAAATGCCTAGAGATTCTTTCGAGACATGAATACAGGATTCAGATAGTCACAAAGTCTCCTCTCGTGACAAGAGATATCGACATACTTGAGAAAATTAGGTGCATGGTCGCCCTCAGCATAACAACTGATGATAACAAGATTTCGAGGAGACTGGAGCCCTGTGCCCCGCTTTCCTCTGAAAGGCTGAAAGCTATAGAAGCCCTCGTTGAGAATGGCATACCCGTGGCTGTGAGAGTCGATCCAATAATACCCTTCCTGAATGATAAACCAAAGCGACTGATAGAGTCTCTCGCTTCTCTGGGAGTTTCGCATATAACAAGCTCAACCTACAAGGTTAGACCTGACAACTGGAGTAGATTCAGCAAGGCGTTTCCAGAGGTCGCCAAAAAGCTATCTCCACTGTATTTTGAAAAGGGAGAGAGAATCTCAAGATACTTCTATTTAGCAAAAGAACTACGATACCAGTTGATGAAGAAAGTCAGAGAGATAACCGAAGAGAGCGGCATGAAATTTGGTTGTTGCAGGGAGGGATTCAGCCATCTAAATTCAGCGTTGTGTGATGGCTCTTGGCTGGTTTCATAGGTCGCTCGGATTTTGCGGCTTCGATTAGTACATGCCTCTGAGCAATCTAATTACCAATTCAATCATAGCAACGTAGAAATTCTTTTCAAATGGCCGCACAAATTGGGGATAATAGTGGAAGTACGGTCTCAAGACCCACGCTAGTTGCGTCCCAACAAGCATGAAGATTATGCTTCCAACGAAGAAAGCCGGGGTCCAGCCTATCCCGGGATACATGGTAATAAAGCCTCTAAGGAGATGTAGGAGTGAGAAGAGGCCGGCAAGGGCGAAGATAGCCACATTCAAGATGATGAGAAAGGCGTAGGTTGAATAGGTTGCGTTTGCGGTTGTGAATATGAAAAACAAGTTTATTGGAACAAGTGCAAGAAGAATAGTTGACATAATCGTGAGACTCGAGAGCAGAAGAATGAGCATCTGAGTGAATGAGCGTTTCCCTCCGAAAATTGAACTGAGCACGTAATAGCTTGGAGCCGTTATGTATAGAGAAATCAGAAGTAACATCGGAATCTTCACCGCATCATAAAAAACCTGCAACCCACCAGGATACACGCCCATAGTTGCGCCATAAACAGCAGAAAAGACAATGATGGCTAGATTAGAATTGACAACATATGCCTTAGGCCCTTTTTCTTCCATCAAGTTTTTGAAGAAATCCTCTCTGCGCTTAATAAACTCCTCGACAACAGAGAGTCTTGCTAGAAAGTCTGATACACACATGCTTCACTAATGTTAGTGCGAACTTATAAAGCTAAAAATCCATCGGTGACTACTGATGTTCGAATGCACGCGCAACCCTAAGCTTCATCGATAAATTTGCTTGGTCGAGGTACTTCGGACGACAGCCCACGCCTCTCCCGCGTGTCTTTTATAACCTCTAAGGCAAGGCTCTCGGGCACTTTCTCCCAATGGTCAAATTGGGTTTGCCAGAATGCGTGGCCTGAGGTTGCTGATCTCATCTCGGCGGAGAGACCGAATGTCTCGGCTACCGGAATGTAACCAGTGACCATAGTCAAGGGACCTTTCTGCTCAGAAGAAGTGATTCTTCCTCGTTTTCGGTTTATCATTCCGGTTACGTCTCCGACCCATTGTGCAGGCACAGATACGCCAATCTTGTATACGGGTTCTAGGAGGACAGGTTTTGCTGTCAGGAAAGAGCCTAGGAAAGCTCTCCGTGTGGCTGGCATGACCTGCGCTGGGCCACGATGCACAGGATCTTCATGTAGCTTGACGTCCATCAATTTTACCTTTAACCCGCGCATGGGCTCTTCACACAGCGGACCGTTTTGAGAAGCCCACCTGAATCCCGCCATTATCATATCTCTCACTTCTCGGAGGTATTGTATTCCCTTCGTCAAGTTGATCAAGATATTTTTGTGCTCCTCAATTGTCCAGACATTCTTAGCTTCATCTGTGGACCATTTGGCCTCTTTGCGTAACACTGCACCCACCTCCTTTCGGCCCATGTACTCGTCTATATCCCCTGCCTCGATCATGTCTAGAACCTGTTGTCCAAGTGGTTCTACTTGTATCCAGAATCGGTTGTGCTTATTCGGACTCTTCGCCATCGCCACAACACCTTGCCCAGCAACGCTCTCCCGATAGACGACTATCGGACGAGACGTAAGAAGTTCAAGACCCCCCCCATACTGACCGAGGAACTTCACAGCTATCTCCAGATGGAGTTCCCCCATCCCACTGAGCAGATATTCACCTGTCTCCTTATTTATCGTGGTCACTAGGTTTGGATCCTCAATCGAGAGACGATGCATAAGGTCAACAAGACGAGGCAGCTCCTTCGGGTGTTTCGGCTCTATAGCTATAGTTACGACGGGTTCAGAAACATATTTGATGCGTTCAAAGGGAACCATCGCACCTTTATGTGATACGTCGACGAGCGTTTCACCCGCCCTTGCAAGGTCAAGCCCGAGTAACGCCGCTATATTGCCTGCCACGATGCGGTCCACGACCTCTCTAAACGCAGCCATGTACATGGAGACCTGTTGAACCCGATAGTCTTTCCTTGCGCCGACGAGGTAAACTTCATCGCCCTCCTGTATCGACCCCGAGAACATTCGTCCGGTGGCAACTAGCCCCGCATGCGGATCCATCTGCGCGGATGTCAGACATATGACGATGGGTCCGTTGTCATCGCATTTGAGCATCGCCTGCCCCATCTCAGAGTCCACATCACCTCTCCAGATTTTCGGAACTCTGTATTTCTGAGCGTATACAGGATTCGGTAGATTCTTTACGACCATACCTAGTATGGCGTTGTGTAGTGGTAGAGTTTTTGGGAGTTCCTGCCACCGTTCCTCCTTGTAAGCATCGACTATGTCGCTGAACATCATCCCCTTCTCTTGGGCGATGTCCACAGTGAAGCCCCATTTGTGGAGTGCGGAGCCGAAGGCGACTGTTCCTTTGGCCGCGTCTACTTTCCACTTCTTCTTGTGTTCTGGCTCCCCGTAAAGGTCAATTAGGTTGTTGAAGTCGCGAATTATCCTGTTGAGCTTGCTTTGAACCTCGTCTGGATTTAGCTTCAATTCCCTGATCAAACGGTCGACCTTGTTGATGAACAGAACTGGCTTAACTTGCTCTTCCAGTGCTTGTCTCGTCACGGTTTCTGTTTGGACCATAACCTCTTCGACTGCGTCCACAACTACGACAGCGCCGTCGATGGCCCTCAGTGCTCGTGTCACTTTGCCTGTGAAATCTACGTGCCCAGGAGTGTCGATAAGATTGACAACGCAAGGCTTGCCCTCGATTTCGTGCAGGAGAGAGATGTTGGCCGTTTTTATTGTGATACCACGCTTTTGCTCCTCCTCAAGATAATCAAGAGCTCTGGCCTCACCAGCTATCTTCGGTGACAGAAGCCCAGCCTCAGCCAATAAAGAGTCCGTCATGGTTGTTTTGCCATGATCAATATGGGCGATTATGCCGATGTCGCGAATATCCTCTTTCTTACTCATCAGTTTGAGTATTTCTTTAGTCTGTCTGAAACGTGGACACATCTGGGGCTTGTTCTCCGCCTCTATTTTCTTATACTATATCTAAACTACGTTTCTTCATGAACACGCATTAAGCATCTTAAAAGGCTTTCTGAACATAAAATTCACATAAGACAATGTATAGCTAAGGGTCAAAGCGATTTTTTTGATGGTCTCTCTAAAATAGCAAGATTATTTCGCTGAGAACCTGAAGAATATATTCACTGACTACTCAATTGTGGCGTGGAGCCTTCTCATTTCTTCTTCGGTTTTTCCAAGGCGATGCATAAGCTCCACCACTAGGCTGTCCAGAAAGATCATTGCATTGTTTTCGAATATGGATCCTAATGGACTGAGGGTTTCGCGCTCACCCAAAATCTGCCGAGCCAGGTAGTCTTTCTTCCGTGGCCAGCCTATTTTCGTTCGGCCTCCAACGAAAACGATGTGGTCAGCTGTTCTGCCGAGTTGAGATTCAGGATAGGATGTGATGGCGATGACGTTGGCTCCGATTTCTCTCGCAGTCGAACTGGCGGTTGTAGCTAGTTTGGTTGTGCCTGAGCCGGAGATGACGATGATCAAGTCCTCCTTGGTTGCGGCAGGGGTGATAGTCTCACCCAAGAAGTAGACATTGAATCCGAGGTTCATAAGGCGCACGGCGAAGGCTCTTCCGACGAAGCCGCTTCGACCAACACCAACGACAAAAATCCTCCTATGCCTAGCGTCCAGAACCATCTGGATCATCTTTTCCACCTGATCAAGGTCAAGTTGACTGATTGCTTGTTGAGCACCAGTTAGGATCTCTTCCGCGGCTGCCTTCAGCCATTCCAAGGATTCTCGCCTTTGAGAGGCAATTCTCTATGTCAGCTATTAAAAATCTTTCTTTCTATTGCAGATAATATTTTTACGAAGCCGCGAAGGGTTGCCAAAGAAGGGTGTCACGTAGTTATCAAAGGTATTAACGGTGGAATCTGCTCCCGCAGAAAAATCCAGATGTAGATGGCTAGGATTAGCATGCAAATGGAGATTATAGCTAGAACGTAGTCTCCTCTCTTTATTTTGAGCACGTAAAGGTTTGTGCGTTTGTCTGTTGCTCCCCAGGCTCGTGATTCCATGGCCTCAGCCAGCTCTAAGCTTCTACGAATAGCGCTTACTATAAGCGGGATGAGGATTGGAATGTAGTTCTTGATTCTTTTTATGAAGTTTCCACGCTCAAGCTCTAGACCTCTAGCCTTCTGGGCATCCATGATGGACTGTGCCTCCTCAGCCAAAACAGGCACAAAACGGACCGCGGTTGTGAAGGCGAAGCAAAATTCGTATGGCACATGACTCTGTTCTAAAGCCAACCCCAGACGGTCGGGAGATGTTGTGAGAAAGAAGATGGAGAAGGACTCAACCAGTACGAGGAAACGAAGTGTCATCGCGAGCGAATATTCTAATAATGATGAGGATGGGGGAAACGTGGGATACTCTGTGTAAAAATAAGTGAAGACAAAGTTGAAGAGAAAAATCATTATCGCCAAAAATGAAGCCCCCTTCATCGATCTGATCCACTCCCTTTCAACACCAGCCACGAGAACAAACGGCAACTGAATGAAAAATAACAGAATTAGGGGCAGCAACTGATTAAACATGACTGCTATCACAAACACAGCGCAGACATAGAAGAATTTAACTCTCGGATCCAACTCATGAACACGTGAATAGAATTTCCTAAATTTGAAGCCTTCAAAGACGCTCATGAGCTGTCCTCCAAGAAATCAAGTAAGATATCTCTCGCTTCATAAACGTCAATAACATCAGTCGGCAAGCCAAAACCTGTGAGTCCCATGAATATCTGAGATATTTGTGGAGGCACAATAGAAGCTTCCGCGACCAGTTTGCGGTTTGTTAGAATTTGCTTCCCAACTCCTTCGCCCACAATCTTTCCCTGAGCCATTAAGACGACACGCGGATTACACTCAGCAACGAACTCAACATCATGCGTAACGATAATCACAGTCTTTCCTTGAGCGTTCAGTTGAACGATAAATTGGCGTAGTTTCTCTTTCTGTTCATAGTCCTGTCCAATTGTGGGCTCATCGAGGATTACCACATCGGGATCCCAAGCGAGAACCGAGGCTAGGGCAACTCGTTTCCTCTCTCCACCGCTCAGCATGAATGGCGAAGATTGGCGATACCTTGTTAATCCAAGAAGATTAATGGCCCACTCCACTCTTTTTTGGATAGCCTTTTTCTCGAAGCCGAAGTTCCTGAGAGCGAAGGCAACCTCATCTTCAACGGTCTCACAGAAGAGTTGATTGTCGGGATTCTGGAAGACGAATCCGACTTTTCGAGAGAGTTTGGCTATGCTTTCTTCTCGCGTGTCAATTCCATCGACAATAACAGCCCCCTTGGTTGGCTTCAGCAATCCGTTGAAGTGCTTAACGAGCGTTGTTTTTCCCGCGCCGTTCTGACCCATAATCGCAACGAAGTCTCCGCTTCGAAATGTGAGAGAGACTCCTTTTAGGGCTTCTACGTTGCTTGGATAGGTGAAGTAGACGTCCTTAACCGCGATCACGAGCCAAAACCTCCTGTAGAAGTAGGGAAGCCTCTCGTGAATTGACTGGAACCCCGCTGAGATGCACTCCAGTTTCTTGGAGAACCTGATAGAGTCTTGTTGCTTTGGGGATGCCCACACCGATTAGGCGAGCTCTCTCAGAAGTGAAGACATTTAGGGGCTTTCCATCCAATACGACCTTTCCTTCATCCATGACGATGACATGGTTTGCGTATCTTGACGCCAGGTCTAACCTGTGTTCCACGAGGATGACTGTGAGACCAAGCTTCTTGTTCAAATCATCGATCACTTCAAAGATTTTTTGCGCGCCCAATGGATCAAGGAATGATGTGGGCTCGTCGAGCACCATAACTTCCGGTTGCATGCTGAGTACACATGCTATGGCGACTCGTTGTTGTTGTCCGCCAGACAGCTCATGCGGCGCCCGCTCACGGAGATCTTGTATACCAGTCATTTGAAGAGCCCAGTCGACTCGTTTTCTCATATCTCCTCTGGGCAGTCCCAGGTTTTCAAGCCCGAAGGCGACGTCTTTTTCCACGGATAGTGCGAAGAGCTGGTTTTCTGGATTCTGGAATACGAGACCGACGTCTTTGGCAAGCTCATAAATCGAGTGTTCAGACACGTCATGACCTGCGACTTTAATGTCTCCTTCGAGTTTTCCGCTGTAGAAGTGTGGAATGAGTCCGTTGAAGCATCGGCAGAGGGTTGTTTTTCCACAGCCGCTTGGACCGGTGAGAATCACAAATTCTCCTTTTTCGATGGTTAAAGAGACCTCTTTGAGGGAAGGTTCTTTCCCACCGGGGTATGTGTATGTTAGATTGCTTGTTTCGATTATCGCCACTGTCTCGCCCACTGCTCTGGATTCGCAAATGATGTCATCCATTTAAGAGTAGCTACTAAAAAAGTAGTAGGTTTTTCTGTTGAAACTACCGTGAGAAGGACTAGTTTTTCTTTTTAAATCTTTGGTGCGAATAATTTAGTATGGCGTGCATGAATATGCGCGCGTAAAAATCAGCTGTGTGTGTATGGAGTTGCGGGGATTTGAGTCTCAGATGAATGGATATGTCCCCGCGAACTCCTCTTTTTTCCAAGAAAAATGGGAATTGTCAGGCGCCACCTGCGGGATTTAATGCGCTCTGACTTTGTTGATCTTTTTTATGTGCACCGCTGACACGGACCAGCGTGTTTTGTTTGGTTTCATTTCAATGTTTCTCTAAGGCGCAACATATTTTGTGCTTCAGCTTTCCTTCTTTCGGCTTCAAACATCGCCGTTCTTACATAAAAAGATATTAGTGTTGCTTCGCGATCTTGACTTATGCATGGGTGCATGCCAGCTAAGCCTGCGCTTTCGTTAGTTTGCTCCATATTGTCTTCATTAAGCTTTGCTGCCAACATTCGCAGGATATATGGATTGAGGAATTTCAGTACTATAGGTGGCCCTAAGGACTCGTTTTCATAGACAACTTGTGCGTACATAATGCATCACCTCTTTTGTTATTTAAACCTCCGTTTTAATAAATATAAACTCGCCTCTTATAAAGCTATCGTTTCAATAATAAAAAGTTTAATATATTTGTGATACGATAGTTTCATAGTGGTGGAAAGGTTGAAGCCGATCAAGGAAGTTGCCCCTAAAGCGTGGAAGTTACTCGGTGACGAAACGAGAAGGAACATGATCTTTCTTCTAAGAGTGAAAGAACTGACTGTGAGCCAGATCTCAGCTGAGCTTGACATGACGCCGCAGGCCATCTATCATCATATAAAGAAACTTGAGAAGGCGGGGCTGGTGGAGGTTTCGCGTGAGGAACGGTGTGGCCATCTTATTGAAAGCTACTATAGGGCAACCGCAGAGACTTTCATCTGTAGTATCGGATCGCTTTACAAAAAAAAGATAAAGATAGACATGTTGGCCGTCTTGGAGGGACTAGGTAAACTCGGCTTCAAGATAGAGAGTAGCGATGAGATTGCCTCCAGATTGGTTGATTTGGAGACGAAGGCCTTGAAGTATAAGGGTGCGAATAAACTCGAGGATGCCATCGTGAAACTTGAGAAAGAAATGGACTTTATGACTCTAGAGATGGTGAAACATTATGCAGATCTGATGTCAATGTCCGAAGAAGAGTTCGATAAAAGGCAAAAACTCGGCAGAGCTCTCAGGCGCTTTCTACTCTCAATTTGTAAGGAAAAACCAGAATTCTAAGCTCATGCGCAAGTACACCCATCAATCTTGACGTTTAGGCTTTCTCGATACTTGTGAAGAAAGTAATGTTGTAAAACATGCACATGCTCAGAACTTGATATTTATTCTTATGATTATATGATATAACAAAGCTTATATTCGGTATCAATAATCCCTCATCGTCACTGGCCCACTGAACGGACGCTACTTGTTTCGTTTAGAAGCCAGTTCCGCGATACGGGACGACGAAGTAGATGCCGAGAAAGCCTCCAGAGAAAGCGGGACGCACAGGAAGAAAGAGAGGATTCGGAAACAAAGGATTCTATTCAACATTTCCTTCCTCTGCTCCAGTCAAAGAAGGCCAAGAAATCGATGTCTTTATCAATGGAATAGGCAGCAACGGAGATGGCATAGCACGAATACAGAGTTTTCCAATTTTTGTGCCAAAAACCAAAGCTGGAGAACGCTTGAAAATTAAGATCCATGAAGGTCGGAGTAGGATTCGTCGTCGCGGAGAGACTCTAAGAGAAGAGGAGGACCAAGATGAAGATTAGAGAACTAGAAGATGGAATGAGAAGGGTGAATGTTGTGGCAAAGGTGATTGAGAAATCGGACCCGCGCGAGGTTCATTCGAGAACCAAGGACGCCACATACAACGTTGCCGACGCTGTCATCAGCGACGAAACTGGCACAACAAAACTGACACTATGGAACGAACAAATCGACCGAGTCAACGTCAATGACACAATCAAAATCGAAAACGGATACGTAACCTCCTTCAGAGGCGAGATTCAGCTGAACGTGGGAAGATACGGAACATTGACCATAACATAAGTGGACACCAAGCACGGATTATGGGAGGTGAAAAGATGAGATATGGAAGAAGTAGAAGGCCAAGCCGAGGATACGCTCCGAAGCCCGTTGAAATGGGAAATGAATACGATGTTGAGATCCAAGAGACCAGCCGCCGAGGAGAAGGCATAGCGAGAATCAAGGGACTCGTAATCTTCGTTCCAGAAACAAAACCTGGAGACAAGGTGCGGGTCAGGATAACGAGGATAAGCAGGCGTTTCGCCCAAGGAGAAGTCGTCGGAGAAGCAGAAGAGAGGGCGGAAGAGGCGGAAGAAGAGGAAGAAGCCGAAGAGGAAGAGGCAGCAGAAGAAGAGTAGTAGAGGATTCTTGTTCTTCAGCGGTGCTCTTAACCGATCAGAAGGCCCGTTGGATCATACAATAGACCTAGAGTGGAAGGTCTGCATGTGCATGCGCACACACAGAAACTAGGAAAAACTTCTAGCCCTTAACGCCAACCCGAATCTGCGGTTCGTATGGAGGCCTCTTAAGCAAAACATCCTCGACAAAAGCCCTCAGAGGCTCCGCCACACTCCACGCCTGCGTTATGCATCCACCAGATGAGTGGGGCGAATCACCGTCAAATATCTCGCTGATCGTTCCAAGCCCAGCTTGGTAAAGCTCGTGCTGAACGAGTGGCTGCAGAAAAGTCTTGAAGGCAAAGCTGCGCCACTGCTCCTCATAATTCTTTATCTTTAGGAAGGCTGTTGTGAAGGGACCTAGGAGCCAAGGCCAGGCGGTTCCGTTGTGATACGCTCTGTTTCTACTATTCCAGTCCCCGAGATACTTCCCGGCGTAACGTGGGTCATCCTTGGACAAGGTCCTTAGCCCGTAAGTGCCCCACAGCCGCCCCCAAACACTCTCAACAACACTTTTACTCTCAGCCTTCCCGACCATAGAAAAGTCCAACGCCACAGCAACTATCTGGTTAGGTCTCAGCGAGGAGTCTTTCTTCTCTCCGTGTATCACGTCAAACAGGCAGCCTTCTTGTGGATTCCAAAACTCCTTCACGAAGGATTCTCTAGCCCTTTCAGCCAATCCAAAATACTTCATCACATCTTCTTCAAGGCGAAAGCGTGTTGCAAGGAGTTCCATTATTTTAAGGGTGTTGTACCACAAAGCCTGAATCTCCACGGCTTTCCCTGCTCTAGGAGTCACGAATCTGCCATCTGTCGTAGCATCCATCCAAGTCAGTTGTGGACCGTGTGCAATCAGGCCGTCATCTTCCATGCGTATATCATACAAGGTTCCCTGCACATGATGATGAATAATCGACTTCAGCGTGTCCCACAATTCCTCTCGGACAAAATCGAAGTCTCCAGTGTATTTGAGGAACTGAAACACTGCATTGACGTACCATAACGTAGCGTCAACAGTGTTGTAGTCTGGCTTTTCTCCAGCTCGGTCTGGAAATCGATTCGGGATTACACCTTCACTGCAATAGTGCTTGAAGGTCAGAAGAATCTCTTTCGCGTCCTCGAATCTGCCCGTCACAAGCGTTAGTCCTGGCAGCGAGATCAGCGAATCTCTACCCCAATCTTCAAACCAGTGATAACCGGCGATCACCGACTTCTTTCTGGTTGACTCTCTGTTGACGATGAAGGAGTCCGTTGCCAGAAGAAGCCACTTCAACCAATCTTTTATTTCAACATCTCTGTAGCTCTCTTGGAACTTTCTCAACATGTCTTTTCGACGATTCAATTCTCGATTAAAAAGTGAATCGATGTCTTCCAGTCTTCTTGGAATCGACGAAAGAACAGTTTCGGCTCTCTTCTCATCTCTACCCGCTACTGCAAGGATAAAGAACCTCTTTCTATATTGAGAGGCAATCATAATCTCAAAACACCCAGGCCGAAAACTGTCGTCTAAGCATGCTTCTCCCCGCGAATCATCCACTCGAAAGTAGATCTCTTCAACCCAGTCGCCTTTCCCTGCAAAATACTGCCCATCACTTGAGGAGATGGTTAGGGTTGAGAGTCTGTTGGAAGGCTGAAGAGTCACTTTTTGTTGAGAGGTTTCTTGGTTGAAGTGCCAAGTCAACTCATCTCTGTCAGTCACGGAGTAGAAATGTCTTGAGTTGACTAGAGGTGAGATGCGGATTGCTGTTGGTTTTTCGTGGGGATTAAATATCTCATAGATTGCTATGGTGGCGTTTTTCCCTTGTGGCATGAATATCGTCTTCTGGAGTCTCACTCCATCGATTGAGTATCTGTAGGTCGGGAAAGGAGCCAACGAAAACTCCGAAGCAAATCTATATCCCTCGGGTTGGGTGCCGTGCTTAAACTCGTTGGATCCGAGTGGATAAGCCTTCTTTCCGATTTTCAGTTCTTCATCTAGCTTTGTGAGAAGCACTCTTCGGTCTGTCGGAGGTTTGAAAGCAGCTATTAGGAGACCGTGAAACTTGCGGGTGTTTACGCCCAGAGCAGTAGATGAGGCGTATCCACCAAGCCCATTTGTTACAATCCATTCTTTCCGAATCGCTCTGTCAAAATCTGAGAGAATCTGTAAACCTAGGTGGATTTCTGGCAGGTTGACTTCCATTTCTTATCCCACTTTACTTCCAAATTGTGGTTTATATGTGAACCTTAATAGTATAAGATGAATGGATAATAACTAGGCATCAGAACTATGTCAAGTCGTTTCTAAGTCAACTCGTTCTTATAGATAAAATTAAAAGACAGCATCTTATCACTAGACATCGAATAAGATTTGGCGGTCTACGATAAGGATTCTGAAGGAGTTTTCTCCCTTTGACAGAATCAGAGAAAATTGAGTATAGACCGGTCTCTGTTCGGGAAGTACTCACCGAGATGAAAGATCTGTCAGAGATAATGATCGATCTAGCGTATTCTGCAGCGCTCTTCAATAATCGTGAGCTCGCTGAAGAAGTCTTGGAACTGGAAAAGCGGGTGGATTACCTTGCTTACATACTGGACATGAACACGATGCTCGCAGCAAGAGATGCTGAAGACGCAGAATCACTCATCGGAGCAACGAGGGTGGCTGCTGCAACCGACAAGATTTCAGATGCAGCTGCCGACATCGCAACTATCGTGCTTCAAGAGATTGGTGTCCATCCGATAGTCCGCGAGGCCTTTCAAAAAGTTGAAGAACAGTTAGTTCGAGCTGAAGTCAGACCTGGCTCAATCTTTGCCGAGAAGAAGCTAGGAGAATTGGAACTCGCGGCTGAAATCGGAGTTGACGTAATTGCCATTCGCCGTGGAAAGGAGTGGACTATTGATCCCGATGAAGAAGAAGTGATTGACGGAGGCGATGTTCTCTTCGCCAGGGGAGCCCCTCACGGCATCGACGAGCTAAAGAAACTTGCTGAAGTACCGACTAGAAATGCCACAAAGGAGGGTTAGAGTCTGGCGCAGATCAAAAAACCTTTCAAGGAAATTGCGAGCAAGCTAGCCTCTCTAAAGGACACCTCTGAGCTTATGATAGACCTGTCATATTCCTCACTGCTTCTTGACAGCCGAGAACTTGCAGAAGAGGTGCAGGCCCTTGAAGAACACGTGGATAGACTACACACAGAATTTGAGTTGCTTGTTCTATCGAGCGGCTTCAAACCAGAGGAATCCAGAGATTTTCTCGGTTTGATACGGTTAGGAATGGTCACCGAGGAAATCGCCGACGCTGCTGCGGAGATCGCCGATGTCGTTCTGAGGGGTCTGGAACCACACCCTATTCTGAAACGGGTGATAAAAGAGGCTGAGGAGACTGTAGCTCGGGTGCGAGTTTCGCGGAACTCTCCGCTTCTAGGGAAAAAACTGCGAGATGCCCAAATTCCAGAAGAGACAGGTATGTGGGTGCTGGTGATTAGAAGAGGAAAGAGGTGGTTGAGACCGCGTCCCCACACAGTGATTAAAACAGGTGATGTCTTGATTGCATCGGGTTACGCTGAAGGCGTGGAAGACCTGAAACGGTTAGTTTCTGGTGGTAGTGAGCCCAAATAGCTAAGGTTATACAGATTGTGCGATTGCAGTCAGTACTGTAAGAAGAACAACTGTTGTTATGCTGTCTGCTAACGAACTTTCGATCGGAATTACAAAATTATCTGGGTCCCAGCCTTTTCTGTAGGTGACGATGGCCACAAGGTACGCGATGACTACCATTATGGGGACGGCTAAAGCGTTTGTAATTAAGAGTGTTGCCGTCATTTCCAATAGGTTGTTTAGAGTGGCCATCCCGCGGGTAGACAATGATATTATCGAGTATGACACATACATTAGTACTGATGCTATCCAGGCGCTACCTATCTCCGTTTTGTGTTGCTTGATTGAGGAAAGGAGAGGCTCAACGGCGCCTAAGGCGAGTTTAGTAGTTGCGGTTGAGCCCACAATGGAACCTACGGCTCCTGCGGTGTTAATCAATGCTGGATATACAATGTATATTTCTGACCTAACATTCGGAATCTGCCTTATTTGGTTTAGCAGAGAACCAGTAATGTTGACTATGAAAGTAACAAATACGAGTGTGAATAGAAACTCTCTAATCGTTTTGATGAATTCTTTCTCTACAGCGTTCTTAACTAAGATATAGAGTACAATAGATAAGAAGACGAAGTCTAGCACCCCAATTAGAAAATATCCCAACGGTGCTAACGAGAAGAACATGTTTAGACACAGAACATAGCAGGCTGTAACAACAATGTCAGCTATCGTTGCCGTCACCGGATATATGATGATATCAGGATCTAAGCCACGCCTGAAAGAAAAGACGGAAACGGCTATTGTTATTGGAGATACAAAGACTAGGGATAAGCCCATGGTCCCAATAATCACGGCCAAGATGCTTCCGAAGTCTATTATGGTTGCTCTCCAGAGAAATAGACCGAATATCCACGTTGTCAACCCTATGGCAGTGCCACTCACAAATGTGAGCGTGACAACAGCGTTTTGAAGCAAGTAGAAGTATCTCGTGTTTTTGCGGTAGCTGTACCCTACTGTGCCTAGATGTAGGCCCGTGCCCAGCCGGCCGCTAAAAAGGCCGCCTATTGCGCCTCTTACACTAAGTATCCCTGGAAACAGTACAAACGTCCAAGGAGCAAGAGAGAACACATCGAAAGATAGAGCGAGTAGTATTCCAGACAGCATCCCCCCCAGATTGAAGGACAGCGAGAATATAGACTGGCCTAGACTTGCTACAAATTTCGTTGCTGGAGCCTCTATCGGAACGGTCTCCTTCATCGCAATCATCTTCATCCATCCAGTATCGCCTCCAATCTTCGCACACTACACCCTCAATGCATCTTTGGAGCACATGAATGATCATGCCCGTTCTTTGATCCATTTCTGGACCAATGCACTCCGCTGAAGCTAACACAGCATTCTCTAGCTCCTTAACTTGGAAGTTCACACAATCCCTTCTTAAAGGCTTTTTTATCGCTGGGTTTTGCTGACTCTTCAGGACTTAAGTGAAGAAAATCGTCGTGCGCGCACATGAGAAAACAGAAGGGCAGAGTTCATTTGAAAGTGGAGGAGACCTAGGCAGTGAGAGAGTTTCTCCGGAAAGCGTTTACTCGAAAGCGTGGATACATGAGCTATAAACCCAATGAAAGACTGGTGCGAACTGTTGAGCGTGCCATCTATTTTGAAACTGAAGCGGCTTGGAGTTGTGGTGATGAACCAGAATTTGACGCACCACCACAACTGATATAAAAAGTGAGGGCCTGTTCTAGGATTTTCAGCTTTCAGTTCAGATTCACAAACGGTTTGGCAGAGAAATTACGGTTGAGTATCATACAAATCGGCATATATCAAAGTGCACACTTGTCAACAAGACGCGTATCGAGGAGGGCAACAGACAAGATTACAAAGACCTCGTTCAGTTTCATTATTGGCGAGACGGTCATCCTCTGATTCGTAAAGTCTTTAGGATGATCGATCGATAAGACTAAAGCATTAACTTGGCGACATTCTTTCCTCTTTCGATCTCAAGAAAGTTTGCGACTGGCTGACATTTGGTTCTTAACAATAAAGCGTGGGGAAAGGCCAAATCGAGCTCCGTCAACGTCTCAACGTATCCCATACCCTTCGCCAAAACCAAATCCACTGAACCATAAACATTCAAAAATTCACGGGAACACTGCTCAGGCATCAGCCCAACCGCGTCGGTGCCCGTCGTAATTACATCATCCGCAATTTTCTCCATCCCAACATACTTGGCGTCTTCCATAGTGGCGTCATTGATTATCGGTCCGCCTTTTACCGCCACTATAACCTGAGCCCCAACCGTCTTCAATTCGCCCACCAACAACTTGTCAAAGGCTATCTCCCCGGCGTTGTCTGTGAGATAGAGAATTCTCCTCGCCTTCTTAACTGCGTCAAAGATTTCTGCGACCTCATCAATAGCCAAGTCATCCTCCGCTCTCTGAATTAGCCTTCCAATGTCCTCGCATTTGAAAGTATGACCTGGGATGTCAAATTCCATGACGTTGCCCACAATTGAGCATAGACAAGCCTTCCTGAATCTGAGCTCTGGAGACGATTCATTCAAAACCAATTCCCTCGCAAATGGGAGAAATTCTAGAGCTTTCCGGTTACTTCGCCGCTTTATCTCTGCATACGGGTCCGCGTTATCAGTCATCCGTTTTATCAGCCGGTCTCTTTCGGTGCCGACATAGGCAGGAACAGCTGTCGGCTTGAACTCCTTTGCCAATAGCCCAAGTAATGCTGATGCGATTTCAAACTGAAGAGAAGAATCATTTGTTGCCTCTGCAATCTCGAACACGCCCCGATGAAGCAGACATGTAGCACACTCAACCTCAACCTTCAATCATGGTCCCTCACGTCTTAGTCACAGCCTCAGCAAACTCCTACTTATAAGTTACAGTTATACATCGCATGCATGCAGACAAATTAGAAAGAAATTGGGGTGGATAAACTGAGGAAAAAAATAGTGATAGTGATTCTATGGGCAGTTCTTACAACTGGTTACATTGGTACAGGAATAGGCTTGATAGTTATGGGTAGGCTTCATTATTGCTTTGATACGTCTCGCTTGAGTGATGATATCGGTGGGAAAGTCGTCTACTGGGCAAAAAAATACGAGGGAACACCGCCTTTGAATTACTCTAAACCCGAGGAACTTGGGATTTCTAAAGTTATACATCATGGATACGATGACCCTGACGGGATTGACATTGTTATCTTGAATGAACCTTTTCCGTTAAGAGAAAGGCAACCTATCTTCAAATGGAATGAAAGGTTCTACCAAATATCAGACGAGCCAGGTCCTTTTTATAAGAGCAGTCCTTGCCCACAGGTACAGGTTGTAATGAAATCGATGCAGGCAACAGGATCAATAATACTAGTAGGCTGGCTAATCATCGTGTATTACCACTTGAAAGAGAAAAAAGTAAATACCTGATCAAATTCCCTCTTTTCTTGCTCAGAGATATAATGTCTATACAATATTAACTTGCATGCATGCACACCATACAATATCAAGTTCGGAGTTGCCTTTTTAAATTTCCTTGCATACATGCATGCGCATTATCAACAAACTATAAGGTATATTGAAGTATTATGGGGCTACGAAGAGGCTTTCAGCAAACTCCAACAAAACCGTATACGGGTCCTTTGCCTTCACAATTGCGCTCGCCACCAGAACCCCCTCGGTGCCAAGCTTCAGAGCAGCATGCACATCTTCTCCCTTACTTATGCCAGCCCCGCAGAGAACCACCACATCAGAGTTTATCTCCTTCACGAGCTTGACCGTTCCTGAAACAACCTCAGGCTTGGCCTTAGACACCGGAATTCCAGTTCCAATCAGTTCAGGCGGCTCCACCGCGAGCATGTCTGGTCTAAGCGCAGCTACAGCCGCGCTAACATCTGGGTTGTTGGCACAAACCACAGAGATCAAGCCAGCCTCGCGAGTTCTCCTTATCGCAGCGTCAATGTCAGCAAGTCTCAAACGCCTCTCAGAATGATTAATCAATGTTCCCGTGGCGCCAGCCTCTTTCACAGATTCTGGAAGTACATGGCCCGTGAAGCTTCCAGGGGTGATAGGGTCAATATGTTGCGCAAAGACTGGAAGAGCCACAAGACGAGCTATTGATGCAAGGTCCGTCAATTGAGGGGCTAAACCGATGCAGATCTCAGTTTCCAAACTCACCTTCGCCGCTGTCTCGGCTAGCTCTAGCGCCTTCTTCCCGGTAGCCTCCGCATAAGTTTTGAAATTAATGAGGATTATAGGAGTGCGTAGCTTTGTCAAGCCGATCACAGGTTATAGCATGGTCTAAACTGTTAAAAACAATTTTGGACGTTTCTAGCGCCTAACGTGTACATATCCAAATGCAAATCCTATATCTATTTTCCATTTAGGCGATGAATCAGCGCGTTTTTCCCGAGAGAGGCACGTAATAGTATTCTCCGATCTTTTTCTGATGTCTGTCGAGTTTTGAATCTTCTTTATTCACTCTTGGCCTTTTTGTTACTGGGTCTCTCCTGAAGGTTATCGCCATATCCGTGAGAAATGTGTTCATACCTCTACGCAGATCAGTCGGCGGATTTGCAGCACCATAGACCCCGGGCGCTCCCATGAATATCATAAGGCGATCGGCTATGAAATCCTGAGTCACCACGTCGTGCTCAACTACGAACGCCATCACGTTCCGGCTCTCAACAACCCGCCTTATTGTGCGAGCCATGGACAAGCGCTCTTCCACATCTAGATAGGCGCTGGGCTCGTCTAGAAGATAAAGCTGAGCCTTTCTGGACAGACAGGCGGCGATGGCGACCTTCTGAAGCTCGCCGCCGCTGAGCTCGGCCACGTTGCGATCTAGAATCAGATGCACATTCAGGGGCTGTAGAATCTCGCTTGTATACCAGCTTGTCGCAAAGTCTTCTTTTGCAACGTTTTTCAGCAGATCCCCAACTGTGCCCTCGTACTCCGCCGAGATATACTGNNTCTCCAGGCACCACGGAAAGCTCAAATCCGTCAAAGGACTTCTTCATTCCGTCCCACCTCAACAAAGTCTCACCTGCTTCATGGCTTGCTGCAGGAGGCTTTACGTGGAAGATGATCGGGGCATCCCTGAAACGAACGTTTTCATCGGGGATGAAACCTTGCAGGTAGATGTTGATTCCAACTCTCACCCCCTGAACGTGGGATACGATGCCATACACTCTTGGGCTACCATAGAAAACGCAGATGCTGTCAGACAAATAGTCTAGGATCGCCAGGTCATGTTCCGCGACAACCACAGTTTTTTCCTCTTTCTTTAGGCTTCGTATCGCTCTAGCCGCTTGGAGACGCTGCTTGACGTCCAAGTAGCTGGAAGGTTCGTCGAAGAGATAGACATCTGCCTCATGGCAGATCGTAGCGGCGATGGAAACTCTCTGTAGCTCGCCGCCGCTCAGAACATCCAAAGTCCTATCCCACACAGTTTTGAGCTGAAGCTGTTCTGCAAGAATATCCAATTTGCCTCGTTCATCGACGTTTTCCAGAAGCTCTCCAACCTCACCCGAAACCGCGCGTGGGATCTTATCTACGTATTGAGGCTTGTGCACGACAGTGAGCTCATTGTCGCTTAATCTCTGAAAGTATTCTTGAAGAATTGAACCTCGGAAGTGCTGGATTATCTCTGGCCAATCTGGAGGTTCTTCGTATTTTCCAAGATTTAGCTTCGTCTCCCCTGAAAGGATGTTTAGAACGGTGGTTTTTCCAATCCCGTTTTGCCCTAGGAGACCTAGCACGACGCCTGATGAGGGTATGGGCAGTCGGAAGAGTTTGAAGGCGTTTGCACTGAACCGGTGGCTGCACTCCTCCTCGAGCTCGTCTGGGAGGTTGACGATTGATAAAGCGTTGAAGGGGCACTTTTTGACGCAGATGCCGCAGCCTACGCACAGGGCCTCGACAACAAGGGGTCTATCGTCTTCAAATCGAATTGCCTCTACATTGCTTCTTACCTTTGGACAAAAGCGATAGCATACCCTGTCACAGCGTTTTGGTCTACAGCGATCCTCATCAAGAACAGCTACTCGAACCATATCTCTTCAGTTCACTTTCACTGTAAGGTGGAAAGGTAAGTAATAAACTTGAGTCTCTACGAACTAAGAAAAGCTATAAAAAGAAAAAAGCAAAGTTGAAGCGTTTCATGCGTCGGCTACCATTCTTCTTCTTCCCATTCCTCTTCTTCCTCTTCTTCCTCCTCTTCCTCCTCTTCCTCCACGGATCTTCACCTCCTTTGCTGCCATAGTTCCTTTAATCGAATTTAGTTAGAAACATATAGTTTCCTTTTAAGCGTTTCTACACCTACTCATTATACGACAACTGGAAAAGCAGAAAAGCTTTAAGCGGATTCTCTTATGATGATTGCCTTCAAAGCAGCCTTCGGATGAAGAGTCTTTGTTGTCATGTACGCCCAGCAGAGGTTCGGAGAGTTGTGGGCTGCGCCGATTCTGCCCAACATATCAACTGTGATTAGACCCATAGATCGCCCCTGCATTCTCCGATTCACAAGTCTTATCGAGCTCTCGGCAGCTTCCAGTGCGATTTTTCCATTCCGCATGAAATCACATGCGCTCTTTGCCAAGACAAGTTTCACTGCTATTTCGCCTATTCCAGTTGTTGAGCAAGCACCTGCTTCGTTATCCGCGTATGTGCCGCATCCAATGAGGGGAGAGTCCCCGATTCTGCCGGGAAGCTTTAGGGAGAAACCCCCAGTTGATGTCGCTGCTGCCACGCTTCTATCTTTGTCCAGAGCCACCGCACCCACAGTTCCTAGGTCGAAGAGTTGTGGATTCGATTTGATGAGTTCATGTAGTTTGGGCAAGTAATCTAGTTCTCCGTGCATGAGTTTTTCCCTGAGTTCCTGCCAATATCGCATCCTTAGCTCTGTGAATGGGTCAGCTGTCTCTAAATTGAAGATCTCGGCTAGTTTTTCGGCGCCTTCTCCAGTGACGAATACGTGATCAGTCGCTTCCATGATAATCCTTGCCAAGCGAACCGGGTTCTTGATATTTCTTAAGAGCCCTACGGCTCCGGCGTTGAGGGTCTTTCCATCCATTATAGATGCCTCCATTTCTATACACCTGTTGATTGTCAGGGTTGAGCCGTGTCCAGCGTTGAAAACTTCATTGTTCTCCATCTCTATCACGGATGACTCCACCGCGTCCAGAGCGCTGCCGCCTGCTCTCAAGATGTCGAATCCAGCGCTCGCAGCCTCTCCTACACCAGCGAGCCCCGCACTTTTCCTTTCTTCTCGCCACATGCCAGCGCCGCCATGGACTACCATCACAGGTTCTTGCACCATTATCACCACTTACATTCAGAGCGAGAGGATTAGAATTCCTAGGTTAAGAATTTAAATTCTCTGCTAGGTCGCCTCTAGAAACGAACCAGAATGGGTTTTTACGACAAGGCGTCCTCTAAGATTGAATGGTTTAGTTCTTCCCAGAAAACCTTAGAATGACATTAATATTGGGCGTTTCCACTCAAAATAAAATAGAGATATGCGCGCGCTAAAAACAACTTCCCAAAATATTCAAGTTGCCTCGCAAATAGTGAGCAATGGGGGGCTTGTTGTGTATCCCACGGACACCGTCTATGGGTTGGGTTGCGACCCTTTTAACGTGAAGGCGGTGAAGCGTGTTTTCAGAGTAAAGGGTGACAGGAAGAAGCCGTTGCCGATTCTGGCGTGTTCTGTTGCTGATCTCGAAAAAATAGCTCGACTGTCTGATGTCGCTCGAAAGATCGCTGCAAAGTTCTGGCCCGGACCGCTCACTTTAATAGTCCCTAAGAAGCCAGCCCTCCCAGACATCGTTACAAACGATTTGGATTCGGTGGGGGTGCGGGTTCCGAAGCATGATATGGCGATTCAACTAATCCATCTATCAGATGGCCTTCTTGTAGGGACCAGCGCCAACAAGACAGGGCATAAACCATCGTGTACGGCAAGTGAGGCTTTAGAACAGCTAGGAGAAGAAGTAGACGTAGTTTTGGATGGAGGAAAAGCACTGTTTGAAAAGCCTTCGACAGTGGCTGACCTAACCACAGAAGAACTAAAAATCCTGCGTGAGGGTCCCGTAGCCCTTAAAGACATTTTGGAAGCTCTCTCATGACTCAACTTCTATGCCATCTATTGGTAGTCAGCTTGATATGGCTGTAGAGGGAAGCAGATTGTTGGAAGATTTTAACCTGCTCGCTACGACTTCGCGCGGGAATGAGGAGGACCTGTGCTCTGAAATCTGGTACCTTTTAAGAGAGATGGGAGATGACGCTGTCCAGGTTGAAAAAACGGGAATTACTGGACTAATAATGGTAAAAAGTGTCCTAAACCCTTTCGACGTCATCAAGAACCTTCGAGATGTACTAAAGAAGCGCCCCGAGGAATCCCGCTACACGCTCAGAGTAATTCCAATCGAAAGCGTTGTGCGTACAGATTTAGGAGAGATCCAAAGGGCAGTTATAAAGCAGGCTTCCAAGATAAGGGAGAATGAAACGTTTCGAGTAACCCTTGAGAAGAGATTCACAGACCTTTCGTCTCAAAAGATAATTGAGGCTGCTGCTTCGAAGATTGAGAGACAAGTGGACTTAGAGAGTCCGGATAAAATCATTCTCGTAGAAGTTGTTGGGAGATTGACTGGCATATCAGTCATAGAGCCTGGAGACATAATGTCTGTCATGAAGGAAGGATTTGGTCAGCGCTGAGTCATGAGAAGAGCTACGTGTTCGATTACTAAATCAACCAAAGTCTCCTTTTCAAGCCCCTTTCGCTTCAATTTTGACTCCAATTCGAGATCAGAGATATCGAACAGCCTCCTGATGCCCTCCATTTTTTCATCAGTCAGTCGTAGAGCGCTGTCGTCACGTTCTCCTGAAACCAACTTCGAGACGTTTTCCAAAGCCGATTTTGCTTCCTTCAACGTCTTAGCTATGACCAGAACCGCGATCTTTGAGCAATGCGGCTTTTTTCCGAGTAAGTCTATTGCCTTTTTTATTTGACGTTGAGCAGAAGCGTAGAGCAGGGTCTCCATAGCTAAGCTGTTTGATATGTTTAGCTTGCCTTGAAATGCCTTTAGAGCGTTTAGGGCTGCGAAGTAGAGATGCTCCCAACTCGCTATCAGGTTTGCGTTGAAAATCTGAATCTCCACATCTGCGGCCTTCTTCCTAACAAGATTAAAGAAAGCGTTGACGTCTTCAATTTTGGCGTCTCTGAAGCCGGCTATGGCGATGAATCTTCCAAACTCCTCCAGCTTCCTGATCAAGTTTCCCCCTCTGAAATCTCCCGTACAAATCTCTCGACGAGCTTAGAGTCTAACCCTGAACTCACAAGCTTATCCTTGGCGTCTTCGACTGATTTTTCCTCTTTTTTGTAGCGTTTTATGATATTTCTGATGGTCTCCTTCCGCTCCCAGGGGAAGATGATCCATGATCTTGTTTCTTTCTCGTAGTAGTCTGGGATGACGACGCTCCAAGGCTTGTAGTAGATGGTCGCGATCCTGACCTCAGTTGCGCCCTTCTCCTTCAGATGCGCCCTCACCAACCGCAGGCTCTTTCCAGTGTCCGCCACATCATCCATAAGAAGCGCCTTTTTATCCCTAACCGACACTGAGACGGGTTGAGTTATAAGGGGTTCACCCTTGGTCTCAGCGACTCCGAGGTAGAACTCTGCCTTCACGTTTGCAATCTCAGGATTCTCTAGCAGATCAGACATAACCCTAGCGGGGGGCCAGCCGCCGCGCGAAACGCCTACAATCACGTCTGGTTTGAAATTATCTTCTCGGATTTTCTCAGCGAGATTCAGAAGAAATTCATAGATTTTGTCCCAAGTGGGGATTTCAAACTTCAGACTCTCGACCATGGGCGAATCACAAACTGCTTCAATTTTTAAGGGTGAAATCGGCTATCCTGTTTCGGTTTTTAGGTCTACTCTCATATATACTGAACGTTTATCCGTTTATTTTTCCTCAAAAATTCAAAAAATAAAAGGGCGACTTCTCTGTGTGCGCACTCCCCCTCCCCCTTATATAAGTGTCCTCACGGTTCTCACGCTTCAGTCTCCGTAGCTTCCCCCGAACAGTGCCCACAGACCTGCCCGGTAAAGCCTCTGCCATCTCCTCATATGTGTAGTCTCTCGCATACAGTTCCAGAAGCTTTTCCTCTTCCTCCGGGGTCCACTTAGCCATACTCACCCCTTCGATTGATCGAAAAATGCGATACAGATATCTTCTTTTTGCTGTGGCTGGATTTGGACGTAGCTTTTACTGTGATCTTCCCACTAGTCATGCCATTCTCATATCTTGTACGTTCATAAAGGTTAAATGCTTCATGTTAACTGTTTGAACGGTAGCGTAAACCTTAAGATATAAGATAGCTTAATAATACTAATACTAAGGGAGTGACGAAATTGGGAAAAGCAGCTGTAGTAACGCCTCTGTACATTTCTTTTGCTTGGATTCTGATGATTAGCTATCAGTTATTCACCCAAGTAGCAGTCACAACTGTCATTACCCATGTTGGTGAGCTATGGCCTTTGGCGGGCGGGTGGCTCACATCGAGAATGGAGATGATAGTTTTCATTTACGCCTTTTCATGGGTTTTCCTCTTATCATCCGCCATCCCATCATTCATCCTTGGAAAAGAAAAAGGCGTCCTTGCCCAATTCCTCGTTTGCTTGGCAGTGACATTTCTGGCTTTCGTGGTTCAAGACATCCTAACAACTTACAGTGGTGGTCCAGTTGACCAGTTGTTCAATTTGGCAGTGTTGTTCCATAATCCCGTTCTCGCCGTTGGTTACTTGTTGGTCCCATACGCATTGATGGCCATTCTTGACTTCCGCTCTAGGAAAAAGCGGAGGGAAGAGGAGAAGAAGGAAAAACTGAAAGAAGAGACACCCAATAATCTACAAGAAACCACATAACAAATACCCTAAAGGCACATATCTTGTCCTTCAAAGCCCCCACCCACCGACACATCCACGGAGTCTGAAGACTTATAACCTTCTTTCCTTTGATACGTGAGAACGTACAGATCTTTGACTCATGGTCACGGAGAGGTTGCGCATTGTATGAAATCGTTGAATGCGTTACAAATTTTAGCACATCGGATCCACAAATCGTGGAAGCCATCTTAGACGAGGTAAAAAGGACCAAGGAAGTTTGTGTGTTAGACTCCACATATGACGACTACTACAACAGGCTTGTTGTCTCTTATGTTGGCAACAGAGACTCAGTTCTTTTGGCAACTTTGAACGCGGCAGGAAAAGCCATTGAGCTCATAGATATGAACAAGCACAAAGGTCAACATCCACGCATAGGAGCAGTAGATGTTGTACCCTTCATCCCCATTAAGCATGTAGATATTGAAGACTGCATTAGACTCGCGAAGAAGTTTGGGAAGACGCTGGCAGAAGAGTTTGATGTTCCAGTTTATCTCTATGGGGAAGCCGCCGCCCACCCTGAAAGAAGCGATCTAGATTGGATTAGAAAAGGCGAATACGAGAAGCTTAAGCAGATGATGAGGAAGACTAAACGGAAACCTGATTTCGGTCCATCCTCGCCCCACCCAACGGCTGGCGCAACCATAACAGGCGCCCGCAAGATCATGGTAGGCTTCAATGTGAATCTCGGAACCACAGACATAGGAATAGCCAAGAAGATAGCCAAAGCACTACACGCAAAGAAGGGGGGACTAGCCTTTGTGAAGGCTATGGCTGCTGAGATACCCGAGATGGAAATGACTCAGATCGGTATGAGCATAACAAACTTCGAGAAGACGCCCCTACATCGCGTTTATGAACTAATCAGAATTGAAGCCGAAAGATATAATGTTCCGATAGTAGGCTCCGAGTTCTGCGGGCTAGCCCCGTTAAAGGCGATCGCAGACGCAGCACAATACTACCTCAAGATAGACAACCTAACCGAAGATAGAATACTCGAGATAGCGATACAAAAGGCAACGGAGAAAGGATGAGAAAAAGTGGCCAAAGAAGAAGCAGACCTGCTTATAGAAAACGCGAGCGAACTCCTCACCATCCGAGGAGGAACAGAAAAACCACTTCTAGGCAAAAGCATGAGAGACTTAGGCATCATCAGGGAAGGCAGTGTAGCCATTAGGAACGGAAGAGTAATAGCTGTAGGAAAGACCGAGAAGATCAAGGAAGAAATCGAAAGTAGCAAAGTCATAGACGCAAGCGAAAAGGTCGTCATGCCAGGCTTTGTAGACCCCCACACACACCTGGTTTTTGCAGGCTCGAGAGAAGACGAGTTTGAAATGAGGATAGAGGGTGCCTCCTACATGGAAATCCTCCGAAAAGGAGGAGGTATCTTGAAGACAGTGCGGGAGACTAGAAGAGCGAGCAAGGAGGAGCTACTTGGAAGTTGCAGGAAAACACTGGATGTTATGGTGGAGCATGGCACAACAACGGTGGAGGCGAAAAGCGGCTACGGACTGACCACAAAAGATGAAATAAAGTGTCTAGAAGTAATGAAACCTGCAAACGAAGAGCACCCAATAGAGATCGTGCCAACCTTTCTGGGGGCGCATGCTGTCCCTGCGGAATATAAAGACAACCCAGACGAATATGTAAACCTCATAACCGACGAGATAATCCCCAAGGTTGCAGCCCGCAAACTGGCAGAGTTCTGCGACGTATTCTGCGAAAAAGGCGTATTTGATGTCGAACAAACAAGAAGAATCCTCTTGAAAGGAAAAGAACACGGCTTGAAGCCGAAACTGCACGCTGATGAAATGACTAGGCTCGGAGGGGCTGAGTTGGCCGCAGAGATGCAAGCCGTTTCAGCTGAGCATCTGCTCTTTTCTTCTGATGACGGCCTAAGGGCGATGGCTAGGCAAAGGGTTGTCGCTGTTCTACTTCCTAGTGCAGCCTTTACGCTTATGATGGAACGGTATGCAGATGCCAGAAGGATGGTGGAGCTGGGTGTGCCAGTTGCCTTGGGAACCGATTACAACCCTAGTTGTTTGGTGGAGAGTCAACAGATAGTGATTTCCTTGGCCTGCCTCCAGATGAGGATGACGCCAGCGGAGGCGATTGTTGCGGCGACGATAAACGCTGCACATGCCGTGAATCGGTCTCATGATGTCGGGAGTCTGGAGCTTGGAAAGAGGGCAGATATTATAGTTTTGAACGTCCCGAATCACAGGTTCTTGGGCTATCGCTTCGGGGCGAATCTTGTGGACAAGGTGATCAAAGACGGGAGACTTGTTGTGGATGGAGTAAGGCGATTAAAGGCGGACTCATAAAACATAAAAGCAGAAAAACACAAATCCAAATCACGACAAACCATTTGAGGGAGGAAAATAAAATGCCCCTATACATTCTACTCTCTACCCTCACAGACGAAGGGTGGAAGACGGTGAAAGCAAAGCCACAGAGAATCAAGGAAGTCAGCAAGGAGATCGAAGCCTTTGGAGCCAAAGTAATTAACCAATACGCGGTTCTGGGACTCTACGATTTCGTCAACGTAGTAGAAGCGCCAGACAACAAAACTATCGCAAAAGTCTCAGTAGAGCTCGGTTCGAGAGGCACAGTTCAAATCAAAAGCCTACCTGCAATCCCAATAGATGAATTCATAGCCACAATGAAGAAGAAATAACCGCCCACACCCTCCTTTTTTATAAAAATGCACCTGAGAAGTAAAGATTGTTTATAAATGGCCTTTCCGCTCTAGGGCTTATGCTGGAGGCATGCTAAAGCTGAAGAAGTCGAGAAAGTGTATAACAGGCCCTGAGCTGCATTGTAAGAACTGGCAGATCGAGGGCATTCTCCGCATGCTATACAATGTTGTTGATCCCGAGGTTGCGAAGGATGCCGAGAATCTCATCGTTTACGGTGGCACCGGAAAGGCTGCTAGGAACTGGGGGTGCTTCGACAAGATCGATGAAACGCTCAGAGAGTTGGAAAGCGACGAGACACTTCTCATACAGAGCGGGAAACCTGTCGGAATCTTCAGGACCCATGAATGGGCTCCTAGGGCTTTGATCGTCAACAGCATGCTTGTTCCGAAGTGGGCAACATGGGACTACTTCTACGAGCTGGAACAGAAGGGGCTTATCATGTTCGGACAGATGACGGCAGGCTCGTGGGCATACATCGGAACACAGGGCATTCTGCAGGGAACATACGAAACACTGGCGGCCGTTGCGAAGGAGGACTTCGGCGGAACCCTGCGAGGAAGACTGGTGCTCACGGCAGGCCTAGGCGAGATGGGTGGGGCACAACCACTAGCTGTGACAATGAACGAAGGCGTGGCTTTGGTTGTAGAGATCGATGAGAAGGCGATTAAGAGACGGCTAAAACACAAATATCTTGAAACATGGACCGACGACCTAGATGAGGCGATAGACATGGCGAAGCAAGCTCAAGAAGAGAAGACTCCAAGAAGCATCGGACTACTCGGCAACTCAGCCGAAGTACACCCAGAGCTTGTGGAAAGAGAGATTGTTCCAGACATTTTAACCGACCAGACAGCTGCCCATGACCCACTCAACGGATACTATCCAACTGGGCTTTCTTTGGAAGAAGCAAATGATCTTCGGGAAAACGATCCTAGGAAGTACATGAAAAGGGCTAGGGAAAGCATTCACACCCAAGTAAGAGCCATGGTTCAGATGATGAAGAAAGGCGCAGTTACCTTCGAGTATGGCAACAACATACGACAGGAGGCCTACAACGACGGTTTCACAGAGGCGTTCGCCTTCCCAGGATTTGTGAAAAAATGCATAAGACCAATGTTCTGTGAGGGAAGAGGACCGTTCAGGTGGACTTCTCTTGTTGGTGATCCTGCAGACATTTACACCCTAGATGACGTCATCCTCGAAGAATTCTCATATAATGAGGAATTGTGCCGCTGGATAGAAAAAGCGAAGGAACAGGTCCAGTTTCAGGGCTTACCTGCTAGAGTCTGCTGGCTAGGGTTCGGAGAGCGAGCAAGATTCGGAAAGATCATGAACGACATGGTACGTGAAAAAGAGCTCTCAGGCCCCATATGGATAGGAAGAGACCACTTGGACGGCGGAAGCGTGGCATCGCCAAATCGCGAAACCGAAGGCATGCGAGACGGAAGCGATGCCATAGCAGACTGGCCCATCCTAAACGCGCTCCTAAACGCTGTAGCAGGAGCAACATGGGTTTCAGTGCATCATGGTGGCGGCGTGGGAATAGGCTACAGCATCCACGCTGGAATGTGCCTCGTAGCAGACGGCACAAAAGAAGCAGAGAAAAGACTGATCAGGGTCTTAACCACCGACCCAGGAACAGCCATAGTCAGACACGCAGACGCAGGCTACGAGAAAGCCGAGAAGATAGCGAAGGAAAAAGACATCCAAATCCCGATGCTAAAATGATGTTCTCTTCAGGGGGTTTGTCTGTGACTAAGAATCTGTTTCGGAATGCAAGCGGAGTCGCATACGCCGACACCCGCATACCATAAGAAACGGAGACCCGGGACTCCATTCTTTAGGTGCAAGGTCAAAGGTTTTCTTCACGATTCTTATTAATTCATGCGACTAGAGTTATCAAAGATAGAGGGAATAGAACTTGAGAAGAGTGGTTATTGACGGAGAAAGTCTCACTGTAGAAGATGTAGTTGCGGTGTCACGCGGTGGAGCTCAGGTAGAGATTCCGCAGAAAGCAAGGGAGAAGGTGAACAGGTCCCGACAAGTTCTTGAAGAATTTGTGAGAAAGAAAAAAGTTGTTTATGGTGTCACGACCGGGTTCGGAGCCTTAGGCAACGTCATTGTTCCTCCAGAGCACATCAAAGAACTGCAGTCTAACCTGATTAGGAGTCATTCTGCAGGGGTCGGAAAGCCGCTAGATGGAGACGCTACACGAGCCCTGCTGTTGCTGAGGGCCAACACGTTGGCCAAGGGAAACTCTGGAATAAGACTAGAAACCTTGGAGACATTGGTTGCGATGATCAACAAGGGCGTACATCCTATAATCCCGGAAAAGGGCTCTGTGAGTGCCAGTGGTGACCTCGCTCCGCTTTCGCACATGACGCTGGTTATTATGGGGGAAGGTGAAGCAGAATTTGAAGGAAAGACGATGAGTGGAGAGGACGCCCTTGAGAAGGCTGGCATCAGTCCCGTTAGACTTGACTCTAAAGAAGGACTGGCCCTGAATAATGGCACACAAATGATGACTGCGATTGGAGCCCTTGCGGTTCACGACGCGGAAAGGCTGATCAAGAACGCTGAAATCGCTGCCTCACTAAGTCTAGAAGCTCTAGGCGGTATATCCGATGCGTTTGATGAGAGGATACATCTTGTAAGGCCGCATCCAGGTCAGATTGAGACCGCCAAAAACCTACGGCTGCTTACAGCAGGAAGCAAGATAATAAAATCAAGCAGTGAGTCGATTAGAGAGGTAGAGAAGTCTGAGATGAGGCCTCCTCAAGATCCGTACAGCCTAAGATGTGTTCCACAAGTGTTGGGAGCATCAAGGGAAGCAATTGTGTATGCAAGGAAAATTATGGAGACGGAGATCAATTCGGCGACAGATAATCCTCTGATCTTCGCTGATGATGGAGAGTTTCTGTCTGGCGGGAACTTTCATGGGCAACCGATTTCAGTTGCGATGGATCTGCTGGGAATATCATTGACCACAATGGGCAACATATCAGAGAGGAGAATCGCCAGACTTATCGACCAAAAGCTAAGCCACGGACTACCACCCTTCCTCATCCACAGAGGAGTTGAGAAGGGGATACACAGCGGTTTCATGTCAGCTCAAATCACAGCGGCTGCTCTGGCTTCAGAAAACAAAGTCCTATCGCATCCGGCGAGTGTGGACTCGATTCCCACATCCGCGAATTTTGAAGACTTTGTGAGCATGGGATCGATCGCAGCGAGGAAGGCTACAGAGATTCTTAGGAATGTAGAGGGTATCGTGGCTATTGAGCTGTTGTGTGCGGCTCAGGGAGTAGAGTTTCGAGGTCCAGAAAAACTTGGTCAAGGAACTGGAGTAGCCTACTCACTGATAAGAGGAAGAGTGCCTATTCTAAAGGAAGACCGAGTGATATCTAAAGACATAGAAGTGGTTACAAAATTGATCAGGAGTGGAGATCTCGTGGAGGCTGTGGAAGAAGCAGTCTCCAGCAGAATGGATTAAGGAAGATGTTTGGTTGCTAAGCGAGTTCCTGCAGAGCTTTTAAGCGTTTGACTATGTTAGGATGAGAAGAGAAGAGCTCTGCCACCCGGTCAAGCGTGGTAACTTTTCTGCTGAGAACCTCTTGTACTAGTCTCTGATCGGGCATGTATGCTCCGGCATGCATCAAGGAGACCGAATCCGATTCCGCACGGTCTGGATCAGCTATGAAGAGTGCCTTAAACGAGTTGAGGCTACTCGCCTTTTGGCGCTTCTTCTTGGCTCTATTAGTTGAGTGCACTATTTTTGCCAAGCCTTCGGAGAGCTTGCGTGGTCCTTCTTCGACTATTGAGGTGCTGTGGCGGTCTGCGTAGTACTCACGCAATCGGCTTAGGTGGAGAGTGAACAGGGTGAGTATCCAGTAGAGGAGAATGCTTACCATGCCTATCAGTGCAGCTCCTCCGCCGCGTTCATTTCTTCTGCCGTATCCGGCGGATAGGATCATTGAGAAGCCTATCCAGTAGAACAGCGCGGGTAGGAGGGAGACAAACATCATCACCTGAACGTCTCTGTGCTTAAGGTGTCCCAACTCATGGCCGATTACTGCTTCAACTTCCTCGGTCTCCAGTGTCTTCCGCAACTCTGTCGTTACAGCCACTCTTGTTCCGGCGATCGGTGAGCCGTAGGCGAAGGCATTCGGCACCGGCATCTTGGCCAGCATAACTCGCGGCATTTTTATTCCGCTCTTTTGACTCAGCGTCTCAACCATTCCGTATAGTTCTGGGTCGTTGGACCTTGAGACCTCTTTTACATGATAAATGGCGTCTATAAGATATGGGGCAAAAAGCCATTGGGCAATGTTGAATAGCACAATGAATATTCCTAGGGTTATCCAGTCAAAGGCGCCTGTTAACGTGAGGATGGCTGCGAAGAAGAGTGTGGATAGTCCGATGATTGCGGCTAGCGTCCCGAATACGGATAATCGAAGCTTCCATAAGTTCATGAACCCAACCTCAAAGATGTTCAACCAAGCAAGTGCTTATATCTCTTTTGTTGGACGAATCTTAGCTGCAATTCTACAGTGTAGGTGTTTTGTCCGCTGATCCTCCAGCCGTCTAAACCCTATCTAGATTACACGCGCCAAGGACTTTCTCAAACTCCTCTCGTGTGGGTTCCTGCTTGTACTTCCTCAAAGCGGTAATCAGTTCTTCTTTGCCGATTTTGCCTAATCTCTTTGCTATAGCCTTTGCTGTTTGGCTTCCCATGAATAGGTAATGGCAGATGGAGGTTGCGTTTGAGACTCTTCTGCTGGTGCTGGCGGTTTCGAAATCAACTATGCAGGGCTTGTCCTTAGCATCCACGATGATATGTTTGGGAGCTCTACTCAGTTCTCCATGATCCAAGCCCGCTTTATCAAGCCTCCAGCACTGCTCCAAAACATCGCGCAAAACTCGTCGCATCCTAGGCTTCACCCTCTCTTTCAGCGCTTCAACCCATCTGGGCAGCAGTGTTCCCTCAATGAAATCCATCAAAAGGAAGTTCTCTGTGGCATCAATTAGATTCGGCCCAACATCAACCGTATTCGCCTTTCTCAACATATCAGCTTCACGCCTCATCCCAGTTCTATCGGCATCCACCCTACGAATCTTCAGCGCAACCTTCCGCCCATCCATACTAGCCGCGATAACGATGCCAACATGCCCCTTACCCAGAACTGGCAAATTTGATACTGTCTTATCTCCCATGAACTTTAACGCCTTCACTTTAAGTTCTTCCAGCTCTTTTACACGCCTTCTCAGCTCCTTCACATCATACTTCGGATAGCACAAAATCCTGCCATACTTCTCTTCATGAAGTTTCTCCAGAGGAACGACTTCACTGTTAGACAGCAAAATTCCTCAGCCCCTTATCTTGAAGAAGGCTAGCCTACTAAAAGCTTATTTTATCCCTTTATCTCCATTGAAAAGACACACGTTGCAAGAGAGGTGTACCGTATGAAGCTGTTTACGGTAGGTCCAGTCGCCTGCTACCCTGAAGTTCTGGAAGAGATGAAACGGCAAATGTTCAGTCATCGGAGCGAAGAGTACAAGAGATTACACGGAGAAACTGTAAAGTTACTACAAAGATTTTTGGAGACAAAAAATCAGGTTTTCCTATTCTCAAGCACGGGCACAGGCTTCATGGAAGGCTCAGTGCGTAATTGCATAGAGAAGAAGATGCTGTGTTGCGTTAACGGTAGCTTCGGTAAAAGATTCGCAGACGTAGCTACTGCAAACGGAAAAATCGTTGAGAAAATCGAGCCCCCTCTGGGGGAGCCTATCACACCAGAGTTGCTAGACGACAAATTATCCGAATGCCCAGACGTCGAAGCTGTTGCCATGACTCACAACGAAACCAGCACAGGTATGATAAACCCCTTGGAAAAACTTGCTAAGATCGTAAAGAAACATGGCAAACTCCTGTTTGTTGACGCAGTGAGCTCCATGGGAGGAACCGAGATAAAAGTAGACGAATGGAATCTGGACGTTTGTTTCGGAAGTTCACAGAAATGTTTCGGGGTTCCCCCAGGGCTCGGTGTAGGGAGTGTAAGCGAAGAAGCTTTGAAACGATCGGAAGTTGCTAAGAACAAGGGCTGGTACTTTGATTTCAAGCTGTGGGAGAGATATCAAAAGGATAGAGGAGGTACACCTATCACTTCGGTGATACCGCAGATAGCTGGGCTAAATCGAATCTTAAAGCTCGTAGATGGTTGGGGCGGGAAAGAAAAGTACTTTGCACTATATAAAGAAAGGAACAGAAGAATCAGGAATGGGATACAGAAACTTGGGTTATCACTATTCCCGAAAGTAGGTTATGAAAGCCCAACAGTGACCTGCATAAACGCGCCAAGCAACATTAGTGGAATTGCGATATATGAACGAATGCGTGAAAAGGGATTTGAACTCGCAAAGGGTTATGGAAGTGTAAAGGACATCACGTTTAGAATCGGGAATATGGGCTATATTGAGCTTGAAGACATAGAGTTGATGCTAAGAGCGCTTGGAGAGGCCCTAAGCGATCTGTCTTAAGCAGTCTTTACTTTACAAGACGAGTAGAAAGCATTAAGTTAACATAGTTATCAAATCTTTTCCCAAACAGGAACGAGGCAGTTCTTCAGTGGCGATCATAACACTGCTATCGGACTTCGGGTTGAAAGATCCTTATGTGGCGGAGATGAAAGCAGTCATACTCGCCATCTGCCCCGAAGCCAGCATAGTGGACATAAGCCATGCGATTGAAAAGTTTGACATACGTATGGGAGCCTTCATACTCGCCTCTGCAGCACCATACTTTCCTCAGGGCACAATTCATATTGCCGTCGTGGACCCTGGAGTTGGAACAAAGAGGCGTCCAATAATCGTTGAAACCAAGCGTGGCTTCTATGTTGGACCCGACAACGGGCTTCTCATGCTCTCCGCTCGAAGAGAAGGCGTATATCACGTTTACAATATCAGTAATCCGCAGTATATGCGCCCTCAAATCTCCAGAACCTTCCACGGAAGAGACATCTTTGCCCCAGCAGCCGCACACTTAGCAAAGCGGCACCCTCCTTCCAAGTTCGGGACAGAAATCCACGACTACGTTCTTCCAAAATTCGCAAAACCCCAGCTAAGAAAGGGCAGACTTCTCGGAGAGATTTTATATATAGACGGTTTTGGCAACATAATCACCAACATCTCAGTAAAAGACCTTGAAAGGATAAGCGCTTCTGAGAACTCCCTTCTACATGCCAAGTTCAAAGACGAGATTTTAGATTTGAGGCTCTGTTCAGCTTACGGTCAGGTTCCGGCTGAGAGGGCGCTGGCCATAATCGACAGCAGCGATTTCCTCGAGATATCAACGAACCAAGCAGATGCTTCTCAGGTATTTGGGGTGAAAACAGGGGACTCCGTTGAAATTTCACTTCAAAAATGAAACGACAGCGGCTCGGAATGCAGAAGCATTCTAACGCATCAGTAGACGGATTTGAAAACAAGAAGGATTAAGGCTAAAATCAAACCTACACACAGCAGCTTTATTCCGTGAAGAAACATATTCCTACTCGATACTTTTCCGAGGAAAGCCCCAACAAAAACAGAACAAGCAACGTAATCACAATGGATGGCTGAATGGCAAACGCAACTGAAAAGAGGAAGAAAGGCGCCAAACAAACGATAGCTACGAGAGCCGGAGACAACCCGTCTACCATTCCAGCCCAAATGGAGGCGAAGCGGCTTGCCCTACCTATCACGCTCTCTTCCAAGTTCTTGAGCATAGACCTCTCTAAGCTGTCAAGCTCTTTCGTGCGCTCAGCCTCTTCAGTTACGTACGCGCCTGCAAAACCCGACAAACCCATTGCGAGAGACGCGCCCAAACCCGCAGATATTATGAAAAGAGGCTCTGGATCACCCGCTACGTATGCTCCAACTACTATGCCGAGAGTAGTCATTGCCCCGTCGAAGGCGTTCATTATGAAGTATCTTCTACTTATAGGAGCAATCCTGCTAATTCTTAGATAATTCCTTATCTTCTCCAGGAAGTTCATAAGCCCTTAACTCTGTGTTAGAGTCTGGCGGATCTATCTTGTGGCGTTCTTACTTCCTCTACAATTCTTGTGCCCGCCGCAACCTCATCAACAGAATGAATAGCAGCGCCCAAGCTCTCCAGTTTCTCCTTCACTCTTTCGAAGCTTATGTTGGTTCCACCTAGAATTATCTTTACGTTCTCAACCTTCTGATCTATCTCGTAAGTGAGTATGTTTACTCCTTCTACACCGTCAAGTTCACTGAGTTCTTTAGAAAGCTCTATTATGCTGGGATTGTGCGGTTTCAGAACGTCCAAGACGAGTCTTCTTATCATCCTAGACCTACGGGAATATAGGAGAGTAACGCGAGTATTTAAATTAATTCATCCAAGAATAAATTTCTCAAGTAAACAAAATCAGCTTTCCACTACAACATTATAGCTATTAATAGCAACAATTCTGCCCCACTCTAGAAACTCCCACGTCTCCTAGAGACATCATAACGACCTTTTCGCCCTTGCGCGTCTCTAAAATGAGCTAGACTGTTACATTCCTTTTCAGATCTTGTCCGTTTTGACCAGGTCCCGTAGCCTTTCCACGCCGCCGATTTCCTTAATGAATTCAGCCACCGTCTCTGGCACGAGTTCTTCCCATCGCTTTCCACTCAGCATTCGGTCCCGTATCTCGGTGGACGAGTATGTTTCCCGCTTGTGAAAGGGTATAGGCTCAACGTTGTACCCAGCCTCGATGAAAAGTCGGCGGGTAAGGGGCTCGTTACTACAAACCTTGTCAAACTTCGGGGCGTACCCCCTGACTCTGGCAACCCAGAGCATATGTATATGCATGTCTGGCACTGGAACCATCCAGTATTTTGACGGTGAAATCCTCCCCTCGTTCATGGCTCGTCTGATCATTGTGATACGCTCACCTGTGGTGAATGGATTGTCGAGTGTGTGGCTGTATTGGCTGCTGCCAACAACTATGACGAGCTCGTCAACCTTCCCCAAGATATCCTTCACAGCCTTCAAGTGTCCCTTGTGAAAGGGCTGGAACCTTCCTACGAAAAGTCCGCGCTTCGCCATAACGCGTACACCGAGGCTCTATGTTATCGGATAGGTGGATTTAATTGTTTGCAGCTTCTGTGTGTATTTGTGCAGTTGGTGCATCGCGCGCAGCTTTGCCAAATCCGTTTTAGCAGTTTCCGTTACGCTTATTATCGATGAATGTGAAATAGCTTGAGTCCAAACGAAGGCTAGACAAGATATGAGCGCTGAAGAAGTGTGCAAGGATAGAAGGGGACACAATTTGGGTTTTATAGCATTCATCCCATTTGGTACTCTCTTAATTCACCTCTTCTACGGGAGCATGCCCTTGAGATGGGTCTCTCTAGCCTCTCTGCTCAGGTCGGTCTCCTTATTCTCTATCTACACAAATGTCACAAGGAACGACATTTTGTGGAGCATATTTGGGCTTTGGGCGTTCCTCACAGTAGGCATGTCAGTCTATTTGAACACATTTAGAAGACCTATCTCTGCACGCGTTGAGAAATATCCTGGAAAAATGACTTTTTCGTATCTTTTTAAGATGTGTTCAAACAGCGTTTTTTCAGACTACAGAATAGCCCTCCTGGCTAAGATACCGCTTGTGTTACAGGTACTGGCCGCCGGTTCAATGGTTTACCAAGTTTTTGGAGCCGACTGGGTGATGCACGCACTAGCTGGATTTGGCATAGGAGCCGCGGCCATCAAGGCCTACAAGACAGCTGTGAACCACTATGGATACAATAACCTAGCATCGTATTTCCGTCTAGACAGACTCCGGATTTTTAGGGTTGAACGGAAAACGGGCTCATTAGAATTTGCACTCTTCGGCGTCGTATTTGCGGCGCTAATATGGGAGCTTGTCGAAAGAGTCGCCTACTTCGTGTCACCTGCAAATCTGTTGAGAATTGGATTGGAATCGCCGTTCAACATCTTCGGGGACATGATTTTCGATATTGTTGGCGGGATAGTGGCGTGGGTACTCATCAACTCCAAGCTGAAATGGTTTTGAACTCACGATGTTTCTCCAGAAAACGATTCCGATGAAATCTTGCGAAGATGCTTAAAGATTATTCTTCGAATAGATGGTCCAAGACTTCTCCAGGAGTTTTATCATTAAGTTTAATAGTCACTCAATAAAATACTGCATCAAGACGAGAGGAATTGAACATGTACGAAGACTCACAGCGTCAACCCCTTTTCATACCCGGCGCAACCACTATAGGTGCAGTTTGCTTGGACGGTGTGATTCTAGCCTCAGAGAAGAGAGTCTCCTACGGCTATATGATAATGAGCAAAGTTGGAAAGAAAGTTTTCAAGATAACTGACAAAATGGGCGCCGCATGTGCAGGGCTGGTCTCTGACATGCAGGTCTTAGTTAGAGAAGTCGAAGCCTATGCAAAATTATTCAATCTCGACGCTGGAAGGCCGATGCCCGTGAAGTCGGCGGCTAAAGTGATGTCAAACATGCTCTTCAGCCGCAGGTTGACCCCCCTAATCACGCAGACAATCGTGGGCGGAATTGATGAGGATGGAGCATCCCTCTATGTACTAGATGTACTGGGATCAGTTATACCCGACAAATACGCTGTCGTGGGCTCAGGAGCAGAGATAGCCATCGGAGTGCTAGAGGAAAGATACAAAGACGGAATGACCACAGAAGAAGCAAAAGAGCTTGTAGTGAGAGCAATAAAATCCGCAGTGAGACGAGACATCATGAGCGGAGACGGTGCCGATTTCTTGACGATAACCGAAAAGGGGATGCAAGAAGAATCTCTGGAATTCTAGAGCAAACAGATCAGATTTCTCCAAACTTCGGGTGGCGCTTGTTACCGTTCTAACATAACTGATAGTATTCTCAATCAACGGCGGTACTTCTTGAGGAAAAATAATAAACATATCCAGATGGCTAAATAGGAACTAGTCGCACGTCTCTAGAGATCAGAGGGACCTTCGTGTCGTTTAAACTGACCGCAGAAGAGGGAAAANNTTCCTAGGGATGCTCCAAAAAAGCTTATGGAGCCTTGTGGGGTCTTTGTGACTTTGAACAGCTTTCGACATGGAAAGAGAGAATTGAGAGGATGTATCGGTTTTCCATATGCTACTACACCTTTGGCTCGTGCCGTGATCGAGTCCGCAATCAACTCCGCTACACAAGATCCTCGTTTTCCTCCTGTCTCTTTCGAAGAGCTTGATCAAATTGTGTTTGAGGTCAGCGTTCTTACCCCGCCGCAGATCATAAACGTAGAGAAACCCCAAGACTACCCGTCAGGAATAAGGATTGGTCAAGACGGTCTTATTGTAGAAAAAAGTTACTACAAGGGCCTTCTGCTACCTCAAGTGCCGATTGAGTGGGGCTGGGACGAAGAGGAGTTCCTCTCCCAATGTTGCGTAAAAGCGGGCCTCTCACCAGACTGTTGGTTGACCAAAGGCACAAAAATTTCCAAGTTTCAGGCTATAATCTTTGAAGAGACTTCCACAGGGGGCGAAGTAGAACGGAAAGAACTTGAGTAGGAAATAGTGACATGCGGGTTCAATTCTCGCCGTGCGGAATAGGCTTGGGCCACGTCGGCCGTTGCATCCCAATAGCCCACAGATTAGAAGGGAATGGTGCAGAGGTCCTATTCTCCACATACAAAGAGGGAACTCAATACCTTTTGCAGGAGAACCTTCCTGTTGTGGAAGCTCCTGAGATCGAGTTTTTAGTCAAGCCCGATGGAACAGTTGATTTCAAACGGTCGATAATCAGTGTAGGACCGTTCTTTGCGGCTTTCACACTCCTAAAACAGGTTGAGGCAGAAATTGAAACCATGAAAGCTTTCAAGCCTGACATTGTTGTATCAGATTCACGGGTCTCTCCCCTAATAGCCGCGCGATTACTCGGGATACCAGACATTTGCATCCTCAATCAATTCCAGATAATCATCCCAAGAAAAAGACGGCTTCTGAGACTCGCCAAACTCGCAGATGCGGGTGCCCTAGCGATGATAGGGAAGTTATGGGCAGCAACAAAACGTCTCTTGATTCCTGATTTTCCCCCGCCCTACACTGTTTCTTTTAGCAATCTCCGAATTCCAGACTCCTATCAAAAAAAAGTGACGCACATAGGTCCAATACTACCCGTTCATCCAGATGAACTACCAAGCCAAAGAGAGATCCGAGGAGAACTCGACCTAAATGAAGATAAACCTCTAATCTTTGCACCCATTAGCGGACCCACAAAAGAACGGGCATACTTCACAGGCATCCTTCGACAAATCTTCAGAGAAATTCCAAACGACTATCAAATAGTCATGTCACTCGGCTACCCGAACACATCCACCGAACCAATTCGAAACGGAAACTTGACCGTCTTCAAGTGGATCCCCAATCGATTCAAATATCTGAAAGCATGTGATCTCGTGATTGCCAGGGCGGGACACGGAACCTTGACGCAGTCCATCTGTTACGGTAAGCCCCTGATCCTTGTGCCAACACCAAGCCACACCGAACAAGTCAACAACGCTAAAAGGGCTGTTCAATTAGGAATTGGCAAAATGATAGAGCAGAAAGACCTGAACAAGGAAACACTCCTCAAAACCATATTAGAACTACTAGAAACAACACAATTCCAAGAAAGAGTAAAACAAATCCAGAGAGAAATCCTAGGAATGAACGGAGTTGAAGTCGCCTTCCAGGCAATAATGAAAGTCGCAGAAGACGGGAGTTCATAATGTTTGTTTTGGAAAAGACATTGGAGGAGCGAATCCGAAGGTTTTTAGAAGAGGACGTTGGGCAAGGCGATGTAACTACACTTCTCACGATCCCTAGAGGAATCATTGTTGAGGCACAAGTTGTTGCCAAAGAAAAGGGGGTAGCGGCTGGAGTAGAAGAGGTTTCAGCGTTTTTAGAAGAACTCGGCTTTGAAACCAATGCCTTGGTGTCAGATGGGTCTGAAATTGAAAAAGGCACAACAATAATGAGAATTTCTGGAGACGCCAGAACTCTACTCTCAACCGAGAGAACAATCCTCAATCTCCTCTCAAGAATGAGTGGAATAGCCACAAAAACTCGCAGCGTTATTGAAAAAGTTCGGGATACTAGCTATGAAACTAGAATAGCCTGCACCAGAAAGGTGGCTCCAGGACTGTTATACTTTGACAAGAAGGCTGTGATGTTGGGAGGAGGCGACACTCATCGTCTCCACCTAGACGATCTCGTTCTCGTAAAGGACAACCACCTAGCAATCATTGGAGGGGTTGGTGAAGCCGTGAAAAGGGCTCGCAACACTGTTTCATTTTCCAAGAAGATTGAGGTGGAGGTTTCTTCTGAGAAGGATGCCTCGGAGGCTGTGGAAGCCGGCGCTGACATAGTTATGCTCGACAACTTCTCTCCTCAAAAAATAAAAGAGGCTATATCCTTACTCGCGAAGAATGGACTTCGAGACCGAGTTTTGATCGAAGCAAGCGGTGGAATAAACGAAGAGAACGTTGTAGAATACGCCGCCACTGGAGCAGACATCCTAAGTCTTGGAGAGATAACTGACAGCGTAAAAGCGCTAGACATGAGTCTTGATGTGGTAAAAGTGACAGAAAAGTAGATGCACGCACATTTTCTATTTTTTGCTGCACCTTTCCATATTCTTCCATGTAAAGGAGGTCTATATCAAGGAGTAGGTGTTCTGAATGGAACGTATGCTCGACATATTTGGATCCAGATAACAAGGTAATGTTAAGACCGGGGAGGAGGAGCCCCGCCCACTGTGTCTCGCGGTCTCCCTCTGCACGAACATAACGGTGGACGCAAATAGGACGGGTACTCCTAATCTCAACATTCTTCTATCCAGAAAAAGCCATCAAACATGAAGAACTCAGCCGAAGTCAAACCTTCGGATCAATCTCCAAAACTCTAAAACCGCGAGCACGTGGATTCAACATCTCAGAAAACACAACTTTCTCCATAACGTCATTCTCGTCCCTAGCACACCCTGCAACTTCGTGTTCCGCAGGTTCTAGCGAGTGCAGCTCAACACCCCCGCTAAATGTATTCAGTTGACATTTAACTGGCAGACCCAATTTCAATTTCTTAGCTTCCTTAACAGCTCTTTCCGCAGAGTAGAGAACTGCATGGGCCCCAGATGTCAACTCAGCGATCCGCACAGGAATACTATTCTTTCCCAAGGCGAGAACTTCGATGTCATGGACACGGCGGATATCTGAGGCTATCTTTCTTATTTTAGGCAGAATTTTCAGGACTTGTCTCCGAGCCCTACCTGAGATTCTCATCCTAGAGAGCTGAACCGCAGAAAGCTCCTCCAAGCTCAAACCTCCTAGAGACATGTCTAGATGAACAACATCCGCCTCCATTTCTTTCAACAAGTTCCGACACAACTCGAGCTCATGAATTACCAAAAGAGGACCTTCCTCCACCTTACTGAAAATAGGCTCAGCAATGCAAAAGTTCGCTCTTCGATATGGGGGATCAACTAGAACGGCTGTTGCAGCGACAACAAGCAAAGGTTTAAAGTAGTCGTCCAAGACGGCGGCACCAGAATCCGCCGCGACCACTCTCAACGCGTCTTCACCCAACTCTGCATCGCCTCAAATAGATTTATCGTTTGCTTTGCGATGACCGACAATTTCATAGAGTTACATAGGCATTGTAACATTTAACCTTAACAAGCTCCCTTCATAGATGGCCTGAAAGAGATGAAAATTTCTAGATAGAAAAAGACAGTTGAGCCATTCAACACAGAGTTTTCATCATTTCTACCATGATCGATCGATATTTGAACGACTTTCTGGAGACTTGCCTAAGATTCCCTGTTACAAGAGTGGAAAAAGGCACGGTCACTAGGTCTAATCTTTGCATTTGTTTAGATCTATTCCCAGAACATATAATTCCGCGCTCTTCGCTCTGCTAGCCTTTGGTTTGACCCGTTTAACACGAACAAAGTGCCGCCTGACTTCTCTCACAAAGTCGTCGAGCATGCTGCCCTGAAAAGTCTTGACGAAGAAGTTCCCTTTGGGCCTGAGAACGAGAGTTGCGATTCGTAGCGAATGCTTAGCGAGATCAATTTGGCGGGCATGATCAAGTTCCCAGACTCCGGAAACATTTGGTGCTACATCGGATATCACAACATCTGCATGATACGGCATGAAGGCCTTGATCTGTTGAACAATCTGTGACTCCCTTATATCACCGATAAGTGTACGGACATTGGATGAGTTAAATGGCAGAATTTGTTTAAGGTCGACCCCGAGCACAAAGCCCTTACTGCCCACAATTTTCTGAGATGCCTGTATCCAACNNATCTCTTTACGGCCTGAAGAAGCTTGTAGGCCGCCCGTGATCGATATTTCTCTCTCTTCGCCTCTTTATAATAATGTTCTCTCTTTCGTTTTCGGATCCATTCCTTGGGCAAAACTAGCCTTCACCCGAAGGGTTCATCTCCCTATCTGCGAGATCCAGGATCCATTCATTCAATTTTTCACAATTGTTGGGGGATATTGTGCTCCAAGCTCCACATCGAGAGGCGTCAGGGCACATGAGGCAGGGGCAATCAATTATGGAGTTGATAGATACGGGTTGTCTGGTTGGGTATAGTCGATACGTCCATCGTTCATTGTGGAGTTCACGCTCCCGCCGAATGAAGCCTTTCTTTTTGAGTTTTATTGCTATTCGAGAGCCCTCTCTGCTGGTGGCGCCGAGTTTCCGCCACATCTGGCACTGGAGCACGCCCTGCGCTCCTTGGCTTACAATCAGCTGTAGAGCCCCATGCTCTAGGTCGTTACGTTTCGGCATTCTACCCTTTTCCCTTGAAAACCTCAATAATAAATAGGCACTTCAAAACATAAAAACTTGTATGTTAACCATGGATGCCAAGGATTATTCTATAAACTGCAAGCATTGTGTGGGAGGTCTTAACCTGCAGAATGATATCTAAGTAGAGATAGTAACGCTTTATTAAGAGAAAGAATATGTAGATGCATCGTTCAGCCATGTCTTACTGTCTAGGTATAGAGTCTACAGCTGATGATTTCAGTGTTGGAATTCTCTCCTTCGACGGCGAAATTTTAGCAAACGTTACGAGTACTTACATATCAGAGAGCGGTGGAATCCATCCACGAGAAGCAGCCCAGCACCACGCAAAAATTGTTGGAACAGTTTTGACAGAAGCCTTTCAGAAAGCTAACACAAAGCCTAAAGACATCAACATCGTGGCGTTTTCGCAAGGACCAGGCATGGGACCTTGTCTTCGAACTGGCGCAACCGCAGCTAGAGCGCTTGCCTCCTATTTGGATGTTCCTCTCGTTGGTGTTAACCACCTCGCTGCTCACATCGAAATAGGAAAACTTACAACGGGCGCAAAGGACCCTGTCACACTGTTTGTTTCTGGTGGGAACACGATTGTTTCGGCTTTTGACGCTGGACGCTACCGTATTTTCGGAGAAACATTGGACATTGCCATTGGAAACTGTATTGACGTTTTCGGCAGGGAAGCGGGGCTACGTCCAAAAGAAGGAATGCCGGTCGCCGCGATAGTTGAAGAGTTAGCGTCCCATGGACGCGTTTTGATCTCACTTCCTTACACAGTGAAGGGTATGGACCTTTCCTTTAGCGGTCTGCTCACTGCAGCAACAGATCTGCTTCACAAAGGAAAATGCAGCCTCGAAGACTTGTGCTATAGCCTTCAGGAAGGCGTTTTTTCCATGCTGACTGAGGTAACAGAAAGGGCTTTAGCACACACGGAAAAGAAAGAGGTTTTGTTGACGGGTGGTGTTGCTGCTAACAAGCGGTTGCAGTCCATGCTTAGAACAATTGCCGCCGAGCATAGAGCTCGGTTCTGCGTAGTTTCAAAGCGGTTTGCTATGGATAACGGAGCTATGATCGCCTGGACGGGAATTCTGGCCTACCAAAACGGCCTGAAGCTGCCCATCGAGAAGAGCTTTGTCAGGTTGAAGTGGCGGTTGGACGACGTAAATGTGCCATGGATGGAGAGGTGAGGATCGGGCGATGCTGGTGAAGAAAGGTGCTGAAGCTAGTTTATTTTTAGAAAAGTGGCACGGTCGCAAAGTGATGATGAAGCGAAGACTGCCGAAAAAATATCGCCTTCCACAGTTAGATGAGAGAATACGGTCTTATCGAACAGTGCATGAACCTCAGCTTATGCACCAATCTAAAAAAACAGGGGTTCCCACCCCAGCTATCTTGATGATTGATGTCAAGGAAGCCAATATCGTCATGGAGTTCATTGAAGGCGAGCAGGTAAAACAGATCCTACATGCCTTCACGACTGAAGAAAGACGAAAGCTGTGCAACCACATCGGCGAGTTGATTGGGAATCTTCATAACCACGGCATCATCCACGGAGACCTTACAACGTCTAACATGATTTTAACATCACATGGGAAAATCGTGTTTGTAGATTTTGGATTAGGCGAATTTTCCACCGAACTAGAGGCCAGAGGAGTCGACTTACACCTTATGAAGAGAGCCTTTCAAAGCACTCATTTTAAACATGCTAAGGAATGCTTCGAGGCGGTTTTAGAGGGCTACGTTAAGGTTATGGGGAAGAAACTGACTGAAGACGTTTCAGAGAAGATTCGGGAGATAGAGGAAAGGGGGCGTTATATCTCCAGAGAAGAGAGGTGAAAAAATGGGCTCTTTTCCTTTAGGCAGGATAGTATTCTTCGTCACAAGCAATATTCACAAGTTTGATGAGGCACGGAAAGTGCTTGCGGGATACAAGTTTGCAACTGCTATGCTTAGGGTGGAAGCTGTTGAGATTCAAGATGATAGCATAGAAAAGGTTGCCCAGGCCAGCGCCTCAGACGCTGTAGAGAAATGTGGTCTACCTATAATTGTTGAGGATGCTGGGCTTTTCATAGAGGCGTTGAAGGGATTCCCGGGACCCTACTCCTCCTATGCTTACCGAACTATAGGAACAAAGGGAATTTTAGAATTGATGAAGAATGTTGAGAAGCGACAAGCATACTTCCGCTCAGTCGTAGTCTTCTCCAGTCCAGACGAGTCGCCAAAAGCTTTTCAAGGCAAGGTAAATGGGAAGATCTCCAGAGCGGAAAGAGGGAGCTCCGGCTTCGGATTCGATCCCATATTTAGCCCTTTGAGTCCAGACAGAACCTTTGCGGAAATGACCACCCAAGAAAAGAATAGATATTCACATCGCGCTCAGGCACTACGAAGGTTTGCCGAGTGGTATAGGGCGGCTTTTCAAACTTGAAGAGTTTTGAGCATATGTTTTATAAGAAGACGGAGAAAGGCTTTCTTGGCGAAGACTTTAAATATAGCCCGGGTGCTCGCTCTTAAAGACTCTGGAGGATGGGAATTGACTAAGAAAGCAAGGGGCAAGTCCCATTCCATTCGTCCGGTTAGCAAGAGACCCCCTGTCTGGTGTAAGTATAGGCCTGAGGAGGTTGAGGCTTTGGTTATAAGGCTTGCTAAGGAGGGTCATCCTCCGAGTGAAATTGGAATCCTCCTGCGCGACCAGCACGGTATTCCTCTGGCTAAGCCTATCACTGGAAAATCGATCACTCAGATTTTGAGAGATACAGGGGTGGAGCCCGCACTTCCCGAAGACTTTGAAAATCTACTCAAGAAGGCCGCGCGCCTACGTGCACACCTCCAGAAGAACCCGGAAGACGTACACAACAAGAGGGCTCTCCAACTCGTCGAAGCCAAGATTTACAAGCTGATGAAATATTACAAGCGCGAAGGAGTGCTGCCTACAGACTGGAAGTATGAAGCTAAGGCAGTTTCCTTCGTCTAACTTTGGGGTCCCAATGCCGATCAAAAAGGACCAAATTGATGCATTTCTGAAAAGTGTCTCACAAGCGGCCAAACTCATTTTGGAGTGTATTGAAGAAGACGGTTTTATCCACGTTACTTCTCATCTAGATGCTGACGGGCTAGCAGCCGCAGGGATAATTGGAAAAGCCCTAGCTAGGTCAGGAGCTACATTCCGTCTTAGGGTTGAAAGGTGGATGGATGATGAGGTTGTTGATGAGATTGCTGCGGAAGAGCCTACTTTAACAATATTCGCGGATTTGGGAGGTGGCTATCTCGATCTGTTGAGCAAGAAGCTCAGCGATCAGCGTACAATCATTCTTGATCATCACGAGCCCGTTGGTGAGGTTTCATCTGGTCTTGTGCACGTAAATCCTCATATTCATGGAATTGACGGTTCTCGTGATCTCAGCGGAGCAGGAATAGCATACTTTGTTGCCAAGGCGCTGGATGGAAGCAATGTTGATCTCGCCCATCTCGCGGTGGTCGGAGCCCTTGGAGACATTCAAGACAAGTATGAACAACGAAATTTGGGGGGTGTGAACAAAAAGATAGTGGAGGATTCTATAGATTCGGGTTATCTCAGGGTTGAGAGGGACCTTCTTTTTTTCGGTAGGGAGACGCGTCCGATTCATAAAGCGTTGGCTTACACCACCACCCCCTATATTCCAGGCATAAGTGGGCAGGAAGATAAGAGTCTGGCTTTCCTAGCGAGTGTGGGGATTACGCCGAAGCGTGAGGACAAGTGGCGTGCGTTGAGGGATCTCTCTCAGGATGAGAAGAAAAAGCTATCTTCTGCTCTCAGCGACTATCTTATCTCGAGGGGTTTTCCAAGCGATGCAGCGCTAAGTCTTGTTGGAACCGTTTACACCCTAGCTCACGAAGAGCCGTGGACCCCGCTTAGGGATGCCAGGGAATTTACTGTTCTGCTCAACGCCACTGGGAGGATGGATAGGGCTGGAGTCGGCGTGGCTATCTGTATGGGAGATAGGGGAAAGACTCTTGATGAGGCTGATGAGATGTTGGACGAGTATCGGCGAAACATAGCCAAGTATCTGAGTTGGCTGAATGAGAAACCTGATCGGATAGAGGAGCGGGATAACATCTATGTAGTTAGGGGAGGGGGATTCATCGATGAAAAGATGATCAGTGCGGTGTCCACTATTCTCTCGACGAGTCTTCCTAATCCTGAGAAGCCGCTTATCGCCTACTCCAAAGTGTCAGGTGAAGATGTGGCAAAGATATCAGCGAGGACTTTGGCTCTGTTGACAGATAAGGGGCTTAACCTAGGAGAGATTTTGCGTGTTGCGGCTGAGGAGTGTTCCGGTAGAGGCGGTGGTCATGATATTGCTGCCGGGGCACAGGTGCCGACTGAAAATGTAGAGCTGTTTATCAAAGCCGTGGACAAGCTTGTGAAGAAACAGTTGGAGAAAGTTCAGCTTGGAGGCTGAGATCACACTTTCCTACGAAAACGAGAGAGAGGCGGAAGCTGTAGCCAAGGCGGTATCTCCTGATAATGTAAGGGTTCCGTCTGGCTTGTCTATCAAAACGGTCAGAAGAGGAACGAAAGTGTTGACTTCCGTGACATGCGAGATGAGGCTACAGACTTTCATAGCTACCATAGATGACTTCTTGAGCTGCGTCTCAGTCGCAGAGAGAACCTTCTCAGCCGCTAAGAAAGGCTAGTGTTGCTTTGTTCGATCGATCAAACATAGTACCTTATTAGCCTAAAAAATAGCGCTATACGTTAATATATCTTAGGCGGCGTTAAACTAGGAAACAGAGGGTTGAAGCTGCACTGAAACAGTGAAGATCCGAAGAGGGAGCCTACTATGCTAGATATAAACTTGATTCGAGAGCACTCTGATGTTGTGAGAGACAACCTAAAGAAAAGAGGAGACGCTGAAAAGCTAAGGATGCTTGACGAGTTGATCGAATATGACAAGAAATGGAGAGAATCACTGACCAAACTCAATAGGCTAAGACACAGAAAAAACGTGATAACGGCTGAAATCGCGCAAATAAAGAAAAAGGGAAAGGATGCTAAGGAGAAAATTCAGCAAGTAAACGAGATTACGCAGAAAATCGATAAATTGGAGAAGGAAGTAGACAAATCTAGAGAGAACATAGACTACATTCTACTTAGACTCCCAAACATTCTCCACGAGTCGGTTCCGATCGGCAAAGATGAAAACGACAATGTTGAAATAAGGGTCTGGGGAAAACCTCCTAAGTTCGATTTCGAACCGAAGAGTCATTTAGATATAGCGTCAAATCTGGGATTGATAGATGGCGAAAGAGCTGCAAGGGCCGTTGGAGCAGGGTTTTATTATTTGAAAGATGAGTTGGCTCTGCTGGATCTGGCCGTACAGAGATTTGCCATAGAGCACCTCATGAAAAAAGGGTTCACTCTGATTGAACCGCCTTTCATGATAAACAAGAAAGCATATGAGGGGATGATAGGAGACCCTTTCGATTTTGCCGAAGCTAGCTACAAAGTTGAGGAGGCCGAACTCTATTTGATACCGACGGCTGAATACCCTCTGGGCAGCATGTTCATAGATGAAATCTTCGACAAGAAAGATCTGCCCATAAAACTTGTCGGTGTCAGCGCCTGCTTCAGAAGAGAGGTCGGGACCCATGGAAAATACACAAAGGGTCTGTTCAGAACACATCAATTTAACAAGGTTGAGCAATTCATCGTCTGTCTGCCAGAACAATCTTGGGATTTTCTTGAAGAGTTGCAGAGGAATTCAGAGGAGCTCTATCAGAAACTGGGATTACATTACCGCGTGGTGAGCCTTTGCAGTGGTGATATGACGGCGAAGGCCGCAAAAGCGTTTGACATGGAGGTATGGATGGCCGACGGCGAATTCAGAGAGAGCGGCACTAACTCCAATTGTACAGATTATCAGGCGAGAAGGCTGAATATCCGATTCAGAGAGAAGGTGGGTCAGGCTCCAGTTGGTTTTGTGCATACCTTGAATAACACTGCCTTGGCAACATCAAGGACGATGATTGCAATTCTGGAACAGTTTCAACAAAGAGATGGATCTGTTACAATCCCTAACGTCTTAAGACCGTTTATGGGTGGAATCGAAAAGATAGGATGACCGGGTCATCTCAGATTCCCGCTTGTAGACATACGCTAAAGCTTTTAATATATCCGTGCGGAATCTTCCCAGTCGTAAGGGATGTTTGCGGTGTCTTCAGGAAGGAAGAGACGTGTCAGAGATAAGTGGCGTCAGAAGAGCTGGTACACTGTAAAGTCTCCTTCATACTTCGGCGGGGTTGAGCTGGGAACCTTGCCTTCCGATGAACCTTCGAAGCTTGTGGGAAGAGTCATTGACGCCACGCTCTATGATGTTACAGACGATTTTTCTCATCAGTATCTGAAGATGCATTTTGAGGTGACAGAAGTAGAGGGCAAAACGGCTCATACTATATTTAAGGGGCATGAGTATTCCCGAGATTATCTGAGGAGTCTTGTTCGAAGAAGAACCACAAGGGTGGATGGAATCTTCAACGTCACCACAAAGGATGGTTACCGTTTGAGATCGGCTGTCTGCGCCCTCACACTAGGCAGAATCAAGACGTCTCAAGAGAAGACGATTCGTACTATCATGAAGAGAATCATTGAGGAAAAAGCTGGTGAACTCGAGTTTGATCAGTTTGTTCAAGAAGCTGTTTTGGGAAAAATTGCCTCAGATATCTACAATGAAGCTAAAAGGATATCTCCACTGCGCCATGTCGGTATAAGGAAATCAAAGCTTATTCTTCAGCCAGCAATCGCTGCATAACCCAAATTCACTTTCCTTCACACTATTTCGTAGAGAGGATTTCTTGGGAGACAACTACGTCAAGAATCTTAGAAGGCGTGTAGCTCGAGAGGCAGCTACTCTGCTTTATACCTCGCAGGAGAAGGAGTATAAGCAAGCCAAGATGAGAGCTGCGGAAACGCTGGGTATTCGGGCTCTTCCAGGCAACTTTGAGGTTGCTAGAGAACTCGATAAGATTGCTGAGGAAATGGAGAGAGCTTCCAGAAAGACAATGTTGTTGCAGATGCGGAAGGAAGCCCTGCAGATAATGCGAAAACTGGAAGCCTTTCATCCAAGATTGGTTGGAAGTGTTTGGCGCGGGACCGCTCATCACAACAGTGACATAGACATACTCGCTTTCTTCTCGGACCCGAATTCGATTTTGGAGATACTTAGAGAATGTGATTTCAGAATTTCAAGGGCTGAGTGGTCGTCAGTAACTAAGAAGGGCGAGAAGAAGTCGTCATTCCACATCTACCTTGTTCTTCCTTCTGGTAGCAAGGTTGAGGTTGTTGTTAGGAGCCCTGACAGGATGGGTTCGGTGGAGAGTTGTGAAATATATGGGGACAAAGTGATTGGTCTAAATTACCTGCAGCTTGAGAGGGTTCTTAAGGAAAACCCGCACCAGAAGTTTGTTCCGCCATAGAACATTGTTGTGCGTGTAGCTTGTGAGAATTCAGATAAATTGTTCGTCAGTTCATGTCGAAAAATGGCGCTTCTACAGAAATGGAAAAAGCATGGATGGTGAAGGAACTCACACATACAAATAAGCCTTTAACTCGATCTACGATGCGGTCCAAATAGGCTCCAAACAATTCTATGCTGCTCACGCTTCAAGAGATAACGCGGGTTACATCTGATGGAGCTGATA
>JABAOH010013248.1_pt2 | contig 60929 bp, 46 predicted proteins | sample 7062181 | NCBI WGS metagenome assembly JABAOH01 (sample SAMN14538630, study PRJNA623070) | marine sediment metagenome | biome: marine biome [ENVO:00000428]; feature: marine pelagic biome [ENVO:01000023]; material: deep marine sediment [ENVO:00002113]; isolation source: pool of 5 deep marine... | reverse complement strand
GGCCTGCGAAGGGTTTGGGACCTGGCAGATCGGGCAGTTCACGTGAGCGTTACCACCGTTCCTGTCTCCGGCTGAGCAAGGCGCGGTGTTGTTTGAACCCCATTGCGCCGTCCGCTGCGCGGCACCCGCATATTATACCGATATTTCTTGTGTGAACTCGTCATCCGCGGGTCCGGCCGTAACTTTATCACTGCCGACACGATCACTGCCGACACGCTGGATGCCCCTCACGAGGGAAAAACGGCGCGTCGATGGCTGCGGCACGGCCACCGAACGGCCCGATGCTCGCCGTCTTGGCGGCCGGCACGCGCGCGAGAACAGAGGAGCCCCGGGCCTTCCAGCCTCCGGCAGCGCAGAACAGGCCGCCCGGCATCGCTACCCGGGTCATCCAGCGGTGCGAGGCGCGCAATCCTCGCCAGGATCCGCCCGGAAGAGCACCGTCGGGACGGCCGCCTCGGTCATCCGGAAGGTCACGAAGCGGGTAGGGCGCACGATCCGCGCCCCCGGTTTTAGAATAGCTTCTCTCTACGGGTCGTCAACGGCCAGTGCTTCGCCCGCCCCGGCAGTGCCCTCCGGCGCAGGAAGTTCGCGAGAATGTAAGGCAAGGCGAAAAGCCGCCGGCGCACCGCATTGTCGCAGAAGCGCCGGCAGGAGAGTCGCGCTCACCTCGGCGCGTGCTTGCCCGCCTTGATCCACGGCTCGGCGGTGCCGCGTGCATTGTAAAACCGCACTACCTGTCGCGCGTGTCGTGTCAGTTGGGTCACGATAAACACGGCACGGGCGAACGGCTCACGGGCGTGCCACCCGACCTTCGCCACCACCCGGCGGCGGCGATCCCGGCTCTTCGCCCGCCCGGCGTAGCCTCACTCGGTGACTTTCGGGGGGTCGTCGCGAACGACGACGGTGTCCGCGACTCGGATCACTTCGTCGGCGGCGAGGTGCGCGCGCGCGGCATGTTCGCGGATCGCCTGCTCCGAGGTAGCCTGGTAAACGCAGGCGGTGCCGAGCCGGCCATCCAGTTCCTGCAACACGTAGGAACGAATCCAACGAACATCATCCGGCATTTCCTCGTTGCCCACGCGAGCGGATTCGGCCGCGGCGGCCTGCAACTCGGGCGCGTCGACCCACGCACTGCGACGCAAAATTACGTAAGTGTCCATCGCGACTCCTCGTTCTCGAATTAAAGGCAGAACGGGCAGATTAACCGGCCCACAGCGCGCGCGCAAACGCCCGATTGAAAGCGTTGCGATGGCTTCATACGTTTCTTTGCACGTTGTATTCACCCTCTTCATGCAGGGCCTCCAATATCCGTTCTTGATGATTCGAGAGCAGCGGCTCAGACGCACTTTTGGCGTACGCATGCCTCGAGGAGTCGGACACGAAAACACCCAGTCTGACGATGCTTGTATCTGTGCTCGCGGGATGCGTCGGCCTTCTTTCCTCATCGATCAGCGAAGCGGAGACGCTGCGACATCCGGTTTCGGCATCGGTATCGATACTGTCAGTCTCGACCACGGTCCGTCGAAGGATTTCGCGACCTAAGCGGCCATGCTCAAGGCAGGTGCGTATCAGGTTGAGAATCGGACGGATTTGGGCGAATTGCCGCGTAGTGGGGCCACGGTTCTGGTCGGCGCGCTTCCGCTGAGGGGGGACCCACAAGCGCGGACCCGCGCACTCGCGTTCGCCCGCCGGAGGGCGATCCCCTCACGCGGCACTTCGCAGGCGCGCACGAGCGTCAGCGTCCTCTCAGTCCGCACATGAGGCAGCCCTGTTTTGTCCTGTGCGACCGCGTCAGACAGGCTGATCCGGATTCCGCCACAGGCCTTTGCGGCCCCGCTCCTGAGGCTTGAATCTCGTAAAAACCGCTCGACGCGACCAAGTTTCTGAAGGCGGCCGTACACGCGCCCGGATGGCGGCGCGCTCGGCCGGCGCGGCTGCGGAGAGGGTTCGGGCGGGTCGTCGCTCACGAGCCCGCGGTTGTCATTTGAGAGGCGGCCTTGCTGTTTCGAAATGCCGCCGAGAGCCCTGGGGAGTGATCACGGTCGCTCACCGGACGATCAGCCCCTGAAACCACCGGTCAGCGTGTCCGTGCGCCGGTCCAAAGACTCTTCACACGCGGGCGAGTGCAAAGAGTGGTTTTCGGCCCGCTTGCACGGACAGGTCCCGGGACCACGGCACTTACTGCGACGACGCGACTCCCCGGCGAACGAAAATACGTTGCCCAGGCCGGTCGTGTTCAGAGGTTGTCGATCATTGCGTTCAGCGTCGCGCTGGGGCGCATGGCTCGCGACGTCTTCGCCTCATCGGGATTGTAGTAGCCACCGATATCGACGGGCCGGCCCTGCGCGGCTTCGAGTTCTACGAGGACCGTTCCGGCGTTGGCGGCAAGGGCCGCCGCGACCGGCGCGAACTTCTCGGCCAGCGCCGTGTCCTGCTTCTGAGCGGACAGCGCCTCGGCCCAGTACATCGCGAGATAGAAAGTGCTGCCGCGGTTGTCGATCTCGTGGACCTTGCGTGACGGCGTCCTGTTCTCGGCCAGGTAGCGGGCGTTCGCCTCGTTCAACGCCTTTGCGACAACGCGGACCTTGTCGTTACCGGTCTTCTCGGCCAGTTCCTCCATGGACACGGCCAGCGCCAGGTACTCGCCAAGCGAGTCCCAGCGCAGATGCCCTTCGCGGAGGAACTGCTGCACGTGCTTCGGCGCGGAACCGCCGGCGCCGGTCTCGTACAGGCCGCCGCCCGCGAGCAACGGCACGATGGACAGCATCTTGGCGCTGGTGCCGAGCTCGAGAATCGGAAACAGGTCGGTGAGGTAATCGCGCAGCACGTTGCCCGTTACGGAAATCGTGTCTTCACCGCTGCGCACCCGTGCGAGCGTCGCACGCATGGCCTCGACGGGCGACAGGATGCGGATGTCGAGCCCCTCGGTGTCGTGATCTTCGAGGTAGCGGTTGACAAGACCGATCAGGTTGCTGTCATGCGCCCGATTCGGATTCAGCCAGAAGATGGCGGCCGAACCGGTCTGGCGCGCACGCGACACGGCGAGTCTGACCCAATCGCGAATCGGCAGGTCCTTGGTCTGACACATGCGCCAGATGTCGCCCGCCTCGACATCGTGCTGGATCAGTACCGCGCCGGTCTCGTCAACGACGCGCACCCTGCCTGCCGCAGGAATTTCGAAGGTCTTGTCGTGCGAGCCGTACTCCTCGGCCTTCTGCGCCATCAGGCCGACGTTGCAGACATTGCCCATCGTAGGCACATCGAAGGCGCCGTTCTTTTTGCAGTCGTCGATGACTGCCTGATAAATGCCCGCATAGCAGCGGTCGGGAATGGTGTAAACGGCGTCGTGCAGCCTGCCATCGGGCCCCCAGCTCTTGCCGGATGAACGGATTGCTGCCGGCATCGATGCATCGATGATGACGTCGCTCGGCACATGCAGGTTCGTGATGCCCCTGTCCGAATCGACCATCGCCAGCGGCGGGCGCTCTTCGTACATCGCCTCGATGTCGGCACGGATTTCGGCCTGCCGTGCTTCGGGCAATGTGCCGATCTTGGCATAGACGTCGCCAACGCCGTTGTTGGCGTCGACGCCGAGCTCATTGAACAGTGCGCCATGCTTGTCGAAGACATCGCTGTAGTACGCGCGCACGGCATGGCCGAAGATGATCGGGTCGGAGACCTTCATCATCGTCGCCTTGACGTGCAGCGACCACAGCACTTTCTCATCCGCGGCGGCCTGGATTTCCCTGGCGAAGAATTCACGCAGCGCGCGACAGTCCATGCGCGCTGCATCGATGACTTCGTCCTTGAGAACGGCGACTGCTTCGCGCAGCACCGTAATGCCCTCGGCCGTATCGAGCTCGATGCGCAGCGTGCCGGCGGCTGCGACGACAACGGACTGCTCACTGGAGTAAAAGTCACCGTCGTCCATGTGTGCGACACGCGATCGAGAGCTCGAACTCCACTCGCCCATGGAGTGTGGATTGGCCTTCGCATACGCCTTCACGGCGGCCGCAACGCGGCGGTCGGAATTGCCCTCGCGCAGCACGGGGTTGACGGCGCTTCCCAGCACCTTCGCGTAGCGGGCCGCAATTTTCTGCTCCGCGTCATTGCGCGGCTCTTCCGGATATTCCGGCACATCGTAGCCCTGGGAGCGTAACTCGGCGATCGCCGCTGTCAGCTGCGGGACGGATGCGCTGATGTTCGGCAGCTTGATAATGTTGGCCTCGGGCGTTTTGGCAAGCTCGCCCAGTTCGGTCAGTGCATCGCCGATGCGTTGTTCGTCGCTCAGGTGCTCGGGAAAGTTCGCAATAATCCGTCCCGCCAGGGAAATGTCGCGCGTCTCGACGTCGATGCCGACGGCATCGGTGAATGTCTTGACGATCGGCAGCAGCGAATAAGTGGCCAGGGCCGGCGCCTCGTCGGTCTTCGTATAAATGATTCTGGCTGTGCTCATGCGTTTATCGCTTCGGGAGCGCAGGCCGTCGACCGCCTGCACACGCCATTATATCGGAGCGGACTGCGGAATTTGCCAGGCCGCCGGCATTTCGGGCCATGCGGGCACTCAACAGTATTGTAAGAACTGATGCGGTGCTCGTGCGCGGCCAACGGCAAATCGTCTGGCGAAGCTTTTGCGGGCTCAAGTGGACCTTGCGCAGCCGAACGAGGCGCCGTTGCTCCCGGACAGAAAATCAGGACGCGAAACGCGTTGCTGAGTCAATCACGTCGACGCAGCCGCGCCGGCATTCACGATAGTAACTTCGCGCTGCGGGAACGGTATCTCGATGTGATTGTCCTTGAGGGCCTGCCAGATCATGAGAAGCAGATCGGCGCCCACTCGATTGAGCCCGTCATCGACCCCCTCCATCCAGAACTCTACGAGTATGTCTATGCCGGACTCGCCAAAGCCGCTTATTTCGGCATCCGCTCGCTCTTCTGTCGGTGTGTCGGGGTTGTTGATGACCTGAGGGTGGGATCGAACGACTTCTCTGACGATATCCAGCATTTTCGGTATGTCTGTGTCGTAGGCCACCTGAAACCCCAGAGAATACCGCTGCTTCTTGTTGTTGTGCGTCCAATTGACAAACCGGGTCGTGATGAACTGCTCGTTGGGAACCATGATGTCTTTGCCATCGAATGTCTCCAGCGAGGTCGAGCGCATATTTATTTCACGGATAGTGCCTCCCCGACCGTCATCCAGCTCGATGTAGTCACCGATCTTCAAGGACCTGTCGAGCAGGATGATCATTCCGGAGATGAAGTTCGATGCAACTGACTGCAGACCAAAGCCGAGACCAACACCCAGTGCGCCGCCAAAAACCGCGAGAGCGGTCAGGTTGATGCCCATTATCTGCAGCAGCAGAACGAACAGGACCGAAAAAAGAACGACCTGAAACAACTTGGCGAAGACCTCGCGGGTTCCCACGTCGAGATCTTCCTGCTTGCGGATCATGCGTTGGCCCGCGTTGTTCGATACGCGTCCCAACCAGAAGAGAATGGACCCGAAGACAGCGGCCCTTGCGAGACCGTAGGCCGATATCCTGATGTTGCCGACCTCCAGGTCAATCGTGTCCAGATAGGTCGTGACATCGTCCAGCCAACCGAATACGTGCAGGACCGCAATCGGTATCATGACCCACTTGAGCACCAGGTCGATGAACCGGTACTTGATGAAGCGGACGATGATGGAGTAGAGCAAGAATACGACGGCCAGGCTCTGGCTGATGCGTATCAGCCAGCTTTGCTCTACGACGAGTTCGCTCAGTTCGACGGCGGCGCCGAGAAACACAATGACAAGCAACGGAAACAGTAAATAACCTGTTCTATGAATCGTCCGTTTCAGCGTCAACCATGGCTTCGAGACAGGGGCCTCTCTCAGGATGGGTGAATGCTTTCGCAGCAACGCAGCGAACGAGTAGGCGAGAATGATCGCCAAGAGGATAAGACCGAGTTGCGCATAGACCTGAGGGCCGCTTGCGAGCTCAAGCAAAGCCGAGAGCGTCTGTTCAGCTTTTGCGTTCAGCGATTCGATGTCCATGAGTCGTCCCTGTGCCGCCACACATTACCCCGTGTTGCGAAGGCCGGCAGCGATGGCGTTGATGGTGCGAAGCAGTGGCCGCGGATCGCGCGCGTCTCCCGGGGTTGAATCGTCGCCGGCGTTGAACTCGGCCAGCAGGCGAACCTGAATCCGGTTGAGCGGGTCGAGGTATGGATTACGCCGACTGAGCGACAAGGCGAGAGCCGGGTTGTCCGCAAGCAGATCGTCGGCGTCGGCAACAGTCCGCACGCGACATGCGGTGCGCTCGAATTCCGCGCGGATCGTCTCGAATATGGACATGGCCGTGGTTCGGTCGTGCGCGAGCGCCGCATACTCGCGGGCGATATCCATGTCGGCCTTGGCAAGGGCCATCTGGATGTTGCTGATCAGGGCATGAAAGAAAGGCCACGACTCGTACATGCGCCGCAGGAGCGCCAGCCCGTTGTGCCGCTTCTCGATCACGCTCTCCAGCGCCGTGCCGAGTCCGTACCAGGCCGGCAATGTGTGCCGGGACTGAGCCCACCCGAAAATCCAGGGAATTGCGCGGATCGACGCCTTCGAACGATCCGCGCGGTTGCGGTGCGACGGTCGTGAACCGATGTTCATCTGAGCGATCGGAGCGATGGGGGTGACGTCATAGAAGTAGTCGACAAACCCCGGTGTCTGTTCCGTGAGCGTGCGGTATGTGGACTCTCCCACACGCGCGAGTTCATTCATCACGCCATCGAACTCGTCTTGCGCCGCTTCGAGAACCGCTTTTCGATCGAGGCTCACCTTCATGAGACCGGTCGCGCCCAGCGTCAGTTCGTAGACCGCTGTTTCCGGGTTGTTGTACCGGTAGAACAGGACCTCGCCCTGCTCGGTAAAGCGCATGCGTCCGTTCACGGTGCCCGGCGGCTGCGAGAGAATGGCCTCGTGGGTCGGTCCCCCGCCGCGGCCGATGGTGCCGCCGCGGCCATGAAACAAACGACACCGCACGCCGGCGTCCCGGGCGATCCCAACGATCTCGCTCTGGGCCCGGTAGAGCTGCCACGACGATGCCAGGATGCCGCCGTCCTTGCACGAGTCGGAGTATCCCAGCATGACTTCCTGCATATTTCCCGATGCCGCAAGCATGGCGCGGTAGACGTCGTTGCCGAGCAGGGATCGGACTATGCCCCGGGCGCGTGTGAGATCGTCGATGGTTTCGAAAAGAGGTGTGACACGAAGCGAGGAAAACCAGCCGGCCTCCGCGCTGTAACCCACCAACCCTGCCAGAGACGCCAGCAGCATGACTTCGAGCAGATGACTGCACTCGTGTGTCATCGAGACGACATAGTTTCCGATCGCCTCCTCGCCCACCTCCTCGTGAATCTCTTTCACGGTGTGGAAAACGTCCAGGACGCTACGGGTCGCAGGCGAGAGCGCGAACTCGTCGAGCAACAGAGAGTCGGGTTTCGCGAGGCAAGTCGACAACAGGGCGACCTTCTCCTCCTCGGGCAAGCCACCGTAAGCGACGCTCCGCCCGCATTGTCGCAGGATCTCCTCGAGCGCCGTGCGGTGCTTGGCCGCCTCCTCGCGAATGTCCAGACTTGCCAGATGGAAGCCGAATGTCTCCACGAGACGGATGAGATCCGCCAGAGCGCCGCTGGCGGCGCGCGCGTCGCCGTTTTCCTCCAGCGACTTGCGAATCTGCTCGAGATCATCGAGTAACTCGCGCGGAGAGCGATAAGCATGCCGGCGTCGGGCGGGATACCCCGCCATGCGCTGTTCGATAAAGAGCAGATTCTGCCGGAGACGGTAGCGCATGATTCCGAGCTTGCGTCGATACGGCTCGTGCAGATAGAGCTGCGGCTCGCTCTCGAAGGCACGCCGCGCGATAAGGCGGTCGCGGTGCAGCGAACGCTCGAGCTCCCCTGAAACAATCACCTTGTAGGAGTGTGTCAGGGTGCCGATCAGTCGGGTGACGCGGCGCAGGTATTCGCCGAGTGCTGCCCGCGATTGCTTCTCGATGGCGAGCCGTGTCATGGCAGGCGTGACGTGCGGATTGCCGTCGCGGTCTCCGCCGATCCACGAGCCGAAGCGTATGAAGCTCGGCACGGGAGCGGTGCGGCGAACATCGGGAAACACTTTCGTGAATGCGCGGTCCAGATTGCGGTACAACGTCGGTATGGCGTGAAACACCGACTCCTGGAAATAGTAGATGCCGTTGTTGACCTCGCCCTCGACCGACAGAGGTCCCCGGCGCAGCTCCTCGGTCTCCCACAGGATTTCGATCAGTGCGTGCAGTTGCCCGGTGATCTCGCCCCGCTGATGGGCACTGAGTCCGGGGGCGTCGAGCGACTCACTGACGACAAAGATACGGCGCAGGATCTCCAGCACCGAGCGGCGTTTGACCTCCGTGGGGTGGGCGGTGAAGACCGGCGAGTATTGCGCGTCGCGCAACAGCGCGAGGATCTCCTCGCCCGTGACCCCGCGCTCGCAAAGCTCACGCAGTGTGTGGTCGAACGAGCCGTACCAGAGCGGCTTGCCCGAACGGACCTGCCGGCGCCGGTGGTGATGGCCGAAGTACTCCTCTGCGATGTTGACGAGGCTGAAATAGATCGAGAAAGCGCGTATGACCTGCTCCAGCAGGTCCTCGTCCAGGGCGCTGATCAGCCGGACGAGGCGTGCCGCGCCGCGAGCGCTGTGGCGCCGACGCTGGGCGATGTACCCCTTGCGCAGCGTCTCCACGGCAGCGAACACCTCCTGGCCGGCGCGCTCGCGCAACACCTCGCCCAGCAGATCGCCCAGCAGTCTCACGCGGCTGCGCAGCGCCTTGTCGACTTTGTGTCTAGACGTCATCGCCCCGATTCGAGAGGGCTGAATTTCTCAGCGGGAAGTGCGGACCCGATCGCCATCAGCGATCCGCTGCGAGTGCTTGCCCAGACCCTGCGGGCGGAGCAGGGACCGAAAGCGGGCCCCGTTCGAGCGCCGAATTATGGTTCAGGGTTCGGTCGGTTTTCCAGTGTTGTTCTCGTCTGCAGTGCGGATCGAACTCCAGTGATACTTTCAACTCTCCCTGCCGGTCGGAGCCGTGGCTGCAAAAGCGGCCTCGTCCCGAGCATCGCAGGCGGCAATCGCCCTCGCCGCCATCGCCTTTGCTTCCGCCGGCGTGCCCCGCGGCTCGTCGCCGGCAACGCTAGCGGCCAGGATGAAAAGCAGTGCCGCCCAGGTTCGTACGATGCGGGTTATGCAAGTGCTCCCCTGCAGCGTGCGCCCCGCCTCGCTGCCGGAGAAGTGCATCGTCCCGGGGACTCCTGCCAGCTGTCGTCAAGCCACCCCCCGAGTCGGTTCAGCCCTGCCGACCAGCGGTATGCAACGCAGCAGGCCGGTCCGCGGCACGGTGCGCAAATTGCCGATCACGACAACTCCGTGATCAAAGCCTGGGCCTGTTGCAGATCCGCCGTGTCATAGCCCTCGCTGAACCAGCCGCACACCGGGGCGAGCAGGTCGTGGGCTTGCCGGCGCTTGCCCTGCGACTGCCACAGGCGGGCCAGGCTGGTGGCGGCGCGAAGTTCCCATGACCGGGCCTGCTGCCGGCGGGCAATGTCGAGCGCTTCGTGGAAGCAGGTCTCGGCTTCGGCGCAGTTGTTCGGAGACTTTTCCAGAAGGAGTTCGCCCTTGAGTCGGTGGAGCTCGGCTTCGATCCAGCGTTCTCCGGTGTGCCGAACGTCGTTGAAGGCCTCGTCGAGTGCCCGGAGCCCTTCGGTCGCATGGCCCGTTCTGCCGAAAGCGGCGGCCAGGAGGGCGCGATAGTAGGGAAGCCTCAGGCTGCTCCCCGTGGCCCGCAGGTCGGCGAGACCCCGTTGCATCTCGCCCGTGCCGTGCTCTGCCTCGCCGCCCTCGACCCCCACCCAGCCCTGAACGATCCGCCCCCACGCCGAGTAGTAGGCAAACCGATGCTCTTCGCAGAGCGCCAGGATCTCCTGCGAAAGCTCGCGTGTCGCCTGTTTCTGCCGGCGAAACTGCGAGAGCATGGCGGCATAAGCCAGCGCCACCGCAAGGCTGAAGGGATGCGACAGCTTCTGCGCCGAGGCGAGCGCCTCACGGCTCTTGCGTACGGCCTGCTGCGGATAGCCGAGACACCACAGGGTGTGCGCCATGTAGGAGAGCGCAAAGACGCCGAGGTCTATGCCGAAGAGCGCCATTTGAGAACGGTGTTGCCCGGCGTCATGCAGGGAATAGGCCTCGCCGATGTGCTCACGGCTGGCCGCGTAGTCGCCGGCATGGAAACGGTTAACGCCCGTTACCCAGTGTGCTGCCATCGCGGATACGGGGTCTTTCTGCGATTGGGCCAGACGCATGAGGCGATCGCCGATTTCACGATGCCTCGGCACGTCTGCACGCAGGATGTACACCTGCGACGAGCCCCAAAGCACCGACAGGAGTTGCGATGTCTCTCCCGTGCGCTGGCAGAGCTCCCGCGCCCGGTCGTACACGTCTTCGACTTCCGGGGCAGCCCAGCCTTTGGTCACGGCGAGAGAATTGCCCAACAAGACGTGCAGTGTCAGGTCTTGCTGGTCGCGCTCGAGACTCTGAGGAAGAGACTCGAGTAGCTCCACCCCCTTGCCGAGATGGGCGATGGCTTCTGCGTGAGCCGAGCTCTCCCGGGCACGCTGTCCTGCCCGTTGCCAGTAGGGAATAGCCTCGGCGCGGCAGCCTGCCGCCGTGTAGTGATAGGCCAACAGCTCAGGCTGTGTTTCGGCGATGTCCGCAAAGTGCTCGGCCAGCACCTGTGCAATGCGCTGGTGATACTGTTGCCGGGTGCTCTTCAGGAGTGACTCGTAGGCCGTGTCCTGTATCAAGCTGTGCTTGAACACGTACGTCACCTGAGGCGGCAGACCCCGTTGATACAGCAGCTCCGCCTCGACCAATCGTGCCAGCTCATGCTGCAATGTCGCTTCATCGACTTGTGAGACCGCCGCGAGCAACCCGAACGAGAACTGGCGACCGATGACGGCGGCATATTGAGCCACAGCCTTGGCGGTGACCAGTCGGTCCAGTCTTGCCATCAACGAATCCTGCAAGGTGCTCGGGATGCTCAGCGACGAAAGCGGTCCCACCAGCTCATAGCGCCCGTCGACGTCTTCCACCACGTCCGACTCCAGCACCGCCTTGGTCATTTCCTCCACGAACAACGGGACTCCATCGGTCTTGTCGACGATCTGCTGCATCACCTCCGTCGGCAGGGCCCTGTCACCGGCGACCCGTTCCACCATCCGTTCGATCTGGTTCCTCGCCAAGCGATCGACCGTGATTTCCGTCAGATAGGAGCGACCACCCCAGGTCGGTTGGAACGAGGGGCGGCAGGTCAGCAGAACGCAGATCGCGGCGGTGGGCGCTTGGTCGAGAAGCAGGTCGAGCAGCTCACGCGTTGTCGGGTCGGCCCATTGCAGGTCTTCCAGGATGAAGAGCAGGGGTCGCTGCTCCGCAATTTCCAGCACGATCGCAACGATGCTTTCGAGCGTCTTTTGACGTCGACGCTCGGCAGACAGGTCGAGGGGCGGAAAACGTTCTCCCACGAGCGACAATGACAGCAAAGGCGCAAAGAGCGGCACCGTTTCCTCGAGGGGAAGGCGATACCGGCTCAATTCCCGTACGAGTTTGTCGAGCTTCTGCTCGGCACCTTCGTCGGCGTCGAGCTGCCAGATGCGCCGCAGCGCGTCGGCGATGGGAAACAGAGCCGTGTTCTGGTAGTACGGAGAACTCCGGCATTCCACTCGGGTGTGTTCGTCGGGCGCAACGTGCTCTTTGAGCACCTCCACCAATCTGGATTTCCCGATGCCACTCCCGCCTGACAACACTACGACTCGACCGTGCCTTTCCTTGGCCTGGCTCCAGCTCTCCAAGAGCAACCCGACTTCGTGCTCCCTGCCGACCAGGGGCGTGAAGCCGTGAGCGGCCACGATGTCCAGTCGGCTTCGCGCGCCGCTCTGCCCGATGACACGATACATCTCCACCGGCTGGGAGACGCCCTTGAGGGTGCGAGCCCCGAGCGGTTTACAGACGAAGTAGCCCTTGACGAGGGTATGGGTGGCTGAGGTGATGGTAACCGTGTCGGGCTCGGCGGCTCCTTCGACTCTGGACGCGATATTCGGGGTCTCGCCCACCACGGCAAGCTGCTCGCGCGTCTGCCCGCCTCCCATCTCGCCCGCGACCACGAGCCCTGTGTGAATGCCGATTCGAACTCGCAGGCGGAAGTCGTGCTCACCCGCGAGGTTGGCGTTCAGCCGGCGAATGCCGGCGATAATGCCGAGTCCGGCGTGAGTCGCCCGGACGGCGTCGTCCTCGTGGGCGGTGGGGTAGCCGAAGTAAGCCATTGCGCCGTCGCCCATATACTTGGCGATGTGGCCGTCATAGCGCGCGACGGCATCGGCACACACCTCCTGATAGGCACGAACGACCTCTCTGAGTTCTTCCGGGTCGAGCCGTTCGGCAAGTGGCGTGGACTCGACGAGGTCCAGAAACATGACGGTCAGTTGGCGTCTTTCGGCTTCCGGGGCGCCCGCCTGTGCGGGGGTGAGCCGAGTGCCTTCGCTCGCCGGATGAGTTCCGATATCCGACTCCGCTGAGGCAGTAGTCCCCCCCGTCCAGACCAGAACCTCACCATCCTCATCGACGGCGAGTCGCTGCCCTTTGATGAGCTCGAGCGTAAGATCCTCCAGTTCCTCGGCATCGAGCTGGAAGTGCCGCTTGAGCGTGCGGTAGGTAATGCGCCCTCGACGCTGGAGCAATGCGATCGCCTGGTCCAACACCTCTTCGAAGCTCACAGCGCCTTCTGTCTCCCTTGAAACATTCTCATCAGCATGCGTGAGTTCGGATTCGCGGAATCGTCGGGACGAGCAAACAATATAAACCCTCCGGTCGTCGGCCGAAACCACCGTCCTTGCGCGCGTGCACCGGGGCGCTGGGTCGTGGATCGGTTTTGCGCCGGTTCGTATCGGCCGCCGGTTGAGCGCTTCATCGTGCAAGACCAATCATGCCCGGCGCGCTCGTTCTCGGTACGCGGACGACTGTCCGCAGACAGCCATCGCGGCCGCGCACTCGTAGCCGTCGTGAGCGCATGCCGCCGCCCCGGTGCGTCGAACCACCGCACCCCCGGCGGCGACGGGGTGCCGCCGGCGTGTCCTGTGCTGGGTGGGAAGCTCGGCGCGCGCGGGACCGGGTCGACAACCGGCCTGCGGCACCCGGTTCGATGCTGCGGCGCAACAATCCGTGGCGCCGTGGCGCGCTTTGCTGTTCACCCGCCGCACGCGGGGCCCTGGTGACGCGTGTCGGCTGGCCGGGCGATGCCGTCGCCGCGGGAGCCCGCCCGCGCGAATGGCGACCCGATCTTCGCGAAGCCGATAAAACGGGCGTGAGTTCAATCGCGGGCGGGACGCACGGAGCGCCGGCGGGGTCGCCGCCGCTGCTCCGCGACCGGTCCGACGGTCGACGTCTGCCGTCCTCCTCGCAGGGCCGGGATGACGGCCAACACGGCAAGAGCGCCGTTCATTCGGCCCCGCCGATCCTACGAGCGGTTCCCGAACAACAACGGATCGACGGCCTCTCTCGCTCGGCGGGGAGCGGCACGGTAAACTGGCGCAGTGTCGAAAAAGATGAACCAGACATCCACGTTGGCAACGCATCCCTCGCGCAAGCTCGCCGTCGTTCTTCACGCCGACGTGGTCGGGTCGACAGAGCTGGTTCAGCGTCACGAATCGGTGGCGCATGAGCGTATTCGAGACAGCTTCCGGCGGTTGTCCGAGACGATCACTTCCCACGGCGGCTCCACGCGGGAGATTCGCGGAGACGCCCTCGTGGCCGAGTTTGCCCGGGCGTCGGATGCGGTGACCGCCGCACTTGCGTACCAGACCCGCGATGCCGGCCCCGGCGCGGATTCTGATGAGGACATTCGGCCGCAACTGCGCATCGGCATCAGTCTGGCCGAGGTGATCATCGCCGATGACACCATCACCGGCGCCGGGGTCGTGCTGGCGCAGCGCCTGGAGCAGTTGGCCGTGCCCGGAGGTGTGGTGGTTCAAGGGTCGGTATCGGAGACCGTGCCCCGCCGGCTGCCGTTCGACTTCGACAGCCTCGGCGAGCAGGCGCTGAAGGGGTTCGAGCGACCGGTCAGAGCGTTTGTCGCGCGACTGAGAAGCGGAGAGCAGGTGCCGGAACCGGACCGCGTCGTGCTGCCGTCGCGGGCCGTCGCGGACGATGCGGGCGAGGATCGACCGCCGGAGCCGCCGAGCAAGCCATCCATTGTCGTGTTGCCCTTTGCCAACATGAGCAGTGACCCGGAACAAGAGTATTTCAGCGACGGTGTCAGCGAAGACATCATCACGGATCTGTCGAAAATATCCGGCTTGTTCGTCATCGCGCGCAACTCGGCTTTTACCTACAAGGACAAGGCGGTCAATGTTCAGGAGGTTTGCCGCGAACTCGGCGTCAGGTTTGCCCTGGAAGGCAGCATCCGCAAGGCCGCCAACCGGGTGCGCATCACAGCCCAGTTGATCGACGGCGCCACCGGCGGTCACGTTTGGGCGGAGCGTTACGACCGGGAACTCGCCGACATATTCGCCGTCCAGGACGAGGTCACACGGGAGATCGTGGCAACGCTTGCGCCCAAGCTGACGCAGGGCGGACAGCTGTTGCCGACGCGTCAGCCCACCGGCAACCTGGAAGCCTACGACTGCTTCCTGCGCGGACGCGAGCAGTGGTGGCGATTCACCCGGCAGGCCAACGCGGATGCCCGCTCGATGTTCGAGCGAGCGATGGAGCTGGATCCTAAATTCGCCGCGGCCTGTGCATGGCTCGCCGCGAGCCACCTGGCCGATGCCGTCAACAATTGGAGCGAATCCGCCGAACGCTCCGTAAGCCTGCATGCGGAAACGGCACGACGTGCCGTCCTGCTGGACGAGCAGGATTCGTTTGCCCACGTTCAGCTGGGGATGGCCCATCTGTGGGCGAGGCAGCACGACCTGGCCATCGGCGAAGGAGAGAAAGCCATCGCGCTTGATCCAAATCTCGCTCATGCGCGTTTCGATCTTGCCTGGGCCCTGCATTTCGCAGGGCGATCGGAGGAGGCGCTTGGCGTGCTCGAAGACGCGGTGCGGCTCGATCCGCATTTTCCCGACATGATCCTGCACCTTCGAGCTCTTGCCTACTTTCATCTTCGCCGTTACGACGATGCGATTGCCGCCCTGACGCGTCGGCTCACGCGAAACCCGGATTCCGACGCTTCGAACGTGCTTCTCGCGGCGTGCCACGGGTACTCGGGGCGGTGTGCGCAGGCGCAGGCGGCATGGCTCGAGGCGCTGAGGATCAATCCCCACTACTCTCTCGAACATAAGCTCAAGAATCTTCCGTACAAGAACCCCGGGGACCTGGAACATTTCGTCGAGGGTCTTCGCAGGGCCGGCGTGGACGTGAGCGGGCGCGGCGGGTGAGTTTTTTCGTGACGCCGGGCAGGGGTTCTGCGCATTTACCGGACGACGGCAGCGGCCACCGACGCGTGGGGCCGATCGCTCCCTCGGCGCGTGCCGGTATCGCCCGGTCGATGCTACCCGTCGTGGGTGTTTCCGGAGCCACGCCGGGCTAACGACGGGCGTCGCGTCGATGCGGGACGTGTGGTGCGGCTTTTGCGGCGAGACGACGATCGTGCTCGCCGCCGATTCCGTGTTCCAGTCAATTCCGTGACATCAGCAGGGCCCGCCCGCGGGTTGTTCAGCGAGGACTTTCGAACCGACCCGTACTGGTGGGACGACGTGCCGCGTCCGGACCTCGCCCCGACGCCGCCGCCTCTTGAGGCCGACGTGGCGGTGATCGGTTCCGGTTACACGGGCTTGAGCGCTGCCCTCAAGACCTTGCGCGGCGGACGCAGCACAGTGGTGCTCGATTCCCGGGATGCCGGATGGGGTTGCAGCACGCGCAATGGCGGCCAGATCAGCACCAGCGTCAAGTCCGATTTCGACGGGCTGAGCGAGCGCTACGGCCCGGACCGCGCATTGCGCATCCTGAGAGAGGGGCACAATGCGCTGGCGTGGCTGGGGCAATTCATCGCGGAGGAGAGAATCGATTGTGATTTCGAGGTCACCGGGCGTTTTCATGCCGCACACAACGCCGCTCAGTTTGCGCGCCTGGCGGTAGGCGTCGGGCGGGAACCCGCTGGCCTGGAGACCGGGGCCTACCTCGTCGAGAAGGGCGATCAGCGGACCGAACTCGGCACCGACGCTTATTGCGGCGGCATGGTCCTCCCGCGTCACGCGGCACTGCACCCAGCCCGCTTTCATCACGGCCTGCTGTCCCGCGTTCTCACCGCCGGCGGCACGGTGGTCAGCAATTGCCCCGCGACCGGGCTGCGCCGCGACGGCCCGGCGTTCAGGGTGCAGACACCCCGGGGCACGATTCGCGCCGGCGACGTGGTCGTTGCGACCAACGGCTACACGGGCAAGCTGACTCCCTGGCTGCGCCGCCGGGTGATTCCCATCGGCAGCTACATCATTGCCACCGAGCCCATCGAGCCCGACCTGATGGCCCACCTGATGCCGAGGAACCGAGTCGTGAGCGATACCCGAAAGGTCGTCTACTATTTCCGGGCGTCTCCGGACCGGCGCCGGATTCTCTTCGGCGGCCGCGTCTCGCACAGCGAGACCGACCCGCGTCGAACGGCGCCCCGGCTCCACGCGGACATGACGCAACTGTTCCCCGAGCTGGCCCACGTGCGGATCAGCCATTCCTGGGTGGGATTCGTTGCCTACACCTTCGATGCGCTCGCCCACATCGGCCGGCATGACGGCATCTACTACGCGATGGGTTACTGCGGCTCGGGAGTGTCGATGGCCGCTTATCTCGGCATGAGGGTGGGCGAGAAAGTGCTTGCTCGCGGCGAGGGCCAAACCGGCTTCGACGACGTCGCCTTCGCGACGCGCCCTTTCTACAGCGGCACCCCGTGGTTCCTGTCGCCCATGGTCGCTTATTACCGTTGGTACGATCGCCGGAATCAGTGACGCCCCTGCAGGGTAGCGCCCGCACACCGGCGCGGTGGGGAGAGAGAGGATCGGCCCGGGTGAGGACGACGCGGCGCCGTCCGGCCTGCTCTCCGGTTTCGGTCTCGCCGCGTACCCTCCGGGTCCCGGGGTGAACCCGAAACACTGTCTCAGTCAATCACGCACTTCTGCGCGGATGGCGCCGACGCCAAACACGCCTCGGATGCCTGGACCTGCGGCCAGCGGGGCGCGCCGGGGGGCGGCCTCGGGCGGCGCGTAACGGACGCTGGGGAGCCAGAGCCGGCCTTCCGGGGCGCGGTGCCGATCGGCCCGGCAGGGGTCGTCCGTCGGCTATACTGAGAAAAAGCAATGAAGGCACCGGCCGTCAGAGCTCCGGGCCTCGAAGTGAACGGTCGTCGACCGGCGCTCGTCTCGACGCCGGAGGGGGTGTGAAAATGATTTGCCCGACCCGTATCGCGCTCGCCTGTGTGCTGGCGGCGGGCGGCCACGTCGCGTCAGCCCAGGAGCCGGGCGGAGAGAAGGAATGGGTGCTCCACAACGGGCGCTGCATCGAGGTTTCCACGAATTCGGCGCACGTGCGCGACGGGATCGGCCACGGCGCCCAAGCGGACGAGGCATGCACCGAAGCCCAAGCCGCGCGCAATGTCCGCCCGGCGCCACTGTCTGCCCACGGCGGCGGTGAACGCAAGGCCTGGGTATGGCACGAAGGCGTTTGCATCGAGGTCTCGACCACTTCGGCGCACGTCGTCGGCAGCGAAGAGCACGGCGGTCCGGACGAGGCCTGCACGGAGATCGAGTCGGCTCGGGGGGCTTCCTCTTCGGCGCGCTCCACGCCTGAAGACGCGGGGCTCGAGACGCAGACGAGCCTCTTCGAGGCCGTCGCTCCGATCGCGACTGAAGCCGCGGCGAGCCGGAACCGGATCGTCGCGTACTACTTTCTCGGCAAGGACGCGCTCGAGAACTATCCCGGCGTCAACTGCGTTGAAAGCTGCCCCGACATACCGCTGCCGATCAAAGACATTCCCGCCGAAAAGCTTACCCATATCAATCTTGCCTTCTTCGGGATCGGGGCAGATTACCGGGTCGCGCTCGTGGCCGGTTACGACGACAACGGCCTGCCCGTCGGTTACGTCGATGAAGCGAAGGCCACCAACGTGTTCGAGTTGCTCAACAACGTCTCCATCGGCGAACAGGGAGCCGCCTTGACGCCGCTGGACGAAGGCGGTCCGGCTCCCGAACTGGACAGCCCGAAGCACAAGAACCCGGCTCTCAAGACGCTGCTCGCGATCGGCGGCTGGGAATTCAGTCGCACGCCGCTGTGGCAGGAGATGGTGCGCGACCCCGCGAAGCGCGAGATCTTCGCCGCCTCAGCCGTGGAGACAATGCTGCGCTACGGCTTCGACGGTATTGACATCGACTGGGAGTACCCGAATTACCCCGAGGACCGCGGATCGGTAGCGACCGATGGCCGCGATTTCGCCGAGACCCTCACGCTGATCCGCGAGAAGCTGAACGCGCATGGAAGTAGCGTCGGCGAGCACTACCTGCTGACCATCGCCTCGGCAGGCGCCCCTTATGCCCTCAAGGGCTACCTCGCCCACATGGACCGGATCGCCCGGGCGCTCGACTTCGTCAACGTGATGCTCTACGACTTCTCCGGGCCCTGGGACACGGGCCGGCGCGCTTCGCGCCGGGCACAGTTCCACGCCAATCTGTATGCCGATACCTTTCGCGAGCCCTACTGGTTCAACTTCCTCGTGGGGATGCGCGACGCCGAGCTCGAGCGCCGCATCCGGGAAGAGTGGGACCTCGCGTACCTGAGCGAGGTCGTTCCCCACTGGCGCATGCCGCTCGACGACAACGGCACCGGATTCGGCGGGCTTTTCTTCGGGGACTTCCGCCGGCAAAACATTGACGATGCCGTCAAGATCACGATTCCAGAGACGGGCGAGGTGCGCGACATCGCGGCCTTGGCACGGCGCTGGGACGGCATCGAGGGCAACGAGAGCGCCGGCTCCGAGCTGACCGCCGGCGCCAAGCAGTATCTGCTCTTCGCGAACGGCGAGGCCTCCGCCGGCTACGAGCAGCAGTACTGGCTCAACAGTAGCTACATGTTCGACCTGTATCGTATCGCGGGCGTCGAGCCGGAAAAGCTCCTGCTGGGGGTTCCGTTCTACGGCCGCGTTTTCCGGCTCGACGGGCCGGGCACGGCCGATGCGCAGTTTCCCGTCGACCCGGATAACTACCCGGGACTCTATTACCGCACCGAGTGCGACGACCCGGCGGCACGCTGCACGTTCTACCGGGACAATCCGGGTTATCTTCCCGGCTGCGAAAGCACCGCCTGCACCGAGGATCAGCGGGTTGTGACCTATGCAGACGTGGCGGCTATGCAGGAAGATGTCCGATGGACACGGTGGAAGCACGAGCGCACCCGCGCGCCGGGGCTGTATCTCAGGGACTGGGCCGACTTCGGCGGGTGGAGTCGCGAGCTCTTCATTACCCACGACGATCCGGAGTCACTGCTCGAGAAAGTTGCCTTCGCCCGGCGCAACGGCATGGGGGGCGTGTTCTTGTGGGAGCTGTCCCAGGACAACGTGGCCCACGACCTGGTGAACGCTCTGAACGAGGGGATGATTGCCGAACTGGCACCGCACACGATCATCGTCGGGGCAGGAGAAGGAGGCGCTATCGACCCACCCGAAGCAGNNTCGGGGCAGGAGAAGGAGGCGCTATCGACCCACCCGAAGAAGTAAAGCTGGAGCCCGGGTCGGACGCGACTTTCACCATCACCGCGGCGAGCGGCTACGAGATCAGCGGCGTGACGGTAGACGGCGAGCCGGTCGGCGCGCGCGGCACGTATACCTTCTACGACGTGCACGCCGATCACACCCTCGTCGCGTCCTTCACCCCGTCAGACGGCGGAGGCAGTGGCGGCGGCAACGGCGGCAGCTGCGACGGCGTGCCCGAGTGGCAGGCGGGCGTCATGTACAAGCAGGGAGACGAGGTTCAGTACCGGGGCACGATGTACCGTGCCTGGCGCCTGGTCAAGAAGAACGAGGCGCCGCCGGACCAGAACGACAACTGGGAGGTGATCGCCTGCGCGCAGTGAGAACGGCGTGCGCCGGGACGCACGCCGCGCGTCCCGCGGCGAGGGGTTAATCCGCTGCGGCCGGGGCGGCTCGCCCGGTCCGCCCCCGGTGCGAGGTCGCCCGTGATCTCGGCGTGCCCGTGGAGAGGGTGCGCGAGCGGATCGATGACGGCAGCGCCTACGCCGCCCTCGCCGATGATTACCAGGAGCGCGAGCGACTCGGCGTGTCGGGAAGCCCGACCTTTGTCCTCAACGAGGGGCGGCAGAGGCTTTACGGCAATGTCGGTTATCGCGTGATCGAGGCGAACGTCCAGGAACTGCTGCACGACGCCCGTGCCGGTGAGGCGAGCGGGAGCTGAGCAGAGCGCGCAGAAGATCTGCCCTCGGTTTTCGCGCGAGCCGTCCCGGGCCGCAACTCACCCCGACCCGCAGCGAGCCGGTTGCGGGCGCATTCGTGCGTTAGCGGCCCGCGTGCAGACCCCGAGCGTCGAGGCCGGCTCGAACCCAATACCAGGCCTGGCCGGCACGACAGCGGTGCCATTCGTGTCATTCGTCGGCGACAAGCGACTTCTCGAGAGTGCGGAGCTTTGCCCGTGTCCGGCCATGTGGTACCCGGGCAGACGGCAATATGCCTTCGGAACGGCCGGGAGAGACGCTATGAAACAGGGTCTGGTATTGGCGTTCTTGGTGCTTTCTTGCTTCAGCCTGGTGCCGCTGCAAGGGAAGGTGTATCGAGGTTCGATCGATTTCATCGAACTCAAGGAACCGCCACTCAGGTACTCGGACATCAACCGGGTGTGGGAGATGCTCAAGGACGAGGTCGGCGCTCCCGCGGACTTTCCGCCCCCGCCCCTCGTGCTCGACTGGGAGGTTCCACACAAAGCGCGCATGGGTTTTCAGTATCCGACCGTGAATTATCCGCAATATCCCCTCATGGTCAGCATAGCGCCGCGCACCATCGATACGTGGCACCACGAGCTGGTGACCTACGGGGTGGGTCACGAGCTGCTGCATTATCTCTTTCTGCTGCGTGACAACGGCTTCGATCTGGAGAAGCGGGCATTTGCGGAGGCATCTCCTCATCACTGCAATCGGGAATTCATGAGAATCTCGAGACTCATTGCAGACCGGATCTGGGACATGTACCACTCGACGGGGTACAGATCTGTCATGTACGACGAGGTGACCAAATCGTGCTTCAATCAGCCGGGACAGTGAAAACCTCTGCGGGCCTGAGGTCCGGGGTCCGGCGCGGCTGGGGAACGTTCGCAACCCGGCTTCCGGCAGCCGGCGGAAGTTAACGCTGACCCGCGATTTCGGCCGGTTCGACAGCAGCAGCTGGACCGGCCTCGGGTTCGAGGCCTCCAGGCACTTTGATCCGGGTACCTCGAACCGGTTTCGCCAGTGGGTGGTGGCACTGAGTTTCTGGACGCCCAACGAGCCGAGGTGGAAAGCCGCCGCCGACAACCCGCGGATCGTCAATCACCGTCCACCGCCTCAGCACGGCTCTTTCCCTGGGGGTCACGATCGCATGAGGGCCCACCCCTCGGCGCGCTTCCACGACAAGTCGGCGGTGGAGCTGCGCCTGATACCGCAAACCCACCCGCTGCGTGATATGCCGGTGCTGGGCTGTTTCGAGATCGACCGGCGGCGGGTGGTCGGTTTCGTCCAGGCGGGACGGGCAGCGCCGAAGTACGACGGCGACCTGTTCACCGAGGATCTCAGGGTAGACGGCGGTCCGGGGCTGCGATTCCCGACGTTCCGCCATGCGGTGCGTCTCGACGGGGCCGTCTCGGCGGAGGGCAGTTCGGTGTGGGCGATGTTCCAGCAGCCGTTCGCGCGCTGAGCGGCCGGCGGATCGGTTCTGGGAATCGCTCGAGCGACGTCCTGCCCGGCGGTATCGATCCGGCCCTGTGAGCGCAGGCGCGTTCTTCGCGGCGCTGTCTACATGACCGCTTGGGGGTTTCTCGAGCGTGATGCCGGCGGGACGATGCGGTGTCGTCATTCCCCCGTGCTGGGCCTGCATTGCCGTCAACGCGAGCGCTGCGCACCCAGGCCAGGCCGGTGGCCGTACGAGCCGTGGCGGCGATCAGCCGTAGCGGGGCAGTCCGCCTGCGGATAGGACGATGTCGGCCGCGACCCAGATGAGGATCAGGAAATAGGCGATCCGCGGGCTCCACGCCATGAGCTCGCGGTCGAAGCTCTCGAGCTTCCCTCTCTGACGGGTGGCGTATCGCTCGATCATCTCAGCCAGTCTGCCCGACTCTTCTCCGGTGGCGATGAATTGCAGGGCGAGCGGAGATACGGAGGCACCGCGCTGAAACGATCCACTCAGAGTCATGCCTAGCTGCGTGTCTGCAGCGGCACGGCGGAACTCTTCGGCGATCACAGCGTTGCCAATTGTGCCGCTTGCCAGCGACAGGGCTTGTGAGATCGGCATACCGCTCTCGAGCAGAAGGACGAGCGCCTCGAGCCCGCGATTGACGCATCGTCGCACGTGCGTTTTACCGAACAAGGGCATGCGTATCAGTGCTCGGTCGGCGAGCTGCGCAAAACCGGTTCGCCGGGCCCGTGCGCCGTGCAGCCATGCCCGGACACGCAAGAGCCCCGCGATGAGAAGCACCGGTGTGAAGATCACGAGCAATGTCCGCCGCAGATACTCAGGGCCGTCGATGTTGCCCAGACCCAGATCCGTGAGCGGGCGGATGAATATTGCCAGCAGCACTATCAGGACCGGGGGCAGCAACCGAACCTTCAGTGTCCTCAGGCGCGCCGCACGCCGGCGATGAAATTCGGCCAGTCGTTGCAGTGCGGCGGTGAGGTTACCGCCGGCGGCGGCGGACTCAATGAAACCCGCTTCCAGGGGATCGAACAAACCGGTGTCGGCGCCCGCACGCGCCAGGTCCCGACCGTCGGCAAGCGCGGCGGCCGCCTCCCGCGCCCGGCGCGATAGGGCGCGGCGTCGTCGCCGGCCCGCCGCGAGGAACAGGGCGCGAGCCGTCGGCACGCCGGCGGCCTCGAGCGCCGCGAGCTGGGCGAGCAGCTCCGCCTTGTCCCGGCGGCGCAGGTCGGTCATTTCAAACCGACGGGCTCGGTTGCCCGGGCCGATGCTGTGCGACGCCTGCACCGGCTCGTTTTCGTCGTCGCAACATCTCGTAGAGCATCCAGCTTCCGAGCGCGGCCAGCAGGTGCTTGGCCGCGTGTCCGCCGATGAGATCCCCCGTCAGCCCGAGCACGGCCTCGTCGGTGAACTCGACGACCTTGGCGAGCGCGTAGCAGGCAAGCGCGTAAACCAGATAGCGCCGGTGTGTGTAGTTGCTGTTGAACAGCCACAACAGAACCGGCACGGTGATGAGGGGGATCGCCTGAACCCAGATGTACAGCCGCAGGTCGTCCACCCGACTCCAGTGGTAAACACTGAAAAATCCCAGCCCGAGGGCCGGCAGCAGCAGGTATCTTTCGAGCTTCGGGCTCAGGTGCTCGCCGAGCAGGGCGACGAAGATGCCCATGAACGCCAGTGTCATCGGTAGTCGGTCCCAGAGCAGCGTCTCGTTGTCGGGCCTCCAGTGGTAGTACGCTGAGCCGAAGCACACCAGTGCGACCCCGAGAAAGTAGACACCCCAGGACCACGGCGCCTCCCGCGGCGGAGTCTCGACGATGCGGCGCAGCCCCACCAGGCCGATGAGCAGAAACGGAGCATTTGACAGGACGTTCTGCCAGTTGGGCACACCAAGCAAAGCACGCTGATCCGCGAAGCGATGGTAGCCCGGGTCCTGGGCGATGGGGTCGAGCGACATGACGGCCGCCAACGACGCGGCGCCCAGGACGAGCAGCACAAGGCCTGCCCGTGAGCCACTGAGACCCTGCGCTGCTCGAGGCGCGCTGCTCGGGGTGCCCGCGGCGTGCGCTGCGCAATCGCTGCGCGGCGACGCGCCGGGGTTTGTCATGGGTCGTGTGGGTCCACGGGCCGTGGCTCAGTGTCTCCGCACGGCGGTGAACAGCCCCCAGCGATGATCTCCCGATCGGGCGCGCTCGAGCTTTCCCCTCCAGCTTCGCGCCAGTTTCTCCCGCTGCGCCTCGTCGAGCCTGAGCGAGGCGATTGTCTCGAGATCGGCATTGAGGATCTCGATGAACCTGTCGGTCAGATCACGGTAGGTGACCGCTTCGAACCCCGCCGCCGAGATCAGTTTGGCGTAGGCCGGCAGCGTGTGCAGAACGTAGCCGCGCCGGCGCACGTACTCGGCAAAATCCGCTCTCCAGGGCGGCTCGCCGCAGCAGTAGTCCGTGAAGAGCAGCTTCCCTCCGCGCCGCAGTGCGGCATGAAGCGTCGCAAAGAGCCGCCGCTTGTCGGCGATGTGCAGGAAGACGTCCCGGCTGTAAATCGCGTCGTAGCGCTCGACGCGATCGAGCTCGAGGCAGTCGCGGCGTGTCAAGGTGACGCGCTCGCGCAGTCCGTGTGCCGCGAGCTTGGTCTTCGCGAGGGTCAGCATGTTGCGCGACAGGTCGATTCCGTCGACGAGGAAACCGAACTCGCGCGCCATCAGGAACGCGCTTCCGCCAAGACCGCAGCCCGCGTCGAGCACCCGGGAGCCGGGCGGTAGCGCCAGCTGACCGATCAGCTCCCTGGCCATGTCGCGGCCGCCGGGGCTGACGAAATCCTCGCCGTATACGGACTCGTAGCTCAGTATCGACGCCGTGGCGTACTGAGATGCATCCAGCGGTTCCCCGCTCGCTGCTGTGGTAGGCATTACTGCGGTCCCCGGGCAACCGCCGCGATCTGCCGCGAGAAATCCTCGCCCGCCATGAGTGCCCGGCATCGCTCCAGGCGTCCCACGGCGTAGGCCCAGAAATCCTCGGCGGGATTGTCGTTGGCGTGCTGCACCACGCCCCACAGCGTCCACAGCAGATCGCACATGGCCTTGTACATCACCATGCGGCCGACGTCGAAGGCCCCGGGTTCATGTCCGAAGTAGCCTTGCATGAAAAGGTGATCCTGCTCGTCGGAGAACGCGCCCTCGACGGAGAGGTCGGCGAGATCCCACATCGGATCATTGTTGCCGGCGTACTCGTAATCGATGATGAACATTCTCTCCCCGTCGTCGATGCAGTTCTCGACCATGGGGTCGCAGTGGCAGGGCCGGCTCGGCAGTGCGTGCGCGGCCAGAGCGGTGCGCACCCGCTCGGCGTCCCGGTGAACCTGCGTGTAGCCGGGCGGCAGCTCCGCGCCGAGGTCCTTCACCACCGCGAGATAGCGGTCGATCTGTTCGAACAGCTCGAATTGTCCCTGGAAGGGCTCGCCGCAGTCGTGCAGCCGGCGAAACGCCCTTCCGGCGCGAGCGAGGGCGTCCGGGTCGCGAAAGCGCTTGATGTCCATCGTCACGGAGTGCGCGATGTAGCGGCTGATCATGGTGCCGCTTGCGATATCGAAATGGACGATCTCCGCGTTGACGCCGGCCGCGGAGGCGATCGACGCGTTGTGGTACTCGGCCTCGCGATCGATGTAGTCGCCGGTGCCCTCTCCGGCCAGGCGCAGCACGTAGCAGCCCCGCGGGCAGTCGATACGGTAGTTACGGTTGGTCAGTCCGCCGAGTCTCTCGACGGAAATCGAGTCCGGGCTCAAATCGGAAAACCCGTCGATCGAGGCAAGCGCCTCATGGACTTCAGAACTCACGGATCAGCCCTCCGGGTGACGATAATTCCATGCTCGGGCCTTGCTGCCTCTCGATCGCTATGACAGTTAGGCGGTTCGATAATAAAGGCTGAGCCTGCGGGAGACGCCGCCCTCGGGACGTTCTCCCGGGGCGTTCCTGTCGCAGTAAACGCAGTTCACATTGGGCATCAGACGGATGTTCTCATGAAGAGCGGAATCGAGGCCGGCCATGATATGGAGTGTGCGCCTCGATTGAATGGACCACAGGCCTTTGTGCGAGTCAAGAAGGCAACGCTATGGTCGCCGCACCCGGAAAGGTCGGTCCGGGCAGTTCATGCTGCGGGAGTGTGATTCAGCGCCCTGTGATCGAGAGCGTGGCGCAGCGGATCCGGGTGTCGTGCGGTGCAACCGCCGTGACGAGCGCGCTGGTCGTTTCCGACGCTACCGAACACCTAGTCGCGGGCCGATTCGATCGCGATACGTTGGGGCCGCCGGAACTCGAGGGGATGCCTCAACCCGTCTCCGCCTGCCGGGTCCGCGGGCTGTGAGCCGCGAGTCGCTTCGATGCCGCGCACGGACGGCGAACGACGCCCGTGGTCGGACGCGATGAAGAACCGGGACACTTCTGCGGTGTTGGCAGCCCGCCGGGGAGGCCGAAAGCCAGCGCCGGACCAGCGTTCTTCACCCGGTAACGGAACAGCCCGAGCGAGCGGCCGCGCTCAGGGCCGATCAGACGCCAGCAGGCAAACTGCAGGCTCTGGTGCGACTGGTAGGCCACGCGGAGCCCGATGTTGCCCACACGGTGCCGTATCTCGTTGAGCTGCTCGCCCTGATCTGCGATTCCTTCACGGAAGGTTTTCTGGACCCCCGATCTCAACGATGCCGCAGCTCTGCTTCGAGAGCTGTCCTGACAAAGACGCCGTCACGACTTGCGCTTGTGCCAACCCGGGGTGAACGCCGAACGTCGCTGTGACCGGCCCCTGGCTGTCAACCGATGAGGTCGCAAGAGGCACTTCCGGATGAGTCTCGATGAGAGACCCACGGAGTGGTGATCCGGCCTGTTTTGCTCGGGGCGCATGGTCATTTTGAGTTGCCCGCACTAACGGGCACAATGATCGTCAACGCAAAGCGATGTTCGTAAGCCGCAAGCGCCGACAGCAGTCGTGAAGTTCAACAGTGTCGAGGTCGAGGACTTAGAGACGATCCGGGGGGTGGCTGTGGCGCGTGGCGTGTCGTTTCGACAGATCATCGTCACGGGGCCGCCGGCAAGCGGCAAATCGGAACTTCTGAGGGGGCTTGGCGGCTGGCCGGAGGAGGGCTACCTCGATCTCGCCCGCAAGGGTTGGTGGCGGGACCGAATCCTGACGCTCCGGCCGCGGGAGGTGCATTTCGGTTTTCCGTTCGTCGGTTTCCAAGAAAGCCTCGCCGTGTTCGACAAGGCGTGGCTCGATTCGCCGTCGTCGGTCGATCTGAGCCGGGTACGAATCCCCCCGGACAAAACAGGTTTTTTCAGTGTCGATTGGCGGCGACGGTATGTGTTCGATTTCCAACTGGTGTCTGCGGAGACGATTCTGCAGGTATCCCGAAACGCCACATGGAAGATCAGCCATCGGATCGAGCCTGTTTTCGAGCGCCGAAAAATTGAGCTGCAGCTGGACGCCTACCGGACGGTCGCGGCATATTTTTCTCGGCAGGGAATGCGGGTGTACGTACGGACGCGGCACGGCGGTTCGCCGAGGCGGATCGTCCATCAGGAGGGTTCCCGGGCCGCTCGCGACGACGCCGCCCGCTCGTAGGCGTCTGCCTCGGCAGCGGTTTCTCGCGCGGCGGCGGTATCAGTCGAAGAGGTGGGCGTTGACCCAGTCCAGGAGAGGCTCGGCGGAGAGGGGCTGCGGCACGAGGCGGTCGTCTACCTGCGTGAACAGCCCGATCTCGTCGGTTCGGGAGCTGTAGATGATATGGTGGTCATCGATTCCGCCCACGTTCAGCCACAGGGTGTCGGTTTCGGAACAGCGCTGGTGTCCGACAATGAACGGGACGCTGTTTTCGAGCGCGAAGGCCTTTCGCAGGCGGCGCACATCCGCGGCGGTGTAGCCGGCGGGAGAGCGCAGGCTGCGAAAGCGGTTCCACGTGAGTTCGTGCAACAGCGCCGGGTGCCGGCGCACGTCGCGCAGCATCTCGCGAGTCGTTTTGCGTCGCGGCGCACCGGCGTGGCAGGCGAGAAACGTCGAGGACACGGCGACCACGGGCAGGCGATCGTAGAAGGTCGCCAGGGCTTCGCGGTATGCGTTGCCGCGGGTTTGCCGCAGATGGCGGTCCCAGAGGATGCCCTGCGTCACACCGGCCTTCATGACATCGGGCGAGAAGCTTTCGTGATTTCCGAGGAGCAGGAAGACGCCGGCGGGATAGTGTCGTTTCAGGCGCAAGACGAGATCCATCAACAAGACGGAGGAATGCATTTCCTCGAGGTCGTCGCCGATATCCCGATGTACGACGTCCCCGAGCAGCAACAGCACGGCGCTGCCGCGGTCCAGCCCGTCGAGCACCCCGTCGGTGCTGAGGATCTTGAGCAGGTTGTCGACGTTGGCGTGCAGATCGCCGACGATGACGGGCGTCACGGACGCCGGCAGCGCGAGCACTCCGCCGGGCAGACCGTCCGCGTCGGGTTCGCGATAACACTCTTCGCGCAGCAGGTCGCAAACGCTTTGCAGCGTCTGCAGCGCGAGGTCGCCTGTCAGGGGCGCGAGCGGTCCCCCGTATATCCGCACGACCTGTTCGAGCGCGCGTCGGCGGCGCTCGATTGCAGCCGGCCGAATCGCATCCACGACGGCCGTGAGGCCGGCCTCGACGTCGCCGCGCCCAACGCCGACAACAAGGGTATCGCCTTCGTGGGCGATCTGCAGTCGGTAACGGGAGCCCTCGGCTGGATCGGTAAAGAGAGAGACATGCGCGAGCCCGGGTCCGCCGATCTGCAGACGCTTTCCAGGACCCAGGCGGACCCCATAGCGCATGCCGGGTGACGCTTTTTGGGGGTTGGTGACGACGAAGCCGGGTATGCGTGTGCGTGCTTTTTCGTCAAGGGTGATATCGGGCTCCAGGTGCAGCCGCTCCCGTCCCAGGTCGATCTCGTACGTGACGCTCGAGACCGCGACCCGTACGGCTTGGCCGCTGAGTGATACCCTCGAAGTGGGCATGGGAATCGCGGTGTCCGGGGCGCCGGGGACACGCGTCAACAGTTCCCGGAAAATCGACTTTCTCGCTGTCAACGTCCTAGACTCGTCGGCGGCGCGATCGATGGACCGCGCTTACCGTGACGCGATCCGCTAAGATCCCCCGATAAAATGGGCATTTGCTGATGCGTATCAAGACGTGAGCCGGGTCGATCTGCAAAATTTATTATATTCTACAGGGGCTTCGAGTTGGACAGCGCGGCGGGGGCGGCCGCGCCGTGGCGCCCCATGTCTTGAGGAGTGACCAAGAAGATGCCGACCAATCCACTGGCAAGACTGATGAAACGCTCCCCGCTCAAGTTCCTGCAGGAGCACATGCGCGTGGTCCTGCAGTGTGCGCGTGAGGTGCCGGTGCTGTTCGAGGCGGTGCTCGCCGGCGACCAGAGTCGCGTCGAGGCGGCGAAAGAGAAGATTTTCGATCTCGAAGCGCAGGCGGACATTATCAAAAACGAGCTGCGCGCGGGTCTTCCGAAAAGTTTGTTCATGCCCGTGGATCGACGGGATCTTCTGGATATCCTGCAAATGCAGGACTCGATCGCCGATACGGCCCAGGACATAGCCGGTTTACTGGTGGAGCGGCCGATGGAGCCCCCGGATAATCTGAAGGAGCCCCTCCGGGCGCTGGTCGAACGCTGCGTTGACGTTTGCGAGCAGTCGCTGAAGGTCATCGAGGAGCTGGACGAGCTGCTCGAGATGGGGTTTCGCGGCCGCGAAGCCAGTCAGGTTGAGGCAATGCTCGAGGAGTTGAACCGGATCGAGGACGAGACGGACAGACTCGGACTCGAGCTGACGCGCCGTTTGTTCGCAGAAGAGGACAACATGAATCCGGTGTCGGTGATGATGTGGTATCGCGTCATCGAGTGGATCGGAGATCTCGCTGACTTTGCCGAGAAAGTGGGCGATCGTCTGCGACTGCTCATAGCTCGTTAGACGGCTCGGCATCCGCTCACGGTCAACTCTGCGTCGGAGTCTCCCCATGGAGATCATTGCGCAATACGGAAACGTGTTCGTCGTCATGGCGATCATATTCGGCCTGTACATGACGTGGGGCATCGGCGCCAACGACGTCGCCAACGCGATGGGCACGTCGGTGGGCTCCGGAGCCATCACCGTCATGACGGCGGTCATCGTTGCCGCGGTGTTCGAGTTCGCCGGCGCATTTCTGGCCGGCGGCTATGTCACCTCCACGATTCGCAAGGGCATCATCGATCCAACGCCGATCGCCAACAATCCCGAGCTCCTCGTATTCGGAATGCTGGCGGCGTTGCTGGCCGCCGGCGTCTGGCTGATGATTGCTTCGACGCGGGGCTGGCCGGTGTCGACGACGCACTCCATAGTCGGCGCCATTGTGGGTTTCGCCCTGGCCGGTATCGGTGTCGAAGCCGTTGAGTGGGGCAAGATCGCTCAGATCGTGGCGAGCTGGGTGGTGTCCCCCGCGCTCGGTGGATTCTTTGCCTTTTTGCTCATGATGAGCGTGAGGTGGCTGATTCTCAACAGAGACAACCCCTTCGAGAGGGCCAAGCGCTGGGGACCCGCTTACGTGTTTCTGGTCGGCTTCATCATCTGTCTGGTGACGATGTTCAAGGGCCTGAAGCATCTGAAGCTCGATATGTCGATCGGTATGAGCTTCGTCGCGGCGGTCGTGTTCGGGTTGATCGTTGCCGGCATCGGCTGGGTGCTGATTCAGCGGGTTCGGGTGGACTCGAGCGCGGACCGCGACTTCCATTTTGCGAGTGTGGAGAAGGTGTTCGCCCCGATGATGGTGTTTACGGCCTGTGCCATGGCGTTTGCGCACGGATCCAACGATGTGGCCAACGGCATCGGCCCCCTCGCCGCCGTGTTGAGTATCGTGCGCTCCGGCGGTGAAGTGGCCCAGGAGTCCGATCTCCCGGTGTGGGTGCTCGCCATTGGCGGAGTGGGAATCGTGGTCGGCCTGGCGACCATGGGTTACCGGGTCATGAGGACCATCGGCACGCGGATTACAGAGCTGACCCCCAGCCGTGGCTACTGTGCCACGTTGGCGGCGGCGGCGACCGTCGTGCTGGCGTCGCGCACGGGCCTGCCCGTGTCGACGACGCATATTGCAGTGGGCGCGGTGATCGGCGTTGGTATGGCGCGGGGTATCGGCGCCATCGATCTGCGCGTAATCGGCGGCATCATCGTTTCCTGGCTCGTAACACTGCCGATCGGGGGCGTTCTGGCGGCGTTGTTCTTCTTCACGCTCAAGGGCATGTTCGGCTGACGCGCACGGGTCGCGGCGCGCCGACGGGTCGGGCGGCCCCGGCCTGTACAGCGAGAGCGCGGGCGGGCAGGGCGTCGGGTCAGCTCGCCGCGAGCGCATTCTCGAGTGCGTCGACAGGACCTTTGAGCCCGGCCGCGTTGCCTTCGTTTCGCAGACGCTCGATCTCCCGCGAGGCGGCATCGTGGGGCTCGCCCCGACCCAGTGCGGCGAGGGCTCGCGCACGGGCGATGAAGAATTCGGTCCACGGGAGGGGTTCGGAGCGGGTGTAGTCGTCCAGCGCCGCGGCATATCGTTCGACCCGATCCCACTCCCCGATGCCGAGCAAGGCATCCATCGCAAATCGATAGAACCAGAAGTAGTTGTGGCTGATCGCGCCTTCGCGAAGAGCGGCCTCTCCTTCGGCCAACGCCGCTTCTCGGGCTTGGGCGTCGTCCGCCGTCACAAGCGCGAGAGCACCGAAAACGCGCCCCGCATTGAAGGCCCGGCCCACCTCGCGGTTAATCGACGCAGCCTCCATCAGTAATTCGCGCGCCTCGTCTTGACGGTTTACCTCTAGAAAGGCAATCGCTTTCCACATCATGGCCACCGGTCTCCAGGCGCGAGCGTCCAGCGCGCGGGCCGCAACGAGGGTCCGCTCGGCATACTGTTCGAGCGAGTCACGCTCGCCGAGATCGTAGATGCAGGCGCACACGCACATGCATGCGTTCATTTCGATGCGGCGATCGCCGATCTGGGTGGCCACGTCGAATGCGGCGACGCCCGCGTCTCGTGCGCCGCGCCAGTCGCCGGAGTAGAGCCGGGTCAGGCCCCGCTGACCGAGGTGCGCGACCTCGATGCGCCCGAAGCCGTGTTTGCGCGAAAGATCGATGCAGCGGCTGTAATGGGCGCCGGCCGTTATCATTCGTCCGCGGGCATATTCGGCGTCACCCAGGCCGCCGAGCGCCCGCGCCTCAATCTCGGCGGAGTCGGCTTGCTGCGCGCATTTCAAAGCGACAAGGTGCTCGCTGCGGCAGTCCTCCGCTCTGCCTAGGGAGAAAAGCAGGTTGCCGCGCAGATGATGCAGCGCGGCCATACGGGAAACGAGGCGGCGGTTCTTTCCGATGGCCTCGGCTTTGTCCAGCAGCTTCAGCGCGGCGTCGAAATTCGTTCTCATGCGGTGGCCGGCGGCGAGGCCCATCCAGGCATCGAAACGCTGCTCGTCATCGTCGGCGCTCTCCAGAGCCTCTTCGTAGACAGCGATCGACGACTTCACGTTTCCGAGATCGCGCAGCAAGTCGCCCTTCAGGCAGGTCAGTTCGTGCCGGTCGGACGGCGTTGCGGCACGCGCGAGTCCGCGTTCGGCCAAGCTGAGTGCACGCTCGAAGTGGTAGTTCCCGGCCTGTTCGCGCGCGGCCTGCAGGAAGGCGCCGGGCGCTCCGGGGTCTTCGGCGCTCGCGAGATGCTCGGCACGCAGCAGCACGTCCTTGTCTGCGAACCACGATGCTGCCGTACGATGCCAATCCTCACGCTGGCGTTTCAGCAGCGAGCCGTACACGCCCTCCTGAATCAATGCGTGCGCGAACGCGTATCCCGTTACGTCGTGACGTATCAGTTGATGTCTGAGCAGCTGGGCATAGTCGGGCTCTTGCGTGCCGAGCAGATGACGCAGCGCCGTGTCCTCAAATCGCTGGCCCAGTATCGAGGCTGCTTGCAGCGCGTGCTTGGCCTGCATTTCCAGTCGGTCTATCCGGGCAAGCACGAGGCTCTGGATGGAGTCGGGCAGGCTTGCGCCGGAGTCGTCATGAGGATTCTGCAGCAACTGCTCGAGAAAAAGCGGATTGCCGGAGGCGCGCTTGAGGTAATCGGCGGCCAGGGGATCGTTCGGATCCATGAACTCCCCCATGAGCTCGATCGATTCCTGTCTGCGCAGAGGTCCGAGGTCGATAGTGATGAAGGGACTGCCGTCAGTGTGGCTGCGCCACGGCTGATCGAGTGGATCGCTCTCGACGCGCCCCGTGATCACCAGCAGCGCCGGGCACTCCGAAACCGTTTTCGTGAGCAGCGCGAGGTAGGTCAGAGCGAGCGGCTCGGCCCAGTGGACGTCCTCGACGATGGTGAGGATCGGTTGGCGGCGGCTCACGGCGACCAGCACATCCGCCACGACTGCCCGTTTGCGCTGATTGCGCGTGGCATTGTCCGTCGCGTCGTACAGCGCGTGCAGCGAGGCCGGTTGCGGCAGATCCAGCAGATCGTTGAGGTACATCTCCCGGTCCGGGTCGACCAACCCGTCTTCTATTGCCGACCTCACCCCCCGGGCTCGAGCCCGTTCATCGCCGTCGCCCGGGATGTTCAGCAGGCCGCGCACCAGAGCGCGAATCGCGTCGTGACCCCTGCCCACCCCGAAGTCGAGAATCAGGACGCGGTGACACACCATACCTCGGGATGCGGCGATTCGGCTGAACTCACCGACGAGTCGTGTTTTGCCGATTCCGGGCTCGCCACGCACGTAGACCGTCTGCCCCTGGCCCTCATCGATACAAGTATTCAAAACGGCGCGGAACTGGGCGATTTCGCTACGCCTTCCCACAAAGGGTGTGTGTGGCCGCGCCGATATCGCTTGCTCGAGTGACCGCATGCGGCGAAGGACATAAACGGGCACGGGTTCGGAGATGCCTTTCACCGCCACGGGCGCGAGCTTCTCGGCGTCGACTCTGTGCTCAGCGAGCAGGCGCGTGGCATCTGTGATGTAGATCTCTCCCGGCTGTGCCGTCTGCTCCATCCTCGCTGCGATGGACACCGTCGGGCCCGACGCGTCGTACTCTGCGTTTTCACCTTCACCGACCCGAAGAACCACTACTTCGCCTGAGTGAAGGCCTACACGTATTTGCAGGCTGCTACCGTACCTGGCTTCGATTTGTTTCGCGTAGCGTTGTGTCAGCACTTGCATCTCGAGCGCCGCCTCGCAGGCGTCGACGGCGTGATGTTCGCTTGCCATGGGCGCCCCGAACATCGCCATCAGTCCATCGCCCATGAAGCGGCAAACCGTACCCCGGTTCTTCTCCACTGCCTCACACATACGTTGCGTGGCACCGTAGAGCACGTCATGCGCCTCTTCGGCGTCGAGCTTTTCCGTGAAGGCCGTTGAGCCCGTTACGTCGGCAAAGAGCATCGTCACCGGTTTGCGCTCGCCGGGATGCCTCTCCCATGCAGCGACTTCGACGCCCGAGTCGGAAGATGGCAATTCGCTGGGTTGCTCGCCGCGCGCCGGTGAATGCGTTGATTCGCCGCCGGCCTGCGAGAGGTTCGCGATGGCTTTGAGGATCGTCTTACGATGGCCGAGGGCGACAACTCCGAGTTCCTTGAGATCGGCGTCCGAGAGCTCCGACACATTGTGCTCGTCGATGGCGTTCGCGGAGAAAGCTTCGGCGTACTGACCGAGACCGAGTTGCCGCAGCCAATGTGAGATTTGCTCAGACACGTCGTTCCTGCCCGCCCGCTGCGCAGTCACCGCCGAGCGCAGGTCGCGAAGGTTGGACGCTCACCGTGTGGCGGCGTTTCCGGTCGCCGCCGCGCGTGATGCCGGCCATGGCTGGCAGCGCTCGTGCGGACACGAAACCGATCGTATCTGCGCTTGCCCTTCGTCACCGCGACGGCTCTCCCTTGTCGCCGAACAGCCTGTCCAATGCTTCTCGGGCATCGCCGTCGGAAGAGTGGCGGGAATCGGGGGCGGCGGCTTCGCCGTCTTCGCGGCCAGTGCCGAACAGCTTGTCGAGCGCGCCACGCGCGGCGGCGTTGCGATCCTCGGCCCGCTCGCCGAATGCCCCCCGTTTTGGGCGGAACCAGTCACAGAAATTCCCGCGCTCGGGCTCAAGCACGGGGTCGGCGCGTTCCTCCAGGCAGCCGTGGCGCAGAGACCGCTCGTAGTGTCTGCACATGCGGCACACGTGCAGCTCTTCGCGGCATGAGGGACACTCGGTGTAGCGTCGTATCGGGAAGGCGAGCTCCTTCAGCGCGGCGCCGCAGTGCCAGCAGACATATCCCGCGCTCATCGTGGGTGGTCGATCCCTGCTGAGGTCCAGTGGCGCGAGCGCTTTCGCGGAGGATGCTCCGCGCCGGCCCCTGCACGGCGAAGTGGGGGCCGTCGAGCTGTAGCCCGGAGAGTTGGCGTGATCATGTTGCCGGATTCTGCGATGACCGCAGATTCTACACCGCCAGCGCCCAGGCGCCGAGACAGGGAAGAGACAGCGGCGGGCGCAGGAGCGGTTCAATTTCGATACCGGTGTAGTAAGATTGCCGTGCGGCCACGTCGTCGCGGGGCCGTCTACCCAGTATGCTCATCAAAATGAGTGACCCCTGGAGAAACACGCGTGTCGGCAATACGGGTTGACAGCGTCAGCAAGTATTGGGGCGATACGGCCGCCGTGGAAGGCGTGAGTTTCGAGGCGCCTGCGGGGCGCTTTACGGTGCTGCTTGGGCCTTCCGGATGCGGCAAATCGACGACGTTGCGTCTCATCTCCGGGCTCGAGAGCGTCAGCGCCGGTCGCATCTCCATCGGCGGGCGCGACGTCACGAACGTGCCGTCGGCCGAGCGCGGTCTGTCCATGGTGTTCCAGTCCTACGCGCTTTTCCCGCATCTCAACGTCGCAGAGAACATCCTGTTCGGCCTGAAGGTGCGCAAGACGCCGAAGGAGCAGCAGCGTCAGCGGCTGCAGCGTACCGTGGAGTTGCTCGGATTGTCCGACTTGCTCGACCGACGCCCGAGCCAGCTCTCCGGCGGTCAGCAGCAGCGGGTCGCCCTGGGGCGCGCCATCATTGCCGAAAAGCCCGTCTGCCTCATGGACGAACCCCTGTCGAATCTCGATGCCAAGCTCCGTCATGAGATGCGTCAGGAGATTCGCGCCTTGCAGCGCAAGCTGGGAATGTCGATGGTTTATGTCACCCACGATCAGGCCGAGGCCATGAGCATGGCGGACCAGGTCGTCCTGCTGCGCGAAGGCAAGGTCGAGCAGATCGCACCGCCCGAGGAGATCTACCAGAGACCGGCCAGCACGTTCGTGGCTCGCTTCATCGGCACGCCGCCGATGAATATTCTCACGCTGCAGGACAAGGCGGGCGCCGCGGTCATCGAGGGCATGGACGGGCCGGTCATCTTGCCCGAGCCCGGTGAGGATTTGAGCCTCGGCGTGCGTCCCGAGGACATCGAAATCAGCGATGAGTCGGGCGTGCCGGCAAAGGTCGCCAATCTGGAGTACCTCGGCGCCGACACCATCGTCGATTGCGTCGTCGGCGGCCAGAGTCTCTCTGTGAGAGCCCATCGGCGCATCAGCGTGCAGCCCGGCAGCATCATTCGGCTTGCCTGGCCCACCGACAGCGTGCATATTTTTCGATCGTCGACGGGCGAGCGCCGCGGCGATTTCACGGTTCGTGAGCTCGCATAGTCGATTCAAACAACACACGGACCAAAGCGACGACGGCGCACTGCGCGTCGCAACGTCTATTCCACCCAAGGTATGGAGGTTTTGCACATGAGATTGAAGTCGAAAGTTGCCTCGATAGTCCTCACAGCCTGTCTCGGCTTCGGCGTGGCGAGCCACGCCGTGGCGGACGTGAGCCTGCAGTTCTACTTCCCGGTTGCCGTCGGCGGTAAGGCGGCCAACACGATCGACGAGTTGACGGCGGAGTACGTCGCGAAGACTCCGGGAGTGAATATCGACGCGGTCTATGCGGGCAGTTATCAGGACACCATCACCAAGGTTCTCACCGCCGTGCGCGGCGGCAATCCCCCGCAGCTGTCTGTGATCCTTTCAGTCGACATGTTCACGCTGATCGAGGAGGACGCAATCGTCGCGTTCGAGGATCTGATTACCACCGATGCCGAGCGCGCGTGGCTCAAGGGTTTCTACCCGGCGTTCATGGAGAACAGCCAGACCGGTGGTAAGACTTACGGCGTTCCCTTCCAGCGGTCGACTCCCGTTCTGTACTGGAACAAGGAGGCATTCAAGGAGGCGGGGCTGGATCCGGAGACACCGCCGGCAACATGGGATGAGATGGTGTCCTTCGGCAAGAAGCTGGTGAAGAAGGATACGTCCGGCAATGTCACCCAATGGGGGGTGCGCATCCCGAGCTCCGGTTTCCCGTACTGGCTCTTCCAGGGGCTCACTACGCAGAACAATGCGTTCGTGATGAATTCCGACGGCAACGAAACCTATTTCGACGATCCCAAGGTCATCGAGGCACTCCAGTTTCTGGTCGATTTGAGCACTAAGCACAAGGTCATGGCTCCGGGCATCATCGAGTGGGGCGCGACGCCGAAGGCATTCTTCGAGCGTGAAACGGCGATGATGTGGACCACAACCGGCAACCTCACCAACGTGCGTAACAACGCTCCGTTCGAGTTCGGAGTATCGATGTTGCCAGCCAACAAGCGGCGCGGAGCCCCTACGGGCGGCGGCAACTTCTACATCTTCAAGGACTCCAGTGACGAGCAGAAAAAAGCCTCGCTCGAGTTCATCAAGTGGATCACGGCGCCGGAGCAGGCCGCGAAGTGGACCATCGCTACGGGTTACGTGGCGCCGCGCCCGGACGCCTGGGAGACGCCGGCCATGAAGGCTTACACCAAGGATTTTCCGCCGGCGCTCGTTGCGCGAGATCAGTTGGAATTCGCCACGGCTGAGCTCTCGACCTACCAGAATCAGCGCGTGACGACGATATTCAACGACGGTCTGGAGGCCGCCATCATCGGCAAGCAGACACCCGCCGAGGCAATGGCCGAAGCGCAGACGAAAGCCGATCGGATACTGCGCGCATATCGTTGAGACGGGAAGGTGTCGGGGCGGGCCGCCTTGGCCCGCCCCGAACCCCTCGGGCGGGATTCTCCGATCCGCGGGCGGCATCGAACCCACACCCCGCGATGATGCGGGACGCAACCTGCAGAGTGGCCTTCTGCGGTTCGCAACGCCCGCGTTTGCGGGCGGCGCGAGCAGGCCGTCGGCCGCTGCCGTCCGTGAACGGTGAGGGCTAATTCCATGGATCGACGTCGGGGTGCGATATACGGGTGGCTGTTTCTGATGCCGGCGATGGTGATGCTGGCCGCTTTCACCCATTACCCGGCGATCGTGACCGTCATTCACAGTTTCTTCTCCACGCCGCGGGGCAAACGCCCGGCGCGGTTCATAGGCCTTGAGAACTATGTCGTCCTGCTGGAGGACGACATCTTCTGGCAGGTTCTCTGGAACAACTTCTGGTATGCCGTCGGCACCATCCCGGTGTCCATCGCGCTCGCGATCATCATGGCGATCTGGGTGAACGGTAAGCTCCCGGGTCGCAGTTTCCTGCGGATGTCCTACTTCACGCCGACGGTGTTGCCTTTGATAGCCGTCGCCAACATCTGGATGTTTTTCTACACCCCCGGCTTCGGGCTGATCGATCAGATCACCGGCTTGTTCGGTTTTCCCAGTCACAACTGGCTCGGTGACCCCGACACCGTGCTCGGCGCGATCATCGTGGTGGCGATATGGAAAGAGGCGGGGTTTTTCATGATCTTCTATCTCGCGGCGCTGCAAAGTATCTCGCCGTCGCTGGCCGAGGCGGCGGCCCTGGAAGGGGCAGGGAAGTGGTACTTCTTCCGGCGGGTGACATTCCCCTTGCTCATGCCGACGACGCTTTTCGTCGCAATCAATGCGGTGATCAATTCCTTCAGGCTGGTGGATCACATCTTCCTGATGACGGAGGGTGGTCCGGATAACGCGAGTTCGCTCCTGCTGTTCTACATATTCGAGAACGCATTCAAGTTCTGGGATACCAGTTACGGGGCTACCTTGACGGTGGTGTTGATCGCCATTCTCGCGACTGCATCCGTCGGGCAGTTCCTCTATCTCGACCGCCGGGTGCATTATCGATGAGTGCTTTTTTGCGCCAAGCGGATTTCGACCGGCTGCTCAATACCGTCGGCGCCTGGCTTCTGGGGCTGATCTGGTTTCTGCCGCTCATCTATGCGTTCTGGACGGCGTTCCATCCGAGCGCTTACGCCGTGCGCTTCGAGCTGCTCGCTCCCTTGACGTTCGAGAATTTCGCCAAGGCCTGGGAGGCTGCGCCCTTTGCGCGTTATTTCCTGAACACGATCGTCCTGGTGACGATGATTCTCGTGGCGCAGTTCGTGCTTTGCACTCTGGCTGCATACGCGTTTGCCCGGTTCGAGTTCTTCGGGCGCGATTTCATATTTCTGCTGGTGCTGCTTCAGCTCATGGTGATGCCGGATATTCTCATCGTCGAGAACTACCGCACCATGAAGTTTTTGGGTCTTCTCGATACCATCACGGCGATCGGTCTTCCCTACATGGCTTCGGGTTTCGGCATTTTTCTCTTGCGGCAGACCTTCAAGACGGTGCCGAGAGAGCTCGACGAGGCCGCGCGTGTCGAGGGGGCGAGTTTCCTGCAGGTTCTGTGGAAGGTCTACGTGCCGCTCGCGAGGCCCGTCTACGTGGCTTACGGCCTGGTCTCGGTCAGCTACCACTGGAACAACTTTCTGTGGCCGCTGATCGTCACGAACTCCGTCAATACCCGCCCGCTCACCGTGGGCCTGAGTGTGTTTTCATCCACGGACCAGGGTGTCGACTGGTCGGTGATCACCGCCGCCACGCTGATGACGTCGGGACCTCTCTTGGTGGCTTTTCTGCTGTTTCAGCGCCAGTTCGTACAGAGCTTCATGCGCGCCGGCATCAAGTGAGCTCTGCCGCGGCCGGAGGAGCATCCCGCCTTCCCGCTGCGAACAGACTCTCGACGCGCCCTGCCCACGGTTCCTTATTCCGCCCGGTCGCAGCGTCGGTGGATGCGACGGGCGTCGGGTGGCCGATGTCGTCGGCGGGCATCCGGATTGCGTTTTTTGACGGAGCCCGCGTTACAGCCGACGAGCCGATGCGCGCTAGAACGTCACGCCGTGACTGCCGGCCGCGGCGGCGAGCACCGTCACGACACTGGCAGCCAGCAGCGTCCGGTGAAGCCTCTCGATGAGGCGAAACGTGCTTTCCGGCCTTTCCCTGGCGGCGCGTGCAAACCAGCGGTGCAGGAACAACGGCTCCGCCACGAAGAGCATCACCGTGAACAGGAGCCAGATCAGCGTCATGGCATGCATCCACCAGTAGGCGACGCTGGTGAAGCGGTGCCACAGGTCCCACGCCGCCGTGATGTAGAAGCCGGACACGCCGACCAGCAGCGTGGTGGCGCGGGCCTGCCACGCGAACCTTGCCTCGACCCGTTGAAAAAGCGACACACGATCTTCCCGGCGTTCGAGGCGGCGAAGCGCCGGCAGCAGGACGGTCGTCACGAAGCCGACGCCGCCGATCCACAGCACAACGCCGACTACATGCACTGCCCGGGCAATAGCTATGTCATCCATGCGGCGTCATGCCATCGCGTCCCGGCGCATCGGGCCGTGGATGCGGGGACGGCGTAATCTAATGCCTCGACGAAACACCACTCGGAACAGGGATCCCCGTCGGTTTGTCGACGAAGAACAGAAACCTTATCGTTCCGCTGCTCGACCGGCGGATAGTTTCTCACCCACAATTGATAGCGCAGTCTGCGTTCTGCGGACACACCGGCGTATGACGTGCTGCCCCGGCGGCACGCGGCGCGCTGACCGTCCGCCGGCTGCCGTGCAAGCGACGGACACCGCATTATGAATCATTTCGCCCGTTCGATGCAGAGCAAAATGAGCGCCCTGCACGACAACAAGCTCCTCCGGGCCGCGGTGATCACGATCATCGTCTTTTCCGCCCTGGTCATCGGCGCCAAACCTACGACATGTCCGCATCCGGTTTGCGCGCGCTGAAGAGTCTCGATCTTTCCGTCACCGTGTTCTTCCTGATCGAGATTCTTATCAGGATAGCCGCGAGCCGGGCTCTGGTGGCGGTCTTCCGCGGAGGCTGGAACGTTTTCGACTTCGTCATCGTGATGACGAGCCTGATCCCGATCGAGGGCAGTCAGATGGTGATTCTCGGCCGCCTGCTGCGCGTACTGTGACTGGTCTCGTTCGTTCCCGAGCTGCGCATCCTGCTGAATGCGCCGGTGAAGGCGATTTCCCCGGATGGCGTAAGTGACCGTGTTCCTGTTCGTGATCTTCTACATATACGGCGCGTTTGGAAGCTTTCTTTTCGAGCTCATCAACAACGATCTGTGGGGCGATATCTCCATCGCCATGCTTACCCTGTTCCGCGTGGTCACGTTCGAGGACTGGACCGAAAACGGGTCGAGCAACGCCTCACGAACATGGACGCAAAGCCCGACGCGTTGACGCAAGGCGCCGCTCGATCGCGTCGCAGGTGCCGTGCGGGCACGGTTCGGCCCCCGAACGCTTTCGCGGGCCTGTGGGTCACTTTTCGAGGATTTCGGCGGCCCCTGACACTGCCCGTGAAGCGGTTTCGGGCGCAGAGAGCACTCGGTCTTGCTTATCGGCGATCGGATGGTGTCGTGGCCGCCGGTGCCGTCGCCGGGTAGTCCGATTCGACGTGGGAGACGAACGGCGGAAACCGGTGCGCCGCGTAGCGCAGCACGAGTACCGCCAAGGCAAGCATCAGGGTTGCTCCGGTCATCGACAGCAGGCGCAGCTCCGGCATGTCGGTGACATTAAGGCTGCTCGCCAGTGAGCGGGTCATTACCGTGATTGCGACGTAGATGAGAAATTGGACGGGCAGTCGATTGGTCTTGAAATAGATGCCCACCATGGCGCCGAGCTCGAGGTAGATGAACAGAAGCAGAATGTCGTCCACGGACGCAGCACTCTTGAGAATCATCGCCCAGTAGCTGGTCGCTGCCGACCAGACGATGGTGGCGCCGATGACGAAAAGCGCTACGAACTGGAAATGGTTGACGAGGTGATTGCCGAGGCGCTCTGGGTGGTGCTCCAGGTTCCTGACGCCTCGTTCGGCGTTCTCTAGGTGAGTAGGCATGGCGTTCTCCTCCTAGCGATGTCACCCGTTCGCGTATCAGTCTGCCCGCGCGGCGCCGGGGTGACCATACTCGCGGCGGCGATGCGAAGAGGCCGGGTTCCGGCACGTTGACGATGGCGGTCATTCGCCCTCAGACTCGCCCGGGTTGGGGAAATAGGCGATCGCCCGCGTCGGCTGTTATGCTGTCGGCGGCATCGATGGATCATCGCGCGGCGGGCTGCGTGCCGGTCCGATAGGGAGAACATCATGAAGGGGAATCCGTTCGATCTCGCGGGGCGCGGCGCGCTCGTGACCGGCGGCAGCAAGGGGATCGGTAAAGCCATCGCGGCGGCATTGGCCGGCGCCGGCGCGGACGTGCTCATCTCCAGCCGCCACGCCGATGAACTGGAGAAGGCCGCCGAGGAGATCCGCACCGAGGCGGCGGGGCGTGTCTCGGTGCACGTCGCCGACATGACCGAGCGCCGCCAGGTGACCGAGCTCGCGCGGGCGGCGGAGAGCATGCTCGGCAAGGTCGACATTCTCGTCAACAACGCCGGCTCGAACGCGCCCCAGCCCGTCGAGGAGATCAGCGACGACGCCTGGGATCGCATCGTCGAGCTCAATCTGACGAGCTGCGTCATGCTCACGCGTGCCCTCGTGCCCGCTATGAAGTCGCGCGCCTGGGGCCGTATCGTCTATGTCGCCTCCATACTCGGCATCGTGGGCGCCCCGCAGCGCACGCTCTACTGCGCCACCAAGGGCGGGCTCATCAGTCTCGCGCATGCCCAGGCTCTGGAACTCGGCCCCCACGGCATCACCGTGAACTGCATCTCGCCGGGGCCTATCCTCACGGATCTGCCGCGCGCGATGTTCACCGAGGCGCAGCGTGCCACGTTCGCCGAGGCCACGGCGCTGGGGCGGTGGGGCGAAGTCGAGGAGGTCGCCGGTCCGGCGCTGCTGCTCGCCTCCGACGCCGGCAGCTATGTGACCGGCGCCAACATCGTCATCGACGGGGGCTGCACCATCAAGGCGTTCTGAAGTGCGGCGCGCTCACGCAGGCACGATCGGCCGTCGATGGCAACCCGGCCGACGCTGGACCTTGCGTTCGCACCGGGTCCCCGCGTCAACGAGCTGTCGGCGGCGACGCGATGCTGCAGGTATTCGCGACTTCGGTGCCGCCGGGCGAGTTTAGGCGGGTTCACGCAAGGGGAACGCGGTCTGGTGTCATCGCATCATGTCCACAGCACGCACTAGCGCAGGCCAGCGCGTTCGCCTCGGCGTCGTGGGTGTTGGCGCGATCGGGCAGAGACACGTCTGCGCGATCGCCGCCGAGCCGGGCGCGGAGCTGGTGGCGCTCGCCGATCCCGCGGCAGCGGCCAGGGACGTCGCACAGGTTCATGGCGTCGAATGCTACCCGAGCGCCGGCGCAATGCTGGAGGCCGCGCGCCCGGAGGGTGTCGTCGTGGCCACGCCGACACAGCGCCACTGTGACGACGTGTTGGCTGCGCTCGAAGCCGGCGCGCATGTTCTCGTCGAGAAGCCGATTTCGGCAACCAGGCAGGAGGCCGATGCCATCGTCGGCCGTGCTCGGCAGACCGGTCTGCACGTGCTGGTCGGGCACCACCGGCGTTATTACCCGTTGCTGCATCGGGCGGCGGAGATCGTGCGAAGCGGGTCGCTCGGCGCGCTCGTGGGCGTGACCGGCCAATGGACGGTGCTCAAGCCCGACGCTTATTTCGAACCGCACTGGCGCAGGAAGCGTGCTGCGGGGCCGGTGCTCACCAATCTCATTCACGAAGTGGACAGCCTGCGTTTCATCTGTGGCGAAGTGACGCACGTCAGCGCGATGACCGCTAAGGCGGTGCGCGGTCACGAAAAGGAGGAGACAGCTGCGCTCCTGCTGCGATTCGACAATGGCGCCCTCGGCACGTTCCTGCTCTCGGACGCGACGCCGTCGCCCTGGGCGTGGGAGTTCGCGACCGGGGAAAATCCCCTCTTTCCGCCATCCCACCAGAACACTCACCGCTTCACCGGGACCCTGGCAGCGCTGGAGTTTCCGCGGCTGGCTCTGTGGCGCCACGACGGAGCGGCAACGGGTTGGGAGCACCCGATCCGCCGGCACGAAGTCACCTTTCGGAGTGTGGACGCGTTTACGGAGCAATGCCGTCACTTCTGCGCAGTCATCCACGGGCGCGAGCAGCCTCGGGTGCCGGCCGAGGACGCGGCACGGACGCTGGCGGCCACGCTGGCCGTGTTCGATGCGGCGCAGAACGGAACAGTTGTTGCGCTTTAGCTCGCGCCGGTTGCGGTCGGCGCGCAGGTCGCAATGTGCCGGGAAGCATCGTGTCCCGTGGCCGCGCATGGAAGAAAGGGACGATCCATATCGCCCGGCAGGCGGGGACGGGTACACTGGCTCGCACACCCGCAGGCATGACGGAAGCCTCACGGGGTGCGATAAGCGGGCGGCACAACCGATTATCTGCGTCGGCAAGCGCCAAGCCGCGGCCGCTTCAGAGCCGTCCCCGGAAGCTCAGGCGAGCAGGGGTGATTCTGTGCAGGCCTGTTGCGCGGCGGCCTTTTCGATGTAATGGCATGACGCTTGGCCGGGAGTGCCCGCTCATTGAAGAGCGGGCTTGTTTACGACAGATGCCGCACCAGTGATCGGCGGCGGGAGGACTTTTGCGATGAGCGGTGAGTCGAATAAAGCCCGAGGTGAGAGCCTCACCCTGATCCACACGGTCCCCGCCCTGGCGGACACATTCGACGAACTGCTGCGCGAGCTGGCGCCGGACGTCCCGGTGCATCACGTCGTGCACGAAGATCTGCTGCGCGACGCGCTCACGGCCGGTGAGCTCACGGCGGACATCCGGCGGCGCACCGCCGCGGCCGTGTTGGCCGAAGCCGAAAAGGGCCCGGGGGCGGTGCTGTGCACCTGTTCGACCGTGGGCCCGGGCGCAGACGACGCCCGCGACGTCGCGGAAGTTCCGGTGCTGCGGATCGATCGCCCGATGGCCGAAGAGGCGGTGCGAGCGGGCACGCGTATCGTGGTGAGCGCAACCGTCGACACGACGGTGCGGCCAACGCTTGCGCTTCTCGAGGAGACGGCGCGCCGGCTGGGCCGCGAGGTCGAGCTGATTGCGGTGGTCTTCGAGTCGGCGCGGGAGAGGCTGCTCGAGGGAGACCAAGACGGCTATGTGCGCATCATCGCCGAGGGCCTGCATGAGGCCGCGGCGGATGCGGACGTGATCGTGTTGGCGCAGGCTTCCATGGCGCCCGCGCTCGCGCTCTGCCGCGATATCGACGTTCCGCTGCTGACCAGCCCACGTTCGGGCCTCGAGGCCGCGGTGGCAACCTTGCGCACGAAGGCCGACTGAGCCGGCGCGCGCGGGTGGCCCCGCTATTTGCCTTCCTGCGCGCGTGGCCGTATCGTCATGCCGAACCGCTCATGAAGATCCCTGCTCGAAATTGGGTGCTCGCACTGGTGGCGACGCTGGCATGCGGCGTGCAAGCCGCGGCGCTTGCCTGCACCCAGCGCTCGCCAACGCCGGCGACGTTCCCGGGGCCCCACGATTTTTCGACGGCCCCCACCGACACCCGGCTTTGGCGTGAGGGCGATGGCGGCGAGCCCTTGTTCCTTCAGGGCCGGGTGCTGGACACCTGCGGCGAGGCCGTGGCGGGCGCCCGCGTGCGGATTCTGCACGCCGACCAGAACGGGGAGCACGATCCGAACCGCTGGCGCGTGCACCTCGACTCGGACGAACGCGGAGCGTTCGAGATCGTCACGGTGCTACCCGGGCACACGGGCACCTTTGCGCGGCACATGCACTTCGTCATCACGCATCCCGCCCACCAGGACCTGGTCACGCGGCTCTACTTCACTGTCGACCCCGCGGTGGACCCCGCAGTGGACGATCTGACGATCGTACTGGAGGAGGTCCGGCGCGGGGACGATACGGGGTGGATCGCAGGCTACGAATTCGTGCTGAGGCCCAGGTAGCTCGCCGTTAGGCAGCGCAAGAACGAGAGCGGGCCGCCCGCTCGCGTGCGGCCCGGCGCTCAGACCATGTCTTTCAGGGCCTTGAGTGCGGTGACCTTGACGACCTTGCGAGCGGGCTTCGCCTTGATCATGATTTGCTCGCCCGTGAACGGGTTGACACCCGGTCGTTCCTTCGTGGCCGGTTTAGTGACCTTGGTCATCTTCACCAGTCCGTTCATGTTGAACACCCCGGGGCCCGAGCGGCCCAGGTTCTTCTTGATCGCCTTGTTGAGCGAGTCGAAGACCGCGCCGACGTCTTTTCTGCTAAGACCGGTATCCTCGGCAATGCTCGCCAGGACCTGAGCCCGGGTCATCGGTTTGGCGGTGGCTTTCTTTGTCGCGGCCATTCAAGGTCTCCTGCTTCTGAGTGAGGCTCGAAGAGAGCGACGCGCTCATAACGCGGCGCAATCCTCGGGCAATGAATTCGTGTCGTCGAAATGGAAACAAACGCGGTGACGCCCCCCGTCGCGGCCGTGTCGCATCGCCGGGTGAGGGACCACCGCGCCGGATTGTAGCGCATTATGCCGTCGTGCGTTAGCCGGATGGTGCAAGCGGCCGTTGACTGCTCGGCGTGCGTTTTCCTGAGGGTGATCGTCGTCGCGAGGCCGCAGCGGGGCGCGGGCGCCGACCGGCTCACGACAAGCGCCGCTTGAAGTCCTCGTAGTCGAACTCCCTCACGAGCGTGAGCGCGTCGGTCTCGGAGTTCCACAGCGCGATGCCCGGCAGCGGAGTGCCGTTGAAGGTGGTGGTCTTCACCATCGTGTAGTGCGCCATGTCCTCGAACACGAGCCGTTGCCCGACCTCGAGCGGACGCTCGAAGCTGTATTCTCCGATGACGTCGCCGGCAAGACAGGTGAGTCCGCCGAGGCGATAGGTGTAAGCGTGCTCCCCGGGCTCACCGCTGCCGCTGATGTCCGCTCGATACGGCATCTCGAGGGTGTCGGGCATATGGCAGGTCGCCGAGGTGTCGAGTATCGCCTGATCGATCTGATTCCATGTCAGATCGAGCACCTCGGCGCAGAGGATGCCGGCGCCGATAGCGATCGCTTCACCCGGCTCCAGGTAGACCTGCACACCGTAACGCTCGGAAAAGCGCCTGATAAGCGCAATGAGCCCGTCGACCTGGTAGTCGGGGCGGGTGATGTGGTGTCCGCCGCCGAAGTTGACCCACTGCATGCGCGGCAGCAGGTGTCCGAACTTCTCCTCCACCGCCCGCAGCGTGCGCTCGAGCGGCGGCAGGTCCTGCTCGCACAGGGTGTGAAAATGCAGGCCGGAGATGCCGTCGAGAGCTGAGGCGTCGAGCCGTGAAAGTGGAATACCGAGCCGCGAGCCGGGTGCGCAGGGGTCGTAGAGGGGGACGGAGGCTTCGGAATGCTCCGGATTGATGCGCAGGCCGAAGCGCAGCTGCGGACGTTGCGATCGGGCGTTTTCGACCAGTGTGCGAAAACGGCGCCACTGCGAGCTGGAGTTGAAGACGATGTGATGGGCGAAGCCGAGCAGCTCGCTCAGGTCGGACTCGCGGTACGCCGGCGAGAACACGTGCACCTCGCCACCGTATGCCTCATGTCCGAGCCGTGCCTCGTAGAGACCGCTGGCGCAGGTGCCGCTCAGGTAGCGCGCGGTCAGCGGCCCGAGCCTCCACAGGGCGAAGGCCTTCAAGGCGGCCAGCACGCGGGCCCCGCTCTCGTCCGCAACCCGCTTGAGGATTTTCAGATTGTGCTCGACCGCGACCTCGTCGATCACAAAACACGGCGAGGGAAGGCGCGCGAGATCGAGGCGCGAGAAATCGGTGAACAGCACCGGCGTCAGTCTTCGAGATCGAGGCGGTCGAGCTCCACCACCGTCCACGGCAGACCGTAGCGGTTCATGTCGCGCATGAAGGGGTCGGGGTCCAGCTGCTCGAGGTTCCACACCCCGGGCTCGCGCCACACGCCGTCGAGCAACAGCTTTGCACCGATCATCGCCGGTACGCCGGTGGTGTAGGAGATGGCCTGGGACTGCACCTCGGCGTAGCACTTCTGGTGATCGCAGATGTTGTAAAGATAGGCGGTTTTCTCGCGACCTTTCTCGATGCCGTGCACCACGCAGCCGATACACGTCTTGCCCCGCGTGCGGGGGCCGAGACTCGCGGGGTCGGGCAGCAGCCGCTTCAAGAACTGTAGGGGCACGATCTGCGTTCCCTCGAAATCGATGGGCTCGATGCTCGTCATGCCGACGTTGCCCAGGACTTCGAGGTGTTTCAGGTAGTTCTCCGAGAAGCTCATCCAGAACTGTGCGCGCCGTAGAGTCGGAAAATGCTTGGTGAGGGATTCGAGTTCCTCGTGATACATCCGATAGATCGTGTAGGTGCCGACGTCTTCGGGGCAGGTGAAGCGGGCCTTTTTCGACATCGCGGGCGTCGTGACGAAACGGCCCTGCTCCCAGTGACGGCACTCGGCCGTCACCTCGCGGATGTTGATCTCCGGGTTGAAGTTGGTCGCAAAGGGGTAGCCGTGGTCGCCGCCGTTGACGTCGATGATGTCGAGCTCGTGCATCTCGTCAAAATGGTGCTTGGCCAGATAAGCGGTGAAGACGTTCGTGGCGCCCGGATCGAATCCGGATCCCAGCAGCGCCGTGAGGCCTGCGTCCTTGAAGCGGTCCTGATATTCCCATTGCCACCTGTACTCGAACTTGGCCGTGTCGGGCGGTTCGTAATTGGCGGTATCGAGATAGTGCACGCCGGTCTCCAGGCAGGCATCCATGATGGAGAGATCCTGGTAGGGCAGGGCAACGTTGATGACCAGCGCCGGCCGTTCCTTCTCGAGCAACGTCGCGAGTTCCGCCACGTTGTCGGCATCCACACGCGCGGTTCGAATGGGTCGAGGCAGCTGCGCGGCGATGGCTTCGCACTTCGACTGCGTGCGGCTCGCGAGGACGATCTCGGTGAATACCTCGGGCAGCTGGGCGCATTTGTGTGTTACCACACCGCCGACGCCTCCGGCACCGATGATGACGATCTTGGCCATGTGTCGGTTTACTCCGGTGAGGGGTGAGTGTTCAGTGGTTGATGGCTATGCCGCTGTGGCGCGTCAATGTTCGAAGTAGGTATAGCCTCGCAGGCTCTCGCTGAATGCCTCGATCATCTGTGTGCGTTGCGCCACGGTGATGCTGCCGCTGCGCACAGCGTCCTCGGCAATGCGCCGAAACCGCTCCAGCAGCACCTTGGGTTCGTATTCGACGTAGCTCAGCACGTCGGCGATGCTGTCCCCCCGGAACTCGTGAACGAAGTTGAAACGGCCGTCCGCCTCGATGTGCGCACTCACGACATTGGTGTCTCCGAACAGGTTGTGCAGGTCGCCGAGGGTTTCCTGGTAGGCGCCTACCAGGAAGACGCCCAGGTAGTAGTCTTCGCCGGGACGCAGCGGGTGCAGCGGCAGCGTGGCGCGCGTGCCCTCAGGCCCGGCGAAACGGTCGACTCTGCCGTCGGAGTCGCAGGTCAAATCCGCGAGGATTGCCTCGCGCGTCGGTTCTTCGTCGAGGCGGTGAATCGGCATGATCGGGAAGAGCTGGTCGATGGCCCAGATGTCGGGTAGAGACTGGAACAGGCTGAAGTTGCCGTAGTAGACGTCCGCCAGGTGCTCCGGCAGCTGCTCCAGCTCGGGCGGGACGCGATGGGCCTGTGGCAGAAGCCCCACGATACGCTCGAGCACGGCGAGATGGACGTTATCGGCGAGAGCCCGCTCGCGCAGGCTGATCTGGCCGTGGCGAAACAGCTCCCGCACCTCGTCGCGGTAGTAGATCGAGTCGTTGTAACACTCCTGCAGGTTGCGCGCGTCGACGGCGTCGAGCACGGCGAAGAGATTCTCGATGTGCTCGTGACTGTCCGGGGGCGCGGACTCGGGCAGCGCCTTCGGCTCGTGGCGGCGCACGTCGAGGATGTCGAACAGCAGCAGCGAGGAGTACGCGACCGTCGCTCGTCCCGACTCGGTGATGATCACGGGGTGCGGTATGTCGAGCGGGTCGAGACTGTCGCGAACGGTCTCGACGATGTCCACGCAGTACTCGTCGAGGCGGTAGTTCATGCTGTGTGTGGTGTTGGTGCGGCTGCCGTCATAGTCCACGGCCAGCCCACCGCCCATGTTGAGATACCCCAGCGGCGCCCCCTCCGCGATCAGGCCGGCATAGAAGCGACACGCCTCCAGTGTCCCGTTACGGATGTTGCGGATGTTCGGAATCTGGGACCCGAGATGGCAGTGCAGCAGCTTCAGGCAGTGGAGCATGCCTGCCTCTCTGAGCTGGTTCACTACGCTCAGCAGCGCCGCCGTCGACATTCCGAAAATGGAACGGTCGCCGCTGTCTTCTTCCCAGTGACCTTCGACTTTGACGGATAGCTTGATGCGCACGCCGAGCAGCGGGTCGACGCCCATGGCCCGACTGCGCTCGATGATGATAGGCAGCTCCGTAGGTGTTTCCAGCACGAAGAAGCAGCGTACGCCCATCTGTCGCGCGTGAAGCCCCAGCTCGATGAACTCTGCGTCCTTGTAGCCGTTGCAGACGAGCAGGCTGTCGTGATCGGTGAGCTGCGACAGGGCGATAATCAGCTCCGCCTTGCTGCCGGCCTCGAGACCGTGATGGTAGCGATTGCCGAACGCGGCGATTTCCTCGATCACATGGCATTGCTGATTGACCTTTATAGGAAATACGCCGCGGTAGTGGTTGCGATAGCCTGTCTGCTCTATCGCACGGGCAAATGCGTTGTTGAGTTCCTCCACACGTCGGTCGAGGAGGTTCTCGATTCGCAGAACGGCGGGCATGCCCAGGCCACGATCCTTCATGCCCGCAACGATGTCGACGAGGGCCACGCGGACGTCTTTCTCCCCGATGCGGACGTTTACCGTCACCTCGCCCCGTTCGGAGACCTCGAAGTAGTCCGCGCCCCAGTCGTGGATGCCGTAGAGCGCGGCGGCGTCCTGCGGGGTCCACGCGCCGGGGCGCGGACTCGCGGGTGTCGGCGCGCTCATGCCGCGCCCGGGCGCAGAACACAGGGGGCGGGTCGGCGACGCCCGCCTCCAGGTCCGTGGCTGCTGTGTGGCATTGGGGTTGCGCCAGTCTCTGGGGAGGGCCGGATTGTCGCAGATGTTGAATTGCCTTTTAAAGGCGTTCGAAGGTCTTCGGGGGACGACACGGAGCCTGTCGCGTTCGGTCTCGTCGCGCGGGCGGTCGAGGGCGCTCGCACGACGGGATCCTCCCTCGGCGCGGAAGCGTCCGGGACATCCGGGCATGCGCTGTCCCGAACGGCCCGTGTTGCTCGTCTGCGGCCGCCCCGTGAGGGGTCGCCGGCCATGGCGGCCACCTCGCCATGCCCGTGCCCGGACTGTATTGTCTTCGAGGCCGGCCGGTCCCATAATCGCCGCCGATTCAGACCCGTCCGACCACCGCCCCGGCAGGCACGCGGGGCTTCGCGCCGCGCCGGCGGTCGCCTCGGGGAAGCGGTCTCGAAGCAATCGCGGGCGTCGCCACGGGTTCACGACGCGGAAGCACCCGGCGCGGCAGGCGGTCGATGGCTCGCGGAACATTGGACTGGGGTCCTGCGTCGGCGGTGCCGGGTGCGCGCGCCGACGGGAATGCCGCCGCTCGCTCCATGCTTACGGTTTGCGTCCGTCGTCCGCTTCGGCCACACATCGGCGGTCCGTGCCGCGCGGTTGTGGCCGCACTCGAGCGCAGCGTCCGCTCGCCGGCACGCCTGCTTGCTGTTGTGGGGATCGCCCCGCGCACGCGGGCCTCCCTGCAAACCGCTGCGCCGACGGGTCTGTCGCCGCGGTTCGCGAGACGCGCCCGGGCGTGACACGCAGCAGCCGCCTCGACGCGACGTCCCGCCGCTCGCTGCGCCACTCGATGCGCGACGCCGCCGCCTTCTCGGTAATGGTGGGCGCCGGCGAGAGCTACCTCAGTGCGTTCGCCCTGCTGCTCAAGGCGAGTGCCCACCAGATCGCATGGCTGGTGGCCATCCCCCCACTGGTCGGGTCCTGGGCACAACTGCTGGCCGCGTGGCTTTCGCGCGGTCACGGACGGCGCCGCCCTTACCTGGTGGCGGGCGCCGTGACGCAGGCGCTGATGCTCGCAGTGGCCGCGGCGGCGCCGTTGCTGGCACCGCATCCCGTGTCCACCCTGGTCGTCTGCGTCGTGGCGTATCACGTGGCAGGCAATTTCACGCAGCCGCTGTGGGCGGGCCTGATGAATCAGCTGGTGCCGGAAGGCCGGCGCGGGCGCTTCTTCGCGCGTCGCAACCGGGTCGTCAGCCTGACCACTTTCACCGCGCTGGTGGTCGCGGGAGGGCTGCTCGATGTCTTCGACCGGCAGCACGCGGCGTTGACCGGTTTTCTGTGCGTATTCGCGGCGGCCGTCGTAGCCCGTCTGGTGTCGGCATGGCACCTTTACCGAATGCACGATCCGGATCACGACGGCGCACCGGCGACCTCCGCGGCGACGACGGTGCGGCGTTGGGTCGGCGAGCTTCGTGGCACGCCGTTCGTCCACTTCTCCACCGCGGTCGCCGCGATGCAGGGCTCGGTAGCGATCGCCGGTCCGTTTTTTGCCGTGCTGATGTTGCGAGACCTCGGCTTCAGCTACCTGCAGTTCATGACCGTGACCGCCACTTCGGTGCTGGCGCACTTCGTCACGCTCACCGCGTGGGGACGCATCGGGGATCGTTTCGGCAATCGCGTCATCCTCATCGTCGCCGGCTGCATGCTGCCCGTCATTCCGGCGCTGTGGCTAATCTCCGTCAATTTCTGGTGGGTGCTCGGCGTGCAGCTGCTTAGCGGCCTGGCCTGGGGCGGGTTCAATCTGAGCGCGGGCAACTACCTGTTCGATCTGCGCCCGGGGAGAAGCGTGTCCGGATACATGGCGCTGCACGCGGTGGTGGTGGCAGCGGCCGTGTTCGCCGGCGCCGTCCTGGGGGCAGATCTTGCCACGCGTCTGCCCACAAGCGTCGAGATCTTCGGCGTCGTCCTGCACTGGGAGTACGCCTTGCTCGGCGTCTTCGCCACCTCCGCCGCTGCCCGCGCCGCCGTGGCGGTGCTGCTTCTGCGCCGTGTGCGCGAGGTGCGGCGGGTAGCGCCGGCGTCTGTCTACGATGTGGCCTTTCGCATGGCCCGCTTCAACGCGGTGTCGGTCATGGTCATGGACGTGGTGTCCGCGGTGCGGCGGCGCCGGCCGCGGCGCGCCGGGTAGAGCGCCGCCGCCTCGTGACGCGCTGCGGGCCGCGGCGGGCGGACCGACGGCACGAACCGCGATGCTTGCCGTCGGGTGAGCGCCACCTTGTCCTGTCCGCGTTTTGTTTGCGTCTCCCAAGACGAAAACGTATGCTGTCGTCTCAGCCCGCATGCCGCGGATAGCCCCAGCAGCGACAACGGAGCGAATATCGAAAAGAGCTTCAAGCGCAACGACTCGGAGGAATATCAGTATGGCCAAGCACAACACCCTATGTTCGAATCCTCCGATCGACCGTTCGGTAGGCCCGCAGCCCCTTGGGCCCGTCGCGACATGGACGCGTCGTGATTTCGTGAGGACTCTGGGGATCGGCTGCGCGGGCGGCGTGTTCGCACTGGGTAGCGCGACGAGCGTGGCCGAGCCGCCCCCGGAAACGACCTCGATTCGCCTGATCTCGGATCCCGAAGTGCCCGTGCTCTGCTACGCACCGCAGTACGTCGCCGAGCAGTTCCTGCGCATCGAAGGTTTCACGGACATCCAGTACGTTCCTTACGGCCCCGCCGGCGCGTCGACCAAGACGCTGGAGACCATCGTCCACAGCCGGGCCGATATCTGTGCCGCACTCGGCGCCAACTGGATCGCCGCCATCGACAACGATGCCCCCGTCGCTATCCTGTGCGGGCTGCACGCGGGCTGCTTCGAGGTGTTCGGCAACGATCGCGTCTCGTCGGTGCGCGATCTCAAGGGCAAGCGTGTGGCAATAACCGCACTCGGCAGCGACGATCACGCTTTCATCGCCAGCGCCGTTGCCTACATCGGTCTGAACCCGCAGCAAGACATCGAGTGGGTGATTGCCAACCCCAACGACTGGAGCCGTCTGCTGGCGGAGAAAGAGGTGGATGTCATCGGCACGTTTCCGCCCATGAGCTACGACATCCACGCCAGCGGCATCGGCCATGTGATCCTGAATACGACCACGGATGAACCTTGGCGCCACTATTTCTGCTGCATGATAGGGGGCCATCGGGACTACATCAGTCAATACCCGATCGCGACCAAGCGGGCGGTGCGCGCCATCATCAAGGCGAACATGCTTTGCAGCCTCGAGCCCAAGAGCACCGCCCAGTGGCTGGTCGACAGAGGGTTTGCGCAGCGCTACGACTACGCGCTCAAGACCCTCGAGGACGTTCCCTACGATGCGTGGCGCACCTACGATCCGGAAGATACCGTGCTCTTCTACGCGCTGCGCATGCGTGAGGCCGGCCTCATCTCGAGCACGCCGGAGCAGATCGTCGAGCGGGGCACCGAGTGGCGTTTTCTCGACGAAGTGAAGAGTGCCCTCAAGGCATGAGCTGCCGCCTTCGCTCGACGTGCGGCCCGTGACCACGGAGACTGCGGTATGCACCGCCCCGAGCGTGAGCGCCCGCTCGGCGCCCGTTGGGTCTGCGCGCGCTCGCCCGCCGGGCTACCTCCTGCGCGCGCTGCTCATGTGGGTCATTCTGACGCCGGCCGCGGGGGCGCACCATCCCGGCGCGGTGGCGCAGCGTCTGCCCACCCTGGGTGCGGCCCCCGGGTTTCGTCTCACGACGCAGGAGGGCGCTGCCCTCGCCCTGGCGGATCTGCGCGGCAAGGTCGTGGTTGTCAGCTTTCTGTACACAGCGTGCGCGGACACGTGCCCGCTGCTGACGGCGAAGCTCGTGGGCATTCAGAGTGCGCTCGGCGATGCCTTCGGCGAGGACGTGTTCTTCGTCTCGGTGAGTGTCGATCCCGAGAACGATCGGCCCGAGGTGCTCAAGCGCTACGCCCAAGCGTTGGGCTGCGACCTGTCGGGCTGGGCGTTTCTGACCGGATCCGCCGAGCAGATCCGACAGACGTCACGCGACTACGGCGTGTATCAGGAAAGCAAGCCGGGCGGGGACGTGGACCACAATCTGCTGACTTCCCTCGTTGACCGGCAGGGATTCCTGCGCGTGCAGTACATGGGAGACCAATTCGACCCCGGCGAGTTCCTGCACGACCTCGAGCTGCTGGCGGCGCCGGTGCGATCCCCGTGATCGATTCGTTGCCGCGCCTGGTGGCGCGAACACCAGCGGGCATACGTATCAAGCTGCTGGTCGCCATATTCGGGATCGTGGTGCTGTTCGTTGCGCTCGGCCTTGTTGGCCTGCTCATCCTGCGAGGCCTTGATCAGCGGGCGACGGAGCTGGTCGGTCTGCAGCAGCAGATCGCGGCCTACCGACAGCTCCAGCACAACACCACCGAGCAGCTGTACGCCTTGACCTCGGCACTGCTCGTGCCGGACTCCCGCCGACTGGATGCCACCGTGCGCCAGCTCAGTCAGTTCACCTACGACTTCGATCGAGCCCGGTTCGTTGCCGGGTCCGACGCAGAGTTGCTCGATCGCGTTGAGCAGGATTACAAGAAGCTGATCGACGTCGGATCAGAGATCGTGGCGCTGATTCGCAGCGGCGCCACTGAAGACGCCCAGAGCTTGCAGATGGAGGAAGCCATGCCCTTGAGCGAGCGCCTGAGGCGGCAGACCTACACGCTGATCAACCGCGCCGAGACGCAGATGGTGTCGAGCGCCGAGTTGAGCAACCGGTACTACCATCTGTCGCAGACGGTGCTGATCGGTGTTGCTCTCGTCAGCATTGCTCTGGCGCTCGTCGTCAACTACGCCATGTCAAAATCGTTGACCGTTCCGGTACATCAGATGTACGAGCGATTCGATGCCATTGCGCATGGAAACTTCACCGAGAGGCTGAACGTCGTCAACCGCGATGAGCTGGGCGATCTGGCGCGGGGGCTCAACAACATGAGCGAGGAGCTCGACCGTCTCTACCACCAGCTCGAGCTCGCGAGCCAGCACAAGTCGCAGTTTCTGGCCAACATGAGTCACGAGCTTCGCACCCCCCTCAATGCAATCCTCGGCTACAGTGAGCTGATCTCCGACGAGATCTACGGCCCCGTGCCGGACAAGATTCGTGAGGTGCTCGCGCGTGTCGAGCAGAACGGGCGTCATCTGCTCGGATTGATCAACGCCGTTCTCGATCTTTCGAAGATCGAAGCCGGCCAGCTGCAGCTGGTGCTCGATGAATACGACATGCGCAGCCTGATCCTCGATGCCGCCGTCACAGTCGAGTCTCTGGCGGCCGAGAAAGGGATTGCCCTGGAGACCGAGGTTGCGGCGGAGTTGCCCAGGGGCCGCGGCGACGCTCAACGTATCAGTCAGGTGATGCTCAATCTGCTGGGCAATGCGTTGAAGTTCACCGATGCCGGCGAGGTGCGCATCCGGGGTTCTGCGGCGAATGATGCGTTCCGTGTGGAGGTAAGCGACACCGGTCCCGGCATTGCGCCGGAGGAGCAGCGGCGCATTTTCGAGGAGTTTCACCAGGTGGACAATTCCAACACGCGCGAGAAGAGCGGCACCGGTCTCGGCCTGGCCATCGCCAAGAAGATAGTTGAGCTGCACGGCGGGCAGATTGGCGTGATGTCGACTCGCGGACAGGGCTCGACGTTTTGGTTCAGCCTGCCGATCGTCGTCGAGGAGCAGGCGGAACCGGCATGAGCAAAAGGATACTGGTCGTCGAAGACCAGGAGGACAACCGGCGCATCATGCGCGACCTGCTCGAGAGCGCGGACTTCGAGATTGTCGAGGCGACCACGGGTCTCGAGGGGGTGGCAATGGCCGAGAGCCGGCGGCCCGATCTGATCTTGATGGATATGCAGCTGCCCGGGATCGATGGCTACGAGGCCACGCGTCGGCTGCGCGCTGATCCCGAGCTCGCCGCGATTCCGATCATCGCCGTCACTTCCTACGCGTTGAGCGGTGACGACGCCAAGGCGTTTGCCGCGGGTTGCGATGCCTACGTGACCAAGCCGTTCAGTCCGCGCGTTCTGCTCGCGAAGGTGAGGGAGCTTCTCGCGTGAGGCTGATGTATCGCTGACCATGCATTCACCTGCCTCGATTCTCGTCGTCGATGACAATGCGGCCGCTGTCGAGATACTCGAGGCACGGCTGAGCGCAAACGGCTATACAGTGCTGACGGCCCGCGATGGCGAGCAGGCGCTTGCGCTTGCCCGCAGCGAGCTGCCCGATCTCATCCTGCTGGATATCATGATGCCCAAGGTGGACGGGTTGACTGTCTGCAGAGAGCTGAAAGCGGATTCCTCGCTGCCCTTGATGCCGATCGTATTGCTCACGGCCAAGACCGCGCTGGACGATGTCGTGCAGGGGCTGGATGCCGGCGCCGATGAGTACCTGACGAAACCGGTCGAGCACGCCGCGCTTCTGGCCCGCGTCAAGTCGATGCTGCGCCTCAAGTCGCTGCACGATCAGGTGAGCGAGCAGACCCGGCAGCTGGCCGAGTGGAATCGAACACTCGAACAACGCGTGGCGGAGCAGGTAGAGGAGCTCCAGCGGGTCGGTCGCCTGAAGCGTTTCTTCTCCCCTCAGCTCGCCGAACTGATCGTCTCCCGGGGTGGGGAGCAATTGCTGGAGGCACACCGGCGCGAGATCAGCGTGGTCTTCTGCGACCTGCGCGGCTTCTCGGCATTTTCCGAGGCCGCAGAGCCCGAAGAGGTCATGGAGGTGCTGCGCGAGTATTACGCGGCCATGGGCGAAGAGGTGTTTCGTTTCGAAGGCACCATCGAGCGATTCGTCGGCGACAGTGTCATGGCCTTGTTCAACGATCCCTTGCCCTGTCCGGATCACGAGCTGCGGGCGGTGCGCATGGCCATGGCGATGCGCAAGAGGGCAGGAGAGTTGTCACCGCTGTGGGCGATGCGCGGATACGATCTCGGTATCGGCTTCGGTGTCGCCACCGGTTACGCCACCGTGGGCAAGGTAGGATTCGAGGGTCGCATCGAATACAGCGCGACCGGTCCGGTGGCGAATCTCGCTGCGCGGCTGTGCGATGTCGCCCGCCACGGGCAGGTGCTGATCGATCAGCATACGTACGCTGCCGTTGGGCCGAGCGTGGCGGTCGAAGCGCTCGGCGAGCTGGAGCTCCGGGGCATGCACAGGCCGGCGCCCGCGTACAACGTTCTCGGCCTGAGCGGCGACGCTTCGCCGTCGGGCGAAGCAGCGTCTGCGTAGCGCTCGCGGCCACATCGCAAGCGAGTCTCCGGATCTCTCGCGTCCGTGCCGTGCGCGGGCGGCGTGTCAGGCCGGGGCGGGTCTGCTCAGCACCTGCGCGAGCCGCTGACTCGTCGACTTGAGCAATGACGAGGCGACTCCGACGTCCTTGGTGATGAGGTCGAGCAGCAGGTCGCGTTCCAGGAAAAGTGTCGAGGTCTGCGGGCCCGCGCGCACCGTCGCCGTGCGCGGCACGTCGCAGATCACCGCCAGTTCGCCGACGACCTCGTTGGGGCTGATGTGGCCGAGAAGCGCCTCGCGGCCGTCGTCGCCAACGTGCACGACATCGAGCTCGCCCGAGAGCACGACGTGGGCGCCGTCGGTCGGGTCTCCCTGGCGAAACAGAACGTCGCCCGCGGCGAACGCCCGGTGCTCGCTGGTAAAGGCGAGAAGCTTGAGCAGCGCGGGGGAGAGCCCGGAGAAGAGCGGAAGCTTGGCGAGCAGCCCCATGTCACGCTGCAGTTCGCTACGGGTCTCGGCCTCGGGCGCCTGTTCGGGGGCGGGCGCCGGCTCGAGACCCTCGGGCGCACCATCCGTGCGCCGGACGCGGCTGTCTCTCACTTCGAGCACCTGGTCGAAACTCTCGGCGTCGCTCACCGCCTTGTCGATCCAAACAAGGGTGGAGCGGGGAAGCAGCTCACGCACGCGCTGCCGCACCGCCTGGCGCTCGTGGTCGGTGAAGCTCGCCAGGGGTTGATTGAGGACCAGAACGTCCGGTCTCTTCGTCAACGCACGCAGCAGCGCGATCTGCTGCCGGGTCGGCCCGGGAAGCAGCGTCCCGCCCGTCCCGGTCTCCAGGCTCGCCGCCAGCAGGACGATGTCCTCGCGCAGGCCCGCCTCGTCGAGCTGCTCGACGATCAGGCCGCGCACGCGCTGGTCGGCACCCGGTTCCGCCGTCGCGATACGGCCGAAGAGAACGTTGCGCAGCACCGAGGCGCGCGACAGATAGATGTCTTCGTCGACGACGTCGACGGCATCTTCGAGCTCAGGGGGCAGGTGCTCGTGAAAGTAGGCGCGTGCGCTCAGCAGCGTCTGCTGCATCTCGGCGTCGATCAGGCCCAGCCGGTGTTTCTCGGGGATGAGCCGGAAGGGCAGCGCCATCAACAGCTCGCGATCGGCCTCGGGCAGTTTGTCCAGGCCGCCGGAGGCCAGCGCCTGGATCGACTTGAGCCGCGGCAGGGCCTCTTCGTCGACGAACTCGTACTGCTCGAACAAGGGGTGGCCGGGCGCCAGGTCCTGGAACATGTCCAGGGCGGCGGCGGCGATGTCGAGACCCATCTGCTCGAAGCGCCCGCGCAGTGAGCACGCCTCGAGCACGCTCTTGACGTAGGGGTGAGCGGCCAGGTTGGCCAGCGCAAGCCGATCGTCGGTGGGCAGGCCGAAGAGCAGATTCTCCGCCACGCTCGCATAGGTGTTGTAGGTCGTGCGTTCGAAGCGCCGCACCAGGGGGGCAAGCTGCGGATCGTCCAGACGTTCCTTCACCGCGTGGCGGACGGCGAGCAGACGGCGGGCCAGCTCCGGCCGCTCGCCGGCGTCCATCGTGGCGTTCAATCCCCTGGCAAACAGTGTCTCCTCGGCGCCGATCGCCCGTATCGAAGCGAGGCACCAAGCCCTGAACTGCTCGACATCGTCGAATCCGGCGCTGGTGTAGTCGACCCAGTCGATATCGAAGGGATGCGGGCTGTTGCCCGAGGCCAGCGCCTCGCGCGCCTCCTGCTTCTGCCAGGCTGTCAGCTCCGCTTCCGTCGGTGGATTGCGTTTGAGGTTCAGCTCGATATTGCCGCCAACGGTGCCGCTGAAGATGTGCGTGTCGGGGCCGACGTAGCCGATGCGCGCTCCGGTCTGCGCCTCCGGCAGCGTCGCCAGATCCTGCTCGCCGATGAGAATGGTGCCGGCGGTGGGCAGCAGCGTGCGGTTCAGCAGCTGCGCGAGCCGCTCGCGCCCCTCGTCGTCGGGGCCGACGATGGCGTTCGTGGATCCGCCCGCCAAGGTGAACGACACGTCCGTCAGCGCCCGCAGTGCGTCCTCGTCCTCCCACGACACACTGCGCAGCTCGATGGTCTGATCGAGGGGGGAGATCTCCGCGAGCCGCGTGCGCTGCAGCTCCTCGTCCATCAGTCCTTTGGGCGCAAACTGCTCGATCACCGCCTGGTAGCGGATTCCCGCTTCCTGGGTCTGGTTGTAGAACGTCAGCAGCTCCTTCCACGGCGTGGTGAGATCCTTGTAGGCCGCCAGCGCCGCGACCAGTGCCCCGATCGTCAGGTTGCCCGAAATGACCAGATAGCCGCCGATGGAGTAGAAGAAAAAGGGCGTAATCTGGTTCATCATGTTGTTGACGAACTTCATGAAGAACTTCTTGCGGTAGATATCGAAACGGATGTGGAAGATCTCGCCGAGGC
>JABAOH010178485.1_pt1 | contig 61064 bp, 59 predicted proteins | sample 7062181 | NCBI WGS metagenome assembly JABAOH01 (sample SAMN14538630, study PRJNA623070) | marine sediment metagenome | biome: marine biome [ENVO:00000428]; feature: marine pelagic biome [ENVO:01000023]; material: deep marine sediment [ENVO:00002113]; isolation source: pool of 5 deep marine... | reverse complement strand
CTCGCGCCGGGGGACGTCACGACCTACGGCGAAGTGGCCGCCGAAGCGGGCAAACCCGGAGCAGCTCGCGCCGTGGGCAACCTGCTGGCCGGCTCCGATGAGGGATGGCCCTGGTGGCGGGTGGTGACCGCATCGGGAAGGCTGGTGCCGGGTGCAGAGGAGCAACAGCGGCTGAGGCTCGAAGCCGAGGGCGTAGTGTTCACATCTCGCGGCAGGGTCGCCCTGATCCGGGATTGAAGGAGGGATCGGCAGTGGCCTACAGCTTCAGGCAACTCATCGAACGAAAGCNNGATCATTGCCGAGTACTCCCACGACCGCCTGCCCGACTATCAAATGGCGGCCATGCTCATGGCCGTCTTCAAGGAGGGCCTCGATGGTCCCGAGTTGGACGTGTGGACCGACGCGATGCTCCACTCGGGCGAGGTCATGGATCTCTCCAACGTGAGCGCCCCCAAGGTCGACAAGCACTCCACGGGTGGTGTGGGCGACAAGGTCAGCATCCCGCTCGCCCCGATGGTGGCGGCTTGCGGCGCCGCGGTACCGATGATGAGCGGTCGCGGGCTCGGACACACCGGAGGCACCGTCGACAAACTCGAGTCGATCCCGGGATTCCGCACCGACCTGTCGCCCGAGGAGTTTGCCGCGATCGTCGAGAAGACAGGCCTGGTGCTGGCAGGGCAATCGGACCGGCTGGTGCCGGCCGATAGGGCGATCTACGCATTGAGGGATGCCACTGGCTCGGTGCCGTCGATACCTCTCATCGCTTCTTCGATCATGTCCAAGAAGCTCGCCGTGGGCTTAGGGGGCCTCGTCCTGGACGTGAAAGTAGGCCGGGGCGCGTTCATGAAGGATCTGGATCGGGCCCGGCTTCTGGCTAAGACCATGGTTGGCATCGGTCGAGCCCGTGGGACCCCCGTCGTCGCTGTGCTCACCGACATGAATCAACCGCTGGGACGGATGGTGGGAAATGCAAACGAGATCGCCGAATCCATAGAAGTGCTCCGTGGTGGCGGTCCCCGAGACCTGGTCGAAGTGATTCTTCGGCTCGCCGAGGAGATGCTCGTGCTGGCCGGCATCGATTCGAACCGAACAGACGCCCGTCAGAGGCTCCGGGACGCCGTGTCGTCGGGCGCGGCATTCGAGAAGCTGGAGGAGGTGGTCGCGGCTCAGGGCGGCGACCCCGCCGTACTGCACGCCCCCAAGCAGCTACCTCGGGCCCGAAACGAACATGTAGTCGTCGCCCAGGAATCGGGGTATGTGGCTCGCATCGACGCATTCGACATCGGAACCGCGGCCCTACTCCTGGGAGCAGGGCGTGAGCGCAAGGACGACGAGATAGATCCCGCGGTCGGTCTGGCGATCGAGGTCAAGGTCGGTGACGAGGTGGCGGAAGGCCAGCCACTGACGCGCATCTTCTGGAATGACGAGGGGAAGCTGGCTAGTGCTCTGCCCATGATCGAAGCATCATTCGAGGTTTCGGAGTATCTCGGCACACCTCTCGTCTACGGAGAGGTCCGTTGAGCTACGACGAGATCAGGCGGGCGCAGGCCGCCGTGGCGGCGGCCACGGGCCGCGATGAGCATGCCGCCGCCATCGTCCTCGGGTCGGGCTTGAGCAGTTATGCGGCGACATTGCCGGGCGCCGTCGAAGTCCCCTACGGCGAGATTCCGGGCTTCCCCCTGCCCCGCGTTGCGGGCCACTCCGGCTCACTCTTCTCCGTGGAGCTGGACCGGCGTCCGGTGATGGTGCTTGCCGGTCGCGTACACACCTATGAGGGCTGGGACCTGGCCGACGTGGTGTTTGCCGTGCGCACGGCCGTGGCGTCGGGCTGTAAGACGATCGCGCTCACCAATGCGGCCGGCGGCGTCGGTGAAAGTCTCGCCGCCGGCGACCTCGTCCTGATCCGCGACCACCTGAACCTCACCGGGCGAAACCCTCTGGCAGGCGACAACGACGATCGCCTGGGTCCGCGCTTTCCGGACATGAGCTCGGTCTACGCCGCAGAACTTCGCGACGTGGCACGAACCGCGGCCGACGCGGTGGAAGTGCCCCTGGGAGAGGGCGTGTACGCCTGGTTCTTGGGACCGTCCTATGAGACTCCAGCAGAGGTCCAGATGGCGAAGCGCCTCGGCGCCGACCTGGTCGGGATGTCGACGGTTCCGGAGGCCATCGCCGCTCGTCACATGGGCGCCGACGTTCTGGGCATGTCGCTCGTCACCAACCTTGCAGCCGGAATCTCGCCCACTCCGCTGAGCCACGAAGAGGTAACGGAGGTCGCCGACGCCGCCCGCGACGAGCTCACTCGGCTGCTCGACGAGCTCCTTCCCAGGCTCGCCGCGCGTTGAGACCAGCGACCGGCGGGCACCCCAACGGCCGCCTCTAACATCGACCGCGGTCGTCCTCGAGGAGTCAGATGAGAATCGCCGTCTGCGTGAAGCAGATCCCCGACCCGGCCACGCCCTACGAACTCGATCCCGAAGATCACTTCGTCGTGCGCCCCGAAGACCAGGTACTCGACGACACTGATCGGTATGGGATCGAGTTGGGATTGCAGCTGGCCGAGCAGACCGAAGGGGAGGTCGTCCTGGTCTCGATGAGCCCGGCTGGGGGCCTGCAGGGAATCCGCCAGGCCCTGGCCATGGGGGCGGACAAGGCAATCGTCGTCGACGACGAAGCTCTCCGAGGTTCCGGGGCATTGGTCACCGCCCGGGTGCTCGCCGCGGCCATTGCTCGTGAAGAGCCGGATCTGGTAGTGGCCGGAACGGAATCCACCGACGGCTACGCCGGGGTCGTACCCCAGATGCTTGCCGAACTCCTCGAGATGCCGGCACTGACCTTTGCTCGTAAGGTCGAGCACGAAAACGGAACGATTCGTATCGAACGGCAAACCGGCGCCGGCTTCGACGTCGTCGAATCGCCGCTGCCGGCGCTCGTATCGGTCACCTCAGGTGCCGTCGAGCCCCGTTACCCCACCTTCCAGGGGATCATGCAGGCGAAGCAGAAGCCGATCGAACAACCGTCGTGCGCCGACCTCGGTCTCGACACCGCCGAGGTCGGATACGGCGGGTCGAGGCAGGTCATGAAAGCGGTTCGGCCGGCACCGGAGCGCGCCGCCGGAACGAAGGTCATCGACGAGGGCACCGCCCACGAGGAGATAGTGCGGGTGCTCGAAGAGGCAAAGGTGGTGTGAACATGCGCATCTGGGTCTTTGCCGAAGAGATCGATGGGTCCCCCTCCTCGCTGGCTCTGGAGATGCTCACAAAGGCGAGAGATCTCGGCGACGACATAGGAGCGTTCCTCGTCGGCGCCGGCTCCAGCGACGCCGTGGCCGCACTGGGAGCCCACGGCGCCGCAACCGTCTACCACCTGGATCCGGGTTCGGCTCTCCCTGCAGCGGTTGCCGCCGCGGCCCTCGAAGAGCTAAGCGCCACCGAGAGCCCGGACCTACTGCTGTTCGGGCTACAGCCCACCGATCGTGACGTCGCCGGTCGCATCGCCGCCCGGCTGGGAGTGCCGGTGCTGTCCAATGCCGTGGACGTTGTCGCCGACTCCGACGCGGTGCGGGTGGTGAACGAGATCCTCGGCGGCACGACGCTGGTGGAGACGGAATTCGCCGGATCCGGACCGCACATCGCCATAGTGCGGCCCAAATCGTTCACCGCCGAGCCGGCCGGAGAGTCTGATCCGACGGTCGTCGCCGTCACCGCGCCCGAGCTGGGGCACAGCGGTTCGGCGGTCATCGCCTCCAGCCATGCCGAGGAGTCCTCGGGTCCCAAACTGGAGGAAGCCGACGTCATCGTCTCCGGCGGACGAGGCATGGGCGCCGAGGACAACTTCGCCGCGGTCGGAGAACTGGCCGAGCTGCTCGGAGCGGCGGTCGGTGCCACTCGCGCCGTGGTCGACGCCGGCTGGGTTCCTTATGCCCTCCAGGTGGGGCAGACCGGGAAGACCGTGAAGCCCACCGTCTACATCGCTCTCGGCATCTCGGGCGCCATGCAGCATCTCGTCGGCATGAAGGACAGCGGGACGATCATCGCCGTCAACAAAGACGAAGAGGCACCGATCTTCGGTGTTGCCGACCTGGGGATCGTCGGTGACGTCCACCAGGTGGTCCCCAAGCTGATCGAAGCTCTCCGCTCCCGATAGCCACGGCCTCGATTCCGAGCCCTGCAGGAGAGGGACGCGTCGGGCGGTGATCAGCTCGAGTCGTCGACCCAGTTGCGCGAGCCGGTGATCAGGTCGTGGGGTACCGGCTCGGGGAGAGCCCCGGCGAGCATCATCACCCCAAGGGCGAGCCCGGCAACGATCCACCATGCTCCGGTCGAATCGAGGACGGCAGCCGCCGCGGCGAAGTAGATGGCGACGCAGATCGCTGCCCAGCCGATTCTGAGGAGATTGCGGTAGCCCGTTGTGACTTTCCAGTCCGTCTGCGCTCGCGAGGTCATACGCGTGGTATCGGACCGCCGCTGTCAAAGCTGAAGGATGATTGGGCGAGAGGCGGCTACTCGGGCGGGAGCTTGAAGCCGTGAGGGAAGATCTCCTCCAGAGGATGCTCGATGACTCCTTCGGGTCCGTCGAGCAGCACCCTCTCCACCCCGAACTCCATCATCAGCTGCCGGCAATTGCCGCAGGGATAGCCCGGCTCCGAGTCGTCGATGCAGGAGACGGCAATCGTGTCGATCTTCCTCACTCCCGCCGTCGCCGCCGCGCCGATGGCAGTTGCCTCGGCACACATCGTCGAGCCGTAGGCGCTGTTTTCCACGTTGACGCCTTCGAACATGCTCCCGTCGTCGGCGACGACGACCGCACCGACGCGATAGCGAGAAAACGGAGCGTACGCCCGCTCGGCACTGGACCGGGCCCGGGCCACGAGTTCGTCGGTCATGCATCCCCCAGGAGTTCGGACACAAACCTGACCGGGTCGAAGTGAAGCAGGTCGTCGCGGCCTTCGCCCACGCCGACCAGCTTGACCGGAATCGCCAGTTCCCGCTCCACGGCGATGACCACCCCGCCTTTGGCGGTGCCGTCCAGCTTGGTCAAGGCGATGCCGGTCACCCCGACAGCGTCGGTGAAGGCGCGTGCTTGGGCGATTCCATTCTGTCCCGTCGAACCGTCGAGGACGAGGAGGATCTCCCCGACAGATCCGGCCTCGCTGACCAGCACCCGGACGATCTTGCTCAGCTCGTCCATCAGATTCTGCTTGGCGTGCAGGCGCCCGGCGGTATCGACGATGAGGACGCCGCAGCCCCGAGCCCGCGCCGCCGACAACCCGTCGAACGCGACGGCAGCGGGATCGGCGCCTTCTGCTCCGCTCACGACGTCGAATCCGATCCGTTCGCCCCAGGAGGCGACCTGCTCCGCGGCGGCCGCTCGATAAGTGTCGGCGGCGGCGACGAGGACGGACTCGCCCGCGCCGCGAAGCGAGGCGGCGAGCTTGGCGATCGTCGTCGTCTTCCCCGACCCGTTGACGCCGACCACCACGATGATGCCGGGCTCACCGGTGCTCGCAACGGTCCGGTCGGCGGCTCCGAAGGAGGAGGCCAGCTCGGCGCTGACCACTTCGCGAGCCGCGTCGGCCGACGCCGGATTCGACGCCTGGGCAGCGGCAACCACCTCTCGAGCCGCGGCCACGCCGACATCCGCGCCGATCAATGCGTCCTCGAGTTCGCGCCAAAAAGCTGCATCGACCGGCCGGCGGAACACACCTCCGAGGCGGGTGCCGAGTCGCATCCGCGGCCTCGGTTCCGTCTCCACCGTCGCAGCGTCGCGTCGGATCGAGTCGACGACGCTGCCGCTGCGGCGAGCGTGCCACACCAGAAGCAGAACCACGACCACGATCAGTACGAGCCCGGCCGCAAGAATGGGAGCGGTCACGCTCCGGCGGTGATCTCGGCCATGCGCTTGGCGAGGACCCGGCTGGTCTCCCCCGGCTCCATCGTCACCCCATACAGCACGTCGGCGGCTTCCATCGTCTGCTGCTGATGAGTCACGATCACCAGTTGCGACGTGTCGCGCAGCGTGTCCACCAGTCTCAGGAACCGGTGCAGGTTGGCGTCATCCAGGGCCGCCTCCACCTCGTCGAGCACATAGAAGGGGCTGGGTCGCGAGCGGAAGACGGCGAAGAGGAACGCCAGGGCCGCCAGCGAACGCTCGCCACCCGAAAGCAGCTGCAAGCGGTCGACCTTCTTGCCCATGGGCTGCGCGAAGATGTCGACCCCGGTCGTCAGCGGGTCATCAGGCTCAGAAAGGCTGATCTTGCCGGTCCCGCCCGGGAAGAGGATCGAGAAGTTGTCGGCGAAGTGAGCGGCGATTTCCTCGAACGCCTCCATGAAGAGACGCCCGATCTCCCGATCCAGGGCACTGATCACCTTGCGCAACTCCGCTCGGGACTCCTCCAAGTCGGTGAGCTGCTCCTCGAGGAACCCGGCGCGCCGCTCCAGCTCCTCGTACTCGGCGGCGGCCAGGGGGTTGACCGGTCCCAGACGCTTCAGCTTCGCCTCGAGAGACTCTGCGTGAGCTTCCGGATCCACCGACTCGTCGATCTCGGGGCGGGGAGCGTCCAGAGCCGTCTCCTCATCGGCATCCACGTCGCGGCGCAGCGCCTCGGACACCGACTCCTCGCGTACGCGGAGCTCCGCCTGTTCCACGGCGAGCGCCGACGCCGCCTCTCGCGCCTCGGCCGCAGTCTCGCCGAGGAGGTCGCGTCGAGTTCGCGCCGCTTCCAGTTTCGACCCTGCCTCGCCGGCGGCGACGCGCAGCGTCCGCTGCCGCTCCCGCAGGGATTCCACGTGCACCAGCACCGCGGCCCGAGCTCGGCGCGCCCGCTCTTCGACCGCCGTCAACGCCTCGAGGTCCGTGTCCTCGACCGGCTCGTCGGCGACATCGAACAACGTGTCCAGCTCCGCCTGCCGCGACTCCATCAGGGTTCGCCGCTCCGCCGCCGCGGCCGCCGCGGACACCGCCTCCTGGCGTTCTTGCTGAACCTCGTCGCGGCGCCGGGCGACTTCTTCGCGGCGCCGGGCGAGTTTCTCCAATACCTCTGCGTCCGAAGCGGCGTCATCGTCGAGGCCACCCAAACGAGCGCGCAGCCCCGCAACCCTCTCTTCTCTGCTCGCCGCGGCTTCGGCGAGAGCACGAGCCCTGGCATCGAGACGCTGCAATTCGCCGTCGCGAGCAGCTCGGGACCGTTCCAGCAAGGCGAGCGTCTCATCGATACCCGCGACGCGGCGCCGCAGCGTCTCCAAGGCCGCCTCCGCCTCGCCGGAGTCCGCGGCGGACAACTCGGCGGCACGGGCCGCCGTCGTCGCTCGACTCGCAGATCGGGCCCGGTGCCGTTCCGCAGCCGCTGCCTCCTGGAGCGCGGATTCGAGTGGCGCAGTCGCGATGCCCTCCTGAGGAGCGGCGGCGATACCCGCCGCCGTCACCAAATCGCCCTCGAGGGTCACGACGCGCAGATCGGGACTGGCAGCGGCCACCTCCGCGGCGGCCGCCAGCGACGGAGCCAGCGCCACGTCACCCAGCAGGGTTCTCGCGAGCGCCGCATCGGCTTCAGGACCCAGGCGGTCGATGAGTGCCGTCGCTGTGCCCTCGTCGGCGACTTCTCGCGCCGGAGCCTCGCCATTCGACGGTGCCGCAACGAACGCCACCCCGCCGCGGCCCGCATCCTTGACGGCTAGAGCGGCCACCAGGACATCATCCGGCTCTGAGCCGACGTGCGCCTCTGCCCATGGACCCAACGCCGCGGCAACGGCCGCGGCGAGATCCGGCGGAACGTCCAGGCTCTCCGCGATCGTGCCGATGATCAAACCCAATTCGGCGGCGACCTCCAGGGCCTGTGGATCCGCCTGGCCGCGGCTCGCTTCCTCGAGTGCCGCTGTCCTCGCCCGAGCAGCAGCCTCCTCGGCCACAGCCTCATGGAAAGTGTCCTCGGCCTGGCGAGCCGCTTCGGCATCGGAACTCGCTCGATCCGCGGCAACGGCGGCTGCCTCCCTGGCCGCCTCGCGGCTCCTGACCGTCACGGTGCGCTCTTCGCCGAGTCGCTGGGTCTCCGCCACCTCTTCCTCGATCACCGCGGCCACGGCACCCCGGCGACGCGCCAGGTCCGACAGCTCTCTGTGATCTCTGACCGCGGCTGCCTCGAGCGCGGACAGATCACCTCTCAGGGAGGCGGCGACCCCGTCGGCGGGCAGCCGGTCGGCGGCGGCGAGCGATCTCTCTTCGTCTTCGAGTCCGCGGATCCGCTGCGCCAACCTCTCCGCCGCCTCCACGGCGCCAGCTTCCTCGGCTCGGGCGGCGCCGATCGAGGAGATGAGGTGCTCACGTTCGGATTCGAGATCGCGCCGCCGTTCACTCGCCCCCACCAGTCGTCGCTCCATGCCGAGCCTTCGCTCTCGAGCAACGAGTGCGATCTTCTGCAGACGTTCCGCGGCCGTCTCCAGCCGTGCCGCGGCCGCGGTGTCCCGATCGAGTGCCGCGCCGGTCTCTCCGGCTGCGGCTTGCAGGCCCCCCAGCGCTTCGCCCAGCTCCGCTCTCTCGGTCTCCGCCGCCTCGAGCCGTTGCGCCGTCTCCGCAGCCTCGATCTCGATCTTCTCGAGGCGATCGCGAACGGAACGCAGCCGTTGCCCGCCGAGCCAAAGCCGCAGAGCCCGCCACTCCGCTCTCGCTTGCTCATGACGCTCCGCCGCCCGCGCTTGCCGCTTCAACGGGCGCATCAGACGGTGCTGCTCGGCCAGCAGGTCTTGGAGGCGCACCAGGTCGTCGTCGGTCGCTTCGAGGCGCCGAATGGACCTGTCGCGGCGCTGGCGGTGCTTGATGACCCCGGCGGCCTCCTCGATGATGGCGCGGTGCTCCTCGGGGCTGGCGTTGAGCACGCTGTCGACTCGGCCCTGGCCCACGAGAACATGTTGGTGGCGGCCCACACCGCTGTCGGCGAGGAGCTCCTGGATGTCGAGCAGCCGACACGGCGTGCCGTTTATCTCGTACTCACTGGTGCCGTCCCGATACAGCCGACGCGTGATGGTGACCTCGGCCAGATCCAGCGCCAGGCCGCCGGTGCTGTTGTCGAGAGTGAGTGATACTTCGGCACGACCCAGGGCGGGACGCACCGCCGTGCCGGCAAAGATCACATCTTCCATTCTTTGCGTGCGCAACGCGCTCGTGGCCTGCGTGCCCATGACCCAGGCGACGGCGTCCACGATGTTGGACTTGCCGGTCCCGTTGGGACCGACGACGACGGTCACCCCGGGCTCGCATTCGATCCGGGTGCGGTCGGCAAAGGACTTGAAGCCCGCGAGGGAAAGTGTCTTCAGGTGCACGGGTGCGCCCAGGCTATCACCCGGAACTACAAGGTTGTGGTTCACTCGACGATGTCGAATCCCGCCGTTTCCAGGGGTTTTGCAGGCTCCACGCGCACCTCGTCCACCCGGGAATGGGGAGGTCCGGAGCGAAGCCACTCGATGAGACCGTCGACCGCCGCCTGATCCCCTTCGGCGTGGAGCTCGACAGATCCATCGGACCGATTCCGTACCCAGCCGGTCACGCCAACGCGCCGCGCCTCGTGACGGGTCGACCAGCGAAAGCCGACGCCCTGGACTCTTCCGGTGACGACGCCGTGTATCGCGATCACAGGCCCTCCAGGAACGATTCCACCGCGGTGATGTGCTCGGGGCACAACAGTGCCGTGCTTGCCGCCAGCACCGCACCGACGACAACACCCTCGTCGGAGCCGAGAGCAGAATCAAGATCTTCGAAGACAGCGACATCGGCGCCGAACATGGAGACTGCGATCGAGACGAGAGCTCTGTCGGCGCCCTCCCCTGCCCCCAGGGCGGCGCAGACGGGGGCCGCCGCCCGCATCGCCGCGGCCTCGTCGAAGGCCGCGCCGCCGGAGGCGGCCACGGCGCCGGCGATCGTTTCCGTGAAGACGCGGCTCAGTTCCATGCCGCTGCGATCGGGACAGACCTGGGCGATGCCCACGGAAAGCACCTCGTCCATGATTGCGGAGTCGCCCTCCGGAGCATCGGGCACCAGCCCGACGCTCACCGCGGCTACGGCACCCTCTCCCAGGCCGCGACACAAGTCGACCAGGACTGACCCGATGCCATCAATACCCAAGCCATCGAACGCCGTCCCCGCGATGGCCCGCTCCGCCGACGCTGCATAGGAGCCGGCAAGGCTCTCCAGGGAGGGCGTCGGAGCCAGTGTCGGCGGCGCTGTGCTTCCCGAACACGCCGCGAGCAGCAGGGTCGGTAGCGCGATCCTGATCATCGCTGGCATCCAGGGCACCAGTGTGTGCTCCGGCCCCTTATGACCGTCGCATTCACCGTGCTCCCGCAGCGGAGACACCCTTCGCCGCGTCGTCCGTAGACGCGCAATCGGGGCAGGAAGCCCCCAGCGCGACCGTCGGGGAGGAGATAGGCCATGTCACCGAGGCTCGTCCCTCCTGCGGCGAGTCCCGCCTCCAGTACCGGCCGGATCGCGGCGCGCAACCCCTTGACCTCGGCGGGGTCCAACGACCCGCCGCTTCGTGAAGGGTCGAGGCGAGCCCGATGCAGGACCTCGTCCGCATAGATGTTCCCCAGTCCCGCAATGAGGTGCTGGTCGAGCAGGAGAGCCTTCAGGGACGCTGTCCTCCCCGCGAGCATCTCACCGAGACGCGGTGACCGGGGGAGATCGTCGAGGGCATCGTGCCCCAGGGTGGCGACGGAGGATTCGGATAACTCTTCGGGCGTGTAGACGGCCATGAAGCCGAAGGTGCGCGGGTCCACGAAGCGGACTTCGGCGCCGTTCTTGAGGCCGATGACGACGTTGGTATGCCGAGCCTCGTCGGTGCCGGCCGAGACGACCTGGAGGCGGCCCGACATGCCGAGGTGTGTGACCCAGGTGAGATCTCCGTCGAGCTGCCCCAGCAGGTACTTCCCGATACGATCCAGGGCCAAGATCTTTCGCCCTGCCAGGCGCCGCGGGAAATCGGCGGGCGATTCGTGGCGGCGCACCATCCGTCGCCGGCGCACGTCGACTCGGGTCACCCTGGATCCAACCACGGCCTTCTCGAGATGACGCCTGGTCGTCTCCACCTCGGGCAACTCAGGCATCGGCCTCCCCGAGGCTCGCCAGTGCTCTTCGCGCCGCCTCTTGCTGGGCGCGCTTCTTGGAAGAACCCTTGCCTTCGCCGAGCAAGTCGTCGCCGACGGATACCCGAGCGGCGAAGCTGCGGTCGTGATCGGGACCCGTCCCAGTGACCTCGTAGGTCGGAACCCGGCCCGTGCTGGCGAGGACTTCCTGGAGCCGCGTCTTGTAATCGCGCTCTCCGGGCATAGCGGCTCGCTCCGCGATCAGATCCGCCCAAAGGGCGCTGACCAGGCTATGCGCCGCCTCCATCCCGCCATCCAGATAGACGGCTCCGATCACTGCCTCCAACGCGTCGGCGAGGATCGAGGGCTTGTCGTGGCCCCCTGAAGCCGCCTCGCCCCTGCCGAGCTCTATGTGGTCGCCCAACCCGAGCCGTCTCGCCATTCGGGCGAGGGCGGCTTCGTTGACGACTGCGGCACGAACCTTGGCCATCGCTCCCTCGGACATGTCCCCGGCTGCGTAGAGCTCGCCGGCCACGACCAGGCCGAGCACAGCATCGCCCAGGAATTCGAGGCGTTCGTTCGACGCGAGCTCCGTGAAATGCTCTGCCTCCCAGGAGCGATGGGTCAATGCGGTGCGAAGCAGTGCGGCGTCTTTGAACGTGTATCCGAGGTCGCTCTCGAAGTCAGCCACGCAAGCCCTTTTCGATGCGACCGACCAGGTCGCGCTCCGCTCCCTCCGACGCCAGCTGGAGGGCGTTGGCAACGGCGGTGCGCGACGATGATCCGTGGGCGATCACGACGGTTCCCCGCGCCCCGACCAGATGGGCCCCGCCGTAGGCCTCCGGGTCGAACTTCTCCCAAAGCTCGAGCAGGTGAGGCTGCAGCACTGCCGCCGCATCTCGCACCCGCTCGTCGGTCACCGTATCCAGCCACTCGAGCACATAGCGGCCCACCGCCCCGGCGGTTCCTTCTGCCGCCTTGAGGAGAACGTTGCCGGTGAAGCCGTCGCTGACCATCACATCGGCCACGCCGGCACCCAGATCACGCCCCTCGACGTTCCCCACGAACCTGACCGGCGCCTCGCCGATCAGCCCGAAGGCCTCCTTCTCGATGCTGCGTCCCTTGGCGTCCTCCTCACCGATGTTGAGCAGGCCGACTGCCGGGTCCGCCACGCCGAGGTAGACCTCGGCGACGACCGAACCCATGACGGCGAACTGAGCCAGATGAGCCGGCTTCACCTCCAGGTTGGCGCCGACGTCCAGCACCACGGTCGGGGTGCCCAGCGGGAAGATCGTGGCGATCGCCGGCCGGGCGACACCTTCGATCCGCCCGATGACGAACGCCGCGGCGGCGAGCGCGGCCCCGGTCGATCCGGCCGAAACCATCCCAACCGCGTCACCGGAGGCCACGAGTTCGGCGGCCACCGTCACCGAGGCCCCTTTCTTGGCGCGGATGGCCGCAGCGGGGTCCTCGGCCATTCCTATGACCTCCGGCGCGTGCACTACCGGGAGAGCGCTTCCCACCTCGCCGAGATGCCTCTGTAACACCGCCTCGTCGCCGACGAGAACGACATCGACGCCGCGCACCGCGGCGTCGAGCGCTCCGAGAACCGTCTCGTGCGGGGCGTGGTCCCCGCCCATCGCGTCGAGGACTATCCGTGCCATGACCGGACCCCCAAACCGACCATCCCTAGGACGGGATTACCTCCCGGCCCTTGTACGTCCCGCACTCGGGGCACACGCGGTGCGGAAGCTTGGGCGAGTCGCACTGCGGACAGCGCGTGGTCTGGGCTTTTTCGACCTTCCACATCGCCTTCCGCCGCCGGGTACGAGAGCGGGACATCTTCTTCTTGGGTACCGCCATGGCGCGCCCTTTCCGCTTTTCGATCAGGGTTCTAGCAAATCCCGGAGCCCGGCGAAGGGGGATGAGCTTTCTTCAGGGTGTCCGGGGCAGGAACCGGTATTCAAGTCGGCTCCGCAGGTTCCGCAAAGTCCCAGGCAGTCCGGACGGCATACAGGTCGCAGAGGAACCTCGAGCAGGATGGCATCGCGCAGCACGGGTTCGAGGTCGGCGGTGTCATCATCGAGCGAATAACCGGCGTCGTCGTCGTCGAAGCCCATGGCCTCCGTCAGCTCGACGCGAAGTGACTCCGACCACTCGGCGAGACAACGGTGGCAGGTGAATCCCAGCTCGGTCTCCGCCGGTCCGCGCACCACCAGGACACCGGCGGCGTTTTCGAGCGTCAGCTCCGCGGCCAGCTCCGGCCCGACCCTTGCCAGCTCGAGCCCCCAGTCGACGGTGGTCTCGATCCGTACGTCGCGACGGGTCCCCGGCTCGGCGATGACGTCGGCAACGGCTACTACGAAGGGTGATGACGGCGCCACCGGGCCACTGTACCGAGGGCCCGCTCCCGGTCTGTTACTCCTCGGTTTCGTCGGTCTCGGGGCCGCGGCGGCGGGTCTGGTGAAGCTCGGCGCGGGCGGCGCGCACCTGGGCCAGGAGGTCGGCCAGCACCGCCTCGATCTGCTCGAAGGCCTGCTCGCTGTAGTCCTCGGCTTCGAGCCGGATCCGGGTGGCCTCTGCCTCGGCATGGCGCACCATGGCATTCGCCTCGTCGACCGCCTCCTTGACGATGTACGACTCCGAGACGAGCTCGTCGCTCTGATTGCGCGCCCGTTCCAGCATCTCGCGCGCCGTTTCGTTGGTGCGGGCGACGAAGGCTTCCCGCTCGCGCACCATCCAGCGGGCGGCGCGCAACTCCTCCGGGAGGTCGTCACGCAAGCGGTACAGCATCTCCAGGAGCACTTCGCGATCGAGCATCACGTTGCTCGAAAGCGGCACGTTCCGGGCGCCCTCGACCCCGATGATCAGCTCGTCGACCACGTCGAGGAGCTCACCCGTACGCGGGGGAACGGTGACTGCCTCAGTCTGATTCAGCTCGACGTCCTCGGTCATGATGCAAACCTCTCCTTCAGAGCGACACCGACGGACTCGGGGACGAGCGCAGACACGTCACCGCCGAACCGGGCCACTTCCCTCACCAGCGACGACGACAGATAGCCCAGATCGGGCTTGGTGGCCACGAACATCGTGACGATCCCCGACAGATGGCGATTCATCTGGGCGAGCTGCAGCTCGTAGTCGAAGTCCGTCATGGCCCGCAGGCCTTTGACGATCACATCGGCTTCCACGGCCTTGGCAAAGTCGACGAGGAGGCCATCGAAGCTATCGATCTCGACGTTGTCCCACGGGCAGTGCTCGTCGAGCATGGTCTTGCGGTCATCTGAGGAAAAGAGCGGCTCCTTGGAGGGATTGCGCACCACCGCGACCACCACGCGGTCGAAGATCGAGGCACAGCGCTTGACCACATCGATGTGGCCGTTGGTGGGCGGATCGAAGCTTCCAGGCACGAGCGCTGTGGTCATGCCAACGCCTCCTTTATGAGCCGAGTCACCTCGGCGTCGCCGTATCGCCTTCGGTCGGCCACGGTTAGGCCCGTCAGGCCGGCGATCTCGCCGCTCCCCTTGCGCCGGTGGACGACGACCGTGGCACCGCTGGACAGCCGCGGCGCGAGCTGTTCCAGGACCGCCTCGACGGACGGTAGTGGCAGGTCGTAGGGAGGGTCAACGAATGACAAGTCGAAGGCGTCGCCGGGTCGCTCCAGGTAATCCTCGACCCGCTGCACCACCACGCGGCCCCCGAGCCCCACGGTGGCGATGTTGCGCTCCAAGACGGCTGCGGCCCCCCGCTCCGATTCGACGAACACGGCATCGTGCGCCCCGCGACTGAGGGCCTCGAGCCCGAGACTCCCCGATCCGGCGTAGAGGTCGAGCACGCCGGCGTCGATGACGGTGTCGCCGAGCGCTGAGAAGATCCCTTCTTTCGCCCGGTCCATCATCGGCCTGGTCTTCCTTCCCGAAGGGCTCAGCAGCCTCCTGCCCTTGGCGCTACCGGCGATGATCCTCACGAGATGAACAGCCAGTCCTCAGCACCCCCGAGCAGAGCATTCACCTCATCGGCGACGGGGCGGTGTGCCGCCAGGCTCGAATCCCCCGCCACCATGTCGAAGGCTTCACGCCTTGCCACGATCAACGTGTCCATGTCGGCGAGCACGTCGGCCAACTTCAGGTCGGCCATCCCCGCCTGACGGGCACCGAACACCGTCCCCTGGCCCCTTATCCGCAAATCCTCCTCGGCCAGTCGAAACCCGTCCGTCGTCGCCACCATGGCGGCGATTCGCCGCTCCCCCTCCGGTGTCGTCGGATCGGCGATCAGCAGGCAGCGGCCGGGGTACTCCCCGCGCCCCACCCTGCCCCGCAATTGATGCAGCTGGCTGAGACCGAAGCGGTCGGCATCCTCGATCATCATCACCGTGGCGTTGGGGATGTCGATGCCCACCTCTATCACCGTGGTGGCGACGAGAACGTCGACATCACCGGCACGAACTGCACCCATCACGGTTTCCTTGTCGGCCGATTTCATCTGGCCGTGCAGCAGGCCCACCCGCAGGTCGGAGAACACCTCGGAGAGCCGCTCGTGCTCTGCTGTGGCCGATGCAACCTGCAACTTGACCGAATCTTCGACCAGCGGGCAGACCACGAACGCCTGGCGGCCCGCTTCGACCTCGGACCGGATTATCGAGTACGCCGCCTCGAGCGACGCGACGTCCGACGCGAACGCCTCGGTTCGTACCGGGACCCGCCCCCGGGGCATCTCGTCGAGAACGGTGACATCGAGGTCGCCGTAGAGGGTCATCGAAAGGGTGCGCGGGATGGGAGTCGCCGTCATGATCAGCATGTCCGGCTGCGGACCCTCGGCCTTGTCACGCAGCTCGACTCGCTGATGCACGCCGAAGCGGTGCTGTTCGTCGACCACGGCGATGCCCAGGTTGGAGAAGGAGACACCCTCCTGGATGAGGGCATGCGTGCCCACCACCAGGTCGACCGTTCCGTTTGCCACCGCTTCGAGAACCTCGACGCGATCGGGCGAGGATCCGGTGAGGAGCGCCATGCGCACCCCGACCAACTCGGCGAGAGGGGCCAGCCCGATGTGGTGCTGGTCTGCCAGGACCTCCGTGGGGGCCATCACCGCTCCCTGGTATCCGCCCTGGACCGCGGTCAGCAGCGCCGCCATAGCGACCACCGTCTTGCCCGAGCCCACCTCCCCTTGGAGCAGCCGGTGCATCGGATGGGGAGCCGCCAGGTCACGCTGAATCTCGTCGATCGCCACGGTCTGCGCACCGGTGAGCCGGTAGGGCAGCGCATCCAGGAAGGCTTCGACCAGCCCTCCGGTCAGGTCATGCGCCAGGCCCTCGGCCTCATCGATCTGGCGATGCTTGCGTACCGCCAGGGCCACCTCCAGCCGAAACAACTCGTCGAACACGAGCCGGGCCCGAGCCGCTTCGGCGGCGGCCATCTCCTCGGGGAAATGGATGTCGCCGATGGCGGTGTCGCGATCGACGAAACCGAGGCGCTGCACCAGATCCACCGGTAGCGGATCGGGCATGGGTCGGGCTTTGATCAGAGCCGAGTGGATGTAGCGCCGCAAGTGACCGGGTCCGATCCCGCCGATCGAGGGGTGCACAGGCATGATCCGCCCGGTTATCAGCGATTCCCCTGGCCGATCCAGGACATCGGCGTCGGGTGACTGCATCTGCAAGCCACCTCGGTAGCGGGTCACGGTGCCCGACAGCGCGACCTCGGCTCCCTCGGTCAGCTGCCGCTGCCGGAACGCCTGGTTGAACCAGACGGCCTTCAGGATCCCGGTCTTGTCGTAGATCGTGGCCTCGACGATGACGAGCTTGCCTCGAGGCCTTCGCAGCGAGACCTTCTTGACGGTTCCCACCACTGTGACTTCCTCGTCGAGCGGCACCTCGGCGAGCGGCACCGTGCGGCTGCGGTCGACGTATCGGCGCGGGACGTGGAGGAGAAGATCGGCCACCGTGGCAATGCCGGCCTGGCGCAGTTTCTCGCCGCGCTTTCCCTTGAGGCCGGGAACCCGCTCGACGCCCTTTTCGGCGGAGGCCAGTTCGGCCAGGGTATTGCCGCTCACTCGACGCCGAACAAGTACGGGTAGAGCGGCTGGCCCCCGGAGACGATCTCCACCGTCACACCCGGCGTGCTCTCCTCGAGACCGCTGGCTATCTGCTCGGTCACAGCGGCGTCCGCCTCGGCTCCGGTGATGATCGTCACTATCTCCGCGTCCTCGCCCACTATCCGCCCCAGGACTCCGGTCACGGCCGCAGGACAATTGTCGGCGATCACCGCGACATCGCCCGAGACGATGCCGAGCCAGTCACCCTCGCTTATCTCGCCGGCGGGCGTGCTGGCATCGCGCACCGCACGAGTCACCTCGCCGGCGGTGACGTCCCTCGCCGCCGCAGCCATCTCGCCCACAGTCGCCTCGGTCTCACCACCGGGCATGTAGGCGATCATCGCCGCGAGCCCCTCGGGAACGGAACGGGTCGGCACCACGTGCACCCGCTTGGTGGTCAGGGAGTCGAGTTGCTCGGCGACGGGGATGATGTTCTTGTTGTTGGGAAGGACGATGACGGTGGTGGCGTCGACGGCCTCGATCACCTCGAGAACCTCCCGAACCGAGGGGTTCATCGTCTGCCCGCCGACCACCAAGCCCTGGACACCCGAATCGCGAAAGAGCCCGGCGATGCCGTCTCCGACGCCGACCGCCACCACGCCGGGCTCGGCTGAGGCGAATTCGGGCCGCGGTTCGAAACCGACTGGGCGGTGGTGCATCTCGCCGGAGACCTGATCGAGGAGATCCGTGATCTTGATGCGCTCCGGTCGTCCCAAGCCGATCCCCGCTTCGATCGCCGGGCCAATGTCGTCGGCGTGGATGTGGCAGTTCCAAACGCCGTCCCCGCCGACTACGACTATCGAGTCTCCCAACTCGGCCCATGCCTCGCGCAGCCGGTCTCCGGCCGAGGAGTCCTCCGAACGAAGCAGGTACATGACTTCGTAACGCAGGTCGGCGATGGAGTGGGCCTCGCCGTCGCCGGAGTGGACGAGCTGCGCGGCTGCGGCGGCGAATATCGCCTCTGGGAGAGCCACATCGGATCCGGTGACCTCCTCCAGAAAGGCCACCAACAGCAACAGAAAACCGGCGCCGCCGGCGTCCACGACACCTGCCTCCTTGAGGACGGGCAGCAACTCCGGTGTGTTGACCAGGGAGCGCTCCGCCCTGTCGTAGACACGCTGCAGTAGGTCGGCCAGCTCCTCGCCCTCGGGCGTCTCCGCCTCACGCGCCGCCTCCGACGCCTCGCGCAGGACCGTGAGGATGGTCCCTTCCACGGGCTTGCCTACGGCCTGATACGCCGCTTCCGACGCTCTGTCGAGGGCATCGACCAATTGGGTCGTCCCCAGATCCGCCGCGCCGCGAAACGCGTCGGCGAGGCCGCGCAAGATCTGACTGAGGATGATGCCGCTATTGCCCTGGGCGCCCATCAGCGCCCCATGAGCCAGGGCGCTCGCCACCTCTTCCATACTCTCGGCGGCCTCCACCTCGGCCACCACGGACTCGACCGTCAGGGTCATGTTGGTGCCGGTGTCGCCGTCTGGGACCGGATAGACATTGAGCCGATTGAGCGCCTCCCGGTACTGGCGCAGTCGGCTCAGGTACCGAGAGAGAACCTGCTTCAAGTCCTGAGGGCGCAGGCTGAGGCGGTTGGGCGACATGGCGCGCGGAGTATACGGAGGGCCTTCGCGCCGCCCCGCGGCGTCGGCTGGTGCTGCATCGAGTGGCTGGTATCCTCTCGCCGTTCCCGAGGAGGTTCCTCCCGTGTCGTACCGATGCGAGATCTGCGGCAAAGAGCCGTGGTTCGGCAAGCAGGTGAGCCACTCCCACCGGCGCTCCAACCGCCGCTGGCTGCCCAACATCCAGCGCGTTCGCGTGCGTCACGGCAGCAATTCGCGTCGCATGCGTGTCTGCACCTCGTGCATCAAGGCCGGCAAGGTCGAAAAGGCATGAGCTTCGGGCCTTTGGCCCGAAGCGGCCGTTAGCCGTTAGCCATTGGCGACTGGCTAATCGCGCACCGACTCAAGACCAACGGCCGAGGGCCAACCGCTATCCTCCGCTCGCTCCGAGCGGAGGATTCATGGCCCAAGGCGTCGTCAAGGTCTACGACCCCAAGACCGGTGTCGGGGTCATCGTGCGCGACGACGACCAGTCGGAGGTCCTGCTCCGCCCCGGATCTCTCGATGGCAGCATCTTCCGTTCACTGCGCCAGGGGCAGCGCATCAACTTCGAGATAGCCGCCGAGGGCGAGACTGATTACGCGGCTTCGGTGCGCATCGGCTCCGACGGATACTGAGCGTCACCGGCCCGGCGGCGAATCCTCTTCTGATCCCCGGGTTCCCGGCCCGATCTGTCGAGATCGGGGTGCCGCGGCGGCGGGTATAGTCCGCGGCGGACCCCTGACCCGAGGAGAGAGATGGTCGAAGCGTACGTGCTGATCCAGACCGAGGTCGGCAAGGCCGCCCAGGTCGCCATGGAGGTCAACGAGATCGACGGCGTCCAGGCAGCCCAGGCAGTGACCGGGCCCTACGACGCCATCGTCCACGCCTCTGCCGACGACGTCGACTCGCTGGGCAAGCTCGTCGTGGCCAAGATCCAGGCCATCGAAGGGATCACGCGCACCCTGACCTGCCCCGTCGTCAAGCTGTAGGCCGCTACCCGTTCAGGGCGAGCGTTACCAGCTCGTCGCACAACTCGGGATAGGGCATCCCGCTCGCCGCCCACATCATGGGGAACATCGACTTGGGCGTGAAACCGGGCATCGTGTTGATCTCGTTGAGGATGAAGCCGCGCCCGCCCTCCTCGTAGAAGAAGTCGACGCGCGCCAGGCCGCGGCACTCCAGCGTCGTGAAAGCGCGCTGCGCCAGAGAGCGAACCATCTCCATGGCCGCGTCCGGCAGCGCGGCGGGTACCTCGAGAATCGTGGCGTCGTCGCGATACTTGGCGTCGTAGGTGTACCAGCCGTCCTCGACGATGACCTCGCCCGCCAGTGAGGCTCGCGGGCCCTCGAGGACGGCGACTTCGATCTCTCGACCTTCCACCTCGGCCTCCACCAGGACCTTGCGATCGTGCTCGAGAGCGGCGTGGATCGACTCCTTCAGCGACTCGTCGTCGACGGCGCGACTGATGCCGACCGACGAACCGAGGTTGGCCGGTTTGACGAAAACGGGGTATCCGAGGTCGTCGCCGACCTTGCCCGCGATCGACGCCGGCTCGACGAGAAAATCGGCTCCCCGCACGACGAAGAAATCCCCAATCGGTATCCCCGCCTCGCGGAAGAGCCGCTTGGCAACATCCTTGTCCATGGCGACGGCCGAGCCGAGGACGCCGGAGCCCACATAGGCGAGGCCGGCCATCTCGAACAAGCCCTGGATCGTGCCGTCCTCCCCAAAGGGGCCGTGCAGGACCGGAAAGGCGACGTCGACGGCGAGGGTCTCGCCGCCGGACACGATCCCGCCCCCCGGAACCTCGAGTGACACGGCCGGTCCCGCGGCGACGAGAGGATCGAGACCGGGGTCGGCGAGATGAAAGACTCCCTCTCGATCGATCCCCACCGCCACCGGCTGGTGGCCCTTCTCAATCAGCGCGGCGATCGTGGACACCGCCGATACGCACGACACTTCGTGCTCATCGGACTTGCCGCCGAAGAAGACCGCAACCCGCGCCATCTTCAGTCCCCTTCTTCTTCCCCGGCGGGTCCCCTGCCCCCCGCCTCCTCCGCAGCGTGGGGCCCCTGCCCCACGGCGGCCGTGTCTTCCCCGGCGGGTTCCTCCGCAGCCGCGATCGCGTGGAACCCTCCGTCCACATGGACCACTTCGCCGGAGGTCTTGGGTGCCCAGTCGCTGAGCAAGACGGCGATCATGCGCGCCACGGGATCGGGATCGCCCGTGTCCCAGCCGAGGGGGGCCCGTTGCGCCCAGACGTCCTGGAACTGGGAGAAGCCGGGGATGTTCTTGGCGGCGACCGTTCCGAGAGGGCCGGCGGAGACGGCGTTCACCCTGATCCCCTCCCTTCCCAGGTCGCGCGCCAGGTACCGCGTCACAGACTGCAGCGCCGACTTGGCCACGCCCATCCAGTCGTATGCCGGCCATGCCTGGCTGTTGTCGAAGTCGAGGGTGACCAAGGACCCGCCCCCGGCATTGCGCAGCAGAGGCAGCAGTCCCACCGCCAGCGTCTTGAAGGAGAATGCCGAGGTCGTGAAAGCGGTGGCGGCGCTCTCCGCCGGCGTGTCGAGGAATGCTCCACCGAGGGCATCGGCAGGAGCGAATGCGATGGCGTGCAGTGCCCCGTCCACAACTCCCCATCTGGAGTCGAGCTCCGCAGCGAGGGCTTCCATGTGTGTCGAGTCGTTGATGTCGAGCTCCAGGACGTCGGGTGTGCTCGGCAGGCGCCGCGCCACGCGCTCGGTCAGCCGCATTCCTCGGTCGAAACCGGTGAGGACGATGTCGGCCCCCTCCTCGAGGGCGATACGCGCCGTGTGCCAAGCGATGGAGTCGTCGGTGAGCACACCCGTGATCACCAGGCGCTTGCCCTCCAGCAACATCGACCCTCCTCTGCAAACGACGGCGCATCGGCTTCGACGCGTGCCGCCGGCAACGCTACCGGAAGCTCCCTAGTTGACGTTGGACCAGGCTCGCAGCCCCAAACCCATGACGAACAGCAGCAGCAAACCCCAGGCGAGCGCCGGACGGCGTGCGATTTGAGCCCGGTAGATGTAGGCGAACGTGAAGGTGAAGAGGATCACGAACCCGTAGAAGATGTGGAAGTCGTTGCCGGGGCGCACGTCCTGGGCGTAGAGCACCAGGCCGAAGCCCACCTGGAGGAGCATCGCCGCCACTGCGGTCCCGGCCGCCCAGTGGAAAGGCCTCGTCGCCGGCCGCTTGAGGAGAGCCAGTCCCAGCCCCCAGAGCCCGGCCAATCCGCTGGTCACGACGGCGAAGTAGAACCAGTTGGCGTGCAGGGATCGCATCGGCGGTGATGCTAGGGAGATGCCGTCGCTGGGGATGCCGGACGCCGGAAGGGCCCGCCCCGACCGCAGGGCGATCGGGGCGGGCCCGTTCCGCGGCCGTGTCCGTCAGGCTCCGGCGACCACCTCCGGAGCGTTGACGTCACGCTCGCCGTTGCCAACCACGTTCCCCATCTCAGCCGCGATCATTCCGATGACGCCCGGATTGATCGAATCGCCCATGCCTGAGGGGATCACCATGAGTGAGTCGGCTTCCTTGATGGACTCGTAGGTCACGTTCATCGCACGGAGCTGCAGCGCGGTCGGGCTGTCCTGATATCGCCTCGCCGCCCGCTCCATTTCGTCTGCGATCCGCTGCTCACCCTCGGCGAGGATGATGCGGGATTCGAGCTCGCGATCGGCCTGCGCCTTGCGGCTCATTGCGTCCTCGAGAGTCCGCGGGATCATCACATCCCGGATCTCCACCGACTGCACGGTCACGCCCCAATCGTGTGTCTTGGCGTCGATCGTGTCGCGAAGCTCGTGATCGAGCGTCGTGCGATCCATGATCATGCGCACCAACTCGGTCCGTCCGATCACATCGCGCAGCGTCGTTTGCGCGGCCCAGCCGACCGTGGGAATGAAGTTCTCGACCTCCAGGACCGCCATCTCGGCGTCGTGGACTACCCAGAACATGACTGCGTCCACGTTCACCGGGACGGTGTCCTTGGTGAGAGTGTCCTCGGCCTTGAAGTGCGTCGACCTGATCCGCATGTCGACCAGGCGCACCACGCTGTCGAATCCGGGTACGACCCAGGAAATGCCGGGTTGCAGGACGCGCCTGAAGCGGCCGACCCGCAGCAGGATGCCGCGATCCCACTCCCTGACCTGGCGTGGTGACAGCGCGAGAACGACGCCGACGATCAGCGCAACCCACCAGTATTCGGACTCGGTTGCGGCAAGCACACCGACCGAGATACCGGTAGCCGCCAGGATCACCAGCGTGACTACGTTGAAACTACCTCGCAACATCAGCGCTCTCCTTCTCCCATCTCGTATCGATGAACTGGCAGAGCTCGTTCGGCCGCATGCCCGCCTCCTGAGCCGAGTCGATGAGCGCAAGCACCTCGCGCTCAAGGGCGGCGAAGTCGCTCTCGCCCATGGCTTCGTCAGCACCATCGTTCACGAAGGTGCCTCTGCCTCGCTCCAGCCGGAGTAGTTCGTCTGCGGCCAGGTCGTGGTACACCCGCGCCACCGTGTTGGCGTTGACCCCCAGCGCCACGGCGAGACTGCGGACGGTGGGGAGCGGATCTCCTGCTGCCAAAACCCCTTCCCGCATCAGGAGTCGAATCCGCTCGGCCAGTTGCACGTAGACCGGTACGCCGCTCTGCTTGTCGATCTGAATCGGTAACGCCACCTGTGACCTCCCGAATCGGCTACCGTCAGGATTGACCTATTGTCCTATTGAACTAGAACACTATATCACTAGGTCTATCGACGGCCAAGCCGGCTCCCAAGCCAATCGTGCACTCGCCGGGATTGAGTTCGTAGGGGCATTGGCCCATCTACCCGCAGATCGACGCTACGGCGCGCCGGGTTCGGACCTGTCACGCGATGGCTCGCCCCGCCGCACTGCGGCCCGAGCCATGTTGCGCGCCATCCGCTTGAAGATCGGAGCGTGAAACGGGAGCATCACGTACCAGTAGAAGCGCCCGAACAGTCCCCTGGGGGCAAACCTTGCCGCCTGCACGAGACGGCTGCCTTCGCCCTCAGGTTCGACCGACCACGCCAGCCACGCGGTGCCGGGCACCTTCATCTCTGCCTGCAGAGCCAGCCGCCGATGCGCGTAATCGATCTCGACCACCCTGAAGAAGTCGAGCGCCTCACCGGGACGAAGCTCCTCGGGATCGCGTCGTCCCCGGCGCAGCCCCACTCCCCCTATGAGCCGGTCGAGAAGCCCACGCAGCCGCCACGCCCAGTTCATCGAGTAGTACCCGACGTCGCCTCCCACTCTGGTCACCGCCCACAGCAGGTCGTCCGGCAATGCCGAGGACGACACCATGCGCCGGTCGACATACATCTTGGCTCCCGACCAGGAGGGGTCGTGCGGCATCGGTGCCGCAGGGATTGCCGGCGCGTCGGACCACCGCGTCTCGACGTCGGCCAGAGAGATCCGCGCCAGCGCCAGCTCGACGCACTGGCGATAGGTGAGCAGATCTTGCGGGGCGAACCCCGGGGGCGACTCTTTGCGAACGATGACGTCGTGGGAAAGGCTCTCGATCAAGGGACGGGCGAGCGCCGGAGGCAGCGGGGTGGCCAGTCCGACGAAGAGCGGTGACAGCCACGAGCTGAAGACCGGCAGCGGAATGACGATCCGCTTGCGGAGCCCGGCGACACTGGCGTAGGTCTGCATCATCTCTTGGTAGGTGAGGATGTCGGGACCGCCGATGTCGTACACCCGGTCCACCGGTTCTCGGTCCTCCAGCACGGAGATCAGGATGGCCAGAACGTTGCGAATCCCGATCGGCTGGCACCTCGTGCGGACCCAGCGAGGGCGCATCATGATGGGAAGGATCTCGGTCAGGTGGCGGATCATCTCGAAGGACATCGAGCCGGAGCCGATGATGACTGCAGCGCGCAGCTGGGTTACCGGTGTCGCGCCCGCAGCAAGGATGTCTCCGACTTCATGGCGGCTCTTGAGGTGGCCGGAGAGCTCGGCGCCATCGTCACCCAGACCGCCCAGGTAGACGATCCGCCGCAAATCGGCTGCGTCCGCTGCTTCTCGGAAGTTCTCAGCGGCGCGGCGATCCGTCTCGGCGAAGTCGGCGGCGGCCCCCATCGAGTGGATCAGGTAGAACGCGGCATCACAGCCGTGGAGGGCGGCATCGAGAGATTCCCGATCGAGCGCGTCTCCGGCGGCGACCTCGACACGGTCGCGCCACGGATAGAGGGCGAGATGCTCGAGATCGCGGCTCATGCAGCGCACCCGGAAGCCACTCTCGAGCAGGCGCGGCACCAACCGGCCGCCGATGTAGCCGTTGGCCCCCGTCACCAACACTCTCATGCGGCAAACGTACCGACATGACGCGGCGCCGAACGGCCCCAATCCGTGCCGATGGGCCTATGCGGGCCTCGTCACGTCGGCGACCGTCGCTGCGGTGTGCGCGGCGAGATCGGCCACGTCCAGGTGTATCGAGAGGCCGTGAGCCCCCCCACCCATGGAGACCTCCCCAGATGCAGAGGAATCGAGGATCACAGGCAGGCGTCGTTTCGAGCCAAACGGCGTGATGGCGCCCGGCGGGTATCCCGTAACCGCAAGCGCTTCTTCAGCAGGCGCCAGGGACATACGCGACGTCCCCACGACTCGGCGCAAGCTCGGCCAATCGATGACCCGATCGCCGGGGACGACGACGATGACGAACTGGTCGGAACCGGTGCGGACGACGAGGGATTTCATGACCTTGTGAACCGGGACACCCCGCTTTTCCGCCGCCTCGGCGAGGCTGTCGACTCTGCCGTACTCCACCACCCGGTGGGCCAGGCCGGCGGCGGCTACATCCCTCGTCGCCGGCGTGTCAGGAGTCGTCACCGAGGAGCACGTCCGCGTACCGGTCCCGCACGACCTTTTTGTCGAACTTCCCGGTGCCGGTCTTGGGCAACTCGTCGGCGAACTCGATCACGTCGGGCAGCCACCACCGCACAACCCGATGTCCGAGGTGTTCCAGCAGCTCTTCGGCGGTGACTTCCATGCCGGGCCGCTTGACGACCAGCGCCAGAGGCCGCTCCTGCCATTTGACGTGCTTCACGCCGATGACGGCGGCTTCGGCGACCGCAGGGTGGGCCATCAGCTCCCTCTCCAGATCCAGCGACGAGATCCACTCGCCACCCGATTTGATCACGTCCTTAGCGCGGTCGGTGATGACGATGTATCCCTCGGGTGTGATCTTGCATACATCCCCGGTGCGCAGCCACCCGTCGCTGAAGGACTCCGCGGTGCGTGGGTCCCGGTAGTACTCGGCAGCGATCCACGGGCCGCGGATGAGCAACTCGCCGAAAGCCTCACCGTCCCAGGGCAGTTCGGCACCGTCCTCGTCGACGATCTTGATCTGCAGCCCGGCGACGGGGATCCCGGCCGTCTCCAGCCGATCGAGCTGTTCGTCGAAGTCGAGTGTCTCGTGCTCCGGCTTGAGCGTGGCGATCGAGCCGACCGGGTTGGTCTCGGTCATGCCCCACCCCTGCAACACGACGATGTCGCGCTCGGTGGCAAACCACTCGATCAGCGCCCGGGGAACGGCCGCCCCGCCACAGAGGAAGGTGTTGATCGAGCTCACGTCCGCCTCGGGATGCTCGGTGAGGTATTGCTGGATGCCGATCCAGACCGTGGGCACCCCCGCGGAAAAGGTCACGCGCTCCTCCTCGAAGAGCCGGACCAGCCCCTCAGGCGAGAGATCCGGGCCGGGATAGACGATGCGCGAGCCTGCCGCAGTCGCCGAAAACGGGTACCCCCAAGCCGCAGCGTGGAACATGGGTACGACCGGAAGCATCGTGTCGCTGGGCTGCAGCGGCTGCGCGGCGAGGGTGCTGATCGTGTGCAGGTAGGTGGAACGCTGCGTGTAGGCGACTCCCTTGGGGTTGCCGGTTGTACCCGACGTGTAGCACAGCATCATTGGCGACCGTTCGTCCAGCATCGGCCACGCTCCCCATGGATCGGCGGCGCCGATCAAGTCCTCATAGGCCACGACGTTGGGCAAGTTCGTCTCGCCCGGCGCGCTACCCATCACCACGTATGTCTCGACGCAATCGACCTTGTCGGCGAATCGTTCCACCAGCGGGACCAGATCGGGATCGACGAAGACGACTTTGTCGCCGGCGTGCTCGACGATGTAAGACAGCTGATCGGGAAAGAGCCTGATGTTGAGCGTGTGGCAGATGCGGCCGGTGTTGGCCGTCGCCCAGTAGATCTCGTGGTGGCGATGGTTGTTCCAGGCGAATGTGGCGACGGCCTCGCCGGACGCGACGTTCAACTCGTCTCGCAACGCCGTTGCAAGACGCCTGACACGGTCATCGGTCGCACCGTATGTAGTGCGGGTGACGGTCAGATCGTGCCCTACGGAGACGATCTCTCGCTCCGGGTGAACGAGCACGGCGCGGTCGTACAGCGTCGACAGCAAGAGAGGGAAGTCATCCATCATGTGTGGCACGGCCGGCACCTCCGCCGCGGCACACTACCGATCAGATCTCGTCGAGGAGATCCTGCTTCTTGGTGTCATACTCCGCCTGGGATATGAGCCCCTCCTTGAGGAGCCGGCCCAGGCGCTCCAGCTTGGAGACGCCGTCCGCCCCCCCGACCCCGCCCCCGTCAGCCAGGTCGCGGGCACGGACCTCACGCACCTTGTAGATCAGGCTGTGGAAGTCCTCGGGCTGCGGGATGTCGGCAAAACGGGACTGCCCCTGCTCTCCTGCCGACTCTACGAGGACGTCACCGCTGCGCAGCACTCTCTCCAGGATGGTCTGGCTGAAGCGAACGTCGTTTATGTTCTCCAACGGGATCTCGAGGCCGGCGCGAGACAAGATACCGCTGCGCCGGATGAGCCTTTCGTTGGTGAGGACGTACGAGGTGAACCACCACGCCGTGAACGGATAAAAGACGAGCCGGAGCGAGGCGATGGCGACGGCGCCGGTGACTATCCAATCGAAGGTGTCGTTGTCGGGAGCGGCGCGCCACGTGGCGATCACGACGGCAAGGCCCACGATCGCCCATAGCACCGGGATGACCAGAAGACGCCAGTGCGGCCGAAACTCGCGCACCACCGACTCCCCATCCGTGAGCAGGCGACGCGGGTAGGCCATGAGAGGACGTTAGCCCTTGGCCGTTGACCGTTGGCCGTTGGCCGTTGGCAAATAGCGACTAGCGATGAGCGACTAGGAGAGAGACGCGCCGTATTGCGTATTGCGGATCGCGTACTGCAGAAAAGAGGAAACCCCGAGAAAGTTCGGGCCGGAGCCCTCGCCCTCTCGGGGTTCCTCGTACGAAGCAACCTTGCAATTGCTCCGATGCCAAGACCTCGGACGAGCCCGGTGTCTCGGTCTGGGTCCGGCGACCGCCCTTCGCCTTTCGGCTGGGGCGCCCCTCCCCGAAGGGAGCGAGGTCGGAACCCGCCTCCGAAGCCGTTGCCGACTTCTTCGGTCTCCACCGAATCGCTTCGGTGACGTATCCAATGTACGCGGTCGCCGGGTAAGGACGCAAGTCGAGCCGCTACCGAGTTTTCGCGCCTCAAATCGAGTTTTCGCGACCGGCATCTGCCACCGTTGCCGCGCCATAGAGTGACTGGCGACAGAGACCGGAGGACCGCATGACACGGGTAGGCATCTCAGGGATCCCGGGACGGCTCGCCAGCGCGGTGGCGCGCGGTGTCGCCGCCGCCGCCGACCTAGATCTGACCGCTTTGTACAACCCGACCCGGGGTGGAGACGACTTCGAAGGCATGCCCATTGCAGCTGATCACGCGGGGGTCGACTGCGATGTCGTACTCGAGGCGACTGAGCCCACGGTCGTCATGGACAACCTGCGTGCCTGGCGCGAGGCCGGTCTGCATGCGGTGGTGGGCACGTCGGGCTTCACCACGGAGCGCCTCGATGAACTCCGCTCCTTTTGGGGAGACGACGGCCCCGGATGCCTCGTGGTGCCCAACTTCTCGATCGGAGCCGTTCTGATGATGCAGTTCTCCGAGTTGGCCGCGCCCCATTTCGCCGGCGTCGAAATCATCGAGCGCCACCACCAGGACAAGTCCGATGCACCCTCGGGAACGGCGATCGCCACCGCCAGCCGGATAGCCGCCGCCGGCGGGTCTTCGTTCGACGAGTCGACCGAGCTGGTGGCCGGGGCTCGAGGGGGAGCGATCGACGGGATCCGTGTCCACTCACTGCGCCAGGAGGCGACGCTGTCGGATCAGGAGGTCGCCTTCACGAAGAGCGGAGAGAGGTTGACGATTCATCACGCCGGCACCTCGTACGATTCGTTCGTGGACGGGGCCCTGCTGGCGATTCGCCATGTACCGGCCACCAAGGGCGTCGCGGTGGGCCTCGACGAGGCCCTGCGCGGCTAGCCCCCGAAGGGTCAGGGTGCCGCCCAGAGCGCTTCCAGGCTCCGCTGCAGCCCATCGCGGCTGCGGATCACGGTGTAGCCCATGTGCTCGATTGGCGCCGGCACCGGGTCCCAGGTGACCTCGCTCCCCCGAAGAACTCCATGTGGTGTGGAACGCATAGGCAATAGGTCGCGCTCCCCTGGCGACGCAGAACCTCGGATCGGCACTTGACCTTCGACCCGGTCGAACACCTACGGTGCGCCCATGGACGACGTGAGGCGGATATGCCGGTCTCGAACGCGGTTTGCCCTAGTGGCTCTTGGAGCGTTGATCGCCGGGATCGCCGGATACGTCGGATTCATCAACTTCGAGGGGACCGACCGATCCGGCGGTACGGCACTGCTGGCCCTGGCGGCGGCCACCGGTTTCGCCGCGTTCTTCTCTCCTTGCTCCTTTCCACTGCTGCTCACCTTCCTGAGTCGACGAGCCGCAGGCTCTTCGGGGGCGTCCCTTGTCGCCGCGTCTCGAGTGGCCTTGGGAGCGACGACACTGCTCGCCGTCCTGGCGACCGTCATCTGGTTCTTCGGCGACGCAGCAGCCAACACGCTCGCCTTCGATCAGGCGGCGGGCAGGGTGTTCCGCCTGGTCGTCGGCATGTTCCTGGTGGTCTTGGGACTGCGCCAGGCCCGGGTGATCGGCATCCGAATCAATGCGTTCGACCGGATCGCCTCTGTCGCCACCCACATGTTCGACTCGACGAGGCGATCGACACGATTCGCCGCCGACGTGACCTACGGATTCGGTTATCTGCTGGCGGGCTTCGGGTGAACGGGCCCGCTGCTTGCCGGTCTGGCGGCCCAGTCACTGGTCGGCGGCGACAACCAAGTCGCATGGGCTTTCGCGACGACCGCCGCAGTCTTCGGAGCACTCCTGATTGTCGCCTCAGTGACGGTCACTGTCGCCAGCAACGCGGTCTTGCGCCCCATCCGCATGGGCGGTCCTGCTGTGAAGCGCTGGGGCGGTGTCGTTCTCGGGGTGGTGGGAGCATGGTTCGTGGTGCTGGCACTCCTCCCGGCGCCGCCGTTCACTGGCTGAAGAACCACGAGCCCTTGACCTTTGAGTTACTCGAAGGTTTATGGTGGGGTGATGAAGATAAGTGAGGCCGCCCGCATCTCCGGGCTCGAGGCGTCGGCGATCCGCTTCTACGAGTCCGACGGAGTGCTCCCCGCCCCCGCCCGAAGTCCCAGCGGCTATCGCTCGTACCAGGAAGAGGACGTGGAGCTGATGCGATTCGTGCGGCGGCTGCGGGCGCTCGAGCTGCCTCTCCAGGACATCCGTCAGATCGTGGCCCTCCGCACGCGGGGGGAGGCGCCGTGCAACGTCGTTCGCACCGCACTGGACGCCGGAGCAGAAGTGATCGAACGGCGCATCGCCGACCTGAAGCGTCTCAATCGCGAGGTTCGGACGCTACGAGAAGCCGCGGCCGAACTGAGCGACGCTTGGCCGGGTCCGTGCGTGTGCCACTTGATCGAGTCGAGTGAAAGAACGAAGAGCGGATGAGAGTCACGTTGCAGTATTTCGACGGTTGTCCCAACTGGCAGACAGCGCACGCCGACCTCGACGCCCTCGCTGCCGAAGGCCTCGACTTCCAACTCGAACTCGAACTGGTCGACACCGTGGAGCGCGCTGAGGACATCGGCTTCCGCGGGTCCCCCACGCTCCTCGTCGACGGCATCGATCACTTCGCCGACCCGGAGGCCCCAGTGGGTCTCTCCTGCCGGGTCTACCGCACCGACCGGGGCTTCGCCGGCTCGCCATCACGGAACCAGCTCCGCGCCCACCTGAGCGGGGGATCCTGATCATCGGCGACCGGCTGCGCGCGGCCGCCGGCAAAGCCGCCCCAGAAAGGTGAAACCCCCAGGAATCTCCGCCGAAGCTTCGACCCCTAGGGGTTTCATGTCCCCCTGCTGAACTGCACCTTGCGGAACAATCCCTCAGGGGGCAACCGGTTCGACATTGCTGCCGTGCCGGCCACTCTCCGCCGAGCAAGCTCGGCTTCGAGCCGTGGCCCCGTGGCACCGAAGTGAGCCCGAAGACCCTCTCCGGCGGCCCCCTTGCGGGGGTAAACCCCGGGGCCGCCTCCCCGTCCCCTTGCGGTTCCGAGGAGGAAGTGGAAGAAAGGTACGCCTCCCGCCCCTGTTCGTCAAGCGAAATCCGTACCTAGATTTCGCGTCTCTTCAATGCTTTTCGCGTCCGGTTCCGACCACGGAACGCGACGCGATACGCTCCGCAGCCGATGCAGGCCTCGTTTCTCAGCAGCAGATTCCTCGTGGCCTGGTTCGTAAGCCTCGCCGGCGGGCTCGCCTTCTTCCTTTTCGTGCACTTCCCGGGTTTCGTCGAAGACCTGGGCGCCTCGGAAGTCGAGATCGGCTTGGTGATCGGCTCCACGGCCCTCGCCGCCATCCTCGTCCGACCCGAGATCGGACGGCAGATGGACCGGCGCGGCCGCCGTCCGGTGATCCTCGCCGGCGGCGTCGCCAACGTCATCGTCCTTCTTCTCTACCTCACCATCAACTCGCTGGGCCCGTGGATCTTCACCGTGCGGATCCTGCACGGCTTCGCCGAGGCGATGCTGTTCGCCTCGATCTTCACCTACGCCGCCGACATCCTTCCCGAGGGCCATCGCACCCAGGGGCTCGCCCTCTTCGGGATCTCGGGGATGCTGCCAATCGCCCTCGGTGGGCTGATCGGGGACTTCGTGTTGGATCGGTGGGACTTCGATGCGTTGTTCATGACCTCGGTCGTGCTGGCCGTCGCCGCGCTGGCCTTGTCTCTGCTTCTCACCGAGACGGTGGAGCCAGCCGGCAAGCACGGCGGCACTTCCTTTCTCGCCCCACTACGGCAACGGGACCTCATCCCGCTGTGGTGGATCACCGTCGTCTTCTCGCTGGCCCTGGCCGCCTACTTCACGTTCCTGAGAACCTTTGTCGACGAGACCGGCATAGGGACGGTGGGCGGATTCTTCGCCGCCTACTCGGCCGTCGCCATCCTGCTGCGCCTCGGCACGGGCTGGCTGCCGGATCGCGTAGGGCCGAAGCGCATCCTCTTCCCGGCGCTCGTGGTCTTCGCCTCAGGATTCGCCGTGCTCGCCGATGCCGGCTCGGACACAGCCGTCATCGTCGCCGGAGGGCTGTGCGGCGCCGGGCACGCCTACGTCTTTCCGATCCTCTACTCCCTGGCCTTTGGCCGGGCCGAGTCGAAGAACCGTGGCTCGGCTTCGGCGATCTTCACCGGCCTGTTCGATGTTGGGGCGCTCGTCGGCGGTCCCGTGTTCGGCGCCCTCATCGCCTTGTTTTCGTACGAGACGATGTTTCTCAGCGCTGCGGGCTGGATCATTGGCGGCGGCGTTGTCTTCGCCATCTGGGACGGCATCGGCCGGCGCTGAACTACACGCGTGTCACTTGCCTGCCGTATAGTCGCGCCATGGCATTGGAGACTCTCTCCCCCAGCCGAGCCGGCGATTTCAAGCACTGCCCGCAGCTGTTCAAGTTCCGCGCCATCGACCGTCTCCCCGAGCCGACCACCGTCTATCAGGCGAGGGGGACGACCGCCCACCTCGCTTTGCAGCGGCTCTTCGACCTCCCGGCCGCGGAACGGACCCCTGACGTCCTCTATGACTTGTTTCGCGCCGCATGGGCCGAACTTCGCGCCGAGGAGGAGTTCGCCGGTATCTTCGAGTCGGTCGAGGAGGAACGCGCCTGGGGAGTGGAGAGCCTCGAGCTGCTCGCCAACTACTTCTCCGTGGAGGATCCCGCGGCCTTCGATCCCTTGGACCGCGAGCTGGACATGCTCGAAGACCTGGACGGCATGGCCATCCGCGGAATCCTCGATCGCATGGAGGAAACGCCGGACGGAAAGCTGGTCATCACCGACTACAAGACCGGGAAGGCCCCGCCCGAGCGATATGCCATTCCGGCCTTCTTCGCCCTGAAGATCTACGCCTTGCTCATCAGGCGCCGTACCGGGCGCACCCCGGACGGGGTCAAGCTGATCTACCTCAACGGCCCGACGGTCTACGAGATCCCCGTCACCGATGCTCAGCTCGACGCGATGGACCGCCAGCTCCGGGCACTCTGGTCGGCGATCGATCGGGCGATCGAGGAGGACCGCTTCCCCACGCGCGTCGGCAAGCTCTGCGACTGGTGCTCGTTTCAGGACATCTGCCCCGCCTTTGCCGATGTGGCCACCGCGAGGGAGGCGCTCAGCGTCGCCTGAGCCCGCCGCGGCCTCATTCCCGCCGCGGCCTCATTCCCGCCGCGGCCTCATTCCCGCCGCGGTCGAACGTCTTCCACGCGCAGATCGGGGAGACTGCGACTCAGCACGAGACCGGCCAACAGGAACACGATCGCCAGGAGCGCCGCGGTCCGGGCGGCATCGGTGATCGCAGACGCGACTGCTGCCGCCACCGGCGCGAAGTCGGGGGTCCAGGCACGCAAGGCCTCGACGTAGAAGCCTGCGGACTCGACTGAGCTCTCCACTATGGTTTCGCGCTGCGCTCCCGTGAGCCCCGCGATGTCGGCCAATCGGGAATCCGCACCCGCCCCCAGTGCGGCGACGTACACGCCTCCCAGAAGTGCCACCCCCAAGGCCGCGCCCACCTGCCGAAAGGTGCTCTGCATTCCTGAGGCCTGGCCCGATTCGGCCGCCGGTACCTCAGCCAGGATCACCGAAGTGAGCTGTGCGCTCGCCAGGCCGACGCCCACTCCGTAGACGAAGAGGAAAGGAGCAAGCTCTGCGCCTCCCATCTCGGGAGCAAGAAGTGCGGCGACCCCCACCACGCCCACTGCCTCGAGCGCCATGCCCAGCGACACGACTTGGCGGGGCCCATGGCGAATTGCCAGGGCGGCTGCGGCGGGGCCTCCGATGAAGCCCCCGGCCGCCATAGCGACGAACAGCACGCCCGTCTCGAAGGCGCTGTAGCGCAACACCGTCTGCAGGAAGAGCGGAAGCACGAACACGAGCCCGAACTCGCCGAGTCCCACGATCGACACAAGCATGTTCCCGTTGCGGAAGCTGCTGAATCGAAACAAGCCGAAATCGAACAGCACAGCCCGTCCTGCAACTCGGCGCCGCCGCTCCAGCGCGATGAACGCCGCCAGCCCGGCGAGGCCGACGACGAGTGCGATCGGAACGGGTGACGCGCCGCCTTCGACCGCTTCCCAAGAGCCGATGGTCAGGTCCCGCTTCAGCGTCCACCACCCGTACCGAGCCCCCTCGACCAGAGCCAGGACAAGCGCAAACAGCCCCGCCGTCACCACTGCGAAGCCCGGGAAGTCGAAGCCGTCCCCGGCGCGGTGAGGATCCCGCGGTGCGTCCACCAACGCATACGCGGCGACGATCGTGGCCACACCCAGCGGGATGTTGATATAGAAAGCCCACCGCCAACTGAAGGAGGTCGTGAGCCACCCGCCGAGCAGCGGCCCGACCGCCGCCATACCACCGATGATCGACCCCCATATTCCGAACGCGATGGCTCGATCGCGCCCCCTGAACGCGACATTGACGATCGACAACGTCGCCGGGAGGATCATCGCGGCACCTACTCCCTGGAGCCCGCGGGCCGACACCAGGCCGCCTAGACCCTGGGCTCGGCCGGCAAGCAGGCTGGCGATCGTGAACACAGCCATCCCGGCGAGAAAGAGACGCTTTCGCCCCCAGATGTCCCCGACTCGCCCCAGGGTGATGAGCAATGTCGCAAACACCAGCGAATAGACCGTGTTCACCCATTCTGCGTCCACGACCTCGAGGTCCAGGCTGGAAATGACCCGAGGCAGCGACACATTCACGATCGTGATATCGATCACGATCATCGCCACCCCCACCCCGAGAACGGCCAAGGCCCACCAGCGCCGGGCACCCGCCGGCGTGCCCGACTGCTCCACCTCGGTGGCGGCCGGCCTCGTCATAGGCCAACCATGGAGTCTGCTGGGCCGCGCCGTTGCTCAGATCGGCGGCCGAGCGCGCCACTCGCAAGGTTTTCTACTCCGCCACTCCTCCTGCAGGAATGGTGGAGCCGAAGACGCAGCGAGTGGTGATGCATGACCGTGGAGATGAGTGACATGTACCGCCCAGCGAGCTCCTAGGGGAACACCCCTCGCACCAATTTGGCATCGGCCACCCGCTTGATCCCCTTCATCAGCGCGGCGGTGCGCAAGTCCGTGTTCTCCCTGATCGCAATGTCCATGACCTCGCTGAACGCCCGGTTCATGATCTCCCTCAGGCGGGCCACGATCTCGGACTCGGACCAGAAGTAGTTCTGCAGGTCCTGCACCCACTCGAAGTAGGAGACCGTCACCCCACCCGCGTTGGCCAGGACGTCGGGGACGACGAGGACGCCTTTGTCGTTGAGGATTGGATCGGCGCTGCTCGTAGTCGGCCCGTTGGCCCCCTCGAGCACGATGGACGCGGAGGTCGCCTCGGCGACGTCGGGGGTGATGACGCCTCCCACAGCGGCCGGGATCAACACGTCGCAGTCGAGCCGCAGAAGCTCGTCGTTGCTGATCGCGTCTCCCCCGGCATAACCCTCCAGCGTGCGGTGCTCGTCGACGTGGCGCGCCGCGTCTGCCACGTCAAGCCCTCGCCCGTTGTGGACCCCTCCGGTGTGGTCGGAGATGCCGATCACGCGGCAGCCGAGCTCGTTGGCGGCAATGGCGGCGAACCTTCCCACGTTCCCGAACCCGTGCAGCACAACCTGAGCTCCGTCTAGATCGACGCCGCGATACTCGGCGGCCAGCGGAAGCAGGCTCACCATTCCTCTCCCCGTGGCCTCGCGGCGCGCCACGGAGCCCCCCAGCGCCGGCGGCTTCCCGGTGACGACGGCCGGCTCGGAGTGGCCCACCTGCTGGCTGTAGGTGTCCATGATCCACGCCATGACCTGCTCGTCCGTTCCCATGTCGGGCGCCGGGATGTCCTTGTTGGGTCCGATGAAGTTGATGATCTCTGCTGTGTAGCGCCGAGTAACGCGCTGCTTCTCCGCCCTGGAGAGGTTGAAGGGATCTATCCGGACCCCTCCCTTGGCGCCTCCAAACGGCAGCCCGACGATGGCGCACTTCCACGTCATCAGCATGGCTAGGGCGGCAACTTCCCCGAGGTTGACGTCTGGGGCGTACCGGATGCCGCCTTTGGTGGGCCCCATCGTGAGTACGTGCTGCACTCGGTAGCCAAACACGCTGTCGACCTGCGAGTACTCGTCCTTGCGGTAGGGAAAGGTGACGACCATCGCCCGCTGTGGCACACGAAGCCGCTCCGCAACGTTTTCGTCCAGGCCCATCAGATCGGCAACCCGGTTGAAGGTGGCTACCGCTTCGGTATACAGCGGGGAGTCCCACTCCCGCATGACGTCGTCGAGGACCGCTTTTTCCACTCGAGCTCCGATCGGTGTCGGTAAATCTAATTGGCGGCGTCCGCGCGATCTGCCCGGGGAACGGTGTCATGGGCAGTCGGTACCGTTCCCATGTGACTGGGGATCAGCCGGTACACCCTGATGGATGGGACGAAGCGATTCGCGCCACCAAGGGCCCCCAATTGGTGGTGGGGGGACCCGGGTCGGGCAAGACCGAGTTTCTCGTCAGACGCGCCCACCATCTCGTCGAGGCCGAAGGCGTCCCTCCCGAACAGATCCTGCTCCTCTCCTTCTCGCGACGCGGTGCCGCCGAGATGCGCGACCGGGTCGTCACCGCGCTCGGGAGCTCGCTCTCGCAGCTGCCCGCGTCGACATTCCATTCCCTGGCGATGCGAGTCGTCGAGTCTTGGGGCGCAAGCCGAGGATGGGACGCGGCGCCCACACTGCTCACCGGACCCGAGCAGGTGCGCCTCGTTGGAACTGTTCTGGCTGCGGAGGATCCGACCGGCTGGCCGCAGCCGTATCGCTCCATATTGAGCGATCCGGCCTTCGCCGAGGAGGTCGCCGACTTCGTCTTGCGCGCTGCGGAGCGGCTCGAGGACGCAGGATCGATCGCGGCCCGGAACCGAGCCGACTGGAAGGGATTGCCCAGCTTCCTGGACCGCTACCGGCAGGCGCTCCTCGACCGGGGACGCATCGACTACGGGTCTCTGCAGGCAGAGGCGGTCCGGCTGCTCGGGGAGCCTCAGGTCCGCGAACGCGTGTTTGGGTCGACCAGCTTCGTCCTCGTGGACGAGTACCAGGACACGACGGTTGCCCAGGCCGCCCTGGTCGAGCGTGCCGCCGCCGTGCACGGCAACGTCACGGTCGCGGGTGACCCCTACCAGTCCGTCTATTCCTTCCGCGGCGCCGAGTTGTCGAATGTTGCCGAGTTCCCCGACCGTTTCCGCGACGAGACAGGGGCACCGGCGCGGCGCATCGTGCTGTCCACATCTTTTCGGGTGCCGCGGCGCATCCTCGACGCGGCCGTGCGGGTGACCGCGGGAGCGGGCCTGCCCGGCGCCGCGGGACCAATGATCCCCGCCTCCGGCGAGGGCTCTGTGGAGACGTACTGCTTCGACCAGCACTCCGACGAGGCAGATTGGATCGCCGGTGAGATCCAGCGCATCGCGCTACGCGATCGGATCCCCTACGACAGGATCGCCGTTTTGGTCAGATCGAAGCGGAGGTTCCTGCCGGAGCTCTCCCGGGCCCTGGATCGGCGGCGCATTCCCCATGAGAGACCCGACGCCAGGCTTGTCGACCACGCCGCGATCCGGCCCGTTCTCGACCTGGTGCGGGCGGCGACCCGCGCTGCAACGGAGGCGATCGCGGCGCGGCGGCGCGTGCTCCTGGGGCACCTGGTGGGAATGACGCTCTCCCAGGCCAGAGAGCTAGAGCGCGCCGCGGCGCGCGATGGCTGGCGACCGACTCTGGCCTCGGCCGAGATCGACACCGACCTCCTGGAGTTCCTGGGGGATTCGGAGTGGGCCGACGGGATGCCGGCGGCTGAGGGCTTCTGGCGGCTGTGGAGCACTCTCGACGCGTTCCGCGCCATCGTCGTCGATCCGCGGCGCGACGACGAGCGCCGGGCACTCGCCTCGTTCGGCCAGTCACTGGCGCGTCTCGGTGACCGTGACCCGGAGGCCACGCTTGAGGAATACGTGCGCATGAGCGAGGCAGAGGACTTCGAAGCCACCCCCCTGCTGGAGTACCGCGGTGACCCCGACCGCGTGGTGCTGACGACGCTGCACCAGTCCCGGGGCGCCTCCTTTGAAGTCGTCTTCATCGCAGATGCCCGAGAAGGAGTGCTTCCCGACCTGCGGACGCGGGATTCCCTGCTCGGCGCCCGCCACCTGTCGCCTTCACACGGCGGCGACGACGCCGCATATGCGACGTTTCGGATTCAGGAAGAAAGACGTCTCGCCTACAGCGCCATGTGCCGGGCTCGCCGGCGTGTCGTCTGGACGTGCACCGCGACTGGCTTCGACGGCGGAGAGGGGCTTCCCAGCCGTTTCCTGCCATTGGTGGCCGGTAGCGACATGGCCGAAGCGGCGCGTCCTCCCACGCGGTGGAGCGAGCCGACCACACCGTCCGAAGCCGAGGCGTGGTTGCGGCGCCGTATCGCCGACCCTCTCCTCCCGCTGGCCGATCGGTTGGCGGCCATAGGGGCCATCGCGACTCCTGCGCCGTGGCGCCCACGGGATCCCCTCGCATTCGCCGGAATCCTCGAGCGGGGGCCCGACAGGGGACTCATTGAGGGAGATCCGGTCCTGTCAGCCAGCCAGGCCGACTCCTACACCGAGTGCCCGCGGCGCTACGCGTTCGAACGACGCCTCCGCATCGATCAGGGCGGCTCGGCCTATCAGGAACTCGGGTCGGTGATCCATCGGGCACTGGAGCAGGCCGAGAGCACCGCTGTGGCTGCGGGGGAGCCTCAGGCAACACCGGCCGGTGCTCTGGCCGCCCTCGACGACGGCTTCGCCCCCGAGGCGTTCGGCCCGGCTCCATGGGCTGAGGCGTGGCGAGCGCGGGCCCACCGGATCGTCACCCGCCTCTACGAGCTGTGGCCGGGCAAGGGGCCCGCCATCGGCCTCGAGGAGCCCATCGACTTCGAAATGGCCGGGGTGAGGTGGATCGGACGCATCGACCGAGTCGAAAGACGAGGCGACGGCCGCCACGTCGTCGACTACAAGACGGGGACATCCCATCCCACGGTCGGCGAGGCCGCCGTCTCGCTCCAGCTCGGCCTCTACGTGCTGGGCTTGCGCGCCGAGGGCTTCGAGCCGGTGACCGGAGCCGAGTTCTGGTATCCGGCCGCCGACATGAACCGCCGCAAGTCCGTCCTGACGCGGTCGCTGGACCTCGACCGGCTCGATGAGGTCACCATGACACTGGGTCAAGCCGCCGCAGGCATCTCGTCGGAGGACTGGACTCCGAGAACCGGAACACACTGTGAACGCTGCCCGGTCCGCCTCGTTTGCCCCGAATGGCCCGAGGGTCAGGAGGCATTTGCGGCATGAGGCCGACTCCACAGCAACAGGCCATCATCGACCATCCTCTCGAGCCCGTCCGGGTCACCGCCGGTGCCGGCACCGGCAAGACCACCACGATGGCCTGGAGGCTTGCCGACAAAGTACGCCGCGGCGAGGTCGACCCGGCGCGGGCGCTCGGGATCACCTTCACCAACAAGGCTGCCGAGGAGCTTGCCGAAGACGTTCGAGTTGCATTGGGCGGCACCGCCGCCACCGACGGCGAAGTGGAGGTCACCACCTACCACGGTTTCGCCTTCGGGATCGTACGCGAGTTTGGGCCGCTGATCGGCGTCCCCCGCAACGTACGCGTCGTCACACCTGGATATGTTCGCCAGCTGCTGCGGGACGCCATGGGCGCAGAACCGCGCCGTCACATCGACCTGACGCAGGCCGGTCGCGGGGTCGACAGACTGCTCGCTCTGTCGTCGGCCCTCGGCGACCACCTCCTGGTGTCCGACGACCTCGTGGGAGCAGGACCTTCCGAGCTGAGCGAGGCGCGCGCCGAGATCTCCCTGATTCTCACCCTTTTCGAAGAGCGCAAGCGAGAGGCGGGAGTAGTCGACTATGCCGATCTCGTGCGGGCGGCACACTCGATCGTCACCCGCCATGCGGCGGTCGCAGAGCGCATTCGGGCCCGCTACCAGCTGGTGCTCCTCGACGAATACCAGGACACCAATCCCGGCCAGCGCGAGTTCCTGCTGGCGCTCTTCGGCGGGGGCTTCCCCGTCACCGCAGTGGGCGACAGCGACCAGACCATCTACGAGTGGCGCGGAGCATCACCGGAGAACTTCGAAGCGTTTCCCCGACATTTCCGTCTCGAGGACGGCGCCGAGGCCTCCTCGCTGGATCTGGCCACGTCGTGGCGGTCGGGGAGCAGGCTCGTCGCCGTCGCCAACCGGGTACGAGCCGAGATTTCAAAGCCGGGTCCCCTGCCCAAGCTGCTGAGCCACCCCGACGCCGCGCCCGGCCTGGTGCGCAGCCACTGGCTGCACTCGGCGGTTGCGGAGGCGGCGTGGCTGGCCGACGAGGTGGTTCGCCTCCACGACGAAGAGGGACATGCCTGGCGGGAAATGGCGCTGCTGTTTCGCAAGCACCGTCAAATGGCCACCATTCGCGACGCCCTCGTCCGAGCCGGAGTGCCCGTCGAGGTCGCCTCGATGGGTGGGCTCCTCGACGTGCCCGAGGTTGCAGAGCTGCACGCCTGGCTGCGGATTCTGGGCAGACCTGACGACGCACCTGCTCTAGCCCGGATACTTCTCGGGTCCCGATACCGACTGGGGCTGGGCGACCTCGCGCCGCTCGCTCGGTGGGTCGAGGTGGCGCACCGAGGCGCAGCGGACGAGGCATCGATCGGATGGGCGTTGCTGGAAGCCGTCGATTCCCTCGAAGGAGTCGAAGGGCTGACGCGGCAAGCGACATCCCGCGTGGCCTCGTTTCGCGCCGCGTACCGGGAACTGCTCGGCGTCGCCCAAGGAGTGAGCCTGGTGGAGCTTTGCCGGCGCATCCTCGACCGCACCGGCACCTGGCCCGAGATCGAAGCCCTTCACGGCGCTGCCCGGCTTTCGGCCCGCCTCAACACTCACCGGTTTCTCGACCTGGCCGAGGATTGGAGCCCGCTGGAGGGAAGTGCCTCCCTCGAGGCCTTTCTCGACCACCTCGACGTCCTGCAGGAGGATTCGGCCACGGCCGAACTCGACACCGCCCGGGTGTCCGGCGAAGACGCGGTCGCAATGCTGACCGTTCATCGTGCCAAGGGTCTCGAATGGCCGGTTGTGTTCCTGCCGGCTCTGGGCAAAGGGACCTTCCCGGCCCGCGTGGTGCGATACGAAGACCCGCTGGCTCATTCGGATGTGCTCCCCTTCGAGCTCCGCCTCGATCACCAGTCTCTGCCGGAGCTCACGGATGACCACGACGAACGCCGCGCCGCCCTGCGTCGCCTCCACGACGATGGGGAATGGAGGACGGCATACGTGGCCGTCACTCGCGCCGCATCGATGCTGATCGCCACCGGCGCCTGGTGGTACACGGAGGCGAAGCCGCGAAGCCGCAGCCCGCTGTTCGAGTTGATAGACGCGCATGCCGACGCCGCTCCTCATCGCAGCGTCGAGCCCGGAGAGCCACCAGAGACGCTCCGATTGCGCACCGATCGCACCCCCGCCCCCGATCCCCACTTCGAGCACGGCCATGTCGTGGCGCTACGCACCGCCCTCGCCGACCCCGCTTGGACCCGACGCACCGCCGTCGAATCAGGGATCGCCGCCCAATACGATGCGGCCGTGGACCAGCTAGGCATGAAGCTGGAAGGGCTCCCGGAGCCGGAAGAGCGCACTGAGCCATCGGAACGATTCCGCACCTCGGTGACCGGGCTCGTCACCTACGCCGGTTGTCCGCAGCGGTTCCGGTGGGAGCATGTCGAACGCCTGCCGCGGCGCCCTTCAGCAGCGGCACGGCGCGGCGTTGAGTTCCACCGGCGCGTCGAGATGCATCATCGTGGGACGGCCACGCTCGAAGAGGCCGCTCCTGGATTCACCGCCGACGCCGATGCCCACCGGCCGGTCACCTCCTCCTTTGACAGATTCCTCAACTCTCGCTTTGCGGCGAGCCGGCCCATCCTCATCGAGGCACCGTTCGAGCTGCAGGTGGGCATGACATCCATCAGCGGCCGGATAGACGCCGTCTACGAACACGAGCCGGGCACCTGGGAGATCGTCGACTTCAAGAGCGGCCGCCCCGGTCACGACCCCTCCAGACTCGTCCAGCTCGAGGCGTACGCGCTGGCCGCAGAGGAGATCACACTGGAAGGCCGCCCCCGTCCCGACACCGTCACGGTGACCTTCGCCTACTTCGGTGGAGACGAGTCCGCCGAGGAGTCGGCTGGGGTCGACGAGGCATGGTTGGCACGTGCCCGAGAGCACGTGACGGCGCTGGCCGCAGGCGCCGAGCATGGGCCATTCGAACCGACGCCGGGAATGCCGTGCCGCTCTTGTGACTTCGTCCGCTTCTGCGACCCGGGCTCCTCCTGGCTGGAGGAAACGGAATGATCCGAGCCATCGTCGTCGGATACCTCATCGGCGCCATCCCCTCGGCCGAAGGCATCTCCCGCCTCCAAGGCCACGATCTGAGGAACTCGGGGACGGGCAACCCGGGCACCGCCAACGCCCTGCGTGTCGGAGGAAGATCAACGGCCTTGCTGGTGCTGCTGGTGGACCTCATCAAAGGGGTGGCCGCCGCCCTAGCCGGCAACGCCTTCGCCGGTGTCGGCGGTTCTATCGCCGGGGGCGTGTTCGCCATCGGAGGGCAGGTGCTCAGCCCGTGGTACCGGTTCCGGGGCGGCAAGGGCCTCGGCGTCACCGGAGGCGTGACGGCGGTCGTGTGGCCGCCCGGGCTTCTCGTCAACCTGCCCTTGATCGGCCTGTCGGCCAGGCTGCTGCGCGCTGCTGGAGGAGCGCTCGTTGGCCTGGCGGGATATCTCGGTACCGCCATCCTCTGGGCAGCAAACGGGTGGGACACGTGGTGGGGGGTTCCGGCGGATGATCGGCTCGTGTGGTGTGCGCTCGGAGTCGTGGTCCTGACGGCACCAAAGTTCTTCGGCGATCTGGCCCGCCGGCGCTACCCCCCGGTGACCTGAGTCTCAGACGAGGGCGCCGCCGGACGTCTCGATCACAATCGTCACCGGTCCGTCGTTCACCAGCTCGACCTCCATGGCCGCACCGAATCGTCCCATCGCGACGGTGATGCCCAAAGAGTGCAGGGCGTCGGCCACCGAGTCGACCAGCCGGCGCGCCATTTCGGGTTCGGCGGCTGCGACGAAAGACGGCCTCCTTCCTTTGCGCACGTCGCCGAGGAGCGTGAACTGGCTCACGAGCAACACCGCACCGCCGACTGAAGCGAGATCGCGATTCATCCGTCCGGCATCGTCGGCGAAGACGCGCAGGCCGGCGATCTTCGCGGCCACCGCCGCAGCGTCCTCGACCGCGTCGTCACGGCCAACGCCCAACAGCACGACAAGGCCGCGACCGATGCTCCCCACCGTCTCGCCGTCCACGGTGACGCTGGCGCGCGACACGCGCTGCACTACTGCGCGCACGACGGTCCCCCGGTGATCCGCAGATCGCGACGCCACGCCGCCAGCACCGCCGCGGCGACGTCCTCGGCCGGCACTCGATAGGTCCCACGCCGCAGCGCGGCGGCGATCTGCTCGATGCGGCGCTGCCGCGCTCTGCGGCTCTCTCCCACGGGCAAGGGCACAGTCACAGCCGGCTCCGACCACAAGCCTCGGGGACCGCAATCCGCAGCGGGAGGGTTGCCCCGCGTGTCACACCGAGAACCTCACCAGGAGCACGTCTCCGTCTGCCACCGCGTAGTCCCTGCCTTCCACCCGGATCACACCTTCCGCCTTGGCCGAGTCCCACCCGCCGGCTTCCAGGATCGAGGCGATCGGTGCCACTTCGGCGCGGATGAAGCCTCGCTCCATGTCGCTGTGGACTTTCCCTGCTGCAATCACGGCGGTGGAGCCGGATGCCACCGTCCAAGCGCGAGTCTCCTTGGGTCCGGTCGTGTAGAACGAGAGCACGCCCACAGCCTTGTATGTGGCGCGCACCATCGTCGCCAGCGCGCCCTCTCCGAGGTCGAAGGCCAGGAGCATCTCCACACGGTCGGCAGCATCGAGCTGTGCGGCTTCCTCCTCGATCTGAGCCGAAATACCGATCACCGGATCCGTGCTGGGGACGACGGCCGCGACGCCCGATTCGAGGTGCTCGGCCTCTTCGTCGCCGTTCACCACCCAGATCGTGGGCTTCAGCGTGAGCGGCGCCATGTCGCGCAGCGCCGCTTCGTCTGGCTCACCCCACTCCATGGTGCGCAGAGGGGTGCCCGATGAGACCGCCGCCGCGGCCCGGGCAACGGCCGCGGCCGCAGGCCGCAGCGCCGGATCGGCGGCGGCCTCCTTTTCCGCCTTGGCAGTACGACGCTCCAGCACCTCGGCGTCGGCCAGAGCCAGCTCGAGCATCACGGACTCCGCCTGAGCCACCGGATCGGTCCCCGATTCGGCATCGGTCACCGCATCGTCGTGAAAAGCGCGAAGTACGACCGCCATCGCATCCATCTCCCGGAGCCGACCCAGCTGGCGACCCGCCGCGTCTCCACCCGACTCGGTGAGGGCGGGAAGATCGAGAAGCTCGAGCGAAGCGTGGGTCTTCTTTGCCGACCCCTCCAACTCGGCCAGACGCTCCAGGTGCTCGTCGGGCACGTTCGCCACCCCGATATTGGGCTCCGTTGTGGCGAACGGGTAGGGCGCCGTCGGGACCGCAAGGCCGGTGAGAGCGTTGAACAGCGTGGTCTTGCCGACGTTGGGGAGGCCGACGATGCCGACGCGGGGCATGACGCGATGGTATCGGCCTCGGAGACCGGCCCGTTCCCCACCGCACCCAAAGCCCCCGGGACACCCTCAAGAAAGTGGTCGACGAGACCGATTCCGACATCGATCCACCGGGAGGATCCTCCGTGGCCGATGCCGGGGCGCGGCGGCGCCGTATCGCACTCGCAGTCATGCCGCTCGCTCTCGTCCTCGCCGTCGCCCCGGCGGCGATGGCGGCCGCCACCGCGACTCTCGAAGCCTGTTTCCTCTCCGAGATCAACTCGGCCCGCGCCGGCGTCGGCGCAGAACCCCTTTCCTCGTCTGCCACGCTCGCCGCATATGGTCGAGCGCATTCGGCGGAGATGGCGGCGGCCGGCAATCTCTACCACTCGACGTCGGGCGACCTGGCGTCGTACCTACCAGCCGGCAGGCGATCCTGGGGAGAAAACGTCGGCTACGCCACCGGTTCGTCGGGCTGCGAGTTCCTGTTCCAGGGGTTCTGGAACTCACCGAACCACCGGGCCAACCTGCTCAACGCCGCCTTCGACACCGTCGGAATCGGCGTGCACGTCGATGCCTCCGACGTGATGTGGACCACCCACGTCTTCGTCGACACCGGGACACCGCCACCCACGACGACAACCACGACCTCCACGACCACTACCTCGACGACGACCAGCACGACGAGCGCGACGACCACGACCACAGGCCCCGCACCCACGACGACGACAACCACGACCTCCACGATCACTACGTCGACGACGACCAGCACGACGACCACGGCCCCGGGACCCACGACGACGGCCGGCGATGCCATGACGACGAGCACTTCGACCCCGGCGACGACAACCACCATGGCTCCCGACGTGACCGGCACCGAACCTGAGGAAGCGGTGCCGACGACCACCATCCCCGAGGCGGACCAGCCCCCCGCCGCAGATCAGTCGACGCCAACGGCCGGTGCTGGAACCACTCCGCCGGCAAGGCCGGGTGAGAGCACGGAAGCCGTCGCCGAGAGTTCCGACGTGCCTACCGACTCCCCCGAACCGCCGGCGTCCCCGGTGGATCCCCTCGTCGCCGCCATCGCCTTCGTCGGTCTGAGCGGGAGCGGGCTGGCCTGGTGGTTGTGGCGCCGCTGACTGTCAGGCAATCACACCTCGCCGACGTAGATCGCGGCGCGCCGCCTCGTCGAACCCCAGGCCGGCGAGGACAGCATCCGTGTCCGCGCCCGGCGGCCGGGCCGGATCGGGGTCCCCACCGGGACGCTGCTCGAAACGCGGCGCCGGCGCCGGCTGCGGTAGTCCGCTCACTTCGACGAAGGCGCCTCGGCTCTCCATATGGGGATCGGTGACCGCCTCGGAGAGGGTGTTCACCGGCGCCACGCAAGCGTCCGTGCCGGCAAAGGTCTCCGCCCATTCGGCTCGGGTCTGGGTGCGGAACAGCGCGGCGAATCTCTCCCGCATCTCCGGCCACCGCGCCCGGTCGTACTGCGGCGGCATGTCGTCGGGAACGAGGCCCAGCCCTTCGAGAAGAGCTGCAAAGAACTGGGGTTCCAGGGCGCCGACGGCGACAAAGCCTCCGTCTGCGGTCTCGTAGGTCCGATAGAACGGGGCCCCACCGTCGAGCAGGTTGGAGCCACGCTCCTCGCTCCAAAGCCCGGCGGCCACCATGCCGTGTTCCATTGCGGTGAGGAGGGCGACACCGTCCACCATCGCCGCATCCACCACCTCGCCGGGACCGTCGGTGCCTCGAGCAAACAGCGCGGCGACGATCCCCAGGGCGACGAGCATGCCGCCCCCGCCGAAGTCGGCGACGAGGTTCAACGGCACCGCCGGCGGTCGGTCCGGATCGCCTATCTGATGCAGAGCTCCGGCTATCGCCATGTAGTCGATGTCGTGGCCGGCCGTCGGTGCCCTCGATCCGTTCTGCCCCCAGCCTGTGATACGGCCATAGATGAGCCGGGGATTGCGCTCCAGACAGGCATCCGGTCCCAGTCCGAGGCGTTCCATCACTCCGGGCCGGAAACCCTCGACCAAGACGTCGGACTCGGCGATGAGACGTAGCAGGACCTCGACGCCGTCGGGGTCCTTCAGGTTGACACCCAGCGAGGCCGTCCGGCCTCGTTGCAGAACATCGGGCGGGGGGTCCGAATCGGGGGCTACTGCGTTCGGCCGTTCCACTCGAGTGACCTCCGCTCCGAGATCGGCGAGCACCATGCAGCAGAAGGGCCCCGGCCCGATCGAGGCGATCTCCACCACTTTCACCCCGTGGAGGGGACCGCTCACGACGCACCCGCCACTACTCGGGTGTCGCCGGTGATCGGATCGCGATCGAGCTGCATCAGATCCTCGATGCGTTCTCTCATCGCGGCGACGTGCGAAACCACGACGACAAGCCGTCCCGCGCCGGTGGTGACGAGTCGCTCTATACCGTCCATCGCCAGGTCGAGGTGCTCCGGATCCAGACTGCCGAAGCCCTCATCCAGGAAGAAAGCATCCAGCCTTCCCCCCTCGCGCGACACGACTTCGGCAAGCGCCAACGCCAACGCCAGGGAGGCGAGAAAGCTCTCTCCTCCGCTCAGCGAGGTGGGAGCGCGCACCGCGTCGGCGGCGGTCAAGTCGACGACGAGGAACTCACCGGACTCGTCGAAGCGATACCTACCGGCGGTGAGCACCTCGAGATGCTCCGACGCCAGATCGCCCAGGGAGCGTCGGCGTTCGTCCAGAACGAATTCGAGGAATCGCGACGGAGACAGGTCCGAGTGGAGCCGGGAGAGTGTCTCACTCTCGGCCACCAGGTTGGCTTCATCGGCATCGAGGGTCTCCAGGTCGGTGAGACGCTTCTCGAGTACCTCGACCGCACCGGCCAGCCCGGTGACCTCGGAACGGCCTACTGACAGCACGTCTACGACGTCATCGCTTTCTGCCAAGCCGGCTCCCTGCAACAAGTCGCGGCGAGCCGCCAGTGCGGCCTCTGCTTCCTCGGTGGCTCTCTTCTGATCGGCCTGAGCCAGGTCCATCTGCTCGATCCATACGTCGCGCAGGTGAGCCAGGCCGGCACGCACCGACTCCGGCGATACCTCAAGGTCAACCTCGGCCTCAAGGGTGCCCGCCACCGTCGCCAGATCGGTCCGCAACTTTTCCATGGCCTCGGCGGCGGCGCCCGCCGTGGATCGTGCCGCCTCGAGCGCCGTGCGCGCCGATTCCTCCTGCACCACGGCTTGCGCCGACGCTTTCTCGGCAGACGCGACGGAGCGACGCAACTCTTCGAGCCGCTGCTCTGGATCGCCCTCCCCCAACAGTTCGGCCACGGCCTCCTCTGCCTCGATCAGCTCGGCGGAGCCTGCGGAGGCCCTCTTGGTCGCGCCGTCGGCCTCCTCTGCTGCGGCCGCCTGCGCCTGTTCTGTAGCCGCCAGCTCCGCTTCGAACCTGGCTGCTTCGGCCGCGGCTTGGCGCGCCTCCTCGCGGTGCTTCTCCACCTCCAGCGCCGCCTGATCCACCGCGGCCTGCGCCTCGTCCAACTGGGGCACTATTGCGGTGTCGAGGATCTCGTCCACCTGCTGCAAGCACACCGGGCAGGGCTCTCCAACCACGAGGTCTCCCCTGAGGGCGTGGGCGCGGTGCTCCCGGTGAGCCGCCTGCAAGGCCTCCTGCGCCTCCTGCAGCACACCGTTGACCTCCGCCTCCTTCCTCGTCGCGGCGGCAGCGACGGCAACGGCATCGTCGCGCGCCGTCCGAACGACGGCTACGGCTTGCACCGCCGCCTGCAATGCGGTCTGCGCCTTGTCGCCTTCCGCTGCGGCGGCTTCGGCTTGCCGACGCGCCGCCTTCCAGCCCCCGACCCGGTCACCGGCGGAATCGAGTCCGTCGCGGCCGCCAACGGAAGCCAAGACCTCTTCCGCCGCAGCCGCGGCAGCGACACGCTGCTCGACAGCGGCCTCGTGCGCCTCAGCCGCTGATTCGACCGCCTGTTCCGATTGCTCCGCAGGGCCGAGCCGATCCTCAGCGTCCTGAGGCGAAGGAATACGGTCGGCAAGCCCCTCGAGCCGCGCCACCTGCTCGCCGGACGCAGCTGCTCTCGCCGCGGCTTCGTCGGTGATCTGTTTGGTCTCCTCGAAGGGAATGCGCAGCTCCTCGAGAGCGTCGACGCGGACCTCGGCGACTTCGAGGTCGCGGCGCTTCTCCTCGAGCTCGCGACGATCCGCATCTGCGGTCTTGCGACGATCGGCGAGGACGGCGAGCCGGCCGGTCAGGGCGTCGAGGCGGTCGCGGGCCGAGGCCCGCATGGCGTCGAGGCGGTCGAAACCGAAGACCCCCTTGAGCACCTGGTTGCGATCCGTGCCGGTTGCCTCGAGGAACAGGGCGAACTGGTTCTGAGCCAGGAGTACCGAGCGGCGGAAGGCGTCGAAGTCGAGCCCGAGCAAGTCCTCGATGCGCTCGGTCATTTCGCGGGCCCGATCGGTGACGACGGTCTCGCCCTCATCCTCGATGCGATACAGCGTGTGTGAAGAGGCTCCACCGCGGCGCAGGGTGCGGACGGCCTTCCACTCGGCGCCATCCACCTCGAAGACCAGCGCGACGTGCAGGGCCTCGCGGCGCTGATTGATCAGCGACTTGGTATCGCGTTCGATGCGGGGCGTCTTCCCGTAGAGCGCGAAGCAGACCGCATCCAGGATCGACGTCTTGCCGCTGCCTATCGGTCCCACGATCCCCACCAGGTTGCGGTCGTCCCACCCAAAGCTCGTCTCGTCGGCGTAGGAGCGAAAGCCGCGCACCGTCAGCTCACGAGGTCGCACTGTCCACCTCGTCGGAGATCTCTCTGAACAGCGCCATGAGCTCGTCGGTGGGCGTCGCGCCGTGGGCTTCCTCGTGGTATTCGGCGTACAGATCGTCGAGAGGCCGTCCGGTGCCGCCGCGCTGCTCGACAACCACCCTCTCGTATTCGGCCCGCACTTTGACGACGTGGGGGAAGCGCTCGCGCGCCCGATCGAGGAGCCCAGGTTCGGGTCCTTCGGTCGTGACCGTCAGATCCAGGAATGCGTCATCGAGGTCCCGGCGCGCCGCGATCTCCGACCACGATCCGGAGGCGCGCAGTAACGGACGACCCGAGACGAGCGGTACCGAACGCAGCTTGGCGTGGATGCCCGGCCTTGCATCGACCAGCACGACGCGCTTTTCCTCGCCTGCCTCGCCGAAATCGAGCTGCAACAGCGACCCGGCATACTCTGCCGGAACGGGAGCGCCAGGGACCGGCTGAGGGGCGTGGATGTGCCCCATGGCGACGTAGTCCACCGCGGTCGGCACCGCTTGCTCGGTCGCCGCATACGCCTCTCCGATGTGGAGCTCTCGCTCGCCGCGGGGCGCACCGGTGCGCACCTTTACCCCGCCGACCATGAAATGGGCGACCAGGAGCATCACTTCACCGTCGCCGGCTTGTTCGGAAAGGGCCTCGGCATAGCGCTCCGTCAGCCGCCGCACGCGGTCGGCGTACGCCCCGTACCAGGAGTCGACTCTGGCCATGAAGTCGACTGTCTGTGCGGCGCGCAGGAAGGGAAAACAGGCGACACGGGCTCGGCCGGAACCGGTTTCGACGGGAATGATGCCGCCCTCCTCTGGCGCCTTGATGCGGCCGACGAGGTGCACGCCAAAGGGAGCGAGAAAGCGGGCGAGTGTTTCGAACAGATCCGGAGAGTCGTGGTTGCCGGCAACCACGATCACCGGGCGGCCGCCGTTTCGAGCCAGACGGACCAGACCGTCGAGCGCCAGCCGCAGCGCCTCGATCGGAGGCGTGGGCCTGTCGAACAGGTCGCCGGAGTGGAGGACCAAGTCCACGTCCTCGGCGTCGGCGATCGACACCACCTCGTCGACGGCTGCGGCGTGCTCCGCCATCCGATCGTGGCGCTCCAGCCGCTTCCCGATGTGCCAATCAGACGTATGGAGAATGCGCATCAGACGTGATACTCGTGCTCACCAGTTGGCCAACATCGCCGGGAAGGCAGACAGCAGAACGCAGACCCGCATCTCACCATGATCTGCGCTCTGCCATCTGCCATCACAGCCCCTCGAATGGATCGTCACCTTCGACCACTTCTTCCTTGCGCGTCGCCCAGGGCGGGAAGGGGAAGTCGACGACAAGTGGGACGGGAATAGCGGGCTGGGAAACGACCATGGTTCCCGGCTTGAGCAGCCGGGCCCGGGCCCGCGTCGAGGGAAGCATCCAGCCGTACTCGGATCGCTCCGCCTCGGCGGCGTCGAGGCGGCCGGTGACGCGCAACGCCGCGTTCTCCAGCACCTCCGGGGCCACCCGCGAAGCGGTCTGCTGTGCGCCAACGAGCAGCACACCCAGGGACCGGCCTCGCTGAGCGATATCGATCAGCATGTCCTTTATCGGGCTCTGCCCTTCGCGCGGGGCGTACTTGTTCAGTTCGTCGAGGACGACCACGGACAGCGGGAAACGCTGCCCACTCCCCTCCTTTTCGGCAAAGGCCTCCCGCAGCAGCGCCCCTACGACGAACCGTTGGCCAAGGTCGTGAAGCGACTGGATGCCGACCACGGTGATCTGGGCCGCGGCGCGATCGATGCGCCTGCTCTCCCCGGCTCTGATCAGATGTCCGAGACGAACCACGGCTGCGGCGAGGCGGCGCATGAATGCGGAAACGGTGCCGGCCTGCACTCGGCCGGTCCAGCGCTGGTCCGGCTCACCGTCGAATGGATCGAGGAACTCCTCAAGGGCATCCACGAGATCGCCCAGCGTCTCGATGACGCGCTCCCCTGGGTTCGGCGTGACCAGGCTCCCGGGACCGTGCCCCTCGGCCGGATCGCGCAGGAGGACCGCCCCGGGCACACCAGCGACGTCGACGGCGTACCGGCGCAACTGGGCCTCGACGCGTTCCGCCACGAATGAGATCTGATTGCGGCCGTCGGAGGCGTCAGTGAAGAGAAACCGCAGCAGGCCTTCGTCGATGAACTCACGCGGCGTCCACGCGAACACCGACACGTCCTGACGGCCGGCGGTGTCGGGCACGGCCACATCGCCGGATCGCGGCCGCGGCGGTGCCCAAAGCGACACCGAGGGGAACGCCTCGGGCTCCACGCCGAGCGCTCGCCATCGGGCCGCGTCCTCCGCTGAGAAGTCCTTATTGGCTTTGTCCAGCCACAGCAGGTCCTCTCCCTTGACGTTGAACACGAGCACGCGCAGGTTGCGCCCCGCATCGCCGACGATGTCGGGCCGGCCGGTGAGCATCCGCAGGAAGAAGAGGGCAAAGGAGGTCTTGGTGGCCACACCCGAGATCCCGGAAACCGACATGTGGCCTCCCTTGCGTCCGTCGAAGAAATCGAGATCGGCGAAGACCGGGAGGCCGTCCCGTCCGAGCCCGATCGGCAAGGGACGCCCCATCTCGTCCACGTAAAGGGCCCGGTCCCGGGAGGGGCCGGTGGCGCGCTCGACCAGGCCGCCGGGATCCGGGGCCACCCACAGCTCGGGATCGACTCGAGTGACCGAGACTTGAGCCGAGCGCACCGCGGCTCCCGGCATTGAGCCTTCCTCGGCGATGCGAAAGGTATCCGACTCGAACGAAGCCCCCTCATAGACGGCCTCCACCTCGGTGACGACGCCGTAGGTGTTCACCTCCGCCTCGCCGGGCACCGCGGTGGCAACGACCACCAGATCGTCCAACTGCAGATAGCGGTCCTCGCCGATGGCGACCCGGAACTCCCGGGTGGAGCTGTGCTGGCTGCCCAGCACCCGGCCGACGGATTCGGTCACGCGGCTGCCCCCAGAGCGGTGCGCAGGGACCGCAACACGAGGCCGGCGTCGCCCATGCGGTGCCGTAGGTCCTTTTCGAGAGCGGCAATGGGTACCAGGTTTTGCGGGGCGCGCGGATCGATGTGCCCCGCAGAAGCCACCAGAGGCAGGAGGGCCGCGCTCCGATCGGCGAGCGCGGCGACGGACACTTCACCAAGCCCCGCCGAAGCCTCGCATCGCGCCAGGCCTGCCCAGGAGTGCCCCCCGTTTCGGGGCGCCAGGCGCACGTACCAGGAGTAGCGGCGATACGCCGCCTCGCCGATCGTGAACAGAGGTGTCCTCTCGCCGGCCAAGAGGTCGCCGAGGATCACGGCCTGTTCGGCCGGGAGGTAGGAGCGGCGATGGCTCTTTACGTAGCCCATCTTGTCGGTGTCCGTGTACTCGTACAGAGGCCCGTCGGCGACGACGAAGAAGCCGCCCCGAGCCAGATCCTCGGCGAGACGGGCCTCGGCGCGGCGCATGGCATCGTGAAAGCCCCTCACCAGGGACGCCGGCTCGTCGTCGGGAACCGAAGCCGCGGAGTATTCGAGCCCGAGTGACAACGGAGGAAGCTCGGGAACGTGCCCCCCGGTGAGCAGAGCGAGGCGGGTCACGGTGGCATCCACCACCTCGGATCGCGCCGCCAGCCGATCCCACACGACGGATCCCACTGCAAACGTGCCGCAGATGCCCGGTACGGGGCCGTCGGCGCGGTCGAGTACGAGCCGGGCGTCGACACGGCGCACCCCGTCGACGAAGGCGACTTTGGGGATCCCGTCATCGACTCCGCGCACCGGCTCCCAGGGGCGGTCCTCGACCGTCACGTCGACCGAACCCGCGGCCGCCCGCAGATCCTCGTCGGTTTCCACTGACGCGCCGTACTCGGGAGTCCAGCCCTCGACGAAGAGACGCGTCATGGGCGGCAGGGTAGCCAGGGGGTGTGACGCCCTCTCGACACCGAACTCCGGTCGTCACAGGCCGCGGCGGTCGGCTAGCCGCGCCACTAGGTTGCCGCACCGTGGTGGAGCCGACGATCAAGAACGACCGCCGCACCATCTTCGGATGGGCCATGTACGACTGGGCCAACTCGGCGTACGCGACCACGGTCGCCGGCGCGGTCCTACCCGCCTTCTTCGCCGACGAGATCGTCCCCGAGGGTGGGTATGAGGTCTTCGGGGCGACGCTCAGCGGCCAGGCGATCTGGGGGTTCGCCACCGGTGGCGGAGCATTCCTGCTGTTCCTTCTCATGCCGGTCCTCGGTGCCATAGCCGACTTCTCCGCGACCAAGCGGCGGTTTCTGATGGGCTTTGCGATCGCCGGAGCGTTGTTCACCGGCACACTGGGACTGATGAGCCCGGGAATGGTCCTCCCCACCCTGGCGCTCTTCTTGCTGGCCCAGATCAGCTTCGTCGCGGCCAACGTCTTCTACGACGGATTCCTCCCCGACATCAGCACCGACCAAACCATCGACCGCGTCTCGTCGAAAGGATTCGCGTTGGGCTACATCGGCGGCGGCCTTCAGCTGGTGCTGACGGCTGCATTGATCCTGCTCCACGAGTCGGTCGGCATCTCCGAGACAACCGCCGTACAGATCGGCCTGGCGTCGGCGGGTGCATGGTGGCTGGGCTTCGGGCTGTTCTCGTTCACTCGCATCCCGGAGACGGGCTCACCCACGCCGCTTCCGGCCGGATATGAGAGCCGAAGCACGGTGTTCGCCTACATCGCAATCGGGTTCCGGCGCACGATCGGAACCGCCCGCAAACTGCTCGGCTTCAAGCAGATCCTGCTGTTCGTCATCGCCTTCATGCTCTACAACGACGGAGTGCAAACGACGATCGCCATGACCTCTGTGTACGCCACCGACACGCTCAACCTGGAGATCGAGGACATCCTCGTGGCCTTCCTCATCGTTCAATTCATTGCCTTCTTCGGAGCGCTCGCCTTCGGAGCCGCCGCCGATCGGCTGGGCACGAAGCAGGGCATCCTGGCCACCCTGGCCGTCTGGAGCGGGGTCGCCGTAGTCGCCTTCTTCCTTCCCGAGGGACAGGCGGCGCCACTGTGGGCGCTCGCCGCCGTGGTTGGCTTCGTTTTGGGTGGAGTGCAGGCGCTCAGCCGAAGCCTGTACGGCTCGATGATTCCCGAGGAAGCCTCCGCCGAGTTCTACGGATTCTTCTCTGTCTTCGCCAAGTTCTCTGCCATCTGGGGCCCGCTCATCTTTGCGATCATCTCCAGCGCCACGGGATCGGGTCGCCCGGCGATCCTGTCCATCATCGTGTTCTTCGCTCTCGGGATGATCGTGCTCTCCCGCGTCGACGTCGACCAAGCACGCTCCAGCCGGGATCGGTGGAGGTTCGACGGAGTCGACGCCGAGATAGTCGAGTAGCGACTAGCTGTGCTGTCCATGCAGGTTGTTGACAGGTGAGGGGTGAGCCGCCGCGCGGCTGAGGAGTCTGCTGGGTGATGCCGTTGCCCGGATCGGCGGCCAGGCGCGTCGCTCGCCAGGACGCAGGACGAAGGCGCAGTCGTGCACTGCGTCGAGGACGAGGACACCGCGAGCGGCGATGCATGGCCGCCGAGGCGGGTGACATGTATCGCCCGGCGGGCTCCTACCGCCACCAGACGACTTTGCGCCCCTCGAACAGCTCGATGAGCGCCTGGTTCACCTGATCCGGCTGCTCGATGGGAGGAAGATGCCCGGCGTCGCCGATCATGGCCAGCCGAGCCCCAGGGATCGCGCTCGCTAAGTCGCGCGTGTCGCGCTCCGGAATCAGGGTGTCCTCTTCGCCGCCCATCACCAGCGTCGGCACTTCGATTCGAGAAAGCAGCTGCGATCGATCCTGACGATCCCTCATCCCGGCCAGGGCGGCAACGAACGTCTCATAGCGCGTCCCCTCGATCATGGAGCGCAGCCTCGCCTGAGCTCGGCTCGACGGGGTCCTGCCCAACAGCGCCGGTATCAACTCGGAGGCGACGGCGGCGCGTCCTTTGTCGAGAAGACGATCGGCAAGGGCATCACGGGCCATCTTCCCCTCCTTGGTGTCGGCACCCGCCCTGGTGTCGGCAAGGGTGAGGCTTCGCACCAGCGACGGTCGCAGTTCATACAGGGCAAGGGCGACGTAGCCCCCCATCGACAGCGCCACGATGTCGGCCTGATGGGCACCGAGAGCGTCAATCGTGCCCGCGAGGTCGTCGGCGAGCATCTCCATCCCGAGGACCGGGTCCACGGTGGGGTCGGAACGGCCGAAACCTCGCAAGTCGACCGCAACACAACGCCGCACGTGCGCAAGGCCCTTCAGTTGGTCGAGCCACAGGCTGTGATCGAGGGGAAATCCGTGAACGAACAGGGCCAGCGGGCCATCGCCGACCTCTCTGTAGAACAGCATGTTCCCGTTGACCCGGGCAAAGGGCATCGCGGCGCCTTCCGTCCACGTTTCGATTCGGTCCCAGTCTCACAGACCTTTAACGCCGTGGCTCGATGTCGCTTACAGCGAGGCTCGATCGTGAGAGAACGGCTCCGCCGGGGACACCCGCCCGCATTCGCCATTCCGATCCCCGCGGAGATGGCCGCCGCCATGCGGTCGGCGGCGGCGGGCGGGACCCCGTCCGGAGCTAAAGTGCCGGTACCGTCGCCTCGTGCGTCGTTTCAGCATCGCTCTCGGCCTGCTCCTCGCCGGCTGCGCTCCCGCGGCATCGCCGGCGACGACGACCGAAGCCGCGGTCCCGCCGGGCTCACCGGCCACGGCACGGGTGGTGGCCGACGGCGACTCCCTCCAGGTGATGATCGACGGTGCCGCGGTCGAGGTGCGGCTGCTCGGGATCAACGCTCCGGAACGCGGGGAGTGCTGGGCCGACGAGGCTCGCCGCGCCCTGGAGCATGCCGTCGCGGGGGCGACTCTCACGGTCGACGGACGGGATCGAGACCAGTTCGACCGGCTGCTGGCGTACGTCCATGCCGGGCCTGACGACGTAGGACGAGAGTTGATCGCCGCCGGGCACGCGCTCACGGTCGCCACCGAGCACGACCGTCTTCCCGACTACCTAGCCGCAGAGGAGGAGGCGGTGGCCCTGCAACGGGGCCTGTGGGACCCGAACGCGTGCGGCGAGCCCCTCGCAGCCGAGATCAGGATCTGGACGGTCGAGCCCGATGCTCCCGGAAGGGACGACCGCAATCCCAACGGGGAGTTCGTCGCCATCACCAATGAGGGCGTCGCCTTCGAAATCGGGGGCTGGATGCTGCGCGACGAGTCCTCGACTCACCGCTACACCTTCCCCGACGGCTTCGTCCTGGAGTCCGGCCAGATCGTGACCGTCCGCTCAGGGTGCGGAGAGGATGAGCCGCCCGATCTCTACTGGTGTGCCAACGGAACCGTGTGGACCAACTCGGGCGATACTGTGCTGCTCCTCGATCCCGCCGGTGCCGTAGTGGATCGGGTGCGCTACCTCGGCGACTAGACGAACCCTCAGGAGCCGCGGCGCCTTCTCAGAAGGCGAGCGTGGTCCCTCGGCAGTCGAGACACAACGAGGTCACCTGCCGCAGGGTCGCCGGGTCGTCTTCGAGCGCAGCGGCGATGCGATCTAGCGCCGCCTGCGGCGCGACCGTCCCCCCGCAGCGCACGCATTGGGACAACGGGTGCTCGACGAGACTGCGTCGGCCGAGGGCCAGCTCCTCGGAGTCGACCACGTGCTGCAGCGCGATGGCTCCCGGCTCCGGACACCTCGCCACACACTGGCCGCAGGCGGTGCAAACCCTCGGATCGAAAGTGATCTCCAAGGTGCCGTCTTGGGGTGCCACTGCCAGGGCATCGGCCGGGCAGATGGTGGCGCACATCTCGCAGCCGGTGCACGATCCGGCGTCGATGGTGACCACACCCAGAGGCGCAGCGTCGCTTCTCCACACCCCACCGCCCAGCGCTCCGGCGACGACGACCGCCCCGGCAGGCGCAAACCCCGATTCTCCATTCCCGGCGAGGGGCACCGGCAGCGCCACGCCCGTCGCGTCGGGAATCCTGTCCATCGCATCGGGCCAGCCCGCCGCCTCGAGCCAATCGCGTGCACCTCTGACTGCGGCGGCGGTCCGCTCCGCGGCGTCGGACTCCAGGCCGCATCCGCACTCCACCACCGACACCGCCGCGGCGCCGGCGACGAGCGGCGCCAGGACCCAGTGCGCAGGGAGCATTGCGACGCAGGGAACCGGGACATCGAACCAGCCGCCGACCGCCTCGGGGGGAGCCATCCGGACGCAGTGCAGCCGGATGCCGATTGGATCGGCCGTCTCGACGAGAGCGGCGACCTCCGCGTGGAGCTGGGCCGGCGTGAAGGCCGGGTTGACCATGGCTCCGACGGGGCAAACCGTGATGCACCGCCCGCAGCCGGCACAGGCGAGACGGTCGTGGCTTATGACCCCCTGCGACCAGTCGAGGGCCTCATGAGGGCAGACGTCGGCACAGGCCCGGCAACCGTCTCCTGCGCCGCAAAGCGCGTTGTCCGGATGGGGCACAGTCCTGTAGGCGGGCAGCCGAAACGAGAGGAAGGATCGTCGCGAAACCGTCGCCGGCATCACCGGCTTGAGATGCTCGGGGCCGCTACCGGTGTACGCGGCGCTTCGTGCCGCCGTCGCCTTCAGGCGGCCCCGGATCCGCTCGGTAGAGGCGCGATCCACATCGGTCAAGCGCACCAGCGGCACGCCGAGTGGATCGAAGCCGGCGGCGCGGAGACGTCGTTCGAAGTCGTGCTTGTCGAGATCCTCGGCACAAGCGATGAAGCCCAGCTCCTCACCCTCGGGAACCGACGGATCGGAGCACCAGCCGACGTGGGCAGCAACCTCCTCATCGATCTCGTCCCATTCGACGCGGTCGGAACATGCATGCCATTTCATGGGGAATCGACCTCGCTGGCCTGGAGCAGCACGCGGACCAAGTCGTGCTCGTGGAGGACGAAGGCGGCTGTCGCCGCGGTGAGCGAACCGAACACACCCGACCGGTCGCGTTCGGCCACGGTCCCGGCAAATCCGGGCACCCACATCGCCAGCACGCCCACCAGCTCCTGCTGCCACTCCAGCCAGCGGCGACCGGTGTCCCCTTCGGCGCGTCCCGCTGCCTCAGCGCCGCAGAGCGCCGACGCCAGCTCCAGTTCGACGATCAGATGATCCGGGGGACGGTCGCCGTCTCGGGGCTCGAAGCCGCTGCGCCGCATCAAGTCTTCGATCCGTCCCGCATGACGCGCCGGGTCGCCCTGAAGGTTCTTGCCCAGATGCTGCGACTCGATCGGGGCACACACAGCTCCATCCATGCCGGCGCCGAAGAGACGCACCTGCTCGGCGGCAACGGAGTCCAGGTCTGCCGCGATGAGGCCGTCCAGCCAGTGACGGATCGCATTGCCGAAGGCGAACCCGCCCAGGCCCAGCTCCTCGAGAGCGGCAAGGCCGGAGTCGATCTGCGCCACCCTCTCCAGGGTCGGCGCGCCGTATCCGGAGGCAAGGACGCGGTAGCAGCCCTGCCTCATGCGGGCAAGGTCGCTGCCGGTAAGCGTCCCCCTCTCAGATGTCATGTGGTCAATCCCTTACTCGCCGTCGTCGTCGTCGGGAAGCATCTCATAGACGAGCGCCGACCCGAAAGCGAGCATCACGCCGAGGACGAACACCAGCGGAGCGAACTGCATCCGGGGCTCGCTGTTGGAGACGCCCTCGGCGCCCCAGGGGGCGGTGAGGCCGAAGTAGGAGACGGCCATGAGGGACACGCCGGCCACGATCATCCCGATGGTCAGGCCTTTACGCATGTGAGACCTCCTCTTCTTCGATCTCGACGATGGGCAGGATCTTCATGAACACCCCGATCGCCAGGGCTCCCAACGCGAGGAGACCGGCCACTACCGCGTACTCGATGAGTGCCGGCGAGTAGGAGCCTTCCACGTAGGGGAGCAGCTGGCCGTGGGTCTGGGAAGGCACCGCGATGAGATAGCGCTTGCCGATCGCAGCCAGGTTGACCGCGATGCCGGAAGCCACCAGCCACGACAGCTGCCAACTGCGCCGAATCGCCTGGAAGACCAGCGCCGCCAACGGCAGGAGCAGCAAGGCCACCGAGACCCAGAAGATGATCGAGTACTGGCCCCAGAGCATCTCTCTCGTCACGTCGAGCTCGCGCTCACTGCCGGCATAAGTGGCGGTGAGCAGCTCCGTGGTCATGAAGTACACGTAGACGAACAGCAGCATCATCATGAAGCGCCCCAGCCAGCCGAACACATACGTGTCTAGGCCGACCTCACGGGCCAGTGACTTCTTGACGATCGCCGCCAGCACGATCAGCAGCCCCGTCCCCGACACGCCGGCGAGGACCACGAAGGCAGGCGCCTGCAGCGCGCTGTACCAGCCGGGTCGCCCCACCTGGAGGCCGAAGACGAACCCCAGCGTCGAGTGCGCCACCACCAGCATCGGAAGGATGAAGATGGCCAGCCAGAACGTGGCCTTGGAGTGCCTCTCCCGCTCTGCCGGGGTATCCGTGTACCCGGCGGCGACCAAGCGGTGCAGCCACTGCAGCCGGCTCGGCTGCTGCGCCAGCACCGCGGCGTCCTTACGGCTGGTGAGCCACAGGTACACCAGGCTGGCGAACAGGTAGCCGGCGATCACCATGGTGAACGTCCCGAAGAATGGCGACTGCGGCCGCGCATAACGGAACAAGTTGACGATCCCCCGCAAGGGCTGCCCCAAGTCAACGATGATCGCCAGAGCGCCGAGAACGAGGCTCACCACTGTGAGGATCTCTGCCATGCGTGCCAGGGGCCGCAGCTTCTCCAGGTTGAACAGCCGGATGACTGCGGCGATGGTGATGCCGGCGAAGCTGACGCCGACGAAGTACACCACGAAAGTGATGTACAACCCCCAGGTCGCTCCGCCCATCGTCCCCACGTTGCGCATGCCGGTGATCGTCATGCCCTCGGTCAGCTCGCGGTAGTAGCTGAACAGGCCGAGGAGGACGATCGCCGCCGTGGCCACTATGAAGATCACCCAGCCCCGGGTCAGCCGCCCGACACCACGGGGGAGCATCGAATCGTGAGTCATCGTTTCCATGTCACACCCTCGCCTTCACGGTTTCGATCTCCGTGCTGTGATGCGTCGGAGCGGCCCCGCCGAAGTAGAGGACGCTCGGCTGGGTGCCGGCCTCCTCCAACAGTCGGAAGTGCGGACGCTCGTTGAGCATGCCCGCGATCTTGCTGCTGCCGTCGTCCAGGTCGCCAAAAACCAGTGCGGTGACGGGGCACGTCGCCACGCACGCCGGGTCCAGGCCCTTGTCGAGGCGGTGCACGCAGAAGGTGCACTTCTCCAT
>JABAOH010003361.1_pt1 | contig 61077 bp, 54 predicted proteins | sample 7062181 | NCBI WGS metagenome assembly JABAOH01 (sample SAMN14538630, study PRJNA623070) | marine sediment metagenome | biome: marine biome [ENVO:00000428]; feature: marine pelagic biome [ENVO:01000023]; material: deep marine sediment [ENVO:00002113]; isolation source: pool of 5 deep marine... | reverse complement strand
AAGGTTATTGTCCATCCATGAGCCTCCGTCGATTCGAACTTCAAACGAGGCTATATCCGGATCTGGGCTGTGATAGGTCATTGTCACCTCAGTCGCCGCTATGACTGCACCATCTAATGGTGAATCTATTATAACGGTTGGCAAGATGATTTCAGCTGCTGAGATTAGAGGTACAAATTCAGCGCCCCATCCTCCAGTTCCTTCAACTACTGAAACGACGTTGTCACTGAAAACTCCGAACAAGTTTCCACCGGTTCCAGTTGGTGGGACGAATTGATGATAATCATTGCTGTTCAGCGTTCCTGTCCATAGTGTGCTGGCACTAGTTACGTCCTTTATCTCTACGCTTGTTCCATCATTGTATGCGAAAACCCAGATGCTTCCTACGCCATCTGGAGGGTCTTCGCGGGCGTAGGTATAGAATTTAGTTCCAACTCCGGTTCCGCTTTGATCTGGAACAGTCAGTAATCCGTAATAATCACTAGTAAAGGGTGGTTCATGGCTTACTGTTACAGTGTCTGTGCTACTTACTTCGATATACTGGCTACTGCCTATTGTTGTGCGGGGTATGTCAACCCATTCGCCATCGTTTAGCGTGCCAGTCCAGATTGTGCTTCCACCTATATAGTTGACTGTCACAGTGTTGCCGTCCTTGTAGGAATGTACATGAACATTATCTCCCCCGCCATACCAGCCTGCGAAAGAGTAGAAGTGTGTTCCTGCCCAAAGTCCTGATTCGTCGGGTACAAAGAAACATCTGTCGCTATAGAGTTGAACTGAGATCGACTGGTTACTGGTGAAGTGAAGCCATTTCGCTGACCAAGTAGGGGCTGCGACACGATAATGGTCTCCTGGACCCGTCAACGAGAATGACGATAGAGATACCCATGAAGACCCAACAAGCTCTTCAACAGTTACCGCTGTTGTTCCGCTACCATAAGCGAATACTATCACATCTTGGTCGTAAGAAGTGTATGTATAGAATTCGTTAGCAACGCCGTAATAAGAGTCGTTGGCTGAAAAATAGCCTACGACATAATTAGTGATTGGATCGCCGATAAGAATTGAAAACGGGTGGTTACCAATTGCATAATATACGCCGGAACCGGGATGGTAGAAGAAGTGTTCACCTGTATTCAATGACTGAGTAGTAAGCAGGGTATCGGTAGAGTCATAGATGTCCACGGTTAGACCATCCTCATAGGAAAAGATGACAATGTCGCCGAGAGTAAAGAAGCCAGCTTTGAATTCTAATACGGGCGCCTCAGCGTTCTGTACAGAAGACATCGCAAAGAATAATAGAGTCACGGATATTCCAATAGCTAACAAATTGATTTTTCTCATTTCTCCTTTTCTCCTTTGTACCTAATTGGTTTAACTAAGGTAAAAAGCATTGTGAAACATCATTCTAGAACTCATAAACGTATTTTCTACTGGATTGCACATGAAATTAGCGCGTGCATTGAGTATTTTCAAAAAAGAAATTAACAACTTAACCTGTGAACATTTATTTCTTCTATTAATGATTTAGAATAGGTGACTAGTATTGCCAGTCTTCTCGTACAGAGGAAAATCACCTAAGATTCATGAAGATGCGCTGGTTTCCCCGTTAGCAACTGTAATAGGTCGTGTTGAAATCTTTGAAGGAACATCAGTATTTCCTGGCGCAGTAATTCGTGGAGATGTAGCAAAAATCACTGTTGGTAAATACTCTAACATTCAAGACAACGTGGTTATTCACGGTGGAGACATTTACGAAGGAGACAATTTGAAAGGACACTTACCAGTCGAAATAGGTGACTACGTAACGGTTGGTCATGGCGCTGTAGTTCATGGAAGTAGAGTTGAGGATGTTTCAATGATTGGAATGAAAGCGATAGTCTATGGAGGTTCAGTGGTGGGAGAAGGTTCTATCGTTGGGATGAATGCAACGGTGCTTGAGAACACCAAAATACCAAAACGTTCTGTTGCTGTTGGAGTTCCAGCTAAGGTGGTTAAGACTGTTGATGATGTGACTTATTCAAGAATAAAGAAACATGCTTTGTGGTATCATGAACTAGCTAAATCTCATAAGGGAACAATTTTCTAATCTAGTTGCACAAGATATCTCCCCTTTGTAACGAGTGCAAATCATCCCTTGACTTAAAGTTTCTTAGAAAAGATTTTTAGAAGCCTCACAGAACTTCTAGTTCTAGCGAATGGCGGCCGTAGTCTAGTTTGGTTAGGACATCAGCCTGCCACGCTGACGACCCGGGTTCAAATCCCGGCGGCCGCACCATCACCTTAACATATGTTCTTCAAAGATTTCTCCGAATGCTTTGCAGAAATATTGGCATGCTTCTTCTATTCCTTGTCTACCTTTATCTGTTAGGCTGTAAATGACTTTTTTGCCCTGTTTTTCTCCTTTAATTAATCCTCTTTTGCTTAGGTCTTTGAGAGCTGGATAAATTGTTCCAGGAGTCGGTTTTGTTCCTCTTCTTCTCGCGATTTCTTCTGCTATCTTTTGTCCGTGCATTGGTTCTTTGGTTAGTAACCATAGTATGAAAAAGGATAGCATGCCTCGCATGTCGCAGCATTCTGGTGGACAGCATTCTGTTGTAGTAGTCATTGAGCATCAGTAAGTATTGGATGACCGATAGATATAAATATTTAAGTCTGATAATATTGCACATCCAATAAAAAAGGGTGAAACAAATGAACAAAACAAAAAAACCCAAACCCCAAACAAAAAACATCGATAAAATGACCGCAGAAGAGATTAAAGAAATAGTAAAGAAAGGCTACGCTAAAGTTGCAACTTCACCTAAAAGTTGCTGCGACACCAGCTGCGGTGACTATGAGCCTTTTACGGGGGGAGGCGAAACCCTAGCAACCTCACTGGGATACGACATTGAAAACATGCCAAAGTCTGTCACCGAATCCTTTGCAGGCTGCGGAAATCCAGTGGCGCTTTCAGACATAAAAGAAAACGAAACTGTTTTAGATTTAGGGTCTGGTGCCGGCTTAGACATGTTCATGGCAGCCAAGAAAGTGGGCAATAAAGGCAAAGTAATTGGAGTTGACATGACACCTGAAATGGTTAAAAAGGCTAGAGAAAACGCGGAAAAACTGGGGTTCAAAAATGTGGAGTTTAGGTTAGGTGACATAGAAAACTTACCCGTCGATGACGAATCAATTGACGTGATAATCAGCAACTGTGTAATAAACTTGACACCGGACAAGCACAAAACATTTAGAGAAGCGTACAGAGTGCTTAAACCCGGCGGCAGAATGTTTGTATCTGACATAGTTCTCGAAGAAGAGTTACCGAAGGAAATTAAAGAGTCAATTGAAGGATACGTGGCGTGTGTAAGCGGAGCATTAGAAGAACAAAAGTATCTACAGGCAATAAAGGACGCTGGCTTTGAGAATGTGGAAGTAATTGGCAAGACAAAGTCCAGATACATCGCCAGCGACAAAATTAGAGCGTTCAAGCCGAAAAAACACTCGTAAAAAATAGTAAGTTTGGAGTTTCAGTTTCTAATTTTTAAAAGGCAAAGAGCCGTAATAAATATCTACGACCACAAATCTTTGTTGAAACTGTGCGGTCGTGGTCTAGTCTGGTTTAGGACACAGTCAAAAACGGGTGTAAGCCTTCCAAGCCTGTAATCCCGGGTTCGAATCCCGGCGGCCGCACCACTACATCTTTTTTATACGCAAACAATTTTACTTTCACCACGCTCTGTGTGGTCTCTTTTTGTTTGTTGCGTCGCTGGTCTTTTAAGCATCTGTAAAGGAAGCGAAAACATGGTGAGCAGTTGGAAAGAATCAGTCATCGAAGGAATTTCGAGGAGACTCTAAGACAGTGTCGAGAGATTATCGAAAGATTTGAGGGGTCAGAGGAGACATTAAGGCATATCCAGCGAATAGAAGTGTCCTTAAAAAAGCTGGTGGCTCCAACAGATTAGTGAAACAGTGTCAAGAAAAAGGAAAAAGAGTGGAGATTAAACAGAGTTGCTTCTAATTTCCTAATAGATTCTTGGAGGCACCACTACAGCCGTCTGAGTTCTCGTCACACCTTTAATAGTATGAATTTTACGTATCAATTCTCCCAGCGCCTCCATGTTTTCAAACACGACGTAGATCACAACGTCGTATTGACCCGTAACAGCGTGAGCCGTCTTAACTCCATCAATTTTAAGAGATTCTTCAGCTACTTTCCACAGCATATCCGGCTTGGTGCTTACGAAGATATAGGCTTCCATTGATACTACCCAAAGTTGTTTTGCGTTGGAATATGAAATTAAGTTTTTGGGTTCGCAGAGTTAGTAGGTATGATTTTGAGAAGTGTTTGAATGGGGCAAAGGACACATAAAGGGGTTTAGCAGCCATATAATGCCGTGGCGAAAACTATGAAATTAATTGAGACTTGGGTGAAAGCGTCTTTCTTGAAGGGAGCTTCTCTACTCCTCGTGAGCGAGTGTGCTCAAACGGTGTATCCAAGCGTGTACAAAAGGTTCGTGGAGGGGCGTGTGGTTCTGACTAGCTGTCCAGAGGCGGAGAACGCTGAGATGCTTATGGGCAAGCTGGCTGCCATTTTAACGTGCTCAAACATAAGTGACCTCACAGTGTTGACGATGGAGGGTTCTCCTCACTGCCTTGCGTTGCATGCTGCGGCAAACGAAGCCATGTTCATAACAAAGGCAAAGGTTCCGTTTAGTCACTTTGTAATTCTTAACGGAAAAGCCATACAGGTGAGTTCAGAGAGTGTGAGAGTTGCGAGGTATCTGCATCTCGTGCAAAAATGCATTCAAAAATGTCCCGACATACTTGAAGATTTGAACAGTCTCAGCGTGGAGCATCGCTGTAGTGTGGAGCAGAAGTAAAGTTTCAAACTTTTTCTATCGAAACACCAACATCATTCAGTATCGTCATCAATCTCTTTTTGTCTGCGCCTTTAATTCCCTTCCAATCAAGAATCACTGACTCCACTTTTTCCACCGTTCTCTCCACGCACTGCCTCACCATATCAGCGTCTAACAGAGAAACAGCGTATTTTGGGATGATATGACCGAAGGCTATCGGCTTGCTCAGCGCAATTTTTGTGAACTTAGCGTTATAGTGGGGTCCACCTATGCCTAACACCGCCTGATACTTTGACTGTTTAGAAACTGCAGCCATCGCAGCGCGAGCCACTGCCTCCGCTGCCCTCTTATCCTTCCACTGCTTCATTGAACTGCCTAACTCCACAAACATAGCTGGAACATCCAGAGAGGGACCGTGATGCGTGCATTCATAGCAGACTTGATAGTTCAGTTTCAACTCTTCCTTCATATTAGCCATTTCTAACAGTGCATTTCTCATGGCACTGGCTGGAGAAACTGAGACTCTTCTTGGAATTCCGCCCATTTGTGCTTCGCCGAGGTTGCCGGGGGTGTGAACTGAGAGGGTGGGGCGTCCGCTTACGCTGCGGTGTTTGGATATGAAGACTAATAGTTGAGGACTAAAAAATTCGGTGATAAACTGGGTGTTGACAATTTTTTCGTTAACGAAGACCAGCTTAGCCAGAGAATCCTGCATTTTCTTAGAGTACACGGGGTTTTGATGGAATTTTTCTTCAACTTTTTCAAAGTCGTATTTGTCAAGGATTTGTTGGCTAATGTTCATGCCAGCAACGTCTTTGGTTGATGCTACAATTAAAATCATATCAAGTTTTCCCAACTGTAAATTGAGAGACAACTCAGAAAATATAGGTTTCGCGTGCACAAAATTTTGTATAGAATTTTCTTCTAGAGGAAACCCATAGATTTATCTATAAAATTTTTGCATAAGAACAAGTGGTGCGGGCAAGTGGACTAACGTTGCAGCAGAAGTCTCTCATTCTATTCACCTCGACGACCCGCGCCTCCTAAAAATAAAAGCACGCAATTCTGGTTCAAGATGTATGGGTTCCACAAACCCCTTATATCTATCCACTTGCAATTTAAAGAGAACACAGGAATAAGTGAGTTAAAATGCATCTACTAACCCTTAAAGATTGGTCTGCAAAACAAATTGAAGACGTGATTGAACTATCTATACAGATAAAGAAAAATCAAAGTCAGTACCGAACTTCTCTGAAAGACAAGTCTTTGGCAATGATTTTTCAGAAAACCTCCACTCGAACAAGAGTTTCCTTTGAGGTGGCTATGACTCAGCTGGGAGGGCACGCTGTTTTTCTGGATTGGAGAACAACCAACTTCATCTTAGCTGATATTAGAGATGAGACCAGATATCTGTCAAGAAACGTTGACTGCATAATGGCGCGTTTACTAAGAAATGTTGAGTTACAGGCTATGGCAGAAACATCAAGGGTTCCAGTGATTAATGGCTGTGATGAAAAATATCATCCTTGCCAAGCTATCTCCGACTTGATGACGATTAAAGAGAAGAAAGGAAGCTTAAAAGGGTTAAAGCTCACTTACGTTGGAATCCACAACAACGTTTGCAACTCTCTGATAGAGGGCTGCACAAAAGTGGGAATGGAAATCACAGCTGTGACTCCATTGGTAAATGAGCCTTCTCTTGACGAAGAGTTGATTGAACGAGCGAAGCAGACGGGACTGTACAAGACCACGTTGGACGTCAAAGAGGCTGTGAAAAAAAGCGACATCGTTTACACGGATACTTGGATAGACATGGAGTTCTTTTTGAACCCAAAGTTTAAGGAAAAGAAAGAGAAGAGAATCAAATTGATGAAGCCTTACCAAATCAACGCTGAACTGTTGAAGGGCAGCGACGCGTTGATAATGCATGACATGCCGATGCATCGAGGCTACGAGATAAGTGAAGATGCGATAGAGAGTCCAAACTCCATAATTTATGAGCAAAGCGAAAACAGACTGCACTCTTCAAAAGGAATCCTGCTAAAACTGTTGGGAAAAGCGTAAAATTCTATTCTACTTCAAANNTGGGTTTTCCAGTCACGTAAGTCACACTGAGGGCAGCTCCACCCTTAACATCCGCGTCCACCTTTGTCAAAATAGTCCCGTCAATTCCAACGCTTTTATGAAACTCCTCAGCCTGCATAACCGCGTCGTTTCCAGTTAAAGCATCAACCGTAAGAATGGTTAAGTCAGGATTAATAACCCTCTTGATTTTTCCCAACTCATTCATCAAGTTTTTGTTCGTTTGGATGCGTCCAGCCGTATCTATGAGAACAGCACTCACTCCATGAGCCTTAGCATGAGCAATAGCGTCGTAGGCTACAGCTGCCGGGTCAGCTCCATACCTATGTTTAATCATGCGAACGCCCAGTCGTTTAGCATGTTCCTCCAACTGTTCAATGGACCCTGCACGGTAGGTGTCGCTGCAGGCTAGGATGACTGAGTGCCCTTTTTTCATGAGGAGTTTAGCGACTTTAGCTATGCTGGTGGTTTTGCCTGTTCCGTTGATTCCCACAAAAACGATAACATATGGCTCATTTGTTCTTCTTTTTTCTTTAACTTGTTCCAGTAAGCTAATCATTTTGTCGCTAGTCAGTATGGAACGCAAAATTTCGTGTAAGTTTTTCCTCACAATTTCTTTTCGGTCTTCCAACCGCTTTATCTGAACTCCGTCTAACCTTTTTTCCAGCTCTTTGCAGACATGGTCTGCAACCTCTACTGCCACATCGTTTTCGATTAGGTTCAACTTGAAGTTTGAGAGGATGGGTCGAAGGTTTTCGGCTTTTAGTTCTGTGGTTGATATTTTTTCAACGAGTCCGCTAAGTCCGTTTCTTAGCTTTTCGAACACCTTCTGTTTTCCCCTCTCTATTGCTTAGTTTCGCTGTGAGTTCCTGAAGTTCCTCTCTTCCTTCCTGAATTCTTTGTATGACTTGAGTTAGTTGTTGTTGAAGAGCTTCCCTTGTTTTCTCCACATCGGCTATGCGTTTTCCAACGTTTTCTTTCGCCTCATTTATTGTTCTCTCAGTGGCTACTCCTGCTCCTATCCCTACGATAACAGTGTCGGCGCTCTCCAATTTTGCCTTTATGTAGGAGCCTCCTCCAATGGGAACCAAAAGCGATGAGTTTTGTTTTTCCTTTTCTACCCCTTCCAGCGTCATGTTGGCAATATTGAGTTCGGTTAGAGCGCTGTTCACTATGTTTATCCTGGATTGTATCGTTTCGACTGTTCCTTCCAATATCCTAAGCTCTACAGTTAGTCTGCGAAATTTTTCTTCTTCACTCGACACGTTCTTTTTCTCCTAACGTTAGTTTTCTTATGTTGAAGTTTTCAATTTCCTCTGGAGGCACTTCTTCTACATTTATGATTTTTATTTGGAAACGTTTAGCTCGATGTTTGCTTCCTATCTCTGTGTAAACCGTTTCCACAGCATCCTCCGGCTTTATCGCCCTAACCTCTTTTCGAAAGTCCGTTTGGTAATTCGGCTTTTTAATCTCCCCTATAACTCGGAAAACTTTAACCTCACTCATTTTCTCTCACCACATCAAGTGCTTGTCCAATTATAAATAATTCCGGTCCAGTAGTTAAGTGTCCAGCCACAGCCCCATATTTATTTCCCAATAGTCCAGTGGCAACGTAAGGTATTCCACAGTTAACGGTTCCCACATCCACATGAACCTTCAACACATCCTTCAACAGTTTCTGCTCCTCCTCCTTCAACAATGGGTGGGTTAATACCCCCTTATTAGTTGCGGTGGCAAGGGAACCCACGTATGGCAGTCCAGCTATTTCGCCGGAAACAGTTTCCACGCCTAAGGTGTCTTCTATTTGCTTTACATCCTTCTTTTTTAGTCGCGGATCAACAACAGCTCCGTGGTCATTAGCTAAAATCAGGTTTCCGTAGGCTGTTTTCTTTGTTTCCATAATTGCGATGTTCAGGTCTGGATTCGACTTTATAGCTTGGATTTCTTTTTCACGCATGAAATGTGGAAGAACTAAACCATTAGAGTTTGCGCGAGCAAGAGATCCTACAAGCACTGATGCACCAATTGTAGTGCGAATAACTTTCACTTTCAGCCACTCTTCAAGTTTTCGCGCCTTAGTTTCAGAGACTTGTGATGGAATTATTGCCATGTTGTCGGTGGCTAGAGAGTAAACCCCTATGCTTGCGTTGCCGAAGAGATTCCAAAGGAAGATAGCCAAAAATCAATCATCCCTCAGCCAAGTAAACGGTTATGACGCCTTCTTTGTCCTTAGCTGCTCGAACTCTAATTTTCCGTGGCGGTTTTTCGATTCCTCTGCTCCAGACTTTCTCGTTCACTTCATTGCTGATCACTAGCCTTTCAGCCTCCTCCTCCATTTCTTCAACTTCGGTTTTGATCTTCATGTGTCTCTGAATGAAGCTTTTGATGAGGCGTATGGCTCTTGGCGCTCGTTTTTTCCGTGGAGAAATCCATGCTCTGCCTAATGGTATTGTGTAAATCTTTTCCTCAACGATTTCTTCTATTTCTTTTTCCTTTGGTTTTTTGACTTCTTTCTTTTCTTCGATTTCCTCGACTTCTTCAACAGCTTCCTCTGCGAGTTCTTCTTCTATGGGAACCTCTTCCTTTTCTTCTGCAATTTCTACGGGTTCCTCTTTTTTTTCAGTTTCAACTGCTTCTTCTGTTGCCTTCACAACTTCCTCGCTTTCTTCAAGTTCTTCAACGGTCTCCTCCATCCACGTTCACCATCAAGCCCTTATCTTTCTTCGTCGCCATCTCCTCTGTCCCTTTGGGCTAGTTCTCACGCGGCTACCTGTCTTAGCAATAACCCATGTTGGAACCGGCTTGCTCTCTTTGCCGGCTTTTGCTAATCTGCGTTTTTTAGCGGTTGGCTTGTTTCTTCCCACCTTAAACCCTTCTGATTTTGGTTTCTCGGCGGGGAGGTTGCAGTCTGATTAGTATGTCTTTTAGTTGTTCGTCGGTTATTGGGATATTCACTCTGCCTTGTTGTGCGAGTTGGATTAGTTGCAGTTCAAGTTGCTCGGCGAAATCTGGTTTTACCATTTTTAAGTTTGTGAGGCGTTGTCTAGCTTTGGCTGTAAGTATTCTGCGAAGTACGGCTTGTTTTTGCATCTCGATTTGTTGCTGCATCTGAATTTTCTGTTGCTCTTGGGCTAATCGCTGCTGAAGTTCCATAAGTTTTCTTTTTCGCAGCTCTTCCATTTCTTCGTCACTCATCTTGCCGCACCTACTATTTCTTCTGCTTCTTCACGCGTTTTTTCTCTAGTTTCTCCTTGATTTCAGTTGATAAACCGTCTAATAGCTGTCTTCCCTCTTTGGTCACCACTCTTCCCTCATTTCTTGAGGATTCCACAAGCCCCGCGGTCTCGAGTTGCTGTAACGCCTTTCGAATGATGGCTCCGCCACCCATCCTAGTGTGTTCCGGTTTGGCTCCTCCATCCTTCCTTCCACCATACTGTGCGCGAAGGTGTGCCACGCCTATTGGACCTTTAATGTAGATTTTTCGCAAGAGCGAGGCGCATCGTGTGAACCACCAATCTGGGTTCTGTGGTCGTCTTTCAACATGAGAGCCCGTTTTCACGAAGGAGGACCATGGGGGTGGAACTATCTCGTCCACGTTGTTTTTTAGATGCTGGGCTAATGTATCGATAAGAATGGGTGCAGGGATGTCGTAGGGAATGGGCAAGACTGTTTCTTCCTGGCTGATTTTTCCTTCAGTAATTCATGAAGCCTCTTATAAAGACTTTTCACTTTTCTTCTTTCGACGTTTATATAATATGAAGGTGTGGCCTCGAATATCAATTAGGGTTGAGGATGTTTGCTGCGCAATTTTTGATGCGACATTCTTAGCCTCCTCGTTTTTAAGGGCGCTCTTCAATATCCTAGCTTTCACCATTTCCCTTTTATCCAGTTGCCTTGAGACTTCATTCACGATTCTGGGCGCCACTCCTTCCTTCCCAACCCATATAGTTGGCTTTTCAGCGCTTAGTTCACGTTTTATTCGGCGCTTCATCTTGGGCGTTAACATTTTTTCTCCTTCCTTTCAGTGGAATGCGCGTGTGTTTGCCACATTTGAGGCAGGTGACAACCACGTGGGGTTCCCTTCTAGATTGGATGCGGACACGACAGTTCACACCGGGGAAAATAAAGCTTTTACAGTGTCTGCAAATGAGTTGCCTATATTCTCTGGGTAGTCGCAGATTTGTTTTCATGGCGATTTTTCTTGCAATTTCGGCGTATCGTTGTGCTAGTTCAGGGTTTTCGTGAACGTTCTCTTTAGCTAGACGGAAAAGAGTGTGAATGCGTTGTAGGGCTATCTGTTTCGTGATGTCTGTTTCCCCACAGTTTTCTCGCCAGAACTTCCATTAAGCTTTTACTCAAACAAATGTGGTGATATTCTCTGCAAAATACTCTTTTTGTTTCAGCTTCTAAGCTCCGTTGCGTCATGGAACCCAAAACATATATGAATGTGTGATACATATTTATGTACTATGTCAAAACTAAGTATGGAAGATGTTGTCTGTGTAGAAGAAACTGCTGTAACAGTGCGTGGATACCGACGGAGAACAACTGTTCCTTCAAAAATATTCAAGTTTATGCAACTGGAGGAAGGAGATAGTTTAAGGTGGATAGCGACACGGGATGGCACAGTTTTTGTGACAAAAATTGAACATGCGGAAACAAAAGAGAGGCGCAAATAAAACATCATTTTTCCATATGTTCTAGACTTTCAATTTCGACTTTCCTTGTTCATTGAGTTGTTAATGCTTATTTTGTACTAAATGATTTTGGCCGGTCAAGAAGATCAGTGGAATACCAATATTGGTGCTAGCCCAATATAGATTGGTTATATACCAAAAGGTTTATATGGTAGCCATAACACCGTTATGTTATTAACTGGACAACATGCGCCCAACAAAAAAGAGGAAGAACATTCATGAATTCTAGACAATTGTCAATAGTTAAAACCATCACATGGGGAACCCTCTCCCTACTCACAGCGACAATTATATCCCTCGCCACATTGGGTAGTTGGTCAGTGTCCATTAGCATAGGAGTGCTGTCAGGTCTTCTAGAGACTACGTTCTACTATTTCAAAAGCCGGTGTGATAGATGAATGGTTTTTGGCTCAGTGTATTGATAGCAGGGCTAATCTGCGGTTTCATAGATTCTGGTTTAGGCATGGGCTACGGCGTCACCTCTGCAACCGTTTTGGTTACTTTAGGCATCGCACCAGCCATAGCCAGCGCAAGTGTCCATACATCAGAAATGATAGTGGACTCCGTGTCAGCGTTATCTCATCACAAACTAGGAAATGTCGAATTCAAATGGATAAAATCCCTCTTATTAAGCGGAGTTTTAGGCGCAGTATTTGGTGCGTTATTCCTAGTTCATGTTGCCAACCTAGGTTTTGCTAAACCTTACATACGTATAGTCTTACTTGTCATGGGTGCTACTATACTATACAAGCACACACTAGGATGGAGAAAACAAAAAAACCCAAAATTCCGATGGAAAAACAACCATCTGGCTTTTTTAGGATTTTTTGCAAGTTTCATCGATGTTTCAGGCGGTGGCGGATGGGGCCCCATAATGACTCCAACATTCATCATGACAGGTTCAAACCCTAGAAAGGCAGTAGGCACCGTGGAGTTCATCGAGCCACTTGTTAGTTTAGCAGGAGTTTTAACTTTTGGAGCGCTAATAGGATTTGAAACATTCCTCTGGAATATAGTGTTGCCTATGATTATCGGAGGCACAATCCTTACGCCATTTGCCTCTTGGTTGACGAAAAAGACGCCAAAGCGCATGTTAGGCGTAGCCATCGGATTATGGTTAATTGCGCTTAATGTCTACGGATTAATGAATGTATTTGGTTAATTACCAGACGCATTTTTAATTAATAATTAATAATTAAGAAGGCTGTAACAATGAGAGCCGTTCCAATGATGGTTCTTTGCAAGATTTTACCTTTGGAACGTACTTCGCGTAATTGACCTGTTTTAATAAAACCTATGCTTAGGAGTGCGCCGAAGAGCAGCACGGGAAGCACTAGACCGATGTTGAATATGGTTACGCTAGCTAGGGATTGGAGAGGCTGAATTAAGGGAAGAGAGAAGAGTAGTGGTAAAGTGCAACACAGCTTGATGAAAGAAAATAATGCCCCCACTGAAAAATCGAAATAAAAGTTGTTTTGCAATGACATTTTTTGAATGAGCGCTTTAATCGGCTTCGGAGTCTTAAATAAGGGAACTATTGGTTCTCCTCCTTTTCTCCAATTGCCTGTGTAGAAATATTATAAACAGAATGAAGTAGCCCGAGAAGATTTTGTCTCTAATCCCTCCTAACACCATATTTATAAACTCTCCATGATTTGCTCTAAGCTTACCTTTGTAAGTAATGCGAAAATTATGCCCAACGTAACTATCGTCATAATAACCGTTACTGCCGAGCCTAGAGGCCATTGTAACCCTTTGTGGAAGAATTTTTGGATAATGTTGCCAATCATTACTCCACTGGTTCCTCCTACCAAGTCCGCGGTTATGAACTCTCCTACGCTGGGAATGAACACGAAGAGAACAGCTACAAGAACCCCAGGCATGCTTAGTGGCAAGGTAACCTTCCGAAATGTCTGCATCGGGGATGCTCCCAGATCCGCGGCGGCTTCTAACAATGTTTTATCTATTTTTTCTAGAGACGCAAACATCGGCAGAATTACCCATGGAGTCCAACTTTGAACTAAAGTAAAGATTACCGCGAATTGCTTGTCCATGAGCCATGTTATCGGGTCTTTAATCAATCCTATGTTTATAAGTACGGTGTTCACTAAGCCGCCGTAGCCGAGAATCAAAAATTTCAATGAAAATACTATTATGAGATAGCTTGCTAAGTAAGGTCCCATAAGAATGATCAACAGTGTATATTTTGGTATTTTTGTTTTGAATGATAGATAATAGGCGGCTGGATAACCTAGCGCTATGCATCCTGCTGTGACCGCGGTAGCTATCCCAAGCGATCTGATTAATAGATTTGAATATAGGGGTTTTGTGAGGAATGTGTTGTAGNNTGCCAGAAGCTTAGTGTTATCACCACAACTATAGGAATTGTGAGGAAAACTAGGTACCACAGCAATGATGGAGATAGGTTGAGTAAGATACTTCTTTTCTCTCCTCTGAAAAAGTTTAACACCTTTTCAATGATTGAGGTGTCGTCTTTCAATTCTAATTCTCCCCCAATAATTTATGTTATCACCTTAACGTCTTCTTTATTCCAACCGACTTTCACTTTTTCTTTAGGCTTAACAATATTCGTCACGTCGGAGCTTAGTGCTACAACCGTAATCAAAGAGCCATTTTTCAATAAAACTCTGTAAGTAGTGACCTGACCTTGGAAATAGGTCTCTTTAACTTCGCCGTCAAATGTATTGTCTAATCCTTTTAACGTTCTTCCAATGGAAATTTTCTCCGGTTTGACACAGATTAGAACTGAGCGTTGGGGGGATACATTAGGTTCGAGTTCAACAATGATTCTCCCCAGATCCTCAACTTCAACTGTGTTATCTTCGTAATTTCCTTCGAACAGGTTGCTTCGCCCAATGAAATCAGCTACAAATCCGAATTTAGGTTTTTCATAAATTTCAGTTGGTGTTCCTATCTGCAGGGTTTTTCCTTCCTTCATAACAGCTATTCTGTCAGACATTGTAAGCGCTTCTCCTTGGTCATGGGTGACGTAAATGAATGTGGTGCCAACCTCACGCTGAATCCTCTTGAGCTCAACAACCATTTCCTCTCTAAGTTTTAGGTCCAAGGGTCCTAAAGGCTCGTCTAAAAGCAACACTGTTGGTTCATTTACTAAGGCTCTCACAATAGCAACTCTCTGCTGTTCCCCGCCACTTAATTGTTTAATCTTTCTTTTTTCGTAGCCTGAAAGTCTCACGAGATTCAGCATTTCTTCAACCTTTTTTTGAATTTCATTTTTAGGTACTTTCTTTATTTTTAAGCCAAATGAAATGTTATCGTAAACATTCAAGTGGGGGAATAAAGCTAAATTTTGAAATACAATATTAGTGGGTCTCTTGAATGGAGGCACATCAGTCATTAATTCTTCTCCTATATACACTTCTCCTTCAGTTGGTTTCTCGAAGCCCGCAATCATTCTAAGTGTAGTGGTCTTTCCACATCCTGACGGTCCTAAGAGGGAAAAAAATTCGCCTTTTTCTACTTTGAAAGAAACGTTATCGACTGCAACAGTGTCTCCAAATTTCTTAGTTACGTTTTTCAACTCCACATCTATTTCATGATGTAATAACCCTGCCTGTATTTGATTACCGTCAGTAATTACAAATAAACATAGCGGATTCACAGTATATATAAGAAATATCCGATGTATTGAATGAAATTGTTTACTACGCACTGCGTCAAAACTATAAACATTAAACTATTATCGTATTCCTGCTGGTGTCCTCCGTGATTCTTCTCTTTTTTGATCTCACCAATGTTTTCTGAGAAAATACTGGTTTCAACATATCTCTGTTATTAGGTCCCAAATAGACCAGAGGAAAAAAAAGGGAGTTTGCCAGGGGGAATATCGCCATGCTGGCGCCGTTAATAATTTATGGAGATAGATTTCTCCTTACACTTTGAAGGAGTTAAGCTTGCTTACACTCATATTTGCAGAGTCAGCGCTTGAAACAATTCCAAAGAACTTGTGGAGACATCCCGCCATCAAGCGCCACTCGAAAAAACACAGGAAGCCCCCGCAACTCCTTCTTTTAGACCGCTCCTACCACCACGCCGCCATGAAGACTCTTTCAGAGAGTGATAAGAGGGGACGTCCAGATATTGTTCATTTTGCTCTGCTCGAAGCGTTAGGCTCTCCTCTCAACAAAGAGCGGCTTCTTCAAGTTTACGTGCACACCATTAACAATTATGTGATCAAGGTGAAACCAGAAACTCGACTGCCAAGAAATTATGACCGATTTGTTGGTCTCATGGAGCAGCTGTTTGAGTTGGGAAGGGCTCCTCCTAATGGGAAGGCTCTGCTCAAATTAGAGTCGAAAACGCTGTCGCAGCTGCTCCGTGAAATCAATTCCACCCATGTTGTTGCTTTTAGCACAGCAGGGGCACCTCACACATTTGAAAGTGTTACGTCAAGGCTTCTAAATGAAGAAAAGCCAGCTGTCATAATTGGCGGTTTTCCTCATGGACACTTTTCTGCCGCCACTCTTCAATTAGTGGATGAATTGGTCTGCATTGATCTAGAAATGCTTGAAGCTTGGACTGTAACCTCGAGAGTAATATACGAATATGAATGCGCAATTTCTTTGTCCACGAAAAGGCTTAAACGTTGATTCAGTTTGTGGTAAGTAGTTTTTTGCGCAGTCAGATGTGTCATTAATTATACAACTCAAAGAACTCACCTTGAAAACTATGTTTTTCAATCCTAAGGTTCAAGGAGAAATCCCATGTAGAGGGGATTGAAAGATGCTAATTAGGACATTTTACTATGTCAAAAAATGGTAAAGGGTCTATTTATCTGAAAGCCTCTCACCTCCTCAATCAAAAGCCAAATAAACTTTTTTATAGGAGAACTAATTGTTGAGTGAACGAACAACCTTGGGACTAAAGTCATTTCTCAAATCATCTGCAAGACTATTAAGGCTCGCAAAAAAACCGGGGAGAACTGAGCTCTGGCTCTCTGTAAAAATCTGCTTTCTAGGAGTCTTCGCAGTTGGAGCAGTGGCATTTTTGATAAAATTCATATCATCAGTGTTGCAAACGGTGTAGGGAGCAATAATTAAATGAACGAAAAAGAAGAAAAAATATCCGCGGCAATCTTCGCCGTGCGAACCACGGCGGGACAGGAAAGAAATGTGGCAGACTTCATCGCAACTAAAGTTGAAACCAGTAAGCTGCCCATAAAAGCCATTTTTGTGCCGGAAATGATGAAAGGTTACGTGTTTATCGAGGCAGACGGACCCCACTTCGTCGATGAAGCTGTAGCCGGGATCAAGCACGTGAGATCAAGAGTCCCGGGAATCGTGAGCTTCTCAGAAATCGAGCGGTATATAATTGTGAAGCCTGTGATCGAAGAACTGGATGTTGAAGACACCGTTGAGATTGTAGGAGGTCCATTCAAAGGGATGAAAGCCAAAATCACGAGAATAGACAAAACCAAAGAAGAAGTAACCCTTGAACTGCTGGAAGCAACTTTCACCCTACCCATCACAGTCCACGCCGACTACGTAAGGCTCGCAGAAAAAGCGAAAAAGGAGGAAACAACGTGAGCGAAAAGAAGATAATTGACGCGTTAGTAAGCGGCGGACAAGCAACCGCAGGACCCCCACTAGGACCGGCTTTAGGACCCCTTGGCGTCAACGTTCTTGCTATTGTAAACAAGATTAACGAAATCACGAAAAGCTACGCTGGCATGAAAGTTCCAGTTAAAATCACCGTTGACGTGGAGACAAAGGAGTTTGAAATAAGCGTTGGCACTCCGACAACTTCCGCGCTGATCGTAAGTGAATTAGGCGTTGAAAAAGGGTCTGGAGCTCCTAGCACCGAAAAAATTGGAAACTTGTCTTTGCAACAGGTCGCGAAGATAGCTAAACTTAAGCATTCTGAACTTCTAGGGCGAAACTTGAAATATGCAGTGAAAGAGGTTCTGGGGAGCTGTGTCAGCATGGGCGTAACAGTGGAAGAAAAAGACCCAAGAGAGATTCAGAAAGAAATCGACGAAGGAAAACACGACGCATTGTTAACAAAAGAGACGTAACCCTTCATCATAATCGACGCCAATGCTTCACCTGCAATTTTGATTAGCAACAAGATTTTTATAACAGACACCAATACGTTTTTGGTTCGAGGCTCAGAGATGCCCTTAGACACTAAGAACATCCTTGAAGCAGTTAAAGAAGCAAGAGAGAAATCTGGAAAAAGAAAATTCGTGCAGTCCATAGAACTAATCATGAGCCTACGAGACATAGACCCCAAAAAACCTGAGGGCAAAATTCAAGAACGCATCGAGTTGCCACATCCCGCAGGAAAAGAAAGCAAAATATGTGTAATAGCTTCAGGTGAAATGGCTCTAAAAGCAAAGAAAGCGAAAGCAGACCTCGTCATAGAAAAAGAGGAACTCGAAGCCATAGCAGGCGACAAGAAAAAACAAAAGGAGCTATCAAAATCCTACGACTACTTTATTGCAGAAGCTCCGTTAATGCCTCTAGTTGGAAAGGTTTTAGGCGCAACCTTAGGACCGAAGGGAAAAATGCCGACTCCTGTTCCTCCAGCAGCGAACATAGCGGCTCAAATAAAAAAGCATCGGAAAATGGTTTCGCTCAGGATGCGGGGGCAACCGGTTCTTCAGTGCCGCGTTGGAGATGAGAACATGGCAGAAGAGGAAATCGCGGAGAACGTTCAAACGGTCATCAGAAGGGTGGAAGCAAAACTAAAAAAGGGAATAAAAAACGTAAGGTCGGTTAACATTAAAACAACAATGGGGCCGTCTATCCGGATAAAGATGTGAGGGAAAGGCCATGTTACGCCAGGCGGTGCAGGAAAAAGCCGAAAAAGTTGAAGAAATAAAGAATTTAATACAGCAACACAAGGTTCTTGGAGTCGCGAGCCTACAAAAAATCAGAGCTGCCCAACTTCAAGGATTAAAGAGAAAACTGAAGGATGACGCAAGTTTTCTCGTGATTAAAAACTCAATTGTAAGAAGGGCGATTGGAGAGTGCAAAGACAAGCCTGGTCTAGAAGGTTTGGAGGAACACCTAACTGGCTCAAACATTTTCCTCTTCACTGACCTTAACCCCTTCCAGCTCGTGTCAATTCTTCAAAAGAGTAGAGTGAAAGCGATCGCGAGGGCGGGGGACATAGCTTCGGAAGACGTGATTGTGTCTGCTGGAAACACAGGACTGCCTCCCGGCCCAATAATCAGCCAATTTGGCTCTGTAGGCATACCTACAAGAATAGAATCTGGAAGCGTTTATATAAATCGTGACACTCTGGTGGCAAAGAAGGGAGAAGTCATAACTGCTAGGCTTGCAAGTGTTTTGGCTAAGCTTGGTGTAAAATCAGTGGAGGTTGGACTCACTTTAAAGACAGCATATGATGAAGGGTTGATCATACCTGAAGATCAACTGCAACTGGATCTTGAAGGAGTTCAGCGAAGCATTGGAGAAGCTCAAGTTTTTGCACTGAATTTATCTCTAAACTCTGCTTATCCGACGTCAGAAAACATTAAGTTGCTTCTCCAGATAGTTAGTCAAGAGTCGTTTGCACTTGCCATGAACGCCAGTGTGCCCACCAGCGACACTGTAACTGAGCTTTTGAGAAAGGCTAATGTGGAAATGTTGAGCCTACGCAGCAAATTGAAGAATTTCGAGTAAGAGCCGTGTCTAACGTAGTTTTTATATGCCTCTTCATCAACCCTCTCTAAAACACAACCTTCAAAAGTGTTAAGTTTAAGTATGTGACTAACTACAGTCAATGAAAAGCGTGGTGAAAGATTTATGGAATACGTGCACGCTGCGATACTCCTTCACAAAGCTGGAAAACCCATCAACGAAGAAACCTTAACTAAAGTGTTAAGTGCCGCTGGCATCAAACCCGATCCCATCAGAGTGAAAGCCCTAGTGGCTTCTCTCACCGATGTCGATATAGATGAAGCAATTAAATCCTCGCCAGCACTGATGCCTGCCGCGGTTGCAGCGCCAGCTGCCGCAGGACAAGCGCCAGCTTCAAAGGAGAAACCAGCAGAAGCTAAGAAAGAGAAGGATGAGGAGAAAGAAAAAGAGAAAGAAGAGGCTGCAATGGAGGGTCTTGGAGCTCTATTCGGATGACCAAGCCCTCCTTTTGTGTGCGGCTTCGCAGGGAGAGAAGATTTCTTAAACTATTCAGTTACTTTTAAACTGTAGATACTCTCCCTTATGAGAGGGATGAAGGTTGAAGCGCTTTCCAAAAGACGAGTATCACGTTTCCTTCTTCGACGAGTACGGGTACGTTCGAAAGTTATGCTCAGCTTGCAAGGAATACTTTTGGACTCAGAATGCGGATCAGAAAACATGTGGAGAGCTAGCTCCTGCAGAGCCTTCACCCTACACTTTTATCAATAACCCGCTCACCCGCAAGCGCTACGGCGTACGTGAAATGCGGGAGATTTTCCTTTCATTCTTTGAGAAACAAGGACACGAAAGAATCAAACCTTATCCAGTTGTGGCTAGATGGAGAGACGACCTCTACCTTACTCACGCCAGCATAATTGACTTTCAACCCTACGTTACGAATGGTATAAGTCCTCCGCCAGCTAATCCCCTCGTCATAAGTCAGCCTTGCATCCGCCTTGTGGACGTAGACAACACTGGACTCACTTTCGGTCGTCACTTAACTATTTTCGAGATGGGCGGTCATCATGCCTTCAACTATCCCGATAAAACGGTCTACTGGAAAGACCAGACTGTACGCTATCACCACGAGTTTGTAACAAAGGAGTTGGGAATAAAATCTGAGGAAGTCGTTTACAAAGAAGACGTGTGGTCGGGTGGAGGAAATGCGGGACCAGACCTTGAAACGGTCATTGGAGGACTGGAACTCGCTACGTTGGTGTTTATGAAGTTTAAAGTAGTCAACGGCGAGTTCATAGAGTTGCCCATACGAACAGTTGACACGGGATACGGAATTGAACGGTTCACATGGCTGTCACAAGGCTCCATAAGTTGTTTTCACGCGGTTTACGGTCCAGTTTTGAACAAAGTCTTAGACATGGCTGGTGTAAACAGAACCGATAACCAACTGCTGGCGAAAGTGGCGAAACTTTCTGGTATAATGAGCCTAAAAGAGAACGTCAGCCAAAAAGAGAATCGAAGAAAGATGGCTGAAAAGGTCGGAATAAGCGTGGAAGAACTCGAAAAAACATTGCTTCCAATCGAAAACGCCTTTGCAGTCGTAGATCACACTAAATGTCTTGCCTTTATGCTTTCTGAAGGAATTGTTCCCTCAAACGTGCGTGAAGGATATTTGGCTAGGCTTCTTCTTCGCCGAACGTACCGACTGCTCAGAGTTCTTGCTATCGAAGAGAAATTGCTTGACATTGTTGACCTGCAGATTGGGTTTTGGTCTGAAGATTTTCCGCGCCTAAAAGACATGCAAAATGAGATATTGGAAATCCTTTCGGCGGAACGAGATAAATTTGAGCAAACTCTTAAGAGAGGCAATTCTCTTGTCAAAAGAATCGCTCAAGGACTAAAATCAAAAAAAATCTCTGAGGTTCCATTGGAAACTCTCACTGAACTCTATGACTCTCACGGTCTTCCACCAGAGGTAGTTAAGGAAACAGCTGAAGTTGAAGGAGTTAGGGTAAGTATTCCTGAAAACTTCTACACTATGGTTGCTGAAAAACACGTTCAAGCGCCTCCGACACGAGAAGAAGAGAAAATGAAGGAACTGGAATCTAGGGTTTCAGACCTCCCAGAAACCAGGATGCTTTACTATGAAAATCCTTATCTCTCCGAGTTCGAAGCACGAGTTCTCAGAGTCTTGAACAGTCAACATGTAATATTGGAAGAAACAGCATTCTATCCTGAAGGAGGAGGACAACCAGCCGATCACGGTTACCTAACGTTTAATAAAAAACGATCAGAAGTTGTGGACGTTCAAAAAATTGGAAAAGTCATCATTCACGTTGTGAAAGGCTCTGTTCCTCGAGAAGGAGAAAAAATCAAAGGAACCATCAATTGGAAACCAAGAAGCAGTTATATGAAACACCACACTTCTACCCACGTTATCATGGGTGCGGCTAGGCGAGTGCTAGGAGAACACGTTTGGCAAGCAGGCTCACAAAAAGGCGCTGAGAGATCTCGAATAGACATATCCCATTTCAAACGACTAATAAAAAAGGAAATACACGAAATTGAAAGACTGGCAAACCAAGCAGTGATACGAAATATACCTGTGGAAACCACATGGATGCCCCGAGAACAAGCTGAAAAAAAGTACGGCTTCAGACTGTATCAGGGAGGCGTTGCGCCTGGAAGAGAAATACGTGTTGTAAAAACTGGAGACTGGGATGTTGAGGCTTGCGGTGGGACTCATCTTGAAAACACTGGAGAAATAGGATTCATAAAAATTGTTCGCACCGAGAGGATTCAGGATGGGGTTGAGCGAATAGTGTTCAGCGCTGGGCTTCCAGCGTTAAAAGCTGTGCAAGAAAACGAGAGGTTGCTTTGGAAAGTCGCTGAAACGCTTAATGCTCCTGTTGAAAAACTAGGAAAAACCGCAGAACGTTTAGTTAAGGAGTGGAAGGATGCTCGACGTGAAAAGAAACGTCTCTTGGAGGAAATAGCTAAGCGTGAGGCTAAAATCTCGAGTCCCAAAGAACCCACTGTTGGGCATGGCATAAAAATAACATCGATCGATGGAGTAAAGTTTGCAACGCAAGAGTTTGAGTCAGTCGATATTGACCTCATGATCAAAATAGCTAGTGAACTAGTCAAAAAGAATCCAGAAACAGTTGCTGTATTCTATGGAGCTGACAAAAAAACCGCAAGAATTGTGGTGATGGCTGGAAAAGAAGCGGTGAAACGTGGCATAAACTCAACTGAAATCGCCAGAGAGACCGCATCTATAGTCGGTGGTGGAGGCAGTGGCAAACCCGAATTTGCTCAGGGCGGTGGAACACGGATAAAGAAAGTGCCAGATGCGCTAAAGAAGGCTGAGGAAACTGCGAGAAACCAACTTGGGAGGAAGCGCTAGTGCCAGTTGACTGGGAGAAAATCGAAGAGAAATGGCAAAAAGCGTGGGAAAAAGCAAGAATCTTTGAAGCTGACCCAGATCCAAAAAAGCCAAAATACTTCATCACCGTGGCATATCCGTATCCAAACTCTCCTCAACACATTGGGCATGGAAGAACCTACACGTTAGCAGACGTTCACGCCCGCTATATGCGCATGCGAGGATACAACGTGCTCTTCCCAATGGCATTCCATTACACAGGGACACCTGTCCTTGCCATGACGAAACGTCTAAAAGAAAAAGACAAAGAACTTATCGACACATTTGTGCACATATACAAGGTACCAAGAGAAGCCTTGAAAAATTTTGTCGATCCCCTCAAGATTGCCCAGTATTTCCATCAAGAAATAAAGGCAGGAATGAAAAGGATAGGCTACTCCATCGACTGGAGACGTGAATTCACCACAATCGATCCTCAATATAATCGATTCATTGAGTGGCAATTCAAGAAGCTACGTGAAGCCCGTTTCATTTCACAGGGAAGCCATCCAGTTGGGTGGTGTCCAAGCGACGGAAACCCTGTGGGTCAACACGATACGCAGGGGGATGTTGAGCCTGAAATCGAGGAGTTTACACTCATAAAATTTGACTACGATGGATATTTTCTGCCAGCCGCAACCTTAAGACCTGAAACAGTGTTTGGCGTAACAAACATGTGGCTTAACCCAGAAGTTGAGTATGTAAAGGCAAGAGTTGACAATGAACAATGGATAATCAGCAAGGAAAGCGTTGAAAAACTGCGGTATCTAAATCGCAAAGTTGAGGTTGTAGAGAGTCTTTCAGGAAAAGAACTCATCGGGGGAAAAATAAAAAGCCCAGTATCCAACGAAGAAATTCTCATTCTCCCAGCCGACTTTGTTGACCCAAAGAACGCAACTGGAGTGGTTATGTCTGTTCCTGCACACGCTCCTTACGATTACATAGCATTAGAAGGAGTGAAGAAAGAAGCTTCCAAACTTGAAGAGTACGGAATTACTCAGGAAGCCATAGACAAGCTTAAACCAATCTCCATTATCGCTGTCCCTAAATATTCTCCGTATCCAGCAGCTGACGTAGTCAAAGATATGAATATACAAAATCAGCTGGACCCCAGTCTCGAAAAGGCGACAAGAGAAGTCTATAGACATGAATTCCACAATGGAAGAATGAAAGAGAACACTGGAGAATATGTAGGACTTCCCGTGGCTGAAGCAAAAGAAAGAGTCAAAGAGAATCTAATTAAAACAGGGAAAGCTGAAACCATGTATGAACTCATCAACAAACCCGTTATATGCCGATGCGGAACCGAATGCGTCGTCAAAATTTTTCAAGATCAATGGTTCATCAATTATGGAGACCCTGAATGGAAAGCCATGGCACACAAGTGCCTCAGCAACATGGAAATCTTGCCAGAGGAGTTACGTCCAGAATTCAACTATGTTATCGATTGGCTTCATGAGAAAGCCTGCGCTAGAAAGGCTGGACTCGGCACAAAACTGCCTTGGGACCCAGAATGGATTATAGAGTCGCTTTCCGACTCCGTCATATACATGGCTTACTACACCATCATGAAGCACATTCATAATCATAACATTCAGCCAGACCAGTTGACTGACGCCGTTTTTAATTACATTTTCCTAGGCGTTGGACAACCAAATGAAGTGGCGAAAGAAGCGGGTTTGAACCAGAAAGTTTTAGAACAAATGCGCAACGAATTCTCGTATTTTTATCCCCTAGACAGCCGCCACTCAGGTCGAGACCTAGTTTCAAACCATCTCACCTTCATGATTTTCATTCACACAGCGATTTTTCCTGAAACGTTGTGGCCTTGTCAGATCGTTGTAAACGGAAGCGTGCTGATGGAAGGCCAAAAGATGAGCAAATCCCTGGGCAACATCATTCCCCTTCGAGAAGCCATCAAAATGTTTGGGGCAGACCCGCTAAGATTCGCGGTTCTAGCCACCTCTGAACTGCTGCAAGACGCCGACTTCAGCTCCACCCTAGCGAGATCTGTGCGCGATCGACTTGAACGCTTCTATCGATTCGCAATTGAAACCGTGCAAGCCCAAGCGAACGTTAAAGACGGTAAATTGACACTAACAGACCGATGGATGCTCAGCCGACTACAAGAACACATAAAGACAGCAACTGAATCAATGGATAAACTAATGGTTAGAAAAGCCATCCACAGCGCCCTATACGCGCTGGATCAAGATTTCCAGTGGTATTTACGGCGAATCGCTGAAGAAAAAGAGGTTCCAAAGAGAAAAAGTGCAATCACAGAAGTGTTCAACGAGATTTTGGATGCTCAAGTTAGGATGCTCGCCCCGATTATTCCTCACATCTGTGAAGAAATATGGGGAAAAATGGGGAAGAAAGGCTTCGTTTCTCTGGTTGAGTGGCCCAAATGTGAAGAAGCTAGATTTGACATTGCGGCGGAGGAAGGCGAAACTCTTGTCAGAAGCGTGCTGGACGACACATTAAACATTATTAAAGCAACGAAAATCACGCCGAAAAGAATCAACTATTATGTCGCAGCGCCATGGAAATGGAAAGTCTACCTGAAATCCTTGGAAAAATCCGTTTCTGAAAGAATAGTTTTGAGTGATCATATGAAAGAATTGATGACGAATCCCGACTTGAAGAAGATGGCGGAAAAAGTTGCAAGATTCACCCGTCAAATCATTGATGAAATTAATCAGATGCCTGACGACAAAAAAAGTAGGCAACTGCAAGTTAAGGGTTTGAATGAATATCAAACACTAAAAGAGACTAAAAGCTTTTTTGAAAAAGAACTTAACGCTGAAGTTCACGTTTACAGTGAAGAAGACCCCCAATGCCACGACCCAAAGAAAAAGAGCGCGTTGGCTAGGCCATATCGCCCCGCCATATACATAGAATAAGGGAAATTATATCTAGGCGATTCCAAGACTATTCTTGGTTTAGAAAGGGGCCCGTGGCCTAGTCTGGATAAGGCGTCGGCCTTCTATTGTGGAGAAAAAGAGGGGAAAGCCGAAGATCCGGGGTTCAATTCCCCGCGGGCCCGCCAGTTTTCGAGGTCGATGAGAAGTTAAGCATTTTGAAGCTTTACAAATGTATACGCAAATTATAAATGCCTCAAGACAAAAATAAGGTAACTACCATTTGAGTTTGCCATATTATTGTATAAAAGAGATGGAAGGAATGAGCACCCACGCCGAGGATCTGAAGCTTCGATTGATGACGATTGAACTGCTTCGGACCGCAAAGAAACGATACACCTATCGGGAGTTATCTGCCAAAACTAACTTACCCGTGACGGTTCTAAGCCGATACGCTAAGGGGCACGTTTTGCCAAACGCCGAGAGAGCTCGACAGTTGTGGGGCACTCTAAAGAAACTCGTTGGTTTATCAACTGAGCTTCGCAAGAGGATACAATTTAACAACGAAGGATATTTCAACAACACGTGGATAATAGGTGATTTCAACATACTTAGACAAGCCGCACATCATGCCCTCGCAACCTTCGCTGGAAGACGAGTGACAAAAATCTTAACCGCTGCGGTTGACGGTGTACCGCTGGCAACTATGGTCGCAGACTCTTTAGGCGTCAACTTAGTCATAGCGAAATGGAACAAGGAGGTGGGGGTTCCAGCGTTTTACGAAGAAACATATGTGCTTAGGGGTTCTGGTGTAACTAGAACGCTGTATTTGCCGAAGGAAGCTTTGAAAAGGAGGGACAGTGTGCTCATTGTGGACGACATGATAAAGAGTGGAGAAACTCAAGCTGCCCTTGTTAACCTCGTTCGCAAGGCAAGAGCAGAAATTTCTGGAGTATACTCTCTTATTGCTGTTGGAGACGAGTGGAAAGATAAGCTAACGCTGCCTAGGGGATGTCCAGTCGAGATTGTGACGAGAATCAAGTCGACTTAGCAAACGGGCACAGCAAATCATTTTTATATCTTCTCTTTCTGCGGAAGTCTTTGCCAAGTCTTAGCAAAGCGGTTTCAAAGTTCACAAAGGTTTTTCCAGCCACTTTGTTTTTTCTCCAAAAAGTCTTCAACTCTTCCAGCGCTTTTTCAGGGTTTTCCTCTCTTATTATCCCTAAGTTTTTCGCTGCCAGAATAACCAGCGGAGTGGGTTTGGCGTCAGCTTTTTCCCAAAGTCCTCTTAGCTCTCGCAGAAAAATGCTCACGGTCACGTCTCCTATACCTTTTCCTAATTCTTTCAAACGTTTTTCTAAATCAGAAGAACTCGAAGCTTGATCGTGAAGTAAATTTAAGTTGCCCTCATAATTCGCAATCAAGTTGCCCATAACTTCTAGGAGTTTGGTACTGGTTTTGAAATCGTATCGAGCGTAACCGCCCTCGTCGAGTATATCAACTAGACCTTGCCACCCAGTTTTTACGATACTTTCTGGCGTCAATACTTTATGTTTCTCAAAGCACTTGTACGTCTTTATGACGGAAGTCTCGTTTATGGGAGCGCCGAACAAAACTGAGGCCAGAAACCATTTGAAAATCTCTTTTTCGTCTCCTTCTTTCAGGTTTATTCCTAAAATCTCCGAGTATCTCTGTCCATGTTTCTCAATTAACAGAGCTACATCTTTCATAGAGAACCTCCTGTCTGATATACTTAAATGAGTTATAAAAAACGAACGTTATCCGAGTTTACAACAAAAGTAAAAATGAGTAATGCGTAATAGAGAAGGTCGACGGTGCCGTGTATGAGAACCATAGAGTGGAAAAATGGTATGGTCATCACGATAGATCAGACAAAACTACCCAACGAAACGTCCTTTCTAAAGATGAAAGAGTGCCGCCAAGTGGCAGCCGCTATAAAAGATATGAAAATACGGGGAGCTCCGCTCATAGGAGTGGCAGCTGCCTACGGCTTGGCTCTCACTGCCTATCATTCAAAAGCTGAAAAAAGAGAGGATTTAATGAAGGAAATTGAGCAATCCGCTGAGATGTTGAGGAAAACAAGACCTACGGCTGCCAACCTATTCTGGGCGGTTAATCGGGTTGTGGAAAAAGCGCAGAAAACATTAGGAAGTGCAAGGGTTGTGGTTAAAGCTGTGGTTGATGAGGCTCAAAAAATGGCGGATGAAGACGTGCAGGTTAATCGCGATATTGGTGGAAACGGCGCAGAGCTTATTGACGATGGAGACACTGTGCTTACCCACTGCAACGCGGGAAGCCTAGCCACTGTTGATTACGGCACTGCTCTGGGGGTTATACGAGCTGCATGGGAGCAGGGTAAACAAATCAGCGTGATTGCCACGGAAACTAGGCCTAAACTGCAGGGTGCCAGACTTACGATGTATGAGTTGAAACGCGAAGGCATTCCAGCCACGCTAGTTACGGATGGTATGGTTGGATACGTTATGTCTAAACAGTTGGTGAACAAGGTTGTGGTGGGAGCTGATAGGATAGTTCGGGACGCTGTGATAAATAAGATTGGCACGTATTCTGTTGCTGTGTTAGCTCATGAACATGGCATTCCATTTTATGTCGCTGCTCCCCTGTCTACTTTTGATTTGACACGTACTTCAAAGGATGCAATCATTGAGGAGAGGAGTCCTGAGGAAGTCACGCATTTTAGTTCCAAAAGAACTGCTCCAGAAGAAGTGAATGTGCTAAACCCAGCGTTCGACATTACTCCAATGAAATATGTAAGCGCCATCATCTGTGAAACTGGTGTTCTGTCTCCAACAGAGCTTAAAGAGCTTTCTACGGCTAAAAGAGGATTTAAATCTTAAACGTGTGTACAACAGCGTTAGTAAACGGGATGGAGATTGCAGCTTTGAAGCAACCAGAACGTGAGGCTGAGGCAGTGCGTGAGATTGAATTAAAGATAAGAGCTTCACTTGGGGAGAAAGGCGTTCTGGTTTCTTCTCCGGAAGATATTGAGGGGCTTTCCTTGAGAGGCTACGGAGTTTCTGAAAACAAGAAGCTGATGCTCACTTTTTATGAGGCATTATTCTTAGTTAGCAAACATATTCTTCAAGTTGATGATGAAAAAACTGGGAAAGAAGTTAGTTTTCAAAACCTTCTTAGGCGTTTTCAACTGGTTGATGAAGATGCTTGGGTCAAATATTTAATTTATCGGGATTTGAGAAGTCGAGGCTACGTAGCTAGAGAAGGTTTCGGTTTAGGAATAGACTTTCGCGTGTATGAACGAGGAGAGTATGGAAAAGAAACCGCTAGATACCTCATATTTGGGATTCAGGAAGGTAAGCCGGTTTCAGTGGAAGAGTTGGCGCGAACTTTAAAGTATGCTCAAAGTCTAAAGAAGAAGCTGGTGCTTGCGGTTATAAACAGAAGAGGAGAAGTCGTGTACTACTCCCTTTCACAGCTGACTTTAAAGTGAAAAACATGGAAAAAATTACAGGTGTCATACAGCTTATTCGCCCAATTAACTGCGCAGTTATGGGAGTTGCGGTACTGGTGGGAATGATTGTAGCGGCTCAAACTTTTCTTCTAGATGGAAAAACAGCTCTTCTCGGATTCATTACAGGTTTCACCTTTCTAGCCGCAGCGAACGCAGTCAACGACTATTACGACAGAAACATCGATGCAGTGAATGAGCCTAGCCGTCCCATCCCAAATGGTGTGATTCAGCCGAAGGAGGCGTTAAGCTACGTGTTTATTTTAAGCGCAATAGGTTTTCTCACCGCCTTCTTAACTAACATCCAATGTTTAGCAATTGCCATTGTAGCTTGGTTTTTATCCATGTATTACGCTATGATGGGCAAAAGCACCGGCGTGTTTGGAAACCTCATTGTCAGCATTTGCGTCGCGCTTCCCTTCATTTACGGCGGGTTTGCAGTTGAAAGCGGGCTGTCGTTAATTCTTGTTCTCTTCGCTGCCATGGCGTTCTTTTCAACGGTTGGGAGGGAAGTTACGAAAGGAATTGTGGATGTTGAGGGAGACAAACTTCAGAGTGTAAAAACTGTGGCTGTCTTGTACGGGTCTAGAACTGCTGCCGTGACCGCTGCTTTCTTTTACATTATCGCAGTTGTTCTCAGCATCTTCCCATGGATTTTAGACGAGGTTTCAGTTTGGTATCTTCCCCTCGTCATCTTAGCTGACATAGGATTTATTGCATCATCTATTCTCCTTCTAAGCAACTATTCACGTGAAAATGCAAGAACAGTTAAACGAATGATACTCGCCTGTATGGTGACGGGTTTGCTAGCATTTATTGCGGGAACATTAGGTGGATGATGAAATGTCACAGTTCAAAACAGTCCGAGGAATGAGAGATTTTTTACCCAAAGACGCCGAAAAGATAAGATATGTAGAAAAGATTGCAAGAGAACTTACTCACCTCTATGGCTATGAAGAAGTAATCACGCCCGTTGTGGAACACTATGACCTCTTAGCAGCCAAATCCGGTGAAGAAATTCGGGAACGCATGTATGCTTTCACAGACATGGGTGGTCGAAGAGTGGCGTTGCGACCTGAATTCACCGCTTCCATAGCCAGACTGATAGCTACAAAAATGAGAAATGCACCTAAACCGATGAAACTGTTTTGCACCGGAAGCCTTTATCGCTATGATGAGCCACAGTACGGACGTTTCCGAGAATTTTGGCAAGCCAACTACGAGCTCATAGGCTCCAGCGAACCAGAAGCCGACATGGAAATCCTCACGCTTACCAATGACTTGACAAGAAGGCTGGGTCTCCGCCACTACTGGTTCAAAATTGGCCACATGGGAATTCTCCGTGGAATACTAAGTCAGGAAGGCGTAGCAGAAGGACAGCAGAATCTAATCATGCAGTTGCTGGATAAAAAAAGGTGGGACGAAGCGTTAACACTTGCAAGAGAGTCCAACGTTTCGCAAAACGGCATAGCAGTTTTGAAAAAAATTCTTGAGACAAAAGGAAAGGATGCTTCTAAAGTTCTTAAGAGGGCTAAACGCGTTGTTGCAGATTATGATGACGCCGTTGCCGCTGTGGAAAACTTGCGGAAAATCCTTGAGTTAACAGAAAAGAGCAACGTCAAATTTGAAACTTTAGTGGAGGCTGGGTTTGCACGAGGACTCGAATACTACACTGGGATAATCTTTGAACTCTTTGTTCCCGAGATAGATATAGCGCTTGGAGGCGGCGGACGCTACGACAAACTAATCGAATTATTTGGCGGAGAACCAACTCCAGCAGTGGGAGTTGCCCCAGGCATAGACCGCGTCGTACTTGCCATGGATAAGCAGAAAATCTCTCTGAAAATTTCAGATGAAAGCAAGGTTATGATTATCACATTTGATGAAAAACTGAGAACAAAAGCCGTTGAACTTTCTTCAGAATTGAGGAAAGCAAAGATACCAGTTGAGGTAGAGTTAATGGGGCGCACGGTTTCTAAAGCTTTGTCCGACGCTGACCGGAGAGGCGCAACTCACGCGGTTCTTGTGGGTCCTGAGGAACTTAAGGAAGGAAAGGTGGTTCTACGGGACATGAAGAAGAGAGAGCAGAGAGTTGTGGAAATAAAAACGCTTTCTAAAGAAATTTTGAAAGACATGAGTTAAGCTTCTTCTTCGAAAGCTTTTCCGCAGTATGGGCAGAACTGTATATCTTCTGACAACAGTCGACCACATCCACGGCAAAATCTGTTTGTTGGAGAGGGTGGCGGTTGCGTGGAAGGAGGCAAGTAGGGAACAGGTTTTTTCCATCTTCTATATAGCTTAACACCAAGTAAGCCTGCAAACATTGACCATCCAAGCACACCTACAACTAAAGTCGCGATTTCAATGAAGAAAATTACGAAAATGAGGTATAATGAATTAGGATATAACTCTAAGGCGAGAATGAAGCTTCCCCAATAGTAGTTAAAGAACCAATGTAGGAGTATCGGCGCTTGAATGCCATAGAACAGATACACCAAGCCAAGGGCTAGACCTTGTAAAGTCGCTGTCGTGAATTTCCCAAGTCCCCAAGGACGTCCCACGTGAAGCCACCCGAAAACCAATGACGTAATCACGATCATGCCCCATTCACCTAAGCTGATTCCTTTTATGCCGAATTCGCTTACTGTTTTCATGCCAAGCAACTTCTTCGCCTTATCCGGGTACAACAGAATCAAAAGCGCAACCTTCAAAGCCCGTCCAGCTGACAACTTTGCCAACTTCTTTCCTCCTATCACAAATAGATAGGCAACAAGGAATACTCCAATTGTGCTTATGCGAAAACTAATTTCTTCCCACACTGGAGAATAAGTTAGTTGAAAAAAGAGGTGAAAGGGTTCTTCGTCTGAAGGAAGGGGGCCTGTTGGAATACCCTGTGACTCTTGAAAGAGGGTTATTGCAATAACGGCGGTGAACAGCATACTCGCTATGATGGGCATGGCGAACAGGTTGTTGTTAAAAAGTTTGGTGAAGGGACGAGAAAAACCCTTTCTGACCACGTCGTGAAAGTTTTCTCTGGATATCCAAGCGCCAGCAAAGCAGACGACATACACGCCTAAAAGAAACAAGAAGGCTAGCCCGTAGCTGGCTGGCACGGGAATATAAAAGCCAACGGTCATGAATAGTAACATTGGGAGTTCTGTTGGAGGGAGGGAAAGTTTACTGAAGGTTGCTCCTTCAGGGGTGAAGAAAAACAGAGCTGGTCCCAAAAACATCGTCAAAAAATATGAGGAAACAAGAAAGAGAACGAAGACGATAAGAGACGCAACCAAAAGAACTCTGAGGTCAGTTTTCGTTTCGTTCTGTGCCACCACTAAACGCTCCAACTACCAGTAATTCACGTTAAGCTCTGTTCTCTTCTCTAATTAACCTTAACTGAATGCTGTGCTAGATTTCCAGTGTGATGACGAGTTTTGCATAAAATTTTTAGTTCGCCCTTTTCCTCTGCTCTCTCTTCCAAGCTTCTTTAATGATTTGTCTCAGCTGTTCCTTCACACTTTTGTCTAAGGGCTCCGGCTGATGAGTTGCAAGTATTTCCTTAGCTTTCTCCCTCGCCCCCTCTATGAAATTCTTCGTCTTTTTTCTATCAAATATTTCTGGAATGAAAAAGTCTTTTCTCAAATGTTCAAGCGTATGTTTTTCGGACAGAAAGTTTCCGCCAGGCCCAACTTTATGAATAAGGTCTTTAGCCAATGTTTCCTCCGTAACTTCTACACCTTCCACACCTCGTAGAATCATGCCTGCAACTTCGTTTCCGATAACCATCTCCTCATAGGACAGAGTTTTTGCCTCTTCTATCAATCCTGGTCCATAAAGAACATCCACTTTTGCTAGGGCAAGCAACATGGCATGAATAATCCCTAGTCTCCACGTGCGTTCACCGCTATGTCCTGTAGCCTCACCGAAACCTGCTCCGATCACGCATGGAAAGCCGTAGTATTTAGCTAGTTGAGCGTTGGCTGAGCTGATTAGTCCTGACTCGATAAGACCGAAAACAGGTTGAGGAGATATGCTCATGTTTAAAACAATGGATGTAGTGCCATAGATTAGGGGCACATTGGGGTTCGATAACATGGCAATTAACATGCCGCTAAGCACCTCCGCGTTACTTATCAAAACGGTGCCTGCAACCGTAACTGGTGAGGTGCCTCCAGCCTGCGCCATGTTCAAAATTATTAGAGGAACTTCATGCTTGGCGCATTCCAAGATGGATTCAGTGTTTCCCCTATCATGTATAAGTGGAGAAACTGGAGTTTGCATAAAGTCTATTATTGGTCTTTTTCTAAGTTCTTCTGAGCCTCCCGCCACTGCCGCCGCCATTCGAATTACATCTCTGGCTATGTCGGTGCTTAAGGTACCTGTGTCAATGTGTTTCTCTGTGTTATTGAACATAGCATCAATTTCTTCCAGACTCATAATTTCGTCTGGGCAATCTAAAGCGTCAACCATAATCGAATATATGTGTAGGTTGTCTAGAGCGTCAGCCAGCCTTGCACTGTCAGCTACGTCTTTTTTAGTTGACATTCTAACTTCTCCAGTGTCCATGTCTAAAACCCTCAATCCAGTGCTAGAAGTCATAACGTAAACTTTGCCTTCACCAAACTTCACATCGTTCTTTGGGTTTCTGCCACATAACGTAACGCTTCTCTTTGCCTTTTTGACCACTTCTTCAATTAAACCGCGCGGAATCTTCACAATTCTTTCTTTAAAATCTACCGTAGCCCCCGCGTCATTCAGCAATTTTAACGCGTCTTCGTGATCCACTCTGACTCCAGTTTCTTCGAGGATGTCTAAGGTAGCGTAATGAATTTTCTTCAAGTCATCATTAGTCAAGAAAACCAAATTTTCAAGAATGTTTTTCAACTGTCACACCTCATCTTGGAGATTAATACACAGAGAGGCAAAAATAACCTTTTCCAAAGAATTCTGAACCCAGTTATTGCAGTAGTCAGTCTTATGTAAACGATGAGAAAAAAGTTAAGATTTGTATGACCGCGGCAGGTGACGAAAGTGAAAACGTTGTGTAGTCTAAGACAAGATTTTCTCCACTTTCTCATGTACTGGCTGTTTCGCTTCCGCAAGCTTGGACAAGAATGTTTTCCTAGCCTCCAACTCTAAGCACTCTGGTGCAATGACGCCAGTGTTTTTTATCTCTCCTTTTCCAAGCATCCAAGCAAAGATTGCCGCTGGAATTCCTGTTGCGTATGACTCTTGAGTTGCGCCTGGCATAATCTTGTTGGCTTCGCGAATGCTTAAGGTGGGCCACTCATAAGTGTAACGTGTCTTTTCGCCTGCTTTTTTACCAGTGATTTCTATTACTCCGCATTCAGAAGCGTCAACCAGTATTCCTTCTTTGATTTTTTGTTCCACCCCCTCCATAGAAAGCGGAGGCGGAATTGCAGAGAGGAAAACGTCTCTTGGAGCTACCTTCACTCCCTTAACATTGATGGGTTTGTCGTTTAAGAGACCGATTTCCCAGATAGCCTTTGTAGTAAGTATGTCAGCGTCACCCATCTTAAAGTCAACGTATTTCAAACCTTTTCCTATGAACCTTGGTAGTGTTACAACTTCCTCGTGATGATGATGAACAACTGTTTGGGGACCAAACGGCTCAGGGAACACATACACTTCTTGGCCACTGAAGGGTGGGATTCGTTTCAATTTGCCATTTTCGAAAAGAAACGGCTCCTCCGCCATATCAGCCCACATTGTTTCTGGCGACCAAATCGAGATAAACTCTTTAGTTTCCATTAAGCCCGTGTACCTTATCTTTATTTCATCCACTTGGTCAAGTTTGTCTGCGGCATGTCTTGCTACCACGTTTACGACTCCTGGGGACGATCCCGTGTTTATCAGCGCAGTTAATCCTGCATCTTCGTATTTTTTGTTTCGTTCTAGTTGTTTTGAAACGAATTGGTCCATTGGTATATCGGTTGGTCCTGATGCGAGATCTTGATAGCGGGCTCCGCCCTTCAAAGCTGCATCCATTATTATTAAGTTGTATTTGGGCACAGTTGCGTTTACAACTAAGTCCATTCCCTTCGCAGCACTTGTCAACTCGTCTGAGTTCGATGCATCAAGTTTCTTCGCTGTAACCTTATCGCTTTTGAGTCTCTCGACAAGTTTCTTCGCCTTCTCTAAGTTTCTTCCAGCGCAAACAATCTCAGAAACGTCAGGTCTTCTTGCTAAATAGGTGCATATAACAGAGCCTTGAGCTCCATATCCTCCTACAACAAGCACTTTCATGTTCAATCTCCTCTTAAGCCCTAGAAAATGAAAGAAGTGTTTTTAAACTTTATCGTACATCTACATTTATCATGCGAAATTCTTTTATGTAAGATAAGAAATTCTGTAGAGATGAGGCTCTGGGACACATGAAACACAAAACGGCGATTCAAATGACAATTTCTTCAACGACTTTCTATGCCTACAGCTATAGCTTTAGCTATTTTTAATGCCCAGCAGCTAAAAAGAATTTTTTGCAACAATTTTAGCTTCATGGGCTTTTGGAGGTTTGATTAGTTATGAAACAATCTGATATAAAGCACCGCAAACGAATCGTGGTGAAATATGGAGGAGCCAGCTTAGCCGATCATGAACGCATGTTACGGGCTGTTACAGCGGTAGCTAAAGAAGCTGTAAAAGGTACGCAAATTGTTGTAGTTGTTTCAGCCATGGGGAAAACAACAGATTTACTTCTTAACGCAGCTAGGAATGCTTCTAGCGGGAAAGTTGAGAAAGGAGAGTTAGACGACATTTTAGCAATGGGTGAACGGACCAGCATCAGAATAGTCACAGCGGCTTTGAAAGCAAAAGGCGTGGAATCACGTTACTTTGATCCATTAGATCCAAGTTGGCCTATAATGACAGATGATAATTTCACTAACGCAAACCCGATCGAGAAACAATGCATAGAAAAAATCCAACAAAACGTACTCCCGCTTGTTGAAAAAGGCGTTATACCTGTCATAGCGGGTTTTGTGGGTCGAACGCTTGACGGAAAAATAACCACGATTGGACGAGGTGGAAGTGACGCAACAGCGTTTATTCTAGCTAAAGCGTTAGGAGCAGATGAGGTTGTATTGGTTACCGACGCTGAAGGAATTATGTCTGCTTGATCCAAAGGTTATCCAAAACCCAAAAAGGCTTGAGGAGGTTGATGTCCACATGTTGGTGGGAATGGCAGATTCAGGTACAAAATTTATCCATAGAAAAGCTTTGAGATACAAAGATCAATCAATTAACGCTAGAGTAATTAACCATGCTCATGGCGATTTGAATGCAGGTGGGACTATAATCACGGGTGGGTTTTCAACCGAACTTGATGTAGTTATAGCAAGTCAATCTCCTGCAACATCAATAACAGTGGTGGGCAGCGGCATTTCCGAGAAACCTAACATCATCCAAGAGCTAGCCGAAACGGTTAAAGCTTACACGTCAATGTTGGGCTTATCTGTGAATTACAACTCAATTATTTTGTACGTCGCAGAAGGGAGGAACTTAAATTTACTTCTTGAGAACATTCATGAAGCAGTACTCAAACATAAGGAGACAATTGCAATGTCTACTAGAGGGCAGTTAGCCTTCATCAAAGTTAGTGGTGTAGGGTTAGAGGAAACTCCCGGCATCATAGGGAAAATATCAGAAACTCTGCGAATAAATGAAATAAACATCTTCGGCATCCTAACAATCACCTCCAGTATTCTTCTATTTGTGGGTTGGAAGCAAAAGGAAACCGCTCTAAAGTTAATCAACCAATCTCTTAGAGGTGGTAAAAAATGATAAAAATAGCAGTTTTAGGCTCAACGGGCTCAGTTGGCCAAATCTTTATCCAATTGTTAAATGGACATCCATGGTTTGAAGTCTCGGTTGTGGCAGCTTCTGAGAGAAGCACTGGGTTAAATTATTCAGAAGCGGTAAAGTGGAGATTGCCAACTTCAATTCCAGAAGGCGTTTCCAACTTGGAAGTCGTTGACATAGAGCCTAAAGCTGTTAGGAAAGTTGAGGATGTTGATGTTGTATTTTCTGCATTACCTTCTTATGTGGCTGGTAAAGCAGAGGAAAGTTTCGCTGAAGCTGGATACGTTGTGGTGAGCAACGCCTCCTCACATCGGATGGATCCAGATGTGCCTCTTTTGAATCCGGAAGTTAACTGTGATCACGTCAGCCTTATTGATGAACAACGCAGAAGAAGAAAATGGGATGGGTTAATCGTTACAAACCCGAACTGCAGTGCCACCGTTTTAACTCTTTCCATGAAACCAATCTACGATGGTTTCGGTATTGAACGAATGATAGTTTCTACGATGCAAGCCATTTCAGGTGCCGGATATCCAGGAGTAGCTTCCCTTGACATAGTGGACAACGTTATTCCCTTTATCGATGGTGAGGAGGAGAAAATGGAAATAGAAACTCAGAAGATATTTGGGTCTCCCTCAAAACCTGCTGACTTCAAAATTTCAGCGAGTTGCCATCGGGTTCCAACGTTAGACGGGCACATGGAAGCGGTTTTCATTGAGACAAAACGTGAAGCAGACCCTGAATTAGTTATGCGTGCGATGGAAAAGTTTGTGGGTGAGCCTCAGAAGCTTAGGCTTCCAACTGCGCCAGCTAATCCCATTGTTGTTAAACATAGTGAAGACAGACCGCAGACAAGACTGGATAGAATGGAGGGTGGCGGCATGAGTGTTGTGGTGGGTAGGGTTAGAAAAGACTCTGTCCTTAAAGGGGTCAAGTACATAGTCCTAGGACATAACACCATAAGAGGCGCTGCAGGCTGCGGCGTTCTTAATGCTGAGTATTTAAAAGCAAAAAAATACATTTAGGAGAAGGTGAATTGCGTTTGGACGCAGGTAAAAGAAGGCGATTGAAAAGAATTTTCCGTAAAGACCAACGAACTGTCATAGTTCCTATGGATCACGGTGTTACTGCAGGTCCCATGAGGGGACTTGTGAACATGCAGGAGATTATTGACAAACTTTTGAAGGGGAAAGCTGATGCATTTGTGTTGCATAAAGGCATAGCAAAACATGTTGACACTGGACAGGCTGGTTTGATTGTACATTTATCTGGCAGCACGAAGCTTGGTCCTGACCCTAACAACAAGGTTCAAGTGTGTTCTGTAGAGGAGGCTGTGAAAATTGGTGCAGACGCTGTTTCTGTTCATGTTAATGTTGGTGCTGAGCAAGAAGATAGCATGCTTGTGAAGTTGGGTATGGTTGCGGATGATTGTGACATGTACGGTGTACCTCTGCTAGCTATGATGTATCCGAGGGGACCGAAGATACAAAATCCTCATGCAGTGGATTTGGTTAAGCATGTTGCTCGGTTGGGTGAAGAGTTGGGTGCCGACATAATTAAAACAGTCTATACAGGTGATGTTGAAACCTTCAAAGAAGTGGTTAATGGCTGTCACGTTCCAGTTATAATAGCTGGCGGTCCGAAGGTAGAGACTATTCGAGAAGTTTTACAAATGGTGCGTGACTCGATAAAAGCTGGTGGGAAAGGACTCTCAATTGGTAGAAATGTGTTTCAACATGAAAACCCAACTTTGATGGTTAAGGCTCTCTCAGCAATTGTACACAATAACGCCTCAGTCGATGAATCCTTAAAAATTCTTGGTGGAGCTAAGTGAAAGAACTCTGGATTGAAATAGATAAGTCATCTCCTGATAAAGTAAAAAACAGCCTAATGAAATCAGCCGCTAAGTTCTGCGATGCTCTTCTAGTTGACTCACGAGATTTAGAAAACGCTAAAAAGACCGGAGCCAAAACAGCAGCCAACTCAGGCAACTGCGACATCAACGTGCTGGAAACCTTTGATGAAAGCAAGGCTAAGAAACTGAAAGAAGCGGGAAAAACTGTTGCAGTGAAAGTAAGTATAAGGGGAAGAGAAGATGAGAAAACCATTGCTAAAGCCGTGGAACTATCATCTGACTACGTAATCCTTGACTGTCCTGACTGGAAGGTAATCCCTCTAGAAAACGTAATCGCAATGACACGTGGAAAAACCAAACTGCTCGCAGAGGTTTCATCTGCCAAAGACGCTAAATTAGCCTTAGAAACTTTGGAGCTGGGGGCTGACGGGGTTGTTTTGAAAACTTCTAGTCCAGACGAACTCTTGAAGACAGCAACTGTTATCCAGAAGCCAGTTCTAAAACTTGAATTGGTGCCCGCAAAAGTTGTGGAACTGAAGGAGATTGGAAGTGGCGCGAGAGTCTGTGTTGACACGGTGAGTCTGATGAAGTTGGGAGAGGGAATTTTGGCGGGTTGTCAATCTAATGGTTTATTCCTTGTTCAAGCGGAGGTTTATGAAAGTCCTTATGTAGAAACTCGTCCCTTCAGGGTTAATGCGGGACCAGTATCTCTTTACACGCTTTCGTCACTTAACAAAACAAGATACCTTTCCGAATTAAAGGCGGGCGATGAGGTTCTTATAGTCAATAGGCAAGGAAGAGTCAGGTCAACACATGTGGGCAGAGTGAAGATTGAGCTGAGACCCCTATTGCTCATTGAAGCGGAACATGAAGGAAAGAGAATAAAGACCATTGTTCAAAACGCTGAAACCATCCGACTTGTAACCAAGAAAGGCTCCAAGTCAGTTGCTGAACTAAAAACTGGCGACGAAGTTTTGGCGTATGTGACAGAAGGCGGCAGACATTTCGGGACATTAGTGAAAGAGGAAACGGTGATAGAGCGGTGACCCTTAGGGTCTGCGTTTCAGTTCTTCCTGAAACGGTCACTGAGGCTCTAGAACTCGTTGAAAAGGCTGAGAACCGAGGAGCAGATTTTATTGAAGTTAGACTGGACACTTTTAAAGAATACAGTGCACTGTCCGACATTCCAGCTTGCAGTAAATTACCTATGATAGCAACCAACAAATCAGTAAAACAGCATGGAAAATTTTTGGGAAGCGAAATTGAACGTAAACAAACCTTGCTGAATGCTGCGGAAAAAGGTTTCGAATATGTTGACTTGGATTTATCCACTCCTGAACTGGAGAGCATCGTTAACGACGTACATCGTTTGGGTGCAAAATCCATAATATCCTTCCATGACTTCAACGGAACCCCAAGCTTGCAAAAGATGGAAAGGATTCTCAAAAAAGAAATAGCGAGTGGAGCCGATGTCTGCAAAATCATAGCCACAGCTAAGTCTGTTGAAGACAACTTAACTGTGTTAAACTTCGTTTCCAAAGCTTCCAAAACCGCTAAGACTGTATGCTTCTGCATGGGAGAACTGGGCAAAACTTCTAGACTTCTATCTCCACTTTTCGGCGGCTTCTTCACATTTGCGTCTCTAGAGAAAGGAAAAGAAACAGCGGCTGGACAACTAACCGTCCAAGAAATGAAAGCTGTATACGAGACGTCGGGGATAATGTAGCATGGAAATTTCTGGAAAAACAAAGCTTTGCTGCGTAATCGGAGACCCTGTGGAACACTCCTTAAGTCCTGTGATGCACAATGCTGCTTTCAAAGAGTTGAACCTTGATTTTGTTTACGTAGCCTTCACAGTTAGAAAAAATGAGTTGAGAAACGCCACAGCTGGCGCAAGAAGTTTACAAATTCACGGATTAAACGTAACCATGCCCCACAAAACTGCCATAATGAAACATCTAGACGAAATAGACCCAACTGCCAAGTTCATCGGCGCAATTAACACAGTTCTCAACGCGGACGGAAAACTTATCGGCTACATCACTGACGGCGTCGGCGCAATAAAAGCGCTGAAAGAAAACGGTGTAAGCCTAGAAGGAAAGAAGCTGCTTCTACTCGGAGCTGGCGGCGCCGCAAAAGCAATAGCGTTTCATGCTGCGCAGGAAGTGGAAGAGCTTAAAATCCTCAACAGAACCGCTCAGAAAGCTAAAGAACTGGCGGAAGCTTTACACAAGAAATTTGACAGAAAGGTAAGCGGAAACTCGCTTTCATCTGAAACCATAAAAAAAGAGTTGGAAGACACGGATATACTGGTTAACGCAACTTCTGTCGGCATGCATCCAAATGTTAACCAAAGCTTAGTTGACTCAACTTGGCTGAGACCTGAGCTCTGCGTGATGGACATAATTTACAATCCTTTAGAAACCAAACTTGCAAAAGACGCGAAATCAGTGGGAGCCAAAGTAATTAGCGGCATTGAAATGCTTGTCTATCAAGGTGCTGCTTCCTTCGAAATCTGGACCAACCATCCAGCGCCAGTAAAAGCGATGAAAGAGGCAATTCTGAACAAACTCACAAAACGGGGTGTTCATGGTTGATGGGAAAAGCTGAAGCCATATCCCACGGAGCCGCCACAATTGTGAACGCTATCGCCACTGGTAAAGGAGCAGCAGTTGGAGTAGACTTGTGGACAAAGGCTAGAGTCCAGTTAACAGACAAACCTGGAACCATCGAAGGCAACATTATGTCAGACCCCACTGAAAACCCTGTTTTAATAGAAAAAACAGTAAGCAAGGTTCTTGAACACTTCAATCTTAGAGGAAAGTTCGGCGCCAAAGTTGACACTTGGTCAAACATTCCAATCGCAAGAGGCTTAAAAAGCAGCAGCGTAGCGGCGAACGCCATAACTTTAGCAACCGTAGCCGCTTTAAACAAAACGCTAGATGACTTGACAATTCTAAACTTAGGCGTTGATGCAGCGATAGAAGCAAAAGTTACGATAACAGGCGCCTTCGACGACGCTTGCGCCTCTTACTTCGGAGGAGTCGTGGTCACGGATAATCTGAAAAGAAAAATTGTTAAGCGTTTCAAAGCGGATGAAGACTTAACCGTCTTGTTTTATGTTCCCGCAAAAAAAGTTTACACAAGCGGCTCTAACGTGCAACGAATGAGAACGATGGCGTCTCTCGTTAAAATCGCCTACAAACAAGCAATCGAAGGAAATTTCTGGTCAGCTTTAACTCTTAACGGTTTAATCTACTCCTCAGCGTTGGGACACAATCCTTCCATAGCTATCGACGCTTTGGCGGCAGGAGCGTTAGCCGCAGGATTGTCTGGCACAGGTCCTGCAGTCACCGCCATTGTTTCTGAAGAGAAAATAGACCGTGTTAAAGATGCTTGGCAGATGTATGAAGGAGACATTCTGCAGGCTAGTTTGAACCATGAAAAAGCGAAAGCGGTGGGTTAACCAGTTTGGTGGACATTGTGGTTAAGAGAAGCGAGAGGTTTGGCGGCGAAATTTATGCTCCTCCATCTAAAGCTTACACGCATAGGATGATGATAGCCGCTTTACTGTCAAGTGGGCTGTCAAAGATTTTGAATCCTCTCTATTCAGATGACACTCAGGCAACGTTGAAGGCTATAGAAGCTTTTGGAGCAGAAACAAAACTGGAGGAAAACTGTTGGACGATTAAGGGAACAAGCCAGCTTAAAACTCCTGACAGCCCTATAGACTGCGGGGAATCTGGTGCTACCCTTCGTTTCATGATACCAACGGCTGCTCTGGCTCAGGGTCCTTCAACCTTCACTCTGGGAAAATCGCTTAGAAAGAGACCTCTTGAACCTCTTCTCCAAAGTCTAAAACAGTTGGGAGCAGAATCCAGTCTTCAATTGAGCGAAAAAACGGCGACAGTTAAGGTTCATGGCGGAGGAATAAAGGGCGGCAAGACTTCAATACGAGGAGACGTAAGCTCCCAGTTCATTTCAGGACTGTTGTTTGCGTGTCCACGGGCAGAGGAAGACACTGAAATAAACGTTACTACGCCGTTAGAATCTAGGAATTACGTTCAAATGACCATGGAAGTTCTCAACAAACACAACGTCAAAGTGTCCGCGTCAAAAGACTTCAGAAAACTAAGAGTTCCATGTAACCAAAGTTATGTCCCACGTCATCACAAGGTTCCAGGAGACTTTTCATCTGCAGCTTTTCTTTTAGCCGCTGCAGCGATAACTTCTTCAAGGATGAAGGTGAAAAATCTTAATCGCCATACAAAGCAGGGAGATAAGGCTATATTAACTATCCTTGAGAAGATGGGCTCAAAAGTGACTGTTAAAAACGAATACGTTGAGGTTGAAGGGAAACAACTCAACGCTGTAGACGTGGATGCAAAAGATATACCTGATTTAGTTCCAGTTTGCGCCTCCCTCGCCTGCTACTCAAAAGGAGTTTCCAAACTATACAATGCAAGGAGACTTAGGTACAAGGAGTCTGACCGTTTGTCTTCTCTTTACGCTGAATTGAAGAAAATGGGCGCCTACATCACCATAGTTGAAGACGGTTTGATTATAAGAGGGCCCTGCCTACTTCAAGGTGCAACGATTAATCCTCACAATGACCATCGGATTGCGATGGCTTGTGCCATTGCAGCGTTAGGTGCAAGTGGTGAGACAATGATTCAAAACTCTGAATGTGTGAAAAAATCTTATCCAAACTTCTTTGATGATTTACAGTTGTTAGGAGCGGATGTTGTTGGCTGGTAATTCTGTAGGTAAAGAATTTGTTGTAACCTGTTTCGGCGAGAGTCATGGCAGATGCGTGGGAGTTATTGTAGATGGGTGTCCAGCTGGTCTCCCACTTTCAGAACAAGACTTTCAAACAGAGGTAGAAAAGAGGATTCCGCCTGAACCTGAAATCGTTTCTGCGAGAAGAGAAAAAGACATTGTGGAAGTCCTTGCAGGAATCTTCAACGGCTTTACAACCGGAGCTCCAATCTGCACTTTAGTGTGGAACAAAGAAGCCATCTCCAATGATTACGAGCAAATTAGGGATAAGCCTAGACCTGGACACGCAGATTATCCCGCTCGAATTAAATACGGAGGCTTTAATGACTATAGAGGCGGAGGAAGATTTTCAGGCAGAACCACGGTGGCTTTTGTGATGGCTGGCGCTGTGGCTAAGAAACTGCTGGGTCTTTTTAACGTTGAAGTTTTGGCGTACGCCATCGAAATAGGTAAGGTTAAAGTTGAGAAGAAACTTAAGCTCGAGGAGATTCGGAGAAACACGTACAAAAGCGCAGTTAGATGCCCAGACCTAGAGAGCGCAAAAGCTATGAAAGAAGCAATTTTGAAGGCGAAGAATGAAGGCGACAGCGTAGGTGGAATCGTTGAGTGCGTTGCCATTAACGTTCCAGTGGGAGTGGGCGAACCAATATTTGACTCCTTGGACGCTGACATCGCTAAAATGTTATTTGATGTTCCAGCAGTCAAAGGGGTTGAATTTGGCGCTGGGTTCAAGGCTGCACAACTGAAAGGGTCGGAAAGCAATGACGCATATACTATACGCGGCGGAAAAATTGTGGCTTTGACAAACAATGCAGGCGGTGTTTTAGGCGGGATGTCATCTGGGATGCCGATTTTGGTTAGAGCTGCTGTAAAACCAACTTCCTCGATCTCAAAAGAGCAGAAAACCGTTGACTTATCAAAAATTGAGGAAACAATGATTCAAGTTAGAGGCAGACATGACCCTTGCATAGTGCCAAAAGCTGTTCCAGTCATCGAATCTGCAGTTGCTGTTGTTTTAGCTGACCATATGCTTCGAGCGGGCATCATACCGAAAGTTTTGCAGGAGCAGAAATAAATGAAAAAAATTTCGCCATTAAGAAAAAGAATCGATGAAATTGACGAACAAATCCTCCGCTTTTTAAAAGAGAGAATAACCATCTGTGAAAATATCGGCGTAATCAAACGAGAACAAAAGCTTCCAGTTAAAGACCCTGAAAGAGAAAATGAGCAATACGTACGTATCACGGAACTGGCGTCAAAACTGGGACTCGACCCCCAAGAAGTTAGAGCCGTGTACCGAGAAATAATCGCGATGAGTATACATGCTCAAGAGCGGGAAAGTTAGAGAAGTTAAAGAAAGGTGAGAGATGAAATGCTGTATGAAATAAGTCAGAGGGCAATGGAACTTGAAAGCGAAGGAAAGAAAATCATAAAATTTAATGTAGGAGACCCTGATCAACCAACTCCACGGGAAATAATCGAGGCAGCTGTTGAAGCCATGAAACAGGGAAAGACAAAATACTCCTTTTATGCTGGCGAAAACACGTTAAGAGAAAAACTGGCAAGCATCCATAATGTTTCTGCAGAAAACGTGGTAATCATTCCTGGCTCGAAATGGGCGATTTTTTCTATAATGTACCTGTTGCTGAAAAATGGAGGGAACGTTATCATTCTAACCCCGTACTGGACGGCTTATGAACTGTCAGCTAAAAGTCTTGGGGCGGAAACAAGATTTTTGAAGACTGACATGGAGTCCAACTGGAAAATTGACACTGAAAAATTGAGGAATCTGATCGATCGGGAGACGCGACTGATAATAGTGAACAACCCTAACAATCCCACCAGCAAAGTCATAGAGAATGATGTACTCGAAGAAATCGTTGAGATAGCAAACGATAATAGCATCCCAATTATGTCTGATGAAGTGTACCGTGATTTGAGTTTCGTTAAGACAAAGAGCATCCTAGATTTTGATGGCAACCACATACTCATCAACAGCTTTTCCAAAACCTTTGCAATGACAGGATGGAGAATCGGCTATGTTGTTATGGGAGAGGAACTAGCTGGAAAAATGGTGAAACTGAACCAGATGACCTTTACAAACGTTCCAGTTTTCATTCAAGAAGCGGCTTTAAAGGCTTTGGAATTGAAACAGAAAATTGCAGATGAAATTAGGAAGATATACCGACAAAGAGCAGATTCCGCGTCCAAAATTCTTTCGAAAACAGGACTAAAATTCACCAAACCCGACGCTCCCTTCTACTTCTTTCCAAAATACAGCAAACTAGATTCTGAAAAGTTTGCGTTCGATCTGCTGAATAAAGGAGTGGCGGTAACTCCCGGCACCGCTTTTGGAGACTATAGAGAACACTTCAGAATAGCGTTAACTATGCCCGAAGAAGAAATCAAGTTGGGATTAGAAAAAATATGCGAGGCACTAGAATGAAAGTGGCGATAATCGGCGGCACTGGGAAGATGGGTCGATGGTTCACAAAGTTTTTCCTAAAAGAAGGCGATCAAGTGGTAGTTTCGGGTAGGAATAAAAAGAAACTGGCAAAAATGAAAGATGAATTTGGGGTTGAAGTTGGTGACAATCTAAACGCGGTTAGAAGTGCCGACAGAGTTTTGATATCTGTGCCCATAGATAACTTCGAAGGAGTCATAAAGGAAATACATTCACACATACGCTCAGACCAGGTGATCATGGACATTTGTTCAGTCAAAGAGTTTCCCGTTGAGGTGATGCACAAATACATAAAGACAGGAGTAACGTTGGGAACGCATCCCCTGTTTGGTCCCGACACAAAAAGCATCAAAAACCAAAATTTCGTTCTCACCCCAACAAATGATAAAGAAAAGAGAGTTGCAGATAATTTTAAGAAGTGGTTAGAGGCGAGACGTGTGAACGTTTCTGTTATGTCTCCAAAAAAACATGATGAACTGATGTCAATTGTTTTAGGGCTTCCCCACTTCATTGGTGTGGTTGCTTGCGACACCTTACTAGATTACGCTAACCTTGCTGAAACAGAAAGGGCTGCTGGAACCAGCTACAAGCTGTTGTTGAAGCTGACTGAAACCGTTGTTTCCCAAGATCCAGAGTTTTACGCAAGTCTCCAAATGCATCTGCCCAACGTAGAAAACGTTGAAGACCTTTTTTGTGAGAAATCGAAGGAATGGCTGAAAGCTGTTAGACGGAAGGACAAATCAGCACTTACTGCAATGATGAAGCATCTCAAGGCGAAACTGGAGCAGATGGAAACTGCTTAACCCCATAAATCCTCAAGATAAAAAGCGATAAACGAAGATGAACGTTTAATTAACCTCTGTTTTGAGCTTCTTTTTGTGTGAAAGCTTTTTTCCCTCGTTTTTTCTCGTTTTTCATCGATTTTATCGGGGTGATTAGTAATACTTATATGCGTTGAGTAATATTTATATGCCTAATTGAATATCTGAAATCTTAATATGCCATACTCGTGAGGTTACAATATGAAACTACACAAACGTAATTGTCTATCCACACTCATAATAACATTAATGATTATTTCTTCAGCAATATCAGTTCCCACCCTCCTAGCCCAAGAAAAACCACCAGAAGAACATCCAGAAAAACCACCTGAAGAAAAACCTTGGTGGAAGGACGAACAAATCAACGGAACTTTTATTTTTTGGGATAAAGAACACAACGTTTCACAGGAATCATGGAGTTGGATGAGCCAAGCTTGGGAGTTCGGACCTTATCCCAGCTTTGCCATTTACCTTCTAAACGGAACTGAAGTCACCGACACTAACTATGTTCCACTAGGTGAACCTTTCAAAATTGTGATAGATGTTAAAAAAACAATATTCACTGGAAACATGACTCTGGGACGAGCAGGTCTCAACTGGCACACAGAACTGCGGACCAAAAATGGAAGCGAAACGGGTTTTGCACATAGTAGGATGGTCTACATTAATGAGATGGTTACACCATATTGGAACGAATCTGACACGTGGCATATGGAAAGCTTCGTTTTCAACAAAAGTGAAACTTTAGCGCCTCCAGGAGAACCTTTGCCTCCTATGGAGAAGGGCGGAGAAATAAGCTTCTACAATTTCGATGAAAATGCAAGCACAGTTGTAGAAACCAGCGAAAGGTGGAAAATCGAGATAGTTGGCTCTTTCAACGCCACAACCACTCCTATAGGTCCTTTCTGGGTTGATCTCGAAGTGACAGATTCATGGGACAACTGGATTGACTTCGGCTACTCAGCTTGGTCTGGCAAAGTATCACCTCACCGTATGGTAGCGGTGGGCAGACCTGGACTTATGTTTGGGGAGTTTAAGGATACATGGACATTTGAAAAGCTGGACATGGAAAACAAATCTGTGTACTCTGTGTCTAGAGGCGCACCTTGGAAAATGAGAATCAACGTTACTTCTTCTGACCTAAAAAATGTGACCATTGCATTTGATCTTGACTGGGGCGTAAAAACCTACGTTAATGTTACAGGATGGTACGAACAAATCGTGACAGAGTACGGCGGATGGGTATACAACGAAACTTCTGGAACCTACGAATGGAACAGCACGATACCAGTCACCCGCGCTAAGCAAGTGTTTGGTCCACATCTTGAGGAACGTTGGACTCATGTAGAGCGCGAACGTTGGGTGAATGTTACTCGTCACTACTGGGATCCTGAGACAGGTCAGGAAAGATTTGAAAATTTCACGGAGTTTGTTAATGAAAAAATGTTTCTGATTTATGATCATACAACTCAAAACTTCACGGCTATGCAGGGCTATTCATACTGGTCTTACGACCCTGAGCTTCACATGGACCGCGACTATCTAGTTTTGTATCCTCTAAATGCCTCTGACCCAACCACACGTTTCTTCAACCTATCGATAAGCGATTCCAGCGTACAACAACCCGAACCCGACAAATACGTAATAGAATTTGTGGGTTCCTTCTCTAACACGACTTATTCAGACAGAGATGAGTACTGGATTCAGGAACCAATTGTATATAGTGGATATGGCAGGCTGTGGGCTGACTGGGAGTCTTTCGCTCCGAGCGATTTCCAGATTGCCGTAGATAAACTGGTGGCGGTCACGACTATAATTGACAAGAATGGTCGAGAAGCGAAGATGTGGATGTTCCAAGTAGAAACAGGTGACTTTTTCATAATTCAAAGCAAGTTGCAAGGGGCAAACGTGAAATACTCTGATATCGATGGTTTTGGCGTCGTTTTCCGCACAGGTGAAGGCCGATGGGATTCTAAAGAAGAAAATTACTGGTCTGACGTAGAAATTAGACTTGTCTTTGATCGGACTACTGGCAAACAGACTGCGGTCACTTATAATTGGACTCGCAAAGACGTTTACGTCTATGGACCGCACAGAGGATGGGAGCTTGTAAACAAGACAGACTGGCATGAGGAATATAACGAAACCACAGGTGAGTGGGAGTGGGTGAAAAGCCCATATCTCGAGTGGAATGAGACGATAATTACAGACTGGCACTGGGAAAATCTTATTCTCAACCAAACAGAGTACAGTATTAACCCGAATTCTACAAACGCATGGATCAACAGAGACGAAAAATGGGTTCCAGACGAAGATCCAGCTTTCAAGATGCCAGCTACCTATGCTGACCTGAATTCCGCAGAAATATCCCTTATAAAGGGAGTGGTCACTGTTAACTTGAACATCACCTTCTCGCCAGAAGCTCCTCAAAGAAACTACTGGTGGGAACTAACCTTCAAAAACATGACATACAGCAGAGACTGGAGTTCAGGTTGGAAGGAACACAAGGTAACTGAATGGACTTCTGAACCAATCTATTACGTAAACGGCACAGCCACTGGCAACCAACCATGGTATGTAACCAGTCCTTCAATGCCACTTTACACAATCTACAACGGAACAAGATACAGACTGCAGGAAACTCCTTACATCACCATAGGCGGCAACGATCTGCTCATAAAAGGACGGACGCAATACGACTGGTGGAGAAAAGAAGATTTCACAGAATATTTGTTACGTGACCCATATGACCCTCAACTTGGAACAGAACCAAGATATTATGAGCTGACGAACGGCACCAAAATATATGTGACAGAAGCATACAAAGTCTTAATCCGTACTCTAACTTTGAACGCCACTGGAGCTTACAAATTCGATGGCGAGAATGTCATACCTATATCTAATGGAACCGTTTTCAGCACTTTTATGGATCATGCAGAGCAAGACTGGTCACGGGAATATTGGAACGAAACCCTTCAACAGCATGTCGCGCCGTACTTTTACGAACTTCTTAACGGCACCCGCATTTACAGAGATGAAGGGTTTGAAATCCAAAATTACAACATAACGACCAACCGTTGGGAACTGTCTAATCCCGTCTATACGGAGAACGCGACCTCCCTGCTGGTTGACCGTGCTGGACAAGGGGTTATGTTGAACCATACATCTGTCGTTCTCCTCAGAGAATCCAATAGTTGGTGGCAACGTCTTCCCGACGGCACTGGATACTACCTTGTAATGAAAAACGGTACCCGTATAATCTACAATGGCGCGAGTCCGCCATGGGAAGTCCCAGATGAGGAACGCATTGCCACCATAAACGGTGTGAACTATCAAGTTGGCTGGCCTAACGAATATTACAACGGTACTTATCAAGGTAGATCTTTCATGGTCAGAGGAGGAGGATGGGAAGGCTTCGTGCGTCCCTTCTATTATACGGACCTTGGCATTTCAGGCGGAGTGAAGCATGAATTGCCTTATCCAGGAGCTATGGCTATGGATTGGTGGGATTTGGAAGGCATCGAATCCGAGGGTCGCAAATTGAAAACTGTCATGTCGTTCACTGATGACGGCGTCAAATACAGGCTCTACTTAAGCGAAGACAAACGTAGTTACTATATACTTGTGAATGGAACCCGTGTCTCTGTTGCTTGGCCTCAAAAAGACATTGGATATTATTATGCCGAGATAAATGGAGAAGAACGCTGGGATCTAACCCAAATCGGATGGATTCTTCAACTCGGTGCATTCTCAGACAGATCTGGAGAGTTTGATTCCGCCATGTCATTCGTGACACAAACTGGATATGACCCTATGACACGAATGTGGAGTGAGCATAACCGATATGGCTATGACAGAGAAAACGCAACCCTCTACCTCACAGCTCTCAATGGCACAAGGTATGATCTTCACTCTGGAATTTATGTGTCAGTTTGGGAAGTTCAGATAGGAAATAAAACGTACTACACCACAGACGATCATGAGCAGTGGGAAGATGTGTATAACAACAAAACAGGGGAAATGCTGCATAAGTCGTACATCACGTCTCTAGATGGAACCAAAGTATACTTCGACTGGGAAACAAAACCAGCCAGTTGGACCAACGAAGCCCACATCGCAGTACCCGGAACAAACTACACAAGAATAATTCCGTTCAATTGGACAATGCAGCCAATCTTCGACAAAATCTACGTATTCAACATAACAATTAACGGAACAGGCGTCTTTTACGAAGACGGCACTCCAGTACCTGTTAACGCCTCCTTCAAAACATTTGGCACTAGTCGTGGACCTGGCACCCAAGGCGACTACGACTATGCTACTGGAACCCTAAACTGGGCAGATTTACCGGGCATTGAGGCACCATGGAATGTAAGCATGTGGGTAAATTACTTTACAGCCTTGAATGGTACTCGCATCTACTGTCAAGACTTTGGCTTTAGAGGAGACTTTTGGGAAGTTTCTAAACCGTGGGATTTCATAAACGGTGATCCTGTTGCTGGAAATAAAACCGCAGGGGTTGTTGAAGGCGGATATGCTGTGTATCTTAATAACACCATACGGCTTGATGTTACAACTCAGTATCCTCAAGGAGGACAACCTGACCAATACCTACTAATGAAGAACGGCACCTACTTCAATGTGCACTGGATTGACGAAATTCATAGCTACATTACAGTCATAAACGATAACACGTATCTGTTCAGGGACGTGGTGACTTACTACAACCTAACAGATTCAGGCACCACATATAACATAGCTGATCCCTTCAGCTATGACCCTAATCGCATATTGACTCCCACAATGTACAATGTTCCAACGATCAATACTGACCGCATGAGTTGGATCTGGATGAACGCCACATCTGACACTGTGCTTCAAGACATTCAAGGCTACTACCTCGTAAACGCTTCAGACTCCGCACGATTGAATCTAACTCTCGTCAACAATTGGTGGAATTTAACTGAAAATGTTCGAGAAAACGTGTTTCGTGATCTATGGGAACTAGAAGATGCTCAGCCAAGATTCAACATCACAATTAACACGCAAGAGTACTTCGTAATCGATCCCAGCCCAGTTATGGAACGATGGGATGGAGAATGGACTGTAGAGCAAAACACATACAGATACCCCAATTCGCTTTTCGTCACCCTCGGTGGAACAAACTATACAATTGATCTATTCGAAGGATCATGGTGGAGGCATGACCTCCGTTGGAGACGCTACGAAACCATCACATTATCCAATGGAACAACTCTTGAGGTGGATGAACAAGGTCGGTGGAAACCCGCTTACCAAGTTCAGATAGGCGTAGATGTACTTGATATTCAATTGAGGGATATGAACATTTACAAGAGACACACAGTGTGGGGTGAAGTCTACCGCTGGATGCTGACCGACCTAAACGTGTACAGTATTCGATCAATATGGGACTTGGTTGTTGGCACACCAGAGTGGGGAATGTGGGGAGTCCGTGCCTTCGACGTGGTCCCAGAGACCGGTGCAGTTGACTTGGACGGAGACTTAACCACCACAGATGACCAATATTTCGTGAGGAGGATACACCAAGGATCTGACCTGTGGAACAAAACTGAGGACCGGATGTTTGTGGAGCTCGTATGGGATCCAAATGCTTCCATGATTGACGATGAGATGCATATTGGCGCGTGGATGGGTAAGGTACACGTCTTATGGAGCTTTGAGTGGAATGAAACATACATCTGGTATTACGCTTCCAACATGACTAATGTTGACCCAGCGACATTACAACAGATAAATGCCACCCTAAGAGACAGCGTAACTGGACTGCCTAATCCAGGTTATTGGGACATAGCGCACATGATTGAGAACGTCACTTGGGCTGACATTTTGGCTCGAGCTGAGAGAGAACACTGGGATTGGATTAAGGACAATGAGAACGAGTGGGAGTGGCTGTGGTTCGGTACTCAGCAAGACTTCATGACAAGCTGGATTGAAAACAACTCGAGGCAAATGGCAGGAATAGGATTGCGCTACGAGTTTGCAGGATTATCCCTCTACAACAACACCGAACAAACCCACTTCTTCATGCCAAAGAACGTGGGCAACATCACCTTTGTGACGCCTGGAGAAGCCTTTGGAGACATGAACGCTACTGGCGAGATGGTAGTTTCTAAAAACGAAACAATCACTTTCGGAGTAACATACAACGATGTGAACGGGACTCTCTTCCCATTCAGTGAAGAAAGATCTATGTGGGGATGGTGGGATGGAATGATTCACGGTGCAGATTTTGATGCACCAGACTTCACAAAGAAACCCACTGAATCAAATGTCGATGAAATGTCGTTTGCAATCCACTTCAGCGCTAACGTCACCGACGATGAATTGAACAATGAGGCGTCTATGAAGATTGATCAGAGCGTAGGAGACTGGGAGTTAGATCACGACGTAATAGATGGTAGACAACAAAACGTCAGCGACACCATGGTTTACTTGAGAGGCAACGATGTGCTTTTGAACCGAAGCTTAGCCATAAACTACTACGTTACAGCATTCACTGGCATAGCATGGGACGTCAGAGACGACAAGGGTTCAAGCGTAAACAACAACAACGTCACAGAATCTTCCCGCTTCGACGTAGCATCAAAACTAGCCAACGCAAGCTTCGCCACCGTGAAACTGGGAAGCGTCTACGACTGGAGTAAACCAGTTGCCGTTAACGACACTATCCGCACACTCAACGTCACCAGCAAAACCACTCCTGTAGGAGCATTCAAGGCCAGCTTCGAATCTGAATCAGGAAAGTCTTCAGCAGGCTTCGACATATCCGCCATGATGTACTTCCTTTCCGTAGGATTCCCAAGATGGGACGGATACGCGATTTACAACGACCCAGAGGTTGCGTTTCTCATAAGCACAGGAGCTCTTGCACCTCCGAAAGAAGGAGGATTCTTAGCGCAGAATTGGTGGATCTTTGTGCTCATAGGCTCTGTAGCAGCCGTGGCAGTTGTCATGGTTGTCTTCCGTACTAAGGTGAAAAGGGGTCTACTACGTCTACGACAGTCGATTGGATCGGCGTTGCACCGCGGAAAAGGAAAAAAGGGTCCAAGTCCTAAAAAACCACCAGAGATTCAAACGGACCCAAAAGGCTTCGGATAAACTGAACTTTCCTTTTCTTACTTTTTTTTTAAAAAAAAAGTTTTGACTTGCAAGATTTCCGCTAGAAGCTAATTCAAGGCATATGAGCTATTTGTCGTGTTCGTGTTCGGATTCGGAAGTCACCTTAGTATTTTATAAACTCATTATCCAACTCTATGGTGGTAGGAAGGGATTTGAATGGTTAAGAAGGCTGTACTCTTGGTGCGACTTGTAGAGGAAAGCATAGAAAGAGCAAATGAGGAGATTGAAAGAGAGATACTTGAGGGGTTATCTGAAGGTTTGCCTACAATTCCTTGGGTTGAGGAAGTTGAGAAAGTTATCGTGAGTGAAAACTCTTAGAGTTGGCACGCCCAAGCAGTAGACTTTCATTACATTAATAATTGACCGAAAGATGAATATTTGAGTATCAACGAATAAATTTCAAGTTTAGGAGGACAAAGAAAATTGGTGAAGGTTCTTGCAATAGTTGGGAGTCCCCGCAAACAGAACACTTACAAACTAGTTGAAGCTGTTGCAGAGACGGTTGCTAAAAACAAAAACGTGACAACAGAAATGGTGCAACTCTCAGACTTTAACATTGAACACTGCGCTGGCTGCGGAGAATTTTGTGAAAAAACAGGAGAATGCAACATTGAAGATGACATGCAAAAGCTGTATCCGAAATTGAAAGAAGCAGATGTTTTAATCGTTGGTACGCCAACATACTATTGGAACGTAAGCGGGGTGGTGAAAGACTTTATTGACCGAACTAATCCGTTGTATAACACTGAATCTTTGAAAGGTAAGATAGGTGCAGCCGTCGCGGTGGCAGAAGAAGACGGTCAAGAATTAGCTCTATCAGCCATCAGCAGCTTCTTTGAACTTCAAGGCATGAAACAGATCGGAAGCATAGCCATTGCTCGAGGAGATAAACCCATAGGAGAAGCAGAGCTGGAGATGGCTAAGACTTTAGGCAAAAGAATAGCTAATCAAATCCGCTGAGATCCGTATAGTTTGTTTCATAAAGTGCTTTTCGGCAATTCCTTTTCTGCTCTACTAATTATTTCTGAGATTTCTTTTTGTACGTCCTTTTCCAGTGGTTTTGGCCAATGTTCCTTAAGGATTTCTTCTGCTCGCTCCCTAGCACGTTTGACCATGCTTTTTCCTCCCGTTTTCTTCCAAGCGTCGTAGCTTTGTCTGTCCGCTAGTTCAGAGAAGAAGAGTACATCTTTGAAATGGTTTAAAGTGTGTTTTTCAGCTAGGAAGTGTCCGCCAGAACCCACTTTATCAATTACATCCACGGCCAACGTTTCATCGTTTACTTCTATCCCCTGAACTGCTTTTAACACCGCCCTGCAAATTTCGTCATCCATTACTAGTTCTTCAAAGGAGGCTGCCATTCCTCCCTCTAGACTGCCAGCTCCATAGACAATATCTGCCCCTGCTAACACGGGTAGAATGGTGCTCAATGTCTTTTCATAGCTTGTCTGAGCTCCAGACATTTTGGAGGCGGCGTTAAATCCGTTGACAGCTACGCGAAACCCATAATATCTGGCAACTTCAACTGCGCCAGCGCATAGAAGTCCTTCCTCTGGTCCTTGTCCCCATAAACCAGTTTTCATTTCCAAGTTTCCCATTAAATAGTGGACATCCGTACAGGTGCCTGGACATGCAAGTTGAACAGTGCAAACGCCGCTTAAAATCTCAGCGTTTGTCATGACAAGGGAGCCAGCGAATGTTATTGGTGCGGTGGCTCCGCCAAGAGGCATGCTTGCAACCGAGCAGGGAAAACCGAGCTTAGCAAGTTTTAAAGCGATTTCGACGTATCGCCCCTCAAACTTAAGGGGTGATTCTGTGCAAAAGCCTCCATCTCCTACTGGTCTTTCTTTCAGTTTCTTTTCGCTTCCGGCAACTGCAGTAGCTATTTCAAGTTGGTAGTCGGTGAGTTGCGTTGCTAGTTCTGGCGGATAAACAGACCATCCGCAAGGTTTCTCCGTGTTATTTAACGCAGCGGCGTAATCGTATAAACATCTGACATTGTTCGGTTTGTCTAAAGCGGTTGTGAGGTGGCCGCCCGCAGCGTAGGATTCCAAAGCGTCTGTGACTCTCGTTAGCTTTGCCAAGTCATCTAGGGTTGAAGGTCTCCATTCTCCAGTCTCAAGGTCAACTGTGTTGGTTGTTTCAGTGTCGGTGGTGAAGTAGATGTGTCTTCCATCTAGTTTACAATCGTATTTCGGGGTTCTTCCATACATTACATATGTTTTCGGAGTTTTCTTCAATGTCTCTTCAACAATGTAGGAGGGAAACAGAGCTACGCCTTTTTTGAAGTCAACTGTGCAACCATTATCCTTCAGCATTTTCAGAATGCTTTCTCCATGATGAATTCTGATGCCTGTTTTTTCTAGGACTTCAAGGGAAGCTGAATGAATCGCGTCAAGCGCGTCTTCAGAGAAAACGCGAAACAACGGCATTAAACTATGTTTTTCAAACCCCACCATTTCGCATCACTTATGTGTTTGCGGTTTTTTTCAGCTATATATGAATGGTTGAATCTATATTTATTGTGTTTTCTTATTTAGTTTTGGCGAGCAGGGTGGGATTTGAACCCGCTCTACAGTGGAGATATCTTCCACATTATCCATTTTTTCTGTGTTTGTACAAGCAATCTAAGAGATTTTTACGGCTTTCAATCCATTCTTGTCGTGGACTAGTTGGCTGTTGAATAGTTCTCTTATTCGAGAAACTACTTTTGTTTGGTGGGCGGTGGGGTTGAGTAGAAAGAGGCTGGTTATTTTTTCTGAAGACAGCAGGTTCAATGCTTGACGTAGAAAGGTGAAAGTTCTCTCTCGTCCTATCGTTGTTAATAGGTCTGTGAGTATGTCGAAGACAAAGCAGATATTTGCATCAGTATAGGTTTCCAAAACTTTGTTAATGGCGTCCAAAATGAGAGGCACGTTTTTGGCAGGTAAAACTACCTTGTTTTCAGAGGCTGATTCCGGAGTGGATGTTGATATTGATGTTAGGAAGAAATTGATTGTGGGCCATTTAGCCAAATAGGAGTGGGCAGGGCTTGTTTTGGGGGTGAAAATGAAGATGGGTTCAACGTTAGCCATGCTTTCCTTCACAAAATTTTCGACAACCTTCTCGTAGTCGGAGAGAGGGTCAAATTCTAACAGGGTCTTGCGGCCAGTGAGTTTCTTGTGTGATATCTTTAGAGGTTCAGAGAAAGCGTTTGTGTACTCCAAAAGGTCAATAAACACGGTGTATGAAGGATTTCCTACCCAAAAGGCTTTGAGCATTTTATAAAGCTGCAACTTATTTATACCTTCAACGTTAAATGCGGTTAGTTCTATGATGAAAGGATTGTAAGATAGTACGTCTCTATATGTGCGTGTAGCGTTTGAAGGAGAGTCCCATCGAGGGTCATCCCAATAGTCTGTGTATGTTTGCCATTGACCATCGAGAAAGGAGAAATCACCAAGATCTTCAATAACCCTGAGATGCGCGTATCCTCTCTTTTTGGCTTCAACTCGTCCCTCAAGTGACTTTTTAATTGTTCTGTCTTTGTCGAACTTGCCGTCAAGTAGGTAATATTGAGTTAGGCTTCTCAGAATTAGAGTGCCATCTTTTTCGTGTTTTTCAACGTTTATCTCATGTGTCTCTAGTTTGGTTTTGATGATGTCACTATCCTCATCGGGGTAAATGTAGATAACTTGATCGCCATTTTCAAGCCCTTCGCGTATAAATGCAGAGAAGACTTTCATTTTGTCTTCAGCTTGTGTGTAAGTTAAAATTGCCACTTCGCCCTCCCCAATATTGAATGCAGATCTAGGTTTGACTTCAAAAGATGAGGTCTGTCGTCTCCTCCTTAATAGGGAGTCCACTATAGACGAACTGGGCAAGTTTACGCACTATTTAATTTGTCGTTTTCTCTACTATTTGACATTTCTGAATTTGAGGTTCATGTTTTGCGCGTAGAGGGAAAAGAAGGTTTCAGCAACCGTAGAGCGTGTATGTATTTTCAGGTATTCCAATAGCGAGGGTCGTAGAGAAGTTCGTTGGCAATAACTTCCAAGCCTTTCTTTGTTATATGCCACTTTCCGTTGACGTATTTCAGAATACCTTCTTTTTCTTGATCTCTAATGAAGTCAGTGAAATTGTTGGCTCCTGTAAGAACTGGGGAATGCTGTTTTTCCCAGACCATGTATAGAGCGCGAAGGTGTCTTGTGGTTTTTGGTGTTTGACATAATAAGGCTAGTTTTCTTGCGTCTGAGTATTTGAGAAAAAAGTGCCTTTTGTAAAGAAGTCTGCGTAGAAAATGAAGGGTGATGAGAAGAACGAGAGTGAACAACAAAACGTAGGATATCCATGACATTCGGGCATCCAGGAGATTAGTGGTTTGAAGAGAGGGAAGAACGGTGCCCACCATTACACCACCTATCACGACGAAGAATATGGCGATGATTCTCCAGTATGGCTTAAGAATGGAGAACTTGTTGTTCAACTTGAGTCACAAATCTAAAAGATATGGCGCAGACAAAAAAGTCTTATTTATTTAAGATATGAATACTGAAGTTGTGCACGTGTCACTAATTGATTTCAAATGTGATTATGTAGCGTGCGTAGACTGTTTTGTTTGGCACTTGAATTTCCAAATATGTGTAAATGCGGGAAGTTCCGGCGCTGGAGGTTTCCGCATGCATCCAGATGTATTCGGTGTCTGAGGCGTTGAGGTCGTACCATGGACCGGTTTGTTGGTTGTAGGCTCCGCTTAAGATGATGATCTGGGTGGAGTTGGAGCCATCGTAGATGTAGATGGTGCAGTTGTCCAGTCTGCCTATGTTGGATTGGTCGTAGGCTTTGAGCCTAACCTTCCAGTTGGAGCCGTCTTTTTCAACGAATTTTAGGACGTGGTTGAAATCTTGTTCTGGTGCTGGTGCAGTTCCGCGACCGTAGTTTAGTTTGAGCTGGTTTGTTTTTTGTTGGAACTGGGTTGTTGTCGTTTTTACGGCTGTGATTTTGATTTTTGCGGCTCCTGATGATGTGTAGAATTGAGGATTAGTGTCTACGGGCAAGTTTTTGGTTTCGTCTGTGCTGGGCGTTGCTGAGGAGTTGTAGACTAAATATCCTTCTCCGCTAGTCGGGTATGCGGAGCCTGTATAGTTGTAGACTTGGNNCGTCTCCGCTGGTTGGGTATGCGGAGCCCGTGTAGTTGTAGACTTGGATGGTTACGTTTGTGGTGGCAATGTCGTATTGGCTGACTGCTGTGAAGTTGAGTTCGAATGGTGTGTCGGTTGGTAAGCCTGAGAAGATGAATTCTGTTGAGACTCTGTATTCGCTGTAGTGGGTTGCGCGGTATTGTGTTAGATCAACTTTAAGGTCGAAATTGTAGGTTGTGGTCTTGTCACCTGTTATTCTGATTTTCCACCATCCTGTGGAGTTTCTGAAGCTTTCTGGGCTTGTGGTTATGGTTTGGTTCTTGGTTTCGTCTGTGTTTGGTGTGGCTGAGCTTGTGTAGTTAATGTAGCCGTCTCCGCTTCTTGAATAGTCAATTAAGGTGTAGTTGTAGAGTTGTAGGGTTGCGCTCACTGATCCGGTTGTCCATGCTGAGTCTATGTTCCAGAATAGTTGTTGCCAATTGTAGGTGTTGCTGGTGCCGTACAACTCGACCTCGCAGATGTACTGGCTTGCATGAGTTGGTTTGTACTCTGTCCAGTCAACCTTTAAGTCAAAGATTTCGGAGCTGTTTTTGACGCCCTTTATCTTGATTTTCCATCCTCCAGTCGAGTTTCTGAAACTTTCTGAATTTGTTGTTATGGTTTGGTTTTTGTTTTCATCTGTGCTGGGTGTTGCTGAGGAGTTGTAGGCTAGGTAGCCGTCTCCGCTGGTTGGGTAGCTTCCCGAAGTGTAGTTATACAACTGTATCGTAACGCTTACTGAAGCGTTTGTCCATGCTGAGTCTACATTCCAAACGAGTTGGGTCCAATCGTCGTAGTCGTTGCTTGTTCCGGTGAATTCGACTTCAGATACGAAGTCTGCTGGCACGGTTCCTTCCAAGCGAGTCTGATCAGAAGTTGGAAGAGAGTTGTCGTCGACACGGATACGGGCGACTTTACCTGACATTGTTCCGGTAATATCTGCGTAGTAGTCGATTTCTAGGTAATCTGTTTGATTTACCACCGTGTACCCTGGGAAGGAGTATGTGCCGTTTACCGTCTCATATGAAGGAGTTGTTACTGTTACGTTCTGGCTGTTGGCAACATTCGTGGCTATGGTTTGTCGGACCGTGCCGTTAGCCATCCTAATCTTTATGTCCACATCACAGTGATAAATGACGTTGGCATGCGTTCTGGTAGCTCTATAGTAGAAGGTCCAGGTTCCTGAAGAAATTGATGAAACACCTGTAAGTGGATAAGTGAAGTTGCCAAAAGACACGCGACCAGCGGAGGAAGCGTCCGCATTCAAATCTAATCCAGATGAATCTGACGAGTTGGTTTTCAGTATGTAGTAGTTTGTCCCGCCAATGCTTTGTTGTTCGCTGTGAGCGTACTCCGTAGAAGAACTACCTGTTGCATAGCTACGGAAGATCACGTATGAACCATCGTTTGAGGTCAGATTGCTTACTGTTCCGCTCACCAGCGTCGTTGAACCTAGCAACGTATATCCACTCGGATTGTAGATCTGATTCGTCTCTGATCCATAGTATGGTTTGTACTCCGCAAAGTCGACTTTCATATCAAAGCTGCTGGAACCGTTCTTTAGGGCTCTTATCTTTGACTTCCAACCTCCTTCATCCCTAAAGTCTTCTGAACTTGTTGTTATTGTTTGGTTTTTTGTCTCGTCCGTGTTAGGTGTCGAGGAAGAATCGTAGTTAATGTAGCCGTCTCCGCTAGAAGGATAGTCTCCTAAAGTGTAGTTGTACAGTTGCATGGTGACGTTGACGGTTCCAAGCGTGAACGCCTGATCTATATTCCAGAATAGTTGGGTCCAGCCGTCGTAGATGTTGCTTGTTCCGGTTAGTTCGACTTCACAGATGAAGTCTGCTGGCACGGTTCCTTGCAAGCGGGTTTGATCAGAAGTGGCCAACGTGTCGTCGTCAACACGCAGCAAGGCGTGTTTATTTGCTGCTCCAGTAGAAATATCTGCGTAATAGTCGATTTCCAGATAGTCTGTTTGATTC